>Ga0172362_10004296_pt1 | contig 12340 bp, 18 predicted proteins | sample LakKivs1_kivu2a2_FD_114534 | JGI IMG/M metagenome (GOLD analysis project Ga0172362, IMG submission 114534) | Sediment microbial communities from Lake Kivu, Rwanda - Sediment s1_kivu2a2 | ecosystem: Environmental > Aquatic > Freshwater > Lake > Sediment | place: Rwanda: Western Province, Lake...
AATCACCTTGATTACAACATGGGGTTCCATTACAAGAAATATTAATTGCGCAAGATGTAAATGATGCAAGAGGTTGCCAAGGAAATGAACTCGATTCGTAATATATATCTAATCTCCAAAAATACGCTCTAACTAAATTACAATTACTAACACATATATTAAAAAACCCTATATTATTATCTACGATAGTTACTAAATTATCATCGCAATCATAATATTCGTAATACGCAACATTGTTTGGATTACTAGTATTACCTGTTGCGAAAAATGATAATGTTGAATCAATAGTCATACATTCGCAACCGCATGGTGTTGGTGTGGGAGTTGGAGTGTTGGTAGGTGTTTGAGTATTAGTTGGAGTTACTGTTGGAGTTGGAGTGTTGGTAGGTGTTACAGTATTAGTTGGGGTATTAGTAGGTGTTACAGTATTAGTTGGAGTTACTGTTGGAGTTGGAGTGTTGGTAGGTGTTACAGTATTAGTTGGAGTTACTGTTGGAGTTGGTGTTTGACTTGGGGTTGGAGGTGCAATAAAACATTCCTCACAATTTGCGTAAGGACCACCATTAACTGATAATACAGTTCCTGTTATAGGTACTCCAGGTATTTCATCTTGTACGTAAGTGTAACATCCATCAGGGATTGTTGAACCCATTGTAAAACTAAAATTATAGATTTTACCTGGTAACAGTATCAACGGGTCACTATAATACGCATAGTATACTGTTAAGTCAGTACAAGAGATTATTCTTATGATTGTTGTTACCTGCATTAGATACTTAAATATTGATAGGTAGTACACCCATTATTATCTACAATTTTTAAATTAAAATCGTTATCATTTGACATAAGAGACGGAACTTGAAAAACATAAGGTAGTGATGAAACTGTGTCTATATAAACACAAACACTAACTGGGTTATCACAAAGATAAACATCGTATGGTGAAGCTCCTGAAATATTGTTTATTGTTATGTCAATTGGCATTATTCTACTATTCTACTTAAATAAATATAATACTAATGAAAAACTTGTGAAGGTTGATTAAGATAATAATTATGACTATATTTTAATGATGACTGATGATAAAGAAATACTTTTAGAATTACTGAGAGAAATTCTTGGGGACGAGAAGCAACACTACGAGTCCAAAGGTCAGGTTGCCTTTAATTGTCCTGTCTGTGATGAAGATAGAGACAAAGGTAATTTAGAAATTAATTACCATAATCACGTTTTTAAATGCTGGAGTTGTGGTGATGTTAACAACACTAAAGGTTCTCTAAATAAATTTTTTGATAAGTTTGGTAATAAAAAACAAAAAAAAGTTTATAAAATTTTACAACCTGAAAACGATAAACCTACTGAGAAAAAACTACCAAAATTAAAATTACCTGAGTCATTCACTCTATTCAAAGATTCGAGTAAGGTTTACCCTGTAAGAAGACAGGCTATAAATTACTTATATAATCGTGGTATTACCGATTATATGATTGAAAAATATCAAATCGGTTTTTGTGATAGAGGTTCACACAAAGGTAGAGTAGTTGTACCATCATATAATACAAAAGGTGAATTAAATTATTATATAGCGAGAAGTTGGGACCCAAACACCAAAGCAAAATATAAAAACCCACAAGCTGAAAAAGATAAAATAATTTTCAATGAAAATTTAATAGATTGGGATAAAGATATCTATTTGGTTGAAGGTGTGTTTGATGGATTCTTTTTGGAAAACAGTATTCCCATGCTGGGTAAACATATGAGTGAACTACTTTTTAATTCATTATATAATAAAGCTAAGGGTAATATAACAATTTGTCTTGATGGTGACGCTTGGGGTGATGCTGTAAGGTTATATGAAGAAATAAGTGGTGGTGAACTTTATGGTAAGGTTAAAATTGTTAAGTTACCTATAGATAAGGATGTTTGTGATTTAAAAGGTAATATTAAAGAATATTATTACGAAATGAAATTTTAATATGAAAGCGGCTATAATTGGTAGTAGAAGTTTTAATAACTATGATTTAGTTCTTGAAACTCTTTTAGAATATGAAAACACAATAACATTAATTGTTAGCGGAGGGGCTAAAGGAGCTGATACTTTAGGTGAAAGATGGGCTAAAGAAAAAAACAAAGAAGTTTTAATTTTTTACCCCGAATGGGACAAGTACGGAAAATCGGCAGGATTTAGAAGAAATAAAGATATAATTGAAAACTCTGATATTGTTTTCGCGTTTTGGGATGGAGTTTCAAAAGGAACTAAAAGTTCCATTGATTTAACTAATAAATTAAATAAAGAATTAAAAATAATTAAATGGATTTAAATAAAATAGCTATCGAAATTAGAGAAATTTTATATAGTAAGAGGGAAGAGTTAGGTCTTACTTTTATCGAAGAAGACCATGTTTATTTTATGAAAGATGTTAATGGTAAATTAAGAAATGATTTTCCATCAGTATCCAAAGTATTGAAGAAATTTTATACCGAATTCCCAACGGAAGAAGTCGCGTTAAATAAAGCGAAAGGTGATGTTGAATTAGCCGAACAGTTAAAACAAGAATGGGCTCTTGCGGGGACTTACTCAACAAATATGGGTAGTAGAACTCATTATTTTTTAGAAAAAGAAATTATAAAAAAGTTTGGTGATTATAAAAGTGTGAGGGAACCAATTTTTGAGTGCGATTTCACTCAAATTCTTAAAAGTGATAGTATGATTCACGCGGGTAAAAACTATATCGATTTGATGATTGAACGTGGTGCTGTTCTACTTGACACTGAAATTGTTTTAGGCCATCCCGAGTTGGGATATACTGGACAACCTGATAAGGTTTGGTTAATTATTGGTAAGAACGGTGAGATTGGTATTATCATTACGGATTGGAAAACAAACAAACCTAAGAACTTTGAGAGTAATCAATTCACTAAACCTATGAAGTATCCATTTACGAATCAACCTGACAACGCTTTAGGTCATTACTTTGTTCAGTTACCTTTATATGGTAAATTATTATTGAAAATGTTGGAAGGTACCATATATGGAAACATTAAAATACTTGGGTGTATTGTGGTTTTATTAAAAGAAACATCGGATTATGAGGAGTTTAGAGTACCTAAAGATGTAATTAACAAAGTGTTAGAAATGAACATGAAGAATTATTTGACAAATAAAATTTAAACAATTATATTTTAAGATGGAAAGTTATGTAACATTAGTGTGGTATTGCAACACCACATGGGATTCAGAATCAATAAAGTTTAAGGTAAATTACGAAATAAAGTGAAACTTGTGAGAGTTTATATATTTGTTATTTTACACGTTTTATTAGTTTTTGTTTACCAATTTGCTCAAACAATAAAAAAAATATTTAAAAAAAGATAAATTATGGATGATATTATTAAACCAAAGATTGACCTGAAACAACAAGAAACCGTTGTTTGTGAAAAATGTGAAGGTAAATTCTTCAAAGAAGTTACCCTAATTAAGAAAGTTCCCAAACTATTAACTGGGAGTTCTGAAGATACACTAGTCCCATTCCCAACTTATATGTGTGAAAAGTGTGGACATGTAAATGAAGACTTCCAACTTTTTGATAAATAATGACCCATAAAGAATTTTACATTTGGTTAGAAGGTTACCTTTATGGTAAACTTGAAAATAAACACATTGAGATTACACCCATAGTTGAAAAAATGGGTCAAGTTAATGATGAAGAATTTGATGTAACATCTTTTAAAGAAAGATGGAAAAAAGCAAGTTCTTTAGGTAGTATTGAAATTAAAAATAAAGAACAGTTAAATGATTAGTAAATTAGTACATTTCTCAGACCTACATATTCGTCTTTTTAAAGACCATGATTTATATCGAGACATTATTCGAGACATGTTGTCGCGATTTAAGGAAATTAAACCTGACCGTATAGTTTTTACTGGTGATTTGGTACACAGTAAAAATCAAATGACCCCTGAATTAATTGAAATGGTTTCTTGGGTTTTGAGTGAATGTGCTAAAATATCTAAGACGATAATTATTATTGGTAATCACGACTTTCTTGAGAATAACACTCAAAGATTGGATGCTTTAACACCAATTATCGATTCATTACATAATGAAAATATTGTATATTACAAAAACAGAGGTACTTACGAAGATGAAAACATTGAGTGGGTTGTTTACTCACTTATGGAACACAACCTACCTCCTGAAATTCCAACAACAGATAGGGTTAAGATTGGTTTATTTCACGGACCAGTTATTGGCTTATCTACTGACATCGGATATAAATTTGAGAGTGGTTTTGATTCATCTAAGTTCAATGGGGTTGACCTTGTACTATGTGGTGACATACATAAGCGACAAATATTTGATATCCCCAACAAGAAAAAAGCTTACATGGTTGGTTCAACAATTCAACAAAATTATGGTGAAACGATAAAAAAACATGGGTTTGGTATCTATGACGTATTGAATGATTCTTATGAATTTGTTGATTTGGATAACCCAAAACCATTTTTATCTTTTAGATTAAAATCATTTGACGACATTATTAACGGTACTGAAAAATTGGCAAACGCTTAAATGTATTCTGTTGAAATAAAAAACAATAAGGAAATTTATGAATTCTGTATGCTGAATGGTATAACAGATATTAATAAATTTATTCAGGATTGTTTTAAACAGGGATTTGATATTAAAAAGTATGGATTGTTGGGAAAAACGGGTGGAGATGATGAAAAACAGGTGGAAATTGAGGTAATCCGTGAAAAACGGGTGGAAATACCTGTTGAAGTGATAAAAGAGGTTGAAATTATTAAGGAAATTCCTATTGAGGTTATTAAAGAAATAATTATTGAAAAAGAAGTTATTAAGGAGGTTCCTGTTGAAAAAATTGTCTCAAAAATAGAATATATTTCCGACAAAAATACCGAAAACGAACTGTTTGAAAAAATAGAACAGTTAGTAAAAGAAAAACAAGAATTTTCCATTAAACTCGAAGAATCTCAAAAAGAGGTACAAATATTTTCCACTAAAATAACCGAAATGGAAAATATTTTCCAAAATGAAATGTCTAAAAAGGACATGGAATTAGATGAACTTAGACGTAATTTAGACATTCCTATAGACGAAAACAAAGTTAAAATACTGGAGACTACTTTACAGAATTTAAGAAAAGACTTAAAATTAAAAAATGAAAAAATAAACGAACTTGAAGGTAAATTAAAAAACTTGATGACAAATAATAGTCAAACAGGTGCGGTTTACATGAAAGGTTCAAATATAATAGAAAATTTATGATTACAAAATTATTAGCTTGGTTCATTTTGAGTTACGGACTCATGAACATTATGGTATTCTCCTCAATTTTTGAGGGGGTTAGAAACTTTTTTAATAAATGGGGAAGTAATAAATACGCACCATTTAGACCTATCGGGGAATTTATTTCAGGTATCTTATCATGTCCAATGTGTTTTGGGTTTCACGGAGGATGGTTTTTATCACTAACTGTTTTTTCGCCTACATTTATGTTATATGGAACTCCATTATGGATTAGCTGGTTTTTTGATGGAATAATCTCATCAGGAGCAGTTTGGGCAATAAATGCTATTATTGAGTGGTTTGAGGAAAACAGACCAAATAAAAACTTGTAATGAAAAGATTTATCAAGTTCACTATTGTATGGATTAGCCAAAATCTGTCAATACCTTTTTGGATGGTAGGACATATACATTTAATGAATAATGTTTATGATGATATCCACGAAATATTGGTTAGTTTAGGGATGAACTTGATTGTTGCAATTGGATTTATTATAGATTATAAAGAACAAACTAAAAAATAAAATAAAATGGGTAAAAGAGCAAAAGAACACAGAAAAAAAGTTGCGGCTAGAAATCAAAAAATTAAAGCTCAACAGAAAAAAATGGAAAAAGAATACATGAAAATGTTTGAAACTCAAATGGAACAGCTTAAAGCTAAGTTTTCAGGTGAAACAAATGATTTAAATATCAATGTTAATGGTGAAGAAGTTCCTTTTGAAGTGGTACAAACAAAAACAGTCTAATTACTAAAAAATGGATTTATTTAATCCACCTGTAGAATTTAATTATAAAATAATGATAAAAGATATTATTAATATCAAAAATTTAGATAATCCCTATATTCAGGTAATATGGGAAGATTATGCTGAAAATTTTACACAAGAAAAAATAAAAAGCGTAAGACACTACTTTCAAAAAAAGTATATAACTAATAATGTTAATGTTATTACCAAAACTAAAACTACTGAAGAGGTTGAAAATAATGTTGACATTTCATTTAACATTCTTGATGAAAATTACCAACTTGACTTAATTAAAACTTACCTTAAAACTAAGTACGATGAAAGTTTAACCGATAAAATAGTTGAATTAAATTCGGTGGTTGATAATCAATTGGCGGCAACTAGTAGCGATGTAGCACCGTTTAAGAGATGGTACATTAAAAATATAGAGTTTTCAAATTTCTTATCCTACGGTGAGAACCAAAAATTAGATTTTGATAAGTGTAATGGTATTAATGTTGTTGAATCTAATCCGCCTAATTTTGGTGGTAAAACTGTATTAACCGTTGATTTATTATTATTTCTTTTCTTTAATGAAACCACTAAAACAAGTAAAGCTGAAGAAGTATTTAATAGGTTTACCAATCGAGATAAAGTTCATGTTAAAGGTGAAATTATTATCGATGGGGATGAATATATCATTATCCGAAATATTGAGAGAAAAAAATCTAAGTCAGGTGATTGGAATATCAAAACCGAATTAGATTTTTTTAAAAAACTATCAGATGGTAGTTTACAAAATTTTACTGGTGAACAAAGAAGAGAAACAGAAACGTTCATTAAAACTTCAATCGGTTCAAAAGACGATTTTTTAATGACAATTTTAACAACCGCAACTAACTTAGAAGAACTAATAGATTCTAAACCAACTGCTAGAGGTCAGGTGTTATCACGATTTATGGGTTTAGATTTTCTTAAAAGAAAAGAAGATGTTGCAAAGGAAATATATAGTCAATTTTCTAAATCAATGTTATCTAATGTTTATAGTAGTGAAAAATTAAAAACTGATAATGAAGAATACGCAATTAAAATTGGTGAATATAATATTGATATAGATAATTCAAAAGAATCTTTAAAAGAAATATTAGGTAAAATAACAATAGGTAATGAATACCGAGATAATTTATTAAAAAGTAAACATACCATTGATAAAGACATTAGTTTAATTTCACCTAACAAAGTTCAAGAAGAAATTAATAACTTTATAAACGATAGGGTTAAAATTGAAAAACAATTACTAGATGTTAAAGTTATCGAACCATCATCTTTTTATCACGAAGACCAACACGACGAGGTTAAAGAGGAAATTAATGTTGTTTATAAAGATTTGATACGTATTGATACGAAAATATCCGAAATTAATACGTTAAAGTCTTCTGTTGAGGGTGGAATCAAATGCGAACATTGTGGTATTGAGTTAATGAACGCGACAATAACTAACGCTAAAATAGCCGAACTTGATGGGTTTATCGTGCATAAAGACCAAAAAACTAAGTTAATGCAGGATTTAAACAGCAAAGAACAAGGTTTCGTAAAACTTAAGAAAGAATTTGATGAGTACGAGAAAAACAAACTTATCAAAGAAAAGTATGAAGTAAGCATTGAAAGTATCAATCTTAAAATTCAAGCTTTAAATCTTAAATTAGATAGGTATAATGAAGTTCAGGATAAGATTGCTGAAAACAACAAAACAGACGGTCTAATAATTAAAGCTGGTTTAAGATTAGATGAACTTGATAGGGAAAAAACTCAGACTCAAAGAAACATTGATAATCTTGAATATCAAATAAAAACTTTAACTACTAAGATTAAAGAAAACAAAGACACAATTATTAAGATAGAAGAAGAGTCGGAAAAAGAAAAAATATTTAAAATATATTTAGAAATTTTTGGTAAAAATGGAATTTCAAAAATGATTATGAAAACCATGATGCCATTAATTAATTCTGAATTACAAAGACTTCTTGAGGACAGTTCTCACTTCAGACTTGAAATTAGGATTAATGATAAAAATGAGGTTGAATTTATTATGATTGATAACAACACTCAGATAGAAAAGTTAATGTCATCAGGTTCAGGATATGAAAGAACTATAGCTTCTTTAGCTTTAAGAGCGGTATTAAGTAAAATATGTTCATTACCTAAACCAAATATAGTTGTATTCGATGAAGTTTTTGGTAAGATATCTAATGATAATCTTGACATGGTTTCTGAATTCTTTAGCAAAATAAAAGAATATTTTGAAAAGATATTTGTAATTACCCACAATCCATTGGTTAATAATTGGGCGGATAACATTATTAAAATTAGAAAAGAAGACAATATTAGTTTTGTCTCTCAATAATTTGGTTATTCAATAATTTTGATGTAATTTTGTAAGACAATAACTTAAACAGTATGAGTGATTACATTATGTTCCTTTTTGGGGAACACAAAGAACAAGATAAATTTATTGAAAGTATTGCTAATGAAGTCTCGGTTATAGCTAACTCTAAAAATATAAAATTTTATTATGGACAATCGTCGGCAATATTTACATTTAGCTCTGTCGAAACGTTTGATGATATTAAAGAGTTTTTAGGTATTATATTTTCTGGCTCAAATATTGTCCATGTTTTGGTACCTTATAACCATGACAAATTGTCAGTAAGTTTACCTAAAGGTATTTACGAACATCTATTCGATGTTGATAATAGTGAAACTATGTCAGGTCTTAAGATTGAGGCACAAGAATCGATAAACGATGTTGACGATAGAATCAGCGAATTTGAGTTTATTAAGTTATTGAACGAGGAAGACGAGTTTGATGATGATTTTGAATTAACAAATTTAAAAACTAAGAAAAAAGAACCAACTATTGATGATATTTTAGATAAAATATCAGAAAAAGGCTTATATTCGCTAACCGATATTGAAAAACAAATTTTAGAAAAATATTCAAAAACAATTTAATTAAATATATGAAAGAAAAAAATTCAACAATTCCTATCAATCAAGAAGAAATTCAGTACTACTTAAAGGACATCCGTAAGATTAAGGTTATGACCCCTGAAAGGGAGAGAGAATTAGCCGAATTAATTAATTCTGGTAACCTTACTGATTCGGATAGAGATAAGATTAACAAGGAATTACTTGAAGGTAATTTGAGGTTTGTTATCACTGTTGCAAAACAATATCAAAATCAAGGTCTTGATTTTCCTGATTTGGTTGCTGAAGGTAATTTAGGTTTAATGAAGGCGATTCAAAATTTTGATTGGAGTAAGAACCTTAGATTTATTTCATATGCTGTTTGGTGGGTTAAACAATCAATATTACAGTCATTTAATGATAATGCAAGAACCATAAGACTACCTGTAAATGTGGTTCAGGATTTGCATAGAGCTAAAAAAGAGGTTGAAAGTAATGGTGGTACCTTGGATGAAAAATATCAAAGTCTCCCATCCATTGTTGATTTAGACATGAAAATTAACGAAGATGGTGACACACTTATTGATGTTGTTAAAAACCCTGATGCTGAAATGCCTGACGCGTCATTTAATACCACAGATTTATTAAAACAAAATTTAATGAGGTTATTATCCTCTTTGGATGAACGAGAAAAATGTATAATTGAAGACTATTTTGGGTTAACAGGAACACCAAGAACTTTAGAGGATATTGGTGGTGATTTTAATTTAACCAAAGAAAGGGTTAGACAGATTAAGGAAAAGGCTTTAAGAAAATTACGAAACGATAGCTCAATATTATTTGACTATATGTAAAAATGGTGAAAACCTTCTATTTATTATAGTAGAAGGTTTTTTACTTTTATTAAATAAAAAAATATAACTATGAAAAATATTTTAAATTTTATTGACACATGGGGTGTTAGAATTACAACAATTTTAGTTTTAATCATCTTTTTGAAGACATGCTCAACCAATGGTAGAGTAGATAAAATCACGAAAGAAGTTAAATCAGTTGATAAAAGTGTCGACTCATTATCGATTCAATTAAGAAAAGAAATTAAAATTGAAGGTTTAAAATCCGAAAAAAGGATGATTCAGGCCACTGACAGAAAAATGTTAGATGTTAATCGTCAAACAGAAATTGATAAAGAAATTTCAGAACTACAAAAATAATGAAGAGAATTATTGAGTGGATAAAAAATAATCCTAATAGGGCTATGTTTTTAGTCCCTATTGTTCTCGTTGCGGGTATTTCAATATCACACGTAGTTTCGTGGTATGATATCGCAAACCCAATTAACTGGGCCATATACTTATCTATCGCTATTGAGGTTGGGGCTATGACCGCTTTGGTTGCGGCCACTAATAAAATAAAAGGTGGAGTTTGGTTTATGTTTGGATTAGTGACATTTATTCAAATGATAGGTAATATATTTTACTCCTATAAAGAAATAGACGCTAATGGTGAGTTATTCAAAGCTTGGGTTGAGTTAACATTACCTGTGTGGGAAAGTTTAGGTTCAGATGTGGGGGATATTATTTCATTAAAAAGATGGTTGGCATTTTTAGAAGGAGGTTTACTACCTATCATATCATTAACTTCTTTACATTTCTTTATAAAATATAAAGACAATAATGAAAATAATATTGAAGTTAAAGAAGTTGAAAAAATAGTCGAGGTTCCTGTTGAAGTTATTAAAGAAGTTGAAAAAATAGTCGAGGTTCCTGTTGAAGTTATTAAAGAAGTTGAAAAACCAATTGAAGTCATCAAGGAAGTTGAAAAAATAGTTGAGGTACCTGTTAAATATTATGTGAATGAAGTTGGTGAAATGTATGATGAAAATGGACATACTGTCGATACCACAACAACCACCACTACAGATGATGGGATTAAGAGATTAAGTTATGTAAAATAAACTACTGAACCACTATGGTTAATGTTAGATATAGTAAAAAATAACAAGTTTAGTCCAAGTGGCAAACAAAAGAAAAAAAATCAGATAATTTTAATTCATACTGGTAGAGAGTACAATAGTTATATAAATTCTTTAACGTACCGATTTAACGGTAACTACAACAAAATCCCAAATTATATTATTACCAGAAATGGTGACATAATTCAGTTGTTAAACAACATTGAATACTCAAATATATTCGACTATCCAAATATAAACAGGAACGGTATTATTATTTCTTTAGAAAATTTGGGTTGGTTAAATAAAGAACCCCTAAAAGATTATTACATTAATTGGATTGGTGATATTTATAAAGGTAAAGTGTACGAAAAAAAGTGGAGAGATTACTTTTTTTGGGAACCTTACACAGAAATTCAAACCGAAAAAACAATTGAATTGTGTAAGAAAATATTCTCAGAAATGTCAATAAAACCACAATTTATTGGGCACAATACTAAAATAAATGGAATTGAAAAATATGAAGGTGTTGTTAGTAGAAGTAATTATGATATTATGTATACAGACATTAACCCATCATTTAATTTTGAATACTTTTTAAAGAAACTTGAAAATGAAGAATACACATGATGAAATAAAACAATTATTAAGAGCATCTAGAGAGATGTTAAGTAATAATAATCTTAATGAGGATTATGAAAGAATTCGTAGTAAATACGGAATTATAACTGAACAAGGTATTGATTTGACTGACGACAATGTGACTAAAAAAATTAATATAACTAAATCGGTTGAAGATACAATTGAAGACCAAACAGACCCAAGTAAAGATAAAAAACAAGGTTATAGAATATCTGGCGGTATTTTAGTGTTAAATGGTAAAGACAAAAAAGATGTTGAACTAACTACTGATGAAAAAGTTGCTTTCCAAGAGACAATGGAAGAGTTTGTCAATGAAGTTTCTGATTTAGTAGATTTCAATAGTTTAAATGTGTTTCCACAAAATGTTGAGTGGTCAGGTAAATTAATCGAGTTTGATTTAGAATTCTTCTTTTCAATTGGAGAAGAGAATGGTATATATATCAATGGTGATATGATTAAAACAGATGAGAATTTTTTGGAAATGATTGAAAAACTAAAAACATATTACGAAAAATTTAAATCTAAATGGGCTAAAATATTAGCATCGAGAAAGAAAACTAAAGACGTAGAATAATATGAAAATCACTAAAGAATTTGTTTTATTATCTGTTATAGCAATTTTATTAATTATTAATTTAATTAGTGTTAATACTATTAAAACCGATGTTAAAAAGTATGAAGACAAAATAAAATCATTACAAACTAATGTGGATTCTATTAGTAAAATTAACACCGAAATTAA
>Ga0172362_10004297_pt1 | contig 12338 bp, 8 predicted proteins | sample LakKivs1_kivu2a2_FD_114534 | JGI IMG/M metagenome (GOLD analysis project Ga0172362, IMG submission 114534) | Sediment microbial communities from Lake Kivu, Rwanda - Sediment s1_kivu2a2 | ecosystem: Environmental > Aquatic > Freshwater > Lake > Sediment | place: Rwanda: Western Province, Lake...
CCTCGTTGGTAAATGTTCAAGATGATGCAGATTTCCATCTAGTATTGCATAAAGGGGCCATCCTTTGAGCGTCATACCTGCAAAGGGAGACCATCCGCAGCGAGTTTTTAGATCGGAATCATTCACGGTTTTTTCTTTGTTGATAGCCACAAGGATTCTATCGTCGTTTGGAGGAATTCTATAGATTTTGCAGATATTATGGTAGGTAAGATTAAGAATTTGTGAAAGAGAGAGTTTTTTGTTGTGGTAGGCTTGTAGAAGCAGAGGAAGGGTAGTTTCTACTCCAGGCATGCCGCTCGGAGCTAGGCCGTAAGGGCGATTTTTTTCTTCTAGAGTGTGAGGAGCATGATCAGAACCTATGGTGTCAATAATCCCCTCATGAATCGCCTGGAGAAGAGCTTGGTTATGGTGAGACTCTCTCAGAGGAGGATTGACAAGGGCTTTGCCTTGCAAAGAGAGGTAAGCTTGTGTGTGTAAAAATAGATGATGTGGTGTTGTTTCGCAGGTGACAGGAAGCCCCTCTTCTTTAGCTTGGCGTATAAGAGTTATTTCCTCCTTTGTGCTCACATGTAAAATATGCAAGCGTGTGGTATAGAGTTTGCAAAGAGAAATAGCGAGTTGCACAGCAGAAGCTGCCACTTGTGGAGAGCGAATAAGGCTGTGAGATGCATAATGAGCTGGGTAGAGATGAACTCTCGAAGCAATCATGTCTTCATTTTCTGCGTGGACGCAAACAAGCAGATCATGTGCCTTTGCTAAAGCAAAGGCTGCATGTAGACTGCTTTCATCATCCATGAGTAGATCTCCCGTAGAGGAGCCCATATAGATTTTCAGAGCTACGATTTTGTCTTTCACTTTAGCAAGCTCATCAAAGTGCTCTTTATGAGCGCCGAAGTAGAGATGGTATTTTAAAGGGATACCACACGATTGCAGCTTGGCATCAATGAGCCTTTTTTTTTCTTCTAGCCTTTGCGCTGTGATTGTAGAAGGGTGTGTGTTGGGCATATCAAATACTGTGGTAAACCCTCCACAAAGACTTGCTAGAGCAGCGGTTTCCCAATTTTCTTTGTATTCATGTCCAGGAGTGCGAAAATGCACATGAGGATCGATGAGCCCTGGGAGTGCAAGCAAATGACTTCCATCGATTTCATGGGGGTTTTGATCGTAGACGATGATGTCTTGTGTTTTCCCTGAGGGTAGAGAGACATTTTTAAAGATCGTCATAGTGTGTACTCCTTGATTTCATCGCGCAGAAAATCTTTCTGGCAATATTTGCAGCCAAGGTACACCTTGGTTTTATGCTCTTTTACAAAAAAGAAAGAAGAGCAAGGTTCGTGGCGTGTGATGCAGGCTTTATTGGGACAGACGAGAATGGATGCAATAGAGTGAGGTAGTGTTGCACGGATTTTCTTTTCGACTTTGAAATTCTGGATAACGTTGATGGTGCCATGAGGAGCGAAGATAGCGATTTTATGAGCGTCGCTATCAGAGAGCATCAAGCTATCAATTTTTATCAGATCTTTGAGACCAAGTCTTTTACTACACAGATGCATAGCAAGTGTTAGAGTAAAAGAAGGGTTTTCTAATTGAAGAATGCGAATAATTTTAAGACCAAGACCTGGGGGAATGTGGTCGATGACACTACCACGTTCAATAGCTGGAATGAGCAAAGTGTTTTTTTTCAGATGCATAGGCTTGGATCTCGGGGTTACTATGGGGTTGAAGTAATAGATGTAAAAGAGCTCGTCTTACAAAAACACCTCCAGCAGCTTGGGCAAAATAGTGGGCATGAGGAGTAGAGTCTACATCTACAGCAATTTCTTGTAATCTTGGAAGAGGAGCCATCACTTTGAAACAAGGTTTGAGCGTTTTGAGCATAGCTTTACGAAGGACGTAATGATCTTTTACTTGTAGGTACAGTTTCTGATCTTCAAATCGCTCTTTTTGGATGCGGGTCATATACAAAACATCTAATTTAGGGAGTAATTCTTCAAAGGAAAGATGAAACGAATATTGCACTTGTTGCGAGCGTAGCTCATGACAGATTTTTTCAGGAAGGGATAGACTTTCTGGAGATACGAAAAACATACGGGAATTATAGTGGGCGGCAGCAAGAACTAGGGAGTGAATAGTACGAGAATGTTTCAAATCTCCTACAAAAGCAATGTGTAAGTTATGCAAGTCTCCCTGGCTTTCACGGATAGCGAAAAGATCAAGTAGAGTTTGAGAAGGATGCTCATTAGCGCCATCCCCGCCATTAATGAGAGGAATTGAGGCCGCTTCTGCGGCAAGTCTTGCGGCTCCTTCATGAGGATGTCGTAGTACGATGATGTCAGCATAAGAGGAGATGACTTTGATAGCATCGGAAAGAGACTCTCCTTTGCTCATAGAGGTCTCTTGGGAGTTGCATACACTGATCACTTTTCCACCTGATCTATACATAGCAGATTCGAAAGAAAGACGTGTGCGTGTAGAAGGTTCAAAAAATAAAGAGGCCAAAATCTTACCTTGCAAAGGAGGCAAGGCAAGAGGATTTGTTTTGAGCAAAGAAGCTGTCTGTAAGACAAGTTCAATGTCTTCTTTAGTCAGATCACGGATGGAGAGAATATCTTTGCCATAGAAGGGATTATTCATGTTGCTAGATTACCTTGTTTAAGAAAATGAAGAGCGTGACTCACAACAAGCTCTGGAGAATGTTGTAACATGCAAAAAGCATCAAGACATTTTTTCCCAAGACAAGGTGTGCATGCAGCAGGTTGATAAAGAGCAAGGGTATGGGAGACATCAAGAGGGCCACATATTTTGGGGTCTGTTGGAGAAAATAAACAAATGGTTTTTGTGTGCATAGCAAAGGCTAGATGCATAGGTCCTGTATCGTTAGTAATCATCAGATCGGAGCTAGCTAGCAAAGCAGCTAGCTGTTTTACAGAAAGAGTTCCTGCTACATCAAAAGCGTTTGTGAGAGAAGAAGCGATCGAAGAGGTCAAAGTTTTTTCTTCTTTTGATCCTGTAAGTACGATGGTTGCGTTGAGCTCATCAATGAGACGTTGTCCCACAAAGGTAAAAGCTTCTGGCGCCCACTGTTTAAAACGATCTTTAGCTCCTGGATGTAAGACGATAATAGGGCCTTTTGCTGCGCCGAGGAGTTCTTTAGCATAGAGCGTATCTTTTTGCGAGGGATAGATCTCTAGGTGCATCCCTTGCTCTTGAGCCCCCATCTGTTTTACGATAGCAAGACGACGAGAGATCTCATGTTGAGATGTTTTAGGAAGTTTCGTTGTTAAAAGAGCGTCCAGTCCTTTATTGATAGATTCTGTTCCAATTATTTGAGGGATATTGGCTAAAGAGCAAAGGGGCAGTGTAATGCGCTGCGACACATGAAAAATTAAAGCAGTAGTAAAACGTTGTTGTTTGAGCTTACGCACAAGCTTAAGCAAGGCTGTGATTTTACGGGGGAGGAGAAAAAGTTCATCAATATGAGGGTTGTCAGATAAAATCGACGCACCTATAGGACTTGTCAAAACCCCTAAAAAGGCGTGTGGGTAGGAAGCTTTAATAGCGCGAAGAGCTGGAGTTGCCCACAACGTATCTCCAAAGCCTGTTGTGCTTACAACAAGAATTTTCAAAGGCGACTCGGTGCTAGTAGCCCTTCTCATAAGACGTACTAGCAAGAGGAGGATCTTGGTTTTTAGGGCGTTCATGAGAAACCAGCTGTCAGCTTTTCTTGCAAAGCGTGGAGATCAAATTGTTTGCTATCAATAAATTCTCGCCAAGATTTTATGGGTAGTTTATGAGAATCAAATAAGCACAGACACTGTAAAAATAATAAGGAGAGCTGCAGATTTGTGAGAATGGGAATGTGATGATCGATAGCTAACCTGCGAATCTTAAAACCATCTGATTCACGACTTTGGCCAAGACCTATGGGGATATTAATAATCAGATCAACACTTTTTGTGGCAATAGCGCTGGCTACATTGGGTTCAATTTTTTCAGAGGTTTTATAGAGATATTTGGAGGCAATACCTTGCCTGCATAAATAGTCATGCGTGCCTTCGGTTGCGTAGAAGGTCCATCCAAGATCATCCAGCGATTGTAAAAGATCTTTAAATTTTTGTTTGTGAGGTCCGCCGATGCTCACAAGCATCCTCTTACCATGGATGTGCTGCTCTGTTGCTTGCCATGCTTTGAAAAAAGCCTCAAAGAGAGAGTCTCCCAGGCAAGCCACTTCACCAGTAGAGGCCATTTCTACATAAGCCACAGGGTTAGAGCCTTTGAGCCTGCTGTAAGAAAAAAGAGGAGCTTTGACACCTACATAATCTAGCTCTAACGTTTCGTACTGCTCACGTATAGGGTGACCCAGTAGCACTTTGGTGGCTATATGAATAAAATTATGGTTTGTGATTTTGGAAACAAAAGGAAAAGAGCGAGAAGCGCGTAGATTACATTCGATCACTTGTAAACAGTTGTTTTTAGCAATAAACTGTAGGTTAAAAGGGCCTGTGATACAAAGAGCTTTAGCAATCTGTCTTGTAATTTTTTTTGCTTGCCGAATGGTTTCTAGATAGAGCCTTTGAGGGGGAAGGACGATCGTTGCATCTCCTGAGTGCACTCCAGCATTTTCCACATGCTCAGAGATGGCTTCGATGATGATGTTCCCTTGCTGCGCGACACCGTCGATTTCTAGCTCTTTGGCGTCTGTAATAAACTGCGAGATGACAACTGGATAATCAGGGGAGACAACAGAAGCTTCTTGGAGATATTTTTCTAATTCACCTTCAGAAGAGGCTATACTCATGGCAGCTCCTGAGAGCACATAAGAAGGCCTAATCAAAATAGGGTAGCCAACAAATGCGGCAAATTCCTTAGCTTTTTGCACACTTGTCACACTCTCCCACCTAGGTTGATCTATGCCTAAGGTACCTAATAGGGAAGAGAATTTCTGTCTGTTTTCTGCCATATCGATCGACTCAGGAGAAGTCCCAAGAAGTGTATAACCTCTGCAGTGCAAGGGTAGTGCTAGATTATTAGCGATCTGTCCTCCCACAGAGACGATAAGCCCTTTAGGGTTTTCAAAGTCTGCAATATCTTGCACTCTTTCAAGAGTGAGTTCTTCAAAGTACAAACGGTCTGATTCATCATAGTCTGTGGAGACAGTTTCTGGATTGGAGTTGATAATGAGAGAGAGTTCTCCCAGTTCTTTGAGAGCTTTGGAAGTATTCACAGCACACCAGTCAAACTCCACGGAGGAGCCGATGCAATAAGGTCCCGATCCTAAGGTAATAATGGGTGAAGAAGCAGAAGGAGCTACGTCATGCGCTATGGCATGATAGGTGAGATAAAGATAATTGGTGCTTGCTGCAAATTCTCCAGCAAGAGTGTCTATTTGTTTGACGTAAGGGGTGATATGATGTTCGAGACGAAGAGAGCGAATGACCTCTTCTTGGCTTTTTTGTGTCCGAGCCAGAGCTTTATCAGAAAATCCCATTTGTTTTGCATGCAGTAAGAGTTCTTTCGATAAAAAAGCGCTCTTTAGCGATTCTTCCATGCGCACAATAGAGGCGATATGATCCAAAAACCACGGAGTAATTTTTGAGGCTTGATGTGCAATCTCTACGGAGCCTCCTTGCTTAAAATATTCATATAGAGCAAATAGGCGGCGGTCTGTGGCTTGCTCAATTTCTGCAAAGGGGTTGTTGATAAGATAGGGATAGTCTGTAAGACCACTTGCCCCAATGTTGAGCATACGAATCGCTTTTTGCAAAGCTTCTGGGAAAGATCTTCCTATACCCATCACTTCGCCAACGCTTTTCATTTCTGTTCCAATTTTTCGATCTGCAGAGCGGAATTTATGCGTGTCCCATCGAGGAATTTTGACAACGATATAATCAAGAGCTGGCTCAAAGAAAGCGCAGGTGGTTTTTGTTACCGTATTACGAAGCTCATGGAGTTTGTAGCCAAGAGAGAGTTTTGCTGCGATGAAGGCTAAAGGATATCCCGTTGCTTTTGACGCTAAAGCGCTAGATCTCGACAGTCTCGCATTCATCTCAATGACTCTATACTCTCCTGTTAAGGGATTTAGAGCATATTGAATGTTGCATTCTCCAATGATGTTAAAATGGTTTGCCGCTTTAATGGCAACAGAGCGTAGTTGTTGATATTCATCATTGGAAAGAGTTTGAGAGGGAGCGACTACGATGCTTTCACCGGTATGAATGCCCATAGGGTCTAAGTTTTCCATATTGCAGACAGTGACGGTATTTCCATCGCTATCTCGCACAATTTCATATTCAATTTCTTTCCATCCTAAAAGATACTCTTCAATCAGAATCTGTGGGGCGACACTGAGCGCTTCGCTAGCTTTGAGTTTGAGTTCTTCAGGGGAAGAGACTCTGCCTGAGCCAAGGCCTCCTAGGCTATAGCCAGAGCGCATCATGATGGGGTATCCGATTTTTTCAGCAGAAATCAAAGCTTCTTGTACCGAAGAGACGCAAACACTTTTAGGAGTAGGGATGCCTATAGAGAGGAGATTGTTTTTAAAGAGCTCTCGATCTTCTGTAAGGCGGATAGAGTGTACGCTGGTTCCGAGAATTTCTACTTGGTATCTAGCAAAGACACCAGTTTCTTCTAATTTTAGCCCAAGATTTAAGGCGGTTTGTCCTCCAAAACCTAAAAGAGCTGCATGAGGTCTTTCTTTTTCAATAATTTTTGTCACATAGTGTTCCGTCAAGGGCTCTAGGTAGAGGATATCTGCAGAGGTAGCATCTGTTTGCACGGTAGCAATGTTGGGGTTGATAAGAAGAGTTGTCACATGTTCTTCTTTCAGAGCTTTGATAGCTTGAGAGCCTGAATAATCAAATTCTCCCGCTTGTCCAATGCGCAGTCCACCAGATCCTAAAATAAGTATTTTTTTGCCACGATGCGAGGTCATAACAAGCTCTCCACAAGATTTTTAAAATGAGTAAATAACCACGCAGTATCTTGAGGTCCAGGCTTTGCTTCTGGATGGAACTGGACAGCAAAGAAGGGATCATGAAGATGAGAAATCCCCTGCACAGAGTTGTCGTTGAGGTGACGAAAAGTGACTTCCCAATCTTTAGGTAAGGAACGGTCATCAATAGCATAGCCATGATTTTGTGAAGTGAGGAAACATTTGCCTGTTGGCTTATGAAATACGGGTTGATTTTGGGCTCTATGTCCGAAAACCAGTTTGTAGGTGGTAGCTCCGATGGCAAGAGCCATGAGCTGAGCCCCTAGGCAAATTCCAAACACAGGTTTTTTACGTTGGAGGGCTTTTTGCAAATGGGCAAGGGTAACAATACAGTTAGCGGGATCTCCGGGTCAATTAGAAATAAAGAGTCCATCAAACTCTTCTTCAGTGTAGTCGTAATCAAAAGGAACTCTTTTGATGGCAAAGCCCGATTGCAAAAGATGACGAGTGATGCTTTCTTTCATACCGCAATCAACAGCGATAATACGAGGCCCTTGTTCTCCTAGGTAAACAGGGGTGTTGATACTCACTTTCCGTACTAAATCAGAAGCATTGGGATCGATAAACTCGCTGGAAAAGATGTGTTCATCAGAGAGTGTAGCAGGTATCACGCCGCGGCTGCGGATCTTGAGGGTGAGAGTTCTGGTATCAACGCCAGTAATCAGAGGGATGTCTTGAGTTCTTAACCATTCACGGAAAAGAGACAAGCTTTCTGCATGGCAAGCAAAGAGCGCTTCTTGTGCAATGACCACGCCAGCTGCATGGATCTTAGAAGATTCCCATTGTTTTTTACTTGGCACCCCATAGTTGCCAATCAAAGGATAGGTGAAAACAACAAATTGCGCTGCATAGGAGGGGTCTGTCAGTGTTTCTACATAACCTGTCATACCCGTTGTGAATACAATTTCTCCTTGATAAAGAGATTTTTGCCATACAGGAGATTTGCCGTGGAATACTTCTCCTGATTGTAAGGTGATTTTTGTGTTTTTCATGAGCATAAAAAAACCATCCTACCTATCGGTAAGGATGGTTATATCTTTATAGATTGCAAAATGTTTTCCTAAGGGCTCGTCCATTCCCTTTGACCCAAATACTACTCTGGGGGTAGCATAACGGAAATTTAGGGCAAAGCTCAAGCATAAAAGAGTTAGGTGGATGGAAATACTAAGAGTAGCGCTATTGAAAAGAGTGGCAGGATACATAGTTGCTTTGCTATGTATGGCCTTCAGTGGATGTGGATCATCTAGCAAAATCTATACCATAGGAGTCGATCCTTCTTGGTTTCCTCTGGATGTTGCGGGTAAAGAGCCTTATGTGCTTGCTTTTTCTCATGAACTTTTGCAAAAGATAGGGCACTTGAAAAAATGTGCATTTCAAAGAATGGCTTTGAGTTGGGACGATCTTTTAGAGGCTGTGAACAAAGGGCAGTGTCAGGGGATTCTTTCTTCTTTACAACCGTATGTATTCAATTTACAGACCTATCAATTTTCTGACCATTTTTTACAGACAGGTCCTGTCGTTGTTATGGCGGAAAAGGTAGCTAAGACAGAAGCTGACCATTTATATGAAAAAGAAATCGCTGTGTTTTCCCCAGAAGATGAGCAGCTTCTTATGCAAACATATCCTGAGGCATTGATGCGCTCTTACGATTCTTTGCCTCAAGCTCTTGCTGATGTTGCTATGGGAGTCATTGATGGAGCTCTTGTCGATTATCTGCGCGCTTTGTCGTATGTGACAGATCTCTATGCAGGGCAGCTAAAAATTGTTAGCTCTACGTTAAATCAAGAGGGCTTACGATTGGTCACTTCTGCAAAGCAAAATAAACAGCTTATCCACCTTTTTAATGAAGCGATCAAAGAGCTTAAACAAAGTGGAGAATATCAAACACTTTTAAGCAAATGGAAGCTAGGATAGATCGCCTATGCTGGAAGGATCCTACAGCGATCAAGAGATCTATATTCGTGCCGAATGGTTTCCAATTCCTGGGCAGAGATAGGGAGTGGATCGATATTCCAAATGGTCTTCGCGTAGTTGTTGATGGCAACATCTGCAGAAAAAGCTCCCATACCTGCAATATTGTGTAAAGCGTGCTGAGCCCATACTAGAGGGGTGGAATAAAGCTCTTCCACTTTTTTTTGCGTGTCATAGTACGATTGCAAATCATGAATCACAAAGTATCTATCAGGAGCTGACCACGGAGATCCTTCCATCAAAGAAGCATAGAGGCTGCAAAGCGTTTCATGCTCAGCTTCGTTGTCAGCAAGGGATCTATCCCGTAATGCTTCCAGCGCTTTTAGGATCATAGGATTTTCATGAGCCACTTTATCTGGATAGTAGCTATGTTCTGTTTTCATCTTATGATTCTCTTCAGCACGAGCTCCAAATGCAAAAGGCCACCAAGCGTCTGTGACTTGCTCTCTCATTTCTACATTCGCTCCATCTTCTGTCCCGATGGTTAATGCTCCGTTGATGGTGAGTTTCATGTTACCTGTTCCAGAAGCTTCCATACCAGCTGTAGAGATTTGCTGAGAGAGGTCTGCAGCAGGGATGATTTTTTCAGCGTTGGATACATTATAGTTAGGAATAAAGATTACGCGCAAAAAAGGGCATACATCGGGATCATTAAAAATTTTTCTCGATAGACAGTAGATAAAGCGAATAATGTCTTTGGCAGCTTTATAGCCAGGAGCTGCCTTGCCTGCAAAAAAGATCATTCTTTGCACTTTTCGTGCAGAAGGATTGCTTTTTAACTCCTGATACAAGATGAGAGCGTGCAGAGCATTCATCAGTTGTCTTTTATATTCATGAAATCGTTTGATATGCATATCAAACAAACAATTTTCATCTAAAAAAGAATTATGGCCATTGGCATGACAACCAGGGATAGAGTGGGCTGCGAGAAGATGTTCAAGGAGCGCTTGTTTATTGATTCGTTTAATAGAGAGAAACTCTTTTTGCGATGCAGGGTCATTTGCAAACTGCTCCAGTTTTTTGATCTCACTAAAATCTGTGATCCAACCGTTGCCGATTTTTTGCGTGATAAAAGAGGCGAGCAAAGGATTGCAATATACAAGCCATCTTCTTTGTGTCACTCCGTTGGTAACATTCGTGAAACGCTCAGGAAACATCTCATAAAATTCTTTAAATAGCTCATGTTGTAAAATTTCTGAGTGAAGTCTTGCTACACCATTGATATGGTGAGAGCCATAGATGGCAAGGTTTGCCATCCGAATCTGACCACATTCTATGATAGACATATGTTTGACTTTGTCTTCTTGCCCTGGGTATTTTTCTCGGATTTCATTACAGAATTTCTGATTGATTCTTTGAATAAGCTGATATTGTCTTGGAAGGAGGTTTTGGATCCGATTTTCGTTCCACTCTTCTAAAGCTTCTTTGAGAACCGTATGATTGGTGTAGCTACAGCAAGTTCTTGTGATCTCTAGAGCTTCATCAAGGGTGCATTCATTGTGTTTAATGAGCATGCGCACCAGTTCTACAATGACTAAAGCGGGATGTGTATCATTGATTTGGATACGCACTTGTTCTGCAAACCCTTCCAAGGATCCGTTAAGATGTAAATGGTGGTTCATAATATCTTGCAGCGAAGCCGAGACAAGTAAAAACTCTTGTTTAAGCCGAATTCTTTTACCCACTTCATTGTTATCATTAGGGTAGAGGACATCTGTTAAAGAAGTGTTTTCAGCAGCTTGATCTAACTGACCTGCGTTATATCTTTGTAGTTGGAAGTTATGAGGGGATTCTTTGGTAGACCACAATCTGAGCGTGGCTACAGAAAAATGCGAAGAAGGACCATAGCCAATAATGGGGAGATCATAAGGAAGGGCTCTGACGGATTCTTGATCCATCACGCTGCATACTTCTTCCCCTTTGCCGTTAGAAGAGTGGATCAGTTTTCCCCCAAAGTCGACATTAACAGCATGAGGATCTCGTCTAAATTCCCAAGGATGCTCTAAAAGTAACCAGCAGTCAGGACGCTCAATTTGGATACCACACCAGATGTCTTGTTCGAAGATCCCATATTGATAGCGCATGCCATAGCCAAAAGCTGGGTATTGCAAGGTCGCTAGTGAGTCCATAAAACAAGAAGCAAGACGGCCAAGGCCTCCATTACCAATCCCCACATCAGGCTCGATGTGTAAAATAGTTTTTAAGTTGCGCTTCATGGAAAAAAGCACTTTTTCTACAAGGTTCATAGCGCAGATATTGGTGATATTATTACCAAGCAACCTTCCTGGCATATATTCCATAGAAAGGTAGTACACCTTTCTTACTTTGTTGGTTTTAATGGTGTTTTGTGTGGCTGTCCAATTGATCATGACCTCTTCTCGCAGAGCGTAAGAAAAGGCCTTATAAAACTCCTCATCAGAGGCGGTATCTGCTGTTTTTCCCATGGTTGTGATCAAATAGTGCTTGATCTTATTGACAACACTTTCAACCTGGTGATCTTGAACTTCTTTCATGCTGCAAAAAACGCTATATATAATAATTTTTTTATTAACACAGAAGCCTTGGTTAAAGCAACCGTAAAGCATTTTTTTTAATACAACGTACAAAGAGCTTCCTTTGCAACTGCAGTGAAAAGTAAATTTTTAATAAAAAATAATTTATTTTTTATTAAAAACAAAAACAACATAATAATATTTTATATATAGAATAATACATCTAGTGATAGTATAATTAATAATCGTTAATAAAAAAACAATTTAAAAAAGAGGTTTTTTATGTCAGCAGCAACTGCAACTGCAACTGGAGCGCCACAAAGAGTTTCTTCTCCAAGCCCTGTAAGAAGAAGAGGTCGTCCTTCCAAGAAGCAAGAGACTGTTGGAGTACTACCTGCAACGACTACAGCTACAGGTGTATCACCGGCTAAAACAGTTGAAGAGCTTACTACAACAATCCAGGAGCTTACAGCAGCTAATACAAAGCTTAAAGAAGAACAAGGCTTGAGTCGGAATACTAAGCTTTTGGTGGTTGCTGGTGTTGTAGCTGCAATCTACGTATGCTATGTAGGTGGGTTCTATATAGCAACAGGAAGTATGATGAAAGGATGTGAACGTGCAGTGCAATCTGTAGCCACACACTTTCAATGTAGCTTGATAGCACAAGAGAAGAATTGGCCTGAGCGAATTTGTCAAGAAGCAGTTCTTCAGGGATAAAAAATAAGAGAAGGATGTGGCTATGAATAGCACGAGTGTTCAAATTTTTCCATCGTTAGCATTAACGTTGGGGTCTAAGAATGTTAGTAGTTCGTCCAGCATAGGGGCAGTGGTAACCGATAGCAAGATTCAAAAGATTTTTGAAAAAGCAAACTTGACAATGGTAC
>Ga0172362_10004298_pt1 | contig 12338 bp, 14 predicted proteins | sample LakKivs1_kivu2a2_FD_114534 | JGI IMG/M metagenome (GOLD analysis project Ga0172362, IMG submission 114534) | Sediment microbial communities from Lake Kivu, Rwanda - Sediment s1_kivu2a2 | ecosystem: Environmental > Aquatic > Freshwater > Lake > Sediment | place: Rwanda: Western Province, Lake...
GAAGCGCTCGTCTTTCGTCACGCGCAGCACTTCCTCCACCGTGGTGCTGCCATTGCGGACGAGGCGCCAGCCGTCTTCGCGCAGGCTGCGCATCCCCTGCGCGGCCGCCGCCTTGCGGATCTCGCCCGCCGAGCGCCGCTCGAGGATCATCGCGCGGATGGGCTCGGTGATCGGCATCGCCTCGAAGATCCCCGTCCGCCCGCGGTAGCCCTTGCCCTGGCACTGCCGGCAGCCCCGCCCGCGCCAAAGCTTTTTCGGCACCGGCTCGCCGCTCACGTCCGCCAGCTCCGCCAGCAGCTCGGGCTCGGCCGCCACCGTCTGCTCCTTGCAGCCCGGGCAGATCAGCCGCACCAGCCGCTGCGCCAGCACCGTCTCCAGCGACGATGCCACCAAGTAGGGCTCGATGCCCATGTCCACCAGGCGCGTGAGGGCGCCCGGGGCGTCGTTCGTGTGCAGCGTCGAGAACACCAGGTGCCCCGTCAATGACGCCTGCACCGCGATCTCCGCCGTCTCGCGGTCGCGGATCTCCCCCACGAGGATCACGTCCGGGTCGTGCCGGAGGATCGAGCGCAGCCCCCGCGCAAACGTGAGGCCGGACTTCTCCGACACCTGTATCTGGTTGATCCCCCGCAGGTGGTACTCGATCGGGTCCTCGATCGTCACGATCTTGCGCTCGATGTCGTTGATCTGCGACAGCCCGGCGTAGAGCGTGGTGGTCTTGCCGCTGCCGGTGGGGCCCGTGACGAGCACGATGCCGTGGGGCAGCTCCAGCACGCGGGCGAAGGTGTGGCGGTCGCGGTCCGACATCCCGAGGTGCTCCAGCCCCAGCAGCGTCTCGCCGCGGTCCAGCAGCCTCAGCACCACGGCCTCGCCGTTGAGCATGGGGATGATCGAGACGCGCACGTCGATCTCGCGGGATGCGATCCTCAGCTTGATGCGGCCGTCCTGCGGGAGGCGCTTCTCCGAGATGTCGAGCCGGCTGAGGATCTTGAGGCGCGACACGATGGCGGGCTGGAACTGCCGGACCTCGGCCGGGATGTTTGCTTCCTGCAGCACGCCGTCCACGCGGTATCGCACGCGGAGGGCGTCTTCGAAGGGCTCGAAATGGACGTCGGTGGCGCGCCGCTCGATGGCTTCGGTGAGGATCTGGTTGACGAACTTGATGATCGACGCGTCCTCGGCGGCGCTCGCGAGGTCCACATCCTCGTCGTCGCCCTGGTCGATCACCTGCACGCCCGCCTCGGCGGCCTCCGACACCAGCGACTGCAGCGTGTCGGCCCCCACGCCCAGCAGCACCGTGATGCAGCGGTCGATCTCGCGCTCCGGCGCGAGGACGAGGCGAAGCTCGCGGCCGCACGCGATGCGCAGCTCGTCCAGCCCCGACGTGTCGAACAGCTTGCTCGACGCGACGACGTATGCGCCGTCCTCCTCGCGGAGGGGCAGCAGGTGGCGTTCCAGCAGCGTCCTGACCGGGAAGTGCGCCAGGAAATCCTTGTCGGGCTGTGGCTGCTGGTCGAGGTCCACGTAGGGCACGTCGAAGGCCTCGGCCAGCAGTCGCAGCACCTGCTCCTCGGGCAGGCCGCTGGCCGACACGAGGGCCTCGTCGAGCGGCTTGTTCCGGCCGGTCATCTCCTCGACGCGCCCTATGGCCTGCACGTCGAGGATGCCTTTCGAAGCCATTCTGGCGAGGAGTTCGTTCATGCGCGCTCCGGAGGGGCGGAAGCTGAAGGCCGGCGGTTCGCCGGCAGCCCCCGGCTTCCGTCGCTCATGAGGTGCCGCCGCCCGTCCGCGGGGTCATCCGGGACGGACGGCAGGCGGTTGGGTCGGTTACTCGATCATGCCCATCATCACGAGCTGCGCCTCCTGGCGCACGCTGAGGGTCTCGACGAGTTCCTTGCGGGCCTTGTCGAGCTCGGCTTTCACCTTGGCGCGCTCGTCGCGGAGAGCCGTGAGGCTCGCCTTGATCTCCTCGGGCTTGGCGTCTTTGTTCTCGAGGAGCTTGGTGAGATCCTGCGTCTTCTTCTCGAGTTCGGTCTGCGGGGCGGGGGCTTCTCCGCCTGCGGGGTTGGCGCCGGGGCGGCGGCCCGCGCCGAACATGCCTGCCATCCCGCCCTGCATCTGGCGGCTGAGCGTCTGGACTTTCTCGATGCGCGGCTGGAGGACTTTCCATTCCTCGTCAGTGACGCCGAGGCTCGTCTTCATCCGCTCCGCCGCCTGCTGGCGGAACTCCTCCATTCTTCCGGCTCTGTCGCCGCCTTGCCCGCGCTGGCCGCGCCCTTCACCGGCGATGGCGGTCTTCATCATGCCGAAGCAGCCCACGGCGACCAGAACGGCCATCACCAACACGAACAGACTTTTTCCTCGCACCATATCGACTCCTTTCACTGAACTTGCCTGCACACGTTGCTACTCCTCACTGCGAGGAGCATGCGGCTTTTCCTGCGGATCACCCGGCTCGATGCCGGCAGGCGGCGGATGGCCCGGACGGCCCTGCCGCGGGCCCGGCCCCGGCGGCCCGCCCTTCCCGTCCCGGCGCTTGAGCAGCGCGTCGTACTTCTCCGCCTGGTCAGGCGTGAGGATGCTCTTGGTGCGCTCGACGGCCTCGTCGAAGCTCCGCTTGCGCTGCTGCGAAAGCTCCTCCAGCCTGCGCACGTGCTCCTGGAGGATCGCGTCGTACTTGGCGCGCTGCTCGTGGCTGAGGAGGGCCTCCACGGCCTCGTCCCGCTCGCGGGCCAGAGCCGACCACCCCTCGCGCCCGCCCGGCGTTCTCACCGCCCCCTCCCAGATCGTGCGCATCTGCTCCTCCTGCTGGGGCGTGAGCTTCAACTGGCTCGCCAGCCACGACCTCCGGGGAGGGTGATCCTTGAGGCGCGGGAGCAGCAGCCCCGTCGACACACCCGCCGCAAAGACCACGACAAAGCACCCAACGAGTGTCAGCCGGATCCTAGTCATCTAGCTTCTCCGGGGCGAGGTCCTGAACAATCCACATAACCAACTGCTCGTCGCTGCTGGCGGCCGACAACGCCGCCGTGTGCGGCACCGCCGCGATTTCCCAGCCCTCCGGCAGGCTCGCGGCCGGTGCCGTCCCCGCCGAAGCCGTCGCCAGGAGCACCGAGCACGTCACCAGCACGGCCGCGGCGACCGCCGCCGCGATCTCGGCCAGCCGGTGAATGGTGAGGTTCGGCAGGCTGTCGACCCGCCGGTGCAGCCGGCGCAGCGTCGCCGCAGGCACCTGGGGCTGCCGCACCTGCTTCAGCATCTCGGACAATGCGCGTATCCTGCCCAACTCGGCGGCGCAGGCCGCGCACGACGCGATGTGCTCCTCCATCTCTGCCGCCTGCGCCGGCGGCAGCTCGCCGTCGTGATAGGCCCCGAGTTTCTGTGCGTATTCACATTCGCTCATTGCAGTTCCCCATGAGGCCGCCTTGTCACACCATGTAGTCGCGCAGGAGTTCCTGCAACTCCCGGCGCGCGCGGAACAGCCGCGATTCGACCGTCCCGGTCGGGATGCCCAATGCCTGGGCGATCTCCTCGTATGAAAGACCCTGCAGCTCGCGGAGCACGATCACCTCCCGGTAGTCCGCCCGCAGCCCGAGGAGGGCCGCCTGCACGTCCATCCGGATGTCGGCCTTCGGCGTCCCGGGCACTGCCGCCTGTTCCCTCGCCGCCTCCTGATCGATGGAGCGCGCCGCGTGCCTGCCGCCGCGGGCCTGCCTCGCGGCCTGGCGGACGAGTATGCCCGTGAGCCACGTCTTGACCGACGATTCCTCGCGGAACGACCGCAGCCCCCGGAATGCGCCCGCCAGCGTCTCCTGCACGGCGTCCTCCGCATCGGCCGCGTTGCTCACGAGGGAGGCCGCCATGCCGTAGAGGTAAGCCGCGTGGCGGTCGACAAGCTCGTGGAAGGCGGCCATGTCCCCGCGCCGAGCTCTGCGGGCAAGCTCGATATCTGTCTGCGGCAAGGCTCACTCCCCGGGATGCGCGAGTCTCTGTCCCATGTCATGGTGCCGGAACCGTCGCGGTTTATTCCCGCACATCCATGTTTTTCTTTCCTCTTGGGGATGACAGCGAGGCGAGGGCTCGGATCAAAGCATCAAATGGAGGTTCGCGCCGGCAAGGTCACCGGCGGGACGGCGTGCGGCTTGGAGTGACCGGTCTCACGCGGGACGCCAAGGCCGGCACGGCAGCCGGCCCTGGCGATCCGGTGTCTCAGGCGGGTGCAGGGCTGCCCAACGGATGGACGGCGCTGCAGCAGTTCACCCGCATCATTTCGAAAGAGTGCAGCAGGCGATGCCTCTACTGCGCTTTCTTCACTTCATCCACAACCGCGGCAAGCTTGTCGGCGGAGACCTGCGTATACCTGATCCCCTGGGCCCGTTCGGGGGCAATGCGCTTCAGTTCCGCCCAGAGCACGGCGCGCCGGCTGGGAGCTGCCGCGCCCCTGCGGCGCCTGGCTTTTCTCACTGGCGCCGTCGCCGGGGCTTCCGCCCGTTTGGCGGCCTTGCGTCCCCTGCGCACCTTGCGGACCTTGCGAGGCGCTCTCGCGGCTGCCGCTTCCGGGGCCGCCTTGCCGCTCACGATCTCCTGGATGAGCCCCAGTTTCCGATCATCGGACACCTGCCAATCCATTATGTCGCGAACCATTTCGATCTCTGCTTTTGCCATCAGACTATCCCTTTCTGAAACAAGAGCCACAAATACCGGCGCAACAGAACATTGATACAGCCATATGATAATAAACTGCCAGTTGAGAATCAACGGGATTTTCCGTACTTTTCTGATGATTCCATAGTCGAACCAATCAATCTCGTTGCAGGCGGTCGGCGGTTGAACTTCCGCGCGTATTCCTGCGTATCGGCAACGATTCCTGCCGATACGGAGCGCGGTGCCGGAGGAAGCTGCGGCAATCCCGGTGCGCCGTGGGAAATGCCTGCAGCAATCCTGCCTCGGCGAATGCGGGGAGGCCTGATGAAACGGAAGCACTCTCTGCTGGTCGTCGACGACGAGCCGGGCATCGTCGAATCGGTATACCACATCTCCTATCTCCTTTCTCCTCGATTACGACGTCCACACGGCAACCTCGGCGGCCGAGGCTTTTAACGTGATGAAGGAGCACGAGATTCACATCGTCATGACCGACCAGCGCATGCCCTTCATGACCGGGGTGGAGCTTGTTGCACATCTCAGGGGGCAGATACCCCGATGCCATCCGCATACTCTTCACCGGCTTCGCCGACATCGAGGCGGTGATCGCGGCGATCAACCAGGGAAACGTGTTCCGATACCTGGCCAAGCCGTGGAGTGCCGACGAGCTGAAACAGGCCATAGCCCAGGCCGCCGAGGAATACGAGAGGATTGTCGCGCGCAAGGAACTGGCCGAGAAGCTGCGCTTGACCGCCGTGCTGTTCGGCAATGAAGCCTCCATGGCCCCGTCCGTGATCTCGGCCGTCTCCTCCGCGCTCGCCAAGATACGTGAGGCTTGCCGCGGGGACGGCGGGCGTGAGGCCACGCAACGCTGCGTCCGCACCATCGCACAGGAGTCTGGGCGGCTGGCAAAGCTCGTCGCAAGCGTGCTCGAGGTGATGATGCGGCAGGATGTGGACTTCGAGGTTCCGGTATCGGCAGTTGCGGCGTGGGCCTTGGCTTGGCAATCGCCAGGAGGTTCGCCGGGATCAACGAAGGCAGCATCAACCGGGAGAGCGCAAGGACCTGATCGTCGTGCGGGGCAGCGCCGCGAATACCTGCGCGGAGCAGCGAGGCTTCAGCACAAGGCTTGCCGCGGCAGGGCCGTCGCCTGGCGCGTGATGCCCGTGATGCACCGTCGTCTATTTCATGTCTTTCAGGAGCGCGCTCGCCTCGTCCGCTTCAGGCGAGCCGGGGCAGGTTTGGACGACCTTTTCGAGGAGGGGGCGGGCTTTCTCCCGCATGTTGTTGGAGCAGAAGTTCCTTGCGAGGCTCAGCGACGTGCGGCAGTCCTCCGCACGCAGGGTGCGCAGCACGGCTGGGTCGGCCTCCAGTTCCTTGGTTTTCGCCGCGGCCTTGATGCCGGCGGGCGTGCCAGCGTACCGCGCGGCTGCCTTCAGCTTCTCCAGGGCGGAGGCGTAACGCTTCTCGGCCAGGAGCTTCTCCGCGGCGTCGTAGAGCTGGCTGGCGGCCGCGGCGTTCTTCTCCTTCTCGCGCCCGGCGAGCACGTCGGGCCGCTTCTCCAGCGCCCGGAGCGCGCGGGTCACGAGATCCGCCCCGGGCGTGCCATCGAACTCCTCGCGCAACTGCTCGAGCGCCGCCACCGAGGCCCGCGGGTCCGCCTGCGGCTCCTTCTCGACGGCGGCGAGCTTGTCGGCCGCGGCCTTCCTGATGCGCTCGAGCGCGGCGTCGGCACGATCGGTGAACGGCGACTTCTGCGGGAAGGCCGCGATCCTGTTGAGCAGCCTGGCCGCATCCTTGTACTTGCTCTCGCCGATGAGCCTGCCGGCCGACCCCAGGTCATCCTCGGCCTGCTTGCGCTCGTCGGCGTTCAGCCCCGTCACCGCCGTCCAGTAGTGCTCCTTGGTGAGCTGCGGCACCTGCTGGCACATCGAGTGCCCCACGCCGGGGAACCACGCGGTCACCACCGAGCGGTACTTCATCTCCTGCAGCGACTGTGCGAACCGCTTGGCCGGCTCGATCCGCTCGGTGTCGGCTTCGCCGCACGTGACGAGGAACGGCACGTCGCGGGCTTCCTTGTTGCCTGAGCCCCAACTGCCGGCCGAGTGCGCCGCGCAGCCGACGGCAAGCTCGGGGTTCTGCAGCGCGAAACGGTGGACGAACTGCGCCCCCGCCGAGAAGCCCGTGAGGTACATCTTCGGGTGCACCTTGCACGCCCGCCTGATCGCGTCGAAGATCTCCCGCATCACCTTGCCGGCGCCCTGTTCCGGTTGCTGGTAGGTCCCCTTGAAGCTCGGCCCCGCCACGACGCACTGCAGCTCGTCCGCGAAACCCGCAAAACCCAGCGCCCCCTGGCCGTTTCCGCCCAGCCCGTGCACCGCCACCAGCACCCAGTAGGTCTTCTTCGGGTCGAAGTCGCGCGGCACGTAGACGTAATACTCCTGGCTCGGATCACTCTTCAGCGTGCAACGCGGCTCCCTGGGCGGCCACGGGACCGCGCCGATCTTCGCCAGCACGGCATCGATGCTCTCCCTCAGCGGCTGCTCGGCGTTCTTCCGCGCGGCGGCGAGCGGCTCGACGGCGGCCGCGCCGACCTTCACCAGCGCCTCGGCGGCGGCCTTGCGGACACTCGCGTCGCTGCTCTTCAGCTTCGCTATCAGCTTCTCCACCGGAACCTCCACCGGCTCGTCGGGCTCGGCCGCCGCCACGCCGCGGCAGACGCCGACCGGAACGAAGCAAGCCGCGCACAGCAGCACGAGCCACGCGTCCGGAATCCATTGCGATCGTCCCATGGCCGTGTCCCCTTCGGCTGGCATGACACGCTGATGATGAGCCGCTGATGCCCGGCAGGCACCGCGTGAGGCTATCGGGTACCGCAGCATCCCGGCGGCAGAGCGTCAGTAAGCATCCGCCCTTCTTCGCGTCACGGGGCCGATATGGTGACGTAGATCGCGGCGCCGGCCGGGATCGACCATGCATGCAGCGAGCTGCCGCCGACCACGTTGGAGATCGTGAGCACCCCCGCGTTGCCGGACTGCGTGCCCTCGTTGAGGGCGTTGATCTGGATGGTGTTCAGGCCGCTCCCGAACGTGACGGTCACCGACGTGTCGGTCGTGGCGAGCACGATGTTGTCGAGCATCACCAGGTGGTTCACCAGCATCGTGATCCGGTCGCCGTCGGCGGGGTTGACGGCGCTGCGGACCGACAGCGTGACGGTGTTTGAGTTGACGGTCACGGTGTAGTAGGGGCTCTGCGAGTCGTCGCTGTTGTAGGCGATCACGCAGAGGCCGACGATCCCGGCGAGGGCTGCGACGCCGAGGCCGATCCTCGTCCAGCTCGACGGGCCGGAGTCGTCCGTGTCGTAATCCCCCTTGAGTGCCGCCTTCACGGGCTTGGGCAGGGGATAGTCGAAGCGCACGGCCGTCGCCTGGTTGGCGATGGCCTTCACCTTCTTCTCCTTGGCCTTGCCCGCGTCCGGCACGGCCCGCACCGTGTGGCTGCCGGGCGTGACGAACACGCTCAAGGGCGATTCGCCCGCGAACGCGCCGTCGATGTAGATGCTGCACAACGCCCCGCCCGTGAGGATCACGAGCTTGGCGTTGCGGTCCAGCGGCTGTTCCTCGGCCCCCAGCGCCGCCGAATCGCAGGCGGCGATGGACACGGCCGCAACCAGAGCTGTCAGCCTCCGTGACATGATCGATACTCCTTTGTTGGAGTGGGTGTGCCGTCCGTCGAAAGAGACACGCCGCCCCTATAAGCGTATCACAATCCGGCGAATAGTCAAGAGCGTGGCGCTGCGCGTTTTGCGCCGCCTGTTAGGAAAACGGGAGGTGGGCGATGGATGTCAAACAGTTCCTTCGGGAGAACGGTGTCGAGTTTTCCGTCGGCACGCACTTCCCGCGCTACACCGCGCAGGAGGTGGCGGCCGCCGACCACGTGTCGGGGCGCGAATTCGCCAAGGTCGTGATCGCCAAGACCGACAGCCGCTACGTGATGGTCGTGCTGCCGGCCACGCGGATGGTCGATCCCGCCAAGCTGGCATCCGTCACCGGCACAAAGTCCGCCCGGCTCGCCGAGGAGTTCGAGATGCGGCAGCTCTTCCCCGACAGCGAGGTGGGGGCGGAGGTGCCGTTCGGAAACCTCTACGGCCTCGAGACGCTCGTCGACCGCCAGCTCGCGCTGCAGGACTACATCGTGTTCCAGTCCGGCACGCACCGCGAGACGATCCGGATACGGTTCCTGGACTACGAGCGCCTGGCGAGGCCGGAGATCGCGGACGTCAGCATGCCGGCGGACGCCGTGGTCAGGTGAAGGGCAGCAGTTGCCGAAGGGCAGCAGTTGCTGAAGGGCAGCAGTTGCTGAAGGGCAGCAGTTGCCGAAGCGGGCGCACCGAACGAGACGCACCCGCCTCTTGCATGTGAAGCCGGGCGGGCGGCGCCCCGCCTCTGAACCGTGAACCCCTGAACCCTCTGAACCGTGAACTCTGAACCCTCTGAACCGTGAACCCCTGAACCCTCTGAACCGTGAACCCCTGAACCCTCTGAACCGTGAACCCCTGAACCCTCTGAACCGTGAACTCTGAACCGTGAACCCTCCGATCCCCTCCCGCCCGGCGGCGCCCGCCGCACAAATTGTTCTTGAGTACACGCAGGCCGTACAGTATACTGTAAGGATGAGGGCCGGGCCGCATGGGTGCGGCGGCCGACGTGTTGAAAGGGCACCGTATGAGTTCGGCCAGTGCATTGGAAGGCAACGTACTGGTTCTCAACAGGAACTACATGGCCGTCCACGTGACGACGGTCAAGCGCGCCTTCTGCCTGCTGTTCAAGCGAACCGCCGAGGTCATCTCCTTCAGCCAGGATGACACGATGAGCTCCTACAACATCCAGAGCTGGGTGGAGCTCTCGATGCTGCGCGACCAGTTCAAGGGGATCGAAGACGATTACGTGCAAGGCGTGTCCCTCCAGATCAGGGTGCCCAAGATCATCCGGCTGCTGTTCTACGACCGCCTCCCCCGCAAGGACGTGAAGTTCAACCGCCGCAACATCTTCGCACGCGACGCCAGCCGCTGCCAATACTGCGGGCGCCGCCAGCCCGCCTCGGAGCTGAGCCTCGACCACATCGTCCCCCGCTCTCGCGGCGGGCAGGCGTCGTGGACCAACATCGTCTGCTGCTGCACCGAATGCAACGTGACTAAGGGCGGCCGGACCCCGTCCGAGGCTGGGATGCGGCTGATCCGCAAGCCCTACAAGCCGCGCCGCAGCCCCGTCATCCGCCTCAGCATACAGTCCGAGAAGTACAAGTCCTGGCGCCACTTCGTGGACGACGCCTACTGGTCGGTCACCCTCACCGACTGACCCGCGCCGGTGCAGGACCCGGCGGGCTTGCGTCAACAATTTATTACACGTCGCGGGCCGTCTGCGTCCCGCCTCAAAGCTTGTTTCAGGGCGGGCTGCCCGGTAGAATGAAGATGCGCCGTCCCGCGCGCGTTGCGCCACGGAGACAGCCCGATGAAGAAGCAGACGGTGATGGTCGTCGAAGACGAACCGGACGTTGCCGAGGTCGCCAAGGAGGTCCTCGAGGCCGACGGATTCGAGGTGCTGACGGCCTACGACGGGCTCTCGGCCCTCGACCAGATCCCCAAGGTCAAGCCGGACCTCGTGCTCCTGGACGTGATGCTGCCGACGGTCGACGGCTTCGAGCTGTGCAAGACGATCAAGGACAATCCCGAGACGCGGGAGATACTTGTGGTGCTTTTCACCGCCGCCACCGAACCTTTTCTCATGGAGCGGATCGTCGGCGTCGGCGCCAACGACTACCTCACGAAGCCCGTCAACCCCGACAAACTCGTCCAGAAGGTGCGCTCGCTGCTGGAACTTGCCGGCGAGCGTCGCCGGCGGAGGAGCCGACATGGCTGAAAACGGCAAGCGAGTGGATGAAGAGTGGAAGCGCAAGGTCGAGGAGGAGCGCCGGCGTGAAGCCAAAGAAACTGCCGACGAGCCGCACCATGCCGCTCCGGTCATCAAGCCCACCTTCAGCTTCCTCGTCAGCAGCCTCGTCAGCCAGGCACTCGTCGGCCTGGGGCAGATCGCCAACCCCATAACCCAGAAGCAGGAGGTGAGCCTCGAAGAGGCAAAATTCGCAATCGACACCCTCCAGATGCTCCAGGACAAGACGAAGGGCAATCTCACCGACGAGGAGAAACGCTACGTCGACTCCGTCCTCTACGACCTCCGCATGCGCTTTCTCGACATGACAGGCTGAAAGGGACCCGATGCCCATCTACGAATACACCTGCCGGAACTGCGGCGAGAACTTCGAGGTGCTGCACCGCACCCGCGGCGAGGCGGCCGCCTGCCTCGGCTGCGGCAGCGGCGACGTCCAGCGGAGGTTCTCCACCTTCGCCGCCCGCGTGGCCGTCAAACGCCCCTCCTGCGAAGGCAGCACCCCATCGTGCAGCGAATCCCGCTGCCGCTCCGGCTCCTGCAAGTTCGCCCGCGGCTGATCCCCGCGCCCGCCGCATCCCGGGGGAAGAGGCGAACAGGGAGGTTCAGCGATGATCCGCAAACCCGCCGTCGCCGGAAGCTTCTACCCCGGGTCCCAGAAGGCCCTCACCCGCGAACTCCTCCGCTGCACCACGAAGGTCGAGAACCGGCTCCCCTGCATCGGCGCCATCGCGCCCCACGCGGGCTACCTCTACTCCGGCGCCATCGCCGGCGAGCTGTTCTCCAAGATCGCCATACCCCCCGTCGTCGTCATCCTCGCCCCCAACCACCGCGGCCCGTTCGTGCCATTCGCGCTCTCCCCGGCCGACAAGTGGTCCACGCCGCTGGGCGAAGTCGAAATCGATAAGCCGCTGGCCGAAGCCATCGCCCGCTGCGACATGGTGTCCCCCGACGCCGCCCCCCACGCCGCCGAACACTCCGCCGAGGTCCAAGTCCCCTTTCTGCAGCTCTTCCGGCCCGGCGTCAGGATAGTCCCCATCGTGATCGCCGAGCACCGCTACGACCCCCTCGAGCAGTTCGGCACCTGCCTGGCCGACTGCTGCCGCGGCACCGACACCCTTATCATCGCCAGCTCCGACATGACCCACTTCGAGCCCGCCGCCACTGCCAGGGAGCTGGACCACCTCGCCCTCGCCGCCGTGCTGGCTCTCGACCCCCTCGCCCTCCACGGCACCGTCGCGAGCAACCACATCTCGATGTGCGGCGTCGCACCCGCCGTCTCGATGCTCACGGCCGCGAAACTGCTGGGCGCGCGCCACGCCGAAATCGTCCGCTACGGCAACAGCGGCGACGTCACCGGCGACAACTCCAGCGTCGTCGGCTACGCCTCCGTCAGAGTCTTCTAATTATTACAATGGGGACAGACATGAATGGCATGAGGTTAGGCCTTGTATAAGCGGTGAGCCAGGTTCATGCCGCCAATGTCAATCGGGCAAATCCTCGTTGTCCTGAGCACCAAGGGTGCGGCATATTACAGCCTGGGGCAGAGCGAAGGCCTATCAGGCCGAGCGTCGCCCCAGGTAGGCGATTGCACGGAAACATGAGCTCTGAAGGAGCGGCATACTGTAACCCCTGTCTGCGTCGGTCGTCAGTGACCGCTGCAACGCACAGGCAGGTCGATTCCTGTATAAGGTGCGGCGCTGTTCTGCCGCACCTTCAGTGCTCGCGCCTGTCGTTGCAGCATACCTA
>Ga0172362_10004300_pt1 | contig 12337 bp, 5 predicted proteins | sample LakKivs1_kivu2a2_FD_114534 | JGI IMG/M metagenome (GOLD analysis project Ga0172362, IMG submission 114534) | Sediment microbial communities from Lake Kivu, Rwanda - Sediment s1_kivu2a2 | ecosystem: Environmental > Aquatic > Freshwater > Lake > Sediment | place: Rwanda: Western Province, Lake...
TATGCTAGATTATATTTATTAGTATATTTCATTCGCCAACCTTAGCCTGATTATCGCCCCACTTATGAATTCCCCAAATAAATACACCGTCTTGTGGGTCTTCAAAACTTGTGTTATTATACAGACCATTACTAATCATTTCTTGTATTTTTGGATCTTTAATCAAAACATCATAATCAGAAACAGAATGAAGCTTTTTAACATCATCTATTAATGTTTTTATTCTTCCTATTCTATTATTTACTGCAGACATATTTTATCACCCTGTTCCGAACCATTCTGCGTTATATTCATTTGTAAAATCATTGTTTTCAGAATTATATCTTCTGGTTAAAGACAAAAGCCTAAATTCAAGATCATCTACGGTTATAAAACTTAATGGCATAATTGTTTCAGAATCACCAACCGTTTTAAAACTAATTTTTCTCATCGGCTTAAATACCTGTTGCTTTAATTGCTCCAAATATGCTCGCGCCACATCATAATCTCCATATATTGGGCTATCAATAAGCATTGGTTTTCTAAATTTAAGCGAATCATCTAACCCGGCTTTTACTCCAATAACTATAGGATTTCTTGTATCTCTATCTAGCGTTAATATCCTAATTCTATTTACAGTTGGCTCTGTTGTGTATTCTAGATTCTTTTCCCCCAATATGACATGTTCTGCGGCCGGATTTCTATAAAATTTTGCAACAGTAGCATCTCCCGCCCCAACGGAAAATGGACCACCTGGTAATTTTTTAATATGCATCTTTCCATAGGCATCAAAATAAATAGTAGCCCAATCCGGCTTAATCATACTCTGAATACACTCAAAAAGCATTTGTTTCGATCCAAATTTAACGACTGGCTTCGTAAATGCATATCCTGATGGCAAAAAATATTCCATACACATTTCCCAGTCGTTAATTACCTGAGAAATTCCAGCACGTTGCGCGACATCTCTAACCGCATAGACCATTACCATACCGTCATAAAACGGACTATTTATTATCGGAGTTCTTTCTAGTATATACATATAATCCCGACATATAAGCTCTATCGTTTCTTTTCCAGCCACTTCCCCGGTTGTCGCCCCAATCACGATTCCTGTAAATGTTTGGGTATAACTATTCCACCCCCATTCTATACTAACCCCTTTTTGTGAAAACTTTAAATAATCGTATTTACCACCTTTGTTATATAGCGTTATGTTTGCATTGCTCTTGACGGAAAAATAATCAGGTGCCTCCTTTGTTTCGCTAACTGAAAAAACATCTTCGCTTACATCATATCCTTCGCTGCCACTTCCGGCAACCTTTCTGTCGGCACCCTTTAATCTAAAAAAATATGGACAGCCACCGTTTGTAATAACATGAGTATTTACTCCGGTTGAAAATTGAGTATCTGATGGCTTCATAACAAGAACATAATAATCTGAATTTGGAACATTAAATCCCAATGATTTTCCCTTTTCAAAAATTATGGTTCCGTTCTTATGAAACGTAAAACCATAAGGAGACTCATTACCACTACCGCTAAAAAACCTTTTGCAATCAACCCCAAATAACTGTTGCTCTTGCGGAGGCGTCGGAAGTCTCGCAACACTTCCACTACCAACGGTTCCATTATATTTTAGCTCGTGATACTCTGGGGCAATAGATTCTCCATTTGTTGGATCAACCGTAATAGGAATAATTTGTACCGGAAGCGCCATAACGCTTAATGGTGCGAAAACCATTGGGGAAACATTTATACTCGCCTGTATATTGGTTCCATAGATTCTTATTTTTCCAGGATCTATTGCCGCCTCTGCAATTCTTCCCGCATTGCTTTCGCTTTTCTCAACTCTTGTGTACACCATAGCACCAGCCTTATCAACGAAAATTATAAGCCTGCCACCAGATGTCATAAATCCCAAACGTATTTCTTTTTCGGTGGAAAATATTTTCGACAAATCAAGTGGAAACTCTTTTGAAACCGCAGGTATTCCAGCGGTAGAAGTTCCTCCTGTTTCTTCTGAACTCGCCCCACGCCCCTTATAATAATCTATCAGATTCGGCTTTTGATTATTGCTTATCATAAGGTCGAAACACTGTGAACTATTTTCATTCAGTCCAAGACTAACAATAAGAACTGTTGGGTGGGTTGACGATGACGGCGGCTCTTGTCTCCTTATTGTTACCCAAAATGGCATATTCTTATATAAAAAATCTGACGATTCTATACCCCACCACAATCCGTCCCCAACTTTCTGTTGGTTAACATAATTAATCTTTGGAAGTTCAACATCTGGAGCGAGTGGGGTTGTCGCCGTTGGGGTTGTAGATGTGTTCTCTTCGCTTTCCGTCTTGGAATATTCACCCTTATACCAATCGATCCATTTTTTTATTGCAGTAGCGTCATCGGGAGGTGGTTCCTGTGTTACAGAGGAATCTTTCCATTTTGGACCTTCATAATTGTTGCTATAATTTTCTGGCTGTTCCATTGGCTGTTCAAGCGTATAAGTATTATATTCTCCTTGTTCAACAATATCCTTTATAACCCCTATCAAATCGCTAATTGGAGTCCATACAATTGATGGATCTTCTGAATTAACATCTGCTAAAGATGATCCATCTCTATATTTTATATAATTATCAATAAATAACGTTCTTCTGGATGGGAAACATGCTGCAAAAGCACCCAAATCGTCGGTAACGCATTCTGTTAAAAACGGATAAAAAAATTCTGAGTTTTGAATAACTTGCCACATATGAGCAGAAACGTCAAAGTCATTATTCTGTGGATTTGGGTCAATCCACGGCAATGACTCATATAACTTAACTCTTACATTAGCTTTTCCTAGATTTTTCATATTTTAAAAATTATCAGAAACCTTCCATCGATTAGAATCATTTGACTCCATTGCCATTAATAATCCCTCATTATTATAATAAAATATCTTTATAATTCCTTCATTTGAAATATACCCAGAAAGTCTTTGTGATGAGACTATACCAGAACCTATTAAAAAGTGATTCGTTTCATCAAATTGTTTCTGCATATTTATTTCTATTTCTGTTGACGGTACTCCTTCTTTATTCTTATAGGCAATTGTTCTATCTCCTGAAAAATCGGACATTTGCGTCTGCTTAATTTCAATCCCAGATTCAGTTATATAAAATAAATAAGTTCCTATTACAATAGCTGATTTTGCGTTTTTAGCATATATCACGTTAGATCCTGCCCAAGTTTGTCCACAGTCATTGGAATAAACAGCTTTTACACCAACATCCGTGTCATAAAGCATCATATAGCTTCCATCTTGCAAAATTGAAAAAGAAGGAATTCCGACCTCTCCTGTATAAACATAACTACACCCAGAACTTCCGCTTCCAACCGATCTGTAAAAACTATCGGAATTTGTTTTTTCAGTTTCCATATTAAAAGAATATCCATCATCTACGATTTGATTTCCATACGTCCAAAAATAATCTTTATTATTAATATTAGAATCTTCAATTAGTGGTGGTCTCCATAAAAAGTTTAATGGTGAATTTTCATTTTGTTCTGGATCTTGACATTCAAATATGTTTTTATGTAAAATATCAAGTATAGAAATAGGATAACAACCAACAAATGTCTTATTATTTTTGTCATAACATCTAGCGAAAATAACAATGGTATTATTTAGCTTGTTATAAATTGATCCTAAATAATCAACCGAATTCATCACCATAATGGGATAATTATATTTTTCTTCATTTTTTGTCGCAGAATGCGGGCATTTCCAAACAAACGTGTCATTAAAAGTACCCAGAATCATAACCACGCCCTTGTTTACCCAACTATTACTTCCAGAATTATTGAGCTTACCATTAACAACAAATTCTCCGATCTTTTTTCCATAAACCAAAAAGATCTCCCCGTCCTCGCACCTTATAATATCATAAATGTCTGCGTCTTCAATAGTGTTTTTTTCATCTGTATAAAACGCAATTGCTGAATTAACCTCTCCGTTTTTTACATAAATTTTACTGTATTCTTTTGTATTAACTCCAATATCTATCTCTAATTTCGTAAGGTTCTGATATTCACTTCTCTTGTATAAATAAACCGGAGAAACCTTATTTCCATCTATGTCTGTATTAGCATTTGACTCAACAACAATCCCTTGTTTCCTATAGGTCTGTAAATCAACAATCCCGTCTCCAGAAACCCTAAAACCATATACATTATCTTCAGATCCTATATCAAACATAATGGATGGGTTTTGTCCAGCCTCCATATCCTGTACTCCTACAATCAGCCTTCTAAGCCTTTCTTTTTCTGTATTTAGAGATATAACAGAGCCAGCGGTAGCGTCTTCAGATGGAGGTAGTTCGCCTATAACAATCTCACTTTTCATTGGGTATTCTTTAAAATTCAGAGAACCCCTTCTTACGGTTAGTTTTTTTGTTACTAAATCCCTATAAACAACCCAATCCTCTTGTCTTAATGAGTGAAACAGAGAAGCGATTCCACGAGCAGATCTTAGGGTAGAAATCAATAAGAACAAGCCATTAGAATCTTGTGCTGAACCATTTGCATCTAATCCAAAGTACAATCCACCACAACATCCTATTCTAGACCCAACAGGAATATCTACAAAATAAGGGTTAGAAATATATTCTCCATTCAAACACAACAAATCTGATGCAATCATAATATTTACATCTTTCTTTGTAACGCCACCTGCTATGCTTACTGTATAAGAATATCCCGATTCTTTTGAAAATGGGCTTACGGTTTGATAGCTAGAGTCAAAAGTTACATACCCATCATTATTAGAAGAAAAATCTAAAACCCCGTTCACCTCTAGTTTTATCATATAGGACTCTCCGTTTTTTTGTGGAGAATTATTCGTAAAAACAATGTCCAATATATCATTACTTGCGCCTCCATTATCGCTAACAAACTTCCAGTCTTGAAATTTTTTATACATTTTATTAGGTTCTGATTGCGTATGATCATGTGTTTTTCTATATCTACTAACAAAATTATTTTTTATATCTGGAGGAACATAAGCGTTATCAATATACCATAATGCCGGACTATCCTTTTTAACCTCAAAATTTATATTTGTACTATTGGAATCAGATGAATAAGTAACGGCACTCCCCTTAAAAACAGATTGGTATTTTTGCCCTGTATATCCATCATAATGCTCGTTTATAAACCAACCATACTGATTAATTATTTCATAAGTTTGAATACCGGCTGGATCAAAAACAATTCCATCTACAGAAGTTAATTCAACATCTATAATATTTGCCTCTACATGCCCAACAATTCTAAAATATGATCCATTGTTAATAAGATAAGATCCAACCAAACAGGGAGCATGCCAGTTGTGCCTATATTCATAATTTCCTATATCTAACTCAATTCTAACATAAGTGTTCTCTATATCTTTTCTCCACGCAACATACTCTGGATAATAAGCAGTTCCTCTAACCCCAAAATTTATTACTGAACCATCACTTTCCGGTATATCTGAAATTATATCCTTAAATCTGTTTTTTCCAGGATAAATTTTAGATTTATTTCCAAAACTCAAAAACGCCCATTCATATCCATTAACATCTAGCATTGATGTCCCTGCTTGTGGATTTTGTTGGGACAGAAGCGTTGTTGTCGATGTGTTTGTCGTTTCTGTGGATTCTGATGGAAGTGTTGTGGTTGTGTTTGTAGATTCCTGTATTTTTTTCCATATATAAACCCCATTAATTTGTCCTTTTTCATATGGGCTAATGTGAGTAGTAACATAAAGATTTTTTCCACTAACATTTCTTCCATTTTTAACCGCCCATCCATTTTCAGGTCCTCTCCACCAACCACTTAATAAAAATGGATCTTCAATACACCAAAACTTACTCATAATATAAAAATCACCAGATTCTATATTAAAAGTACCTGGATCTCCAATTACCAGGTCCCAATTTTCCCTTATTCCATTAACGTGCAATGTAACCGTTTTTCCATCTTTTTTAACAATTTTTATGGTTGTATCTGGAGCAACTTTTACATAAGAAGTATCTTGATTTATATCCAAGGTTAATATATGTTGTGCGTTAATATATTGATATTTAACAACTTGTCCATGATTCACATAAATCCTTTTAAACTTATAATTCTGTAATAATTGAATGTAAATGTCGGTTGCAATAGGCTGAAATCCCCTGTTATTAATTATTACCATCGTTGTATATACGTGTTGTTTAAATGCACTTCCTAAACAATATCCCATTTGAGGGGCGGCAGCGGATTTCCCGATTCCAAAAACCTGAGAGTCTTTCACGTTTAATAATTCTTGTACAGTAGACAACGCACCTAATGATCCGGTTAATGTACCGCTACCCAGCCCACTAATTAATGCCGCGCTAAATAGATCCAGTGTGTTAATCCAATAAATTAAACAGTTATCTATAATGCTTCTTAACCAAAAAGACTTAGATGGTGTGTATAATGGAGGAAATCTTGCATCTGGTAATTGTATAACAATGTTGTTTTCTGGATCTTTTACGGTTGTTTTTGCATAAACCCACTGATTCCACCCATTTGGAGCAGATAATGAGAGGGTGTGATTTTCAAATGTGTCCGATGTGCTTATTGTATTTGCCATAAATTACTTCTTTATTGAGCAGCGGAATAAAGATCTTCAGAAGCCCTAAGCCATTTTTCAGCCTCTCCAGTAAATGACACGACAATATTTATTGTACCGGTTCCTCCGGCATTGGCCGTAACACTTGCTCCAGAAGTAACCCCGACATCATATCCGGCAGCAGCGATCTTTCTGCTATATTCTGCCTGAACTTCTGGAGATGATACTGCGTTGTTTTTATCTTCTTTACTCTTTCTTTCAGCCTCAACGGTAGCCGCATTAAACTTTATTTCTCCTCCACGCTTTGTTTCAACAGCATAATTTCTAGCAGCCACCATTTCATTGTACTGTTTTTCAAATTCTGGAGTCCAATTTGAAAAATTTATATCTGAAGCAGACCCTGTTATTCCGGCCCATATTTGTGATTTTGTAGCACCAGCAGAGTACATATCCCGCATTCTTTGTCCGGCAGCCATCGAAGCGGTAAACTTTTTATTCTTTCCCTGCTTATTATTACCAGATGCTTTTCCGGCTACACGAACAATTCCCGACGCTCGTTCTCCGGCTCTAAATTCCTGCATGGCATCTGCAATCGGAAGTTGTTTATTCTTTTGTTCATTCTCATATTTTATTGCCCAATCTAATTCTTTTTTAGCGTCAGACTGTTTTTTTCTAAGTTCCTCTTCATTTTTTTTATTTTCTTCCTCTTTTCTTTCACGCTCATATCTTAGTCTTCTTAAACGAATTCCTTCTGACACATCGCTTACATTTGAATACATTTCAGAAAAACCAAATAGACTGGGAACTCCAAAGGGGATTTTCCATAATGCATCAACATTTCTTACTGTATTTTCATCAGTGATTTTGAAACTACCAAAATCTACATAGGGTCTATTTTCGATATCTTGCTTTTCCTTAATACTTCTTATCCTTCTCGCATTTCTATCTCTTTTCTTCTGTGATTGTCTGTATTCTATTTCTCTAAATTCCCTTTCAGCCTCAATTACCCTTAGTTTTGCATCTGCATCAAGATATTGATCATTATATTTTTCGATAACATCTCTAACCTTATCTCTCATTGTTTTTGACGTTTTATTTTTATCTTTATTTGTTTTTCCGACTACGCCTGAAACTATTGTTCCGGTAGTGGTCATGCCGGGAACAGACGGAGATGTCCCTCCCAAATAAAGATCTGGAGGTTGAGCGGCTGGTTGCCCCTGCGCCTTCCCGGCCAAATTTGCGCTATATGATGCTATTTCTACTCCGTGTGCTGGATTTGTTTTCTCTTGTCCTGGTGCATTTCCTTGCAATACAGGTTGTCTAACACCATAAAGAGTTCCTATGATTCCATTTCCGATTTCTCTCGCAGCTTGAACGACACCCATTTTTGTTGCCTGTGTTTGTATTCTAAGTTCATCCATCTCTGGTCTAATATATTGTTTATCTTCTCCTATACCAGACGCAGCTCCAACCTCCGAATATCCACCACCTTCGCCGCGCCTCATTCTTTCAAAATCTATTTCAGACTGACCATAATTCCATATTCCGCCCATTCCAGCCTTTGCCCTATTGATTGTTTCTTGGTCGGCAGGGCTTGTAAATCCAGTAGCTCCACCAATTGTATATTTTCCAGAAGTCTTCATTCTTGCTCTCATTGCGGGAGAATTAATATACCCCATTCCTCCCGTTTTCATTGTGCTGCCTTTGTATTCACCAGAGACCTGTTTTGTCAATTTCATCACCTGAGAAATACCCATTTCTTGGGTTGCAATTATCTTTGTAAATTCACCGGCATTAATCGCCATTTCTGAAATAACATCCAAATATCCTTCCCGCATAGACTTTGTAATATCATATATCTTTTGCTGCAACCTCATAACCGATTCCGATTGCTGCTGGAATTTAATATAATGCTGGTTTAATATTTTTTGCGCACCCTCATTTCCCTTTGTTATTTGATTAATATAGTCTAGGGCATCGCCCTGAAACTCCATATTCTCTAGTTGCTTAACCTGCTCGACATTAATCCCGGCCAGACCAGCTATTCTTTCTCTTTCTTTTGGTATTAATTTATCATATGACTGTATCATTCTCATTAATAAATCCACTTGCTTTTGCATCATGGTAACAGATGCTCCCATACCAAACTGGGCGCTCTCATATAGCCTCTGTTGGGTTTCGAGTCTAGACATTACAGATGCGTTCATTTTTTCCATCTGATCAGCTTCGCTATACGCAAGTACTAGTCCAGCCTCAACCTTTTGTCGTTGGGCATCTAATATAGTTGATCTTGCTGTGAGAATAGCATTAATGGCACCATCAACCTTAAATCTTTCCATTTCAATATGTTTAAGGTTTGTTAATATTTCTGCTTGACGCGAAGACGTTGTATTACTTGCCTCAAGCTCTATTTTATATTTTTCAGCATTCGATTTTAATTGCAATTGTGCAGAAGACAAATCGTTAATCCAGCTTTCTGCCTTTTCAAGTTCGTCAAGTCCGGCAGTATCTTTAAACATTTTTTCCGTGTCAATTCCCTCAATACCCTTAAGCGGAGCCTTATACATTTTTTCAAATTGAGATCCAAGAAACTCCTTACTTGAACTTTCTATCTGTGATGTTAACTCAACCTGTCGCTCAAGTTGTCCAATATTCTTAGAGCTAATTACTCCATAATCCTTAATAAGAGAAACCATTTTTGATTGCGCTTCTGATGATTGTTTCAAGATCTCAAGCCTTGTTTCCAGATTAGCTCTCTGAGCTTCAAGTTCCTGTGCCTGAACTGCAAACTCATCGAGCGGTCCGGCTCCGGCACCAACTCCATCCCCTATATCTCCCTTCGGTTTTCCGAACACATAATTTGTAAATTGTTTAGCGATGGTGTCTGAAACCAGAGATGTCACGCCGGAGAGAATTGTTCCGGTAATACGTCCACCAGGAAGAAAGCTTCCTATAATTCCTGCGGCAATTGGTATCCCAGCCGCAATACCAGATCTGGTTGCCGCTGCTCTGCGCTGAACTACGGCTCCTTCGCCCTGCCTCTCGCCATGTTCTGCGGAATAAGACATTATTCCTACTGGAATTGCCATCAGTGCAGGACCAAGTAGTCTAGATCCAAATTTTCCTGCTATTATGGGGGCTGCTACTGGTCTCGTTGGTGATTTTGGTATTGCTGTTGGCGACCCAATGGATGCAGTTGCCCCAGAAGCAAAAATTGCTGCGGCGGCGGTTTCCTTTAAGGCGACTGTTAATGCTGCAAAACTTCCTATTGCCCTGACCGCGCTAATTTGAGCTACAATTCCAATTGCCTCTATAGATGTTGTCGCGGCAATGGCGGCTACTTTCATAGAACTTAGTCCCTGAGATATAAGAGATGTTCCCTTTGCGGCGGCTTTTAGCGCAGATTCCGATGTCTTCCCAAATTTTAACATCATATTTTCTACATCTCTAATAGATACCATCATGTCCCTGTTGAGACCAACCTGATCTGCCTGCTTATCTGTAGTTTCGGACATGCTTTGTGCTAAAAGCTTGTAAGACTCTCCCCCTATTTGTCGAGTAGACACCATCGTAGAAACAACAGACCTTGCTAAATTTAGTTCTTTTTCTTGCGAAGACGTTCTGTTCTTTGTTTTTGCCAACTCTAGCCCACGCATTGCCAAGGCAGCGGCAGCGGGAAATTTACTTTGAAGTTGAAGAAAAGCCTGCAAATATCTCGTTGCATTTTCTATTCCTGGTCCGAATTGTTTATCTAGGGCAATCGCCATATCCTTAATGCCGCCTATAGTTGGTGCGATGCCCTTATACCCCATTGATAGCGAGTTTGCGAAGCCTAAAAATTCTATATTAGACAATGCCGTACTGTCTGTAACTTCCTTGAGTGCGCTTGACAAACCCATGCTATCCCTACCCATTATCTGATTAACCTTTGATAATGAAAACAAAGACTGATTATATTTCATTGTTAATTGGGTTATTTTTTTGATTCCAATACCCTGCATTCCGAAAGCGGCAGTATACCCAATCATTTTTGATGTAAGATTCTTTAGTGCCGCTACCGATTTTCTTTGTGCCTCTTTATTTTTCTTTTTTGCGGCTGTATTTTTCTCTTCTGAATCAGTTGCTGCATCAATTGCCTTAGCTACATCTTTTTCTAGACTTCTTAATTCTCTTATTGCATTGTTTTGATCAATAACGGCTTTCTCTGCGTTCTTATATGCAGCCTTAAGTTCTTCAACGTTCTTAGCACCGTCTTTAATTGACTGCTTATACGCTGAATAGGCATCTACCGCATCTTCGTATGCATGATTTAATTCTTTCTGTGTATCTTTTAGTTTTTTAGATACCCTGCCCATTCCCTCCATTTTACCTTCGAAATCATCGCCAACTTTTCTGACACGGATTAATTCTCCGCCCATTTCTTTTATTTTATCTTTTAACAATTCAATTTCTTTTTGAAGTGCTATAATATTTTCTGCTTCTGTTGACATAAATTTTCCTGATTTTATCTATACGCAATGATAATTATGGAATAGACTATGTATTTATTCAATAAAAAATAAAAATAATCCTTGTTTTTTGTTGAGATTTTCATATACTATAATCAAAAAGAAGATAAGACAATGAATAAATATCTAGAATATATTATACCAGAAATAGCCATAGTTTCGTGGATTTTTTTATTTGGATGGATTTGTAATTTTAGTGAAATAACAAATGTGTTGGAACATGATATCGGATTTATAATAATGTGCTTTGGTTTGGTTTGGTTCATAGGGGCTCTTGGAAGAATTTTCTTTTTTACGAAATACCTTGTTTTTAGTTTAATTAACTCTTTTTCCGTAATAATATTCGGTATTATGCTACATTTTATAGGTTTACCATTAGCCTTTATTATAACCGCAGGATTTCTATATTTTATTTTTGCTAAATTCTGTCATTTTATAGATGATCAACAGACTTTTATTGTTATAATAAGTTCATTATTTCTAATAGGATTTCCGTTATTAATTATCGGAACATCTACGAATTCAAAATATTTAAGTGGAACACAGCAATTTGACACCTCAGATAAAACAAGACAAGAAAAATATGATAATGATCCAAATGGTATATGGGGAATTAATTTTTATTATTTTTATGTTGATGAAGGGTTTCCGTCAGAACATATAGACCAACATCCACAAAAAATTAAAGGTACAAAACAACAAGCACAAGAACAGGCATCCAAAATATCTTCTGAAATGTTAAAAGAAAAGAAAGCCGTAACAAAAACAGAGCTTTTTAGGATCGATAAGTCCGGAGATGATCTTATGGGAGGATTATAATTCAATATCCTTATAAAAATATATAAAAACCATACATATTAAAGATAAATTTCCCGGCAATAACAATTTCAAATCATCTTTTTTCGTACATATTGATTTTTTATCTTTTTCCATTTTTATATCTTTTCTTAAATATGCACTTGGCTCTAATTCCTTCATCTTCCTTCTCAATATTTCTGCATTATCAAGCACATTAGAATATTTCAAAACACTTATCTTAAAATACTCATAACAATCAACATGTCTATCTTCTTCTAAATTTTTAAAGAAATATTTAAGTATATTTTCTGCTTCCGCCTTACTTGAATGACCCGGTGACTTCATATCCATCAATTCTCCCAATGCATCCGGTTTTAATATAATTCCTGCCTTAAATTGATCATGCATGTGTTGAGAACCTAAA
>Ga0172362_10004303_pt1 | contig 12334 bp, 5 predicted proteins | sample LakKivs1_kivu2a2_FD_114534 | JGI IMG/M metagenome (GOLD analysis project Ga0172362, IMG submission 114534) | Sediment microbial communities from Lake Kivu, Rwanda - Sediment s1_kivu2a2 | ecosystem: Environmental > Aquatic > Freshwater > Lake > Sediment | place: Rwanda: Western Province, Lake...
CCCACGGTGAACGATATCTCGGCCGGCGCCGCCAACGATGGCGACATCAGGCTGACGGGGAAGCTGTCGGACTCGCCTTCGGGCAGGAAAATGCGAGGCGTGCCCGCCACCTTCACCTGCTTCGTGTAGACAGTGACGGTGCAGGCGGTGGGATCGACCGATGGCCCGCTGCCGAGCGTGATGTCGATGTCGATCACGTTGCCGGCGTCCAGACCGGCGTCGGACGCGGCATTGACGATGAGGTCGACCGGGCCGTGTCCGTCAGGGATGGAAAGCGTGCCCGGGCCGGACAGGCCGAAGCCCAGGGTGATGTCGGCTACCACCGCGTCGCCTACTGCCGGAGCAATGCTCACGGGGATCGTGACGGCATCGCCGGCGAAGGCGGCGTAGTTGGCGGCGGACGTGACGAACGTGGGCACGAGGACGTTGGGATCGTATTCGTACGCGCCGAGGTCGGGCGCCGCGGTCTCGTCGTTGTTGCCGTCGAGCACGCGTTCCGCGCCCAGCAGATCGACCGGATCGGCCCACGTCACGTAGGCCTCGTTTCCGGCGTCGACGAGCGCGCTCGTCTTCTTCAGCCTGAAGTCGAAGGTCGCCGGATCGCGGTAGTTCGGCACGAACGCGGTGATCGCGCTCGAACCGTTCGAGTCATACAGTCCGATGTCGGACTGATAGACGTTCACCGACTTGAGCTGCATGGTGCTGGTCGTGTAGCTGTTCACCTTCGTGCAGTTGCTGATGCTGCAGTTGTAGAAGTATCGCGAGCCGCCGGATGTGTTGGTCACGGCCTGGCAGCCGTCGAAGGTGCAGTTGTAGGCGTTGACGATGTTGCCGTTGGACGCGAACACGGCGCCCCAGGTGCCGCCGGTGAGGTTGTAGAACAGCGAGTCGCGCACGGTCAGCGTCTTGTTGCTGTTGATCACGGGACCGTTCTTGTTGATGTTGCGCACGATGCAGCGATCGAAGATGCCGGTGCTCTGCGCGGTGTACAGGATGCCCATCTGCGCGTTGTTGACATCGCCGTTCACCACGATGTGGTCGATGATGACGGAGGTCATCTTGATGTCGTAGTTGACGCCCGACCATTCCCAGCTCATGGCGCCGCGGTCGGGATTGCCGACCGTGATGTCCTTGAAGGTGCAGTTGGTGAAGTACGTCTTGCCGCTGCCGTTGTTGTTGAACAGGAAGACGTGCTTCGCGCTGCCGTTGACGATATTTTCCATCACGGTGTTGGTGACGGCGATATCGAGCGCGCCGGCCGCGTGATAGAAGATGAGTGCGGCCGTCGCGCCGGCCACGCCGCCGGTGATGTAGCAGTTGTCGATCGTGCCGCGCCAGGCGGTGAGGTTGATAGCGGGGCCCATGAAATTCCGGATGACGAGGCCGCTGATGAGGCCTGCCGTGCCGGCGGCGGTATCGCGGAGGCGGAAGACTTCAAGCACGCCGCCGCCGTCGATGACGGATGAATCGGACTCGTCGCCCTCCGGGCCGCGCGAGCCGGTGATCGATACGCCAGGTGGCACGTTGATGCGGAAGGTCTCGCCGTTGTCCGAGTCGTACAGGCCCGGGCCGACCTGGATCGCCATCACTGCGGGCACGAACGTCAACGCCTTCGTGATCGAGCGGAAGGGGCTGTCGGCGGTGCCGATGCCGTCGACGTCGCTGCCGGCGCCGGCCACGTGGATGGGGCTGCTCAGGCAGATGACCTGCAGGTCCAGGGTGCTGCCGCCAGCTTCATCGAATGAGAATCCGCCGCCGACGGTCAGGCTGATGGAATTCGCACCGCCCGCCGCAATGATCGACAGTGTGCCGGCCGATTGCGCCGCCCCTTGCGAGATCGATGCTCCGCCCACCCAATTGATGGAGTTTGTGCCGGTGCCGGAGGGCGAGCCGACCGTGATCGGGACGTCGAACGGCGCGGCGAGGCTGGGCGACATCAGCTTGACCGGCAGATCGACGCTGCTGCCCGCCGCGAGGAACAGCTTCGTGCTGCCCGCGAGGGTGACGGTATTCGTGTATGAGACGATCGTGCAGTCGGCGGGGAGGACGCTGCCGGCCGCGTCGGTGAACGCAACGTCCATCGGATTGCCGGCGGCGGTGCCGGAGGCGCCGTCGACCGCGACGGCCAGCGTGGCGGGGCCGGTTCCATCGGCGATGGTCAGCGCGGACGCGCCGGTGAGGCCGGCATCGTACGCCACGTCGGCGTCAACCGATTCGCCGGCGGGCGGAACGATGCTGACGGGCACGTCGAGGATAGAACCGGCGAACACGTGGAAGAACGGCTGCACCGAGAAGGTGGGCGCCGCCGGGCTGGTAGTGAATTCATCGGCGCCGATGTCGACGGTAGCCGTCGCGTCGAAGTTGCCGTCGAGGATGCGGGGGTTGCCGTCTACGTCGACGGGCGTCGCCCACGTCACGTGGGCGTTATTGCCCGCGTCGACGAGCAGGCTGTTGCCGCGGAGGTGGAAGTCGCCGCCGGCCGCGTCGCGATACTTCGGCTCGTGAGCCGTGATGTTGCTGCTGTTGTCGGCGTCGTAGACGCCGAAGGACGTGTTGTAGACGTTCACACTGGACAGGCGGACGGAGTACGAGATCGAGGAGTTGATCTGCGTGCAGTTGCTGATGCTGGAGTTGTAGATGTAACGGATGCCGCCGGACGAGTTGGTGACGGCCGTACAGTCGTCGAAGGTGCAGTTGTAGATGCTGGCGGAGGCGCCGTTGGACGCGAACACTGCGCCGTAGTTGGGGTTGCCCTTCAGGTTGCAGAAGAGGCTGTTGCGCACGGTGAACGCGTTGTTGCTGTTGACCATCGGCCCGTTCTTGTTGATGTTGCGAATGATGCAGCGATCGAGGATGCCGGTGCTGCGGGCCGTGTAGAGGATGCCCATCTGCGGGTTGTCGATGCTGCCGGTCGGCGCCACGTTGTCGATGGTGACCGCGGTCAGTTGCACGTCGTAGTTGACGGTAGACCATTCCCAGTTCATGGCGCCGCGGTCGGGCTGGCCGACGCGGATGTCCTTGAAGACGCAATCGGTGAAGTAGGTCTTGCCGTTGCCGTTGTTGCTGAACAGCATCACGTGCTTGGCACCGGCGTTGGTCAGGTTTTCCATCACGGTGTTGGTGACGCGCAGGTCAATGGGGCGCGTGGGATCGGTGGCGCCGCTCGAGAGCGGGAGATGGAGGAAAACGAGTGCGTTGGTGGCGCCGGCCACGCTGCCGGTGATGTAGCAGCCGTCGATGGTGCCGCGCCAGCCGGTGAGGTCGATGGCGGGGCCGATGAAGTTGGTGATGACGAGATTGCTGAAGGTGGCGGTGCCCGAGGTGGATGTGGCGAGGACGAACGCCTTGGCAGCGCCGCCCGCGTTCACCACGGCCGAATCGGTGTCGTCGCGAAGGCTGCCCATGGTGCCGATCAGCGACACGCCGGCGGGCACGGTGATCGGGAAGGACTCGTCGTCCACGTCGTCGTTGTCGTCGGTGTAGAGGCCGGCGCCGACGCGGATGACGGCATCGCCGCCGCGATTGGCCAAGGCATACGTGATGGTGCGGTAGGGGCTGGCGAGCGTGCCGTTGCCCGCCGCGTCGACGCCCGTGCCGCTGACGTAGACGTCGGCCCAGGCAAGCGAACCCATGGATACGACAGCTACTGCAAGACCGAGCGTGATCAATGCAATTGTCTTCATCCGTGTTCTCCAGTTGTTCAGTTGTCCCGTTGTCCAGTTGCCCAGTTGCCCAGTTTGCGAGCTGTCGAGTGTGCTCGTGGCTAACTGGATAACTGAACAACTGGACAACTGGGCAACTCTTTCTTATGGGCACTGCGTGTTCAATTTGTTTCTCACGTAGATGAGGTCGAGGATGTTGATCCTAGTATCGAGGTTGACGTCGGATTTCCAATTGTCGCCCGTGGCGACGTCCTGGTTGAGCTTGTTGCGGATGAAGATGAGGTCGAGGATGTTCACGCGGCAGTCCATATTGGCGTCGCCGGGGATCGGCCACGGAGAAGGCCAGTAGAAGGCTGGCGATTCGACTTCATTATTGACGAGGACGATCTTGCAGTTGGTGTCGGCCGAGATGGCGAAGGTGACGCTGTGGGCCGTGCCGGGCGGATCGCTTTCGACGACGACGTTGGGCGTGGTGCCGGCCATGGAGACGGGGCCGAACTTCGCGGAGCCTTCCGCAGGGACGTCGGTCGTCCACGTGGCGGTGGCGGTATCATTGCCGTTGTCGGTGACGGCGACATTCGACACGACGGGCACGGCGGTACTGAAGAGGATGGTGGCCGATCTGCTGCCGATGCCGCCGCCATCGTCCTTCGCCCATGCGTAGAGGGTCACGCTGCCCTCGCCGCCGGCAATCGTGTAGGTCGCGGGCGGGTCGGGCAGCCAGCCGCCGGTCGGCTCAACGTCGGATTCGGTGATCAGATAGCCGTCGACAGCCGCGCCCTCGCGCGGGACGACGGTCATCGAGACGTTGACCGTGGGGGAGTTGGCGAACAGCGTGCTGCCGGTGGACTGGTCAGTGACGGTGAATATGCTGATCGCCGGGCCGGCTGGCGGCTGGGCGGCATACACCCACGCCTCCGCAATCGTGACGTAGGTGTTGTTGTCGGTCACATACCGGGACGTGACGTTGATGGTCAGGTAGCGCCCGGCCGTCGGGGTCAGGATGACGTCTTGCCGGGGGTGCGTCGTGGTCAGCAGCGAACCGACGGCGACGGGCGTGCCCCACACGGCGGAGTCGTTTGACACGTAGACTTCATAGTTGATCGGCCAGCCGCGGGGTTCGTCCTGCCGCTGGAGGAGCGTGAGGTAGCCGATGGTGCAGGTGCTGCCTTCGCCGAGGTCGAGCTGCACCCATTGGGGCGGGTTGGTGGGGGGATCGGACTTGGTGATCCAGCACTGGGTCCAACTGCCCCACTGGCCATCGATCAGCCCGCCGGCCGTCGTGCCGGGATAGAGGCTGCTGGCGGAGGCCGCCATCGTGTTCTTCGGCACTTCGGCGAGGGTGAGGCTGCTGTAGAACAGCTTGAGGTCGGCGCTGCATCCCAAGGCGCCCGATGCGGCCTTCACCCAGGCGCGCAGATGGACGTGGCTGCCGACGGCGGGCCCGCCGGTGATCGTGCAGGCGGCGGGGGCGGATGCTTGCCAACGCGGATCGTCGGCCGCGGGCACGTCGTCGCCTTCAACGATGCAGTAGTGCGTGACGGTCTCGCCCGTGGCGTCGACCGTGAAGTCGGCCACGTCGACGGTGAGCGACGTGATGAACTTCGGGCTGCCCGAAATCTGGTCGGCCACGGCGAACGCAGTGACGTCGAGGGCCGGTGCGCCGTAGATCCAGCATTCGCCGATGCCGGTGCGGTAGCCATAGCTGGAGGTGCCCTGGACGATGAGGTAGCGTCCCACTTTCGGCGTCAGGAGGATTTCCTGCACGTTCGCATTGTTCGCGAAGTTGCCGGTTGCCACGGGATCGCCCCACGCGTCGACACTGTCGGTCACGTAGATGCTGTAGCCGTTGATGTGGGCTTCGGGATTCGAGGGGCTGCCCGCATAGCCGAGGAAGCCGACGGTGTAGCGGCGGCCGAGGTCGATGCGGAGCCAGCCGGTTGTGCCTTCGACGATCCAGCCAGTGCCCCCGGTGCCGCCGTCGATTGCGAGCCGGCCCATGCACCAGGCGGTGGCGCCGCTTTCGGAGGCGATCATCTGGTTCTTGGGGATTTCGGCGAGCGGGAGGCCGGTGAAGAACATGGTGTGGCCGGTGCTGGGGACGATCTGGCCGGAGGCGGTCTTGATCCAGCCGACGAAGGTGACGTAGGTGTTCGGGTCGGGCGCGGCGGCGAGGGTGAACGTATCGGGCACCAGTGCCTGCCAGCGCGGATCGTCGGCGGCCGGGGCGTCTCCCTACAGCGCGATCAGGTAGCCGGTCACGTCGTCGCCGCCTGCGTCAACGTCGAATGCGGTCACGTCAACGGTGGTGCCGTTGAGGAACTTCGTGCTGGCGGTTGATGCGTCGGCCACGGCGAATGCGGTGACGGTGGCGGCGGGGCTGCCGTAGGTCCACACTTCGCAGCCGCCCACGCCGGATTCGGTGGCCGTGGTGAGGCACTCGAGGATGACGTAGCGGCCGACCTTGGGGGCGAGCAGCACGTCCTGCGGGTACTCATTGGTGTGGAAGGCTCCGCTTGCCACGGGGCCGATCCGCTCGCCGGGCACGTCGGTGACGTAGAGGTTGTAGTCCTTCGTGCGCCATGGGGCGTCGTCGACGCGGGTCAGGAAGCGGAAGTGCCCGACCATGTATCGTCCGCCGAGGTCGAGCTGGAGGTATGCCGGGGCGACGGCCACCCAGTATCCGCCGGTGACTACGTTGTCGATCATTGCGCTCGGTTGGCCGTAGTCGCAGCGGCTGGCCGTGGCGGTGATGCCGGCCTTGGGAACTTCATCGAGCGGGAGCGCAGTGCAGACGATGGTGACCGGTGCGCTGCTGATGATGTCGCCCGATGGAATCTTGGCCCACGCCCGGGCGGTCACGAGGCGAGCCTGGGCGGAGGGCGGATCGCCGGGGATCGCGAACACGTCGGGCACGGCCGTCTGCCAGCGGGGATCGCCGTCCGCGGGGACGTCGTCCGCCTCGGTGATCAGGTAGTGCGTGGCCGTCTGGCCGGGCGGCTCGAGGTTGAAGGCGGTCACGCTGGCCGGGGACGAGTTGATGAAGCGCGTGCTGCCGGTGTCCTTGTCGGCCAACGTGAGTTGGCTGATGCTCGGTGCGGGCTGGCCGTAAAACCACAGCTCCGCGATGTTGGTGTAGTTGTCGCCCGACCACACGCTCAGGCACTTGATGATGAGGTAGCGGCCGGTGCTGATCGTCGGGTAAACGTCCTGAGGTTCAGCGACGTTGGCGAGCGTGCCGATCGAGACCGGATCGGCCCAGGCGCCATCGGTGTGGTCGTCGGTCAGGTACATCTCGTAGTCCTTGACGCGGCCGTCCATGGTCTCGACCCTGGTGACGATCTTGACGCGGCCGATGGTGTAGCGGCCGGCGAGGTCGATCTTCAGCCAGTGCTGGCCGGCGATGCTTGTGTGCCAGATGCTGTTGGCGTTGCCGTCGATGGCGTTCTGGATTCGGCCGAAGGTCACGCTGTCGGTGGTGGCGAACATGGCGGTCTTGGGGATTTCCACCATGACGAAGGACGTGTAGAGGAAGGAGTGGGGGACGCTGCCGACGATCTGGCCGCCGGCGGTCTTGATCCATCCTTGAAGGGTGACGGTGCGGCCGGCAATATCGGGGGGCTCGCCGGTGATGGTGTACTCGAAGGGCAGCTCTGCCTGCCAGCGCGGGTCGTCGGCCAGAGGTTCCTCGCCGTCCTGGCAGACCATGTAGCCGATGATCGTGTCGCCGGCCGGGTCGGCGGTGAACGTGGGCACGTTCGCCGGGCTGGAGTTGATGAGCAGCTTGCTGCCGCTGCCGGCGTCGGCCACCTCGAGGCTGGTCACGGTGACGGCCTTGGTTCCGTAGATGGCGACTTCAGCACAACCGGAGCGCCAGCTTCCGCCCCAGCCGCTGTCGGCCTTGAATATGACGTAGCGTCCTTCCCTGGCCTCGAGCGCCACGTCATACACGTTGGCGGTTATCGGGCACGTTCCGGTTGCCACGGCGTCGCCCCACGACAGCGGGTCGTTGGGGATGTCGCTGACGTAGATGCTGTAGTTGCGCGTGCGGCCGTCGTGGTCATCATAGCGGGTGGAGAAGATGAGGTAGCCGACGTTGTACCTGCCGCCGAGGTCGAGCTCCAGCCATGCGCCGACGTCTCTCGACAGCCAGCCCACGTCCTTCCAGTTGCCGTTGATGGCGTTGCGAACGTTCTGGTAGCCGACCTCGCTGCACCGGGCGATGATCTTGTCCTGCACGGGCAGTTGCCATGTGGAGGTATCTTTCGGAATCTCGGCGAGGGCCAGCGGGCTGAGGAAGATGAACTTGCGCGCGCTGCCGACCACCTTGCCCGATGCGGTGCGCACCCACGCCTTCAGGATCACCTGCCGCCCAGCCACGGCGGGCGGATCGCCGGCGATCGTGTACGTGGCGGGAATGCTCCCCTGCCAGCGGATGTCGTCCACCGCGGGGTCATCGCCCTCCTCCGTGATCAGATAGCCGTCGATCGTCTCGCCGGCGGCATCGACCACGAACTGCGTCACGCTCACCGTGTTGCCGTTCATGATCTTCGTGCCGAGCGTGGCCGCGTCCTTCACCTCGAACGCGGTGACGTCGGTGGCGGCGACGCCGAACACGTAGATCTCGCAGGCGCCGACGCGCCCGTCGGCCGACTGCACGTTGTATCCCTTGAGGATGACGTAGCGGCAGGCTTGCCCGATGGCGATATCCTTCGCCGCGTTGTCGTTCGGCCACGTGCCGGCTGCCACCGGCGTCAATACCGTGGCGGGGTCGGCCGTGGGGTCCAGCCAGGCGTCATTGGTGCAGATCTCGTAGTCCTTGATCCGTCCCACGGCATCGGCAGGCCGCGGCTGATAGCGGAAAGTTTCCACCGTGTATCGCCGGCCGAGGTCGACGATCAGCCATGCCTGAATGCCCGGGTTGGCAAGCCAGCCGTAGTCGTTGGCGTTGTTATTGATCGCGGCGCGCTCGCCCTGGTAGTTCACCGAGTTGGCGTAGACCTGCATGCCGGCCTTTGCGATCTCGCCTGCCAGGGCGGCATCGGCCGCCACCATCGCAGCCGCCGCGACAAGCACGGCCAATCCGAGCTTCCTCATCAAGCACCTCATAGCGTACCCCTTTCAGTAAGGCAAGTATGCCGTCCGCATGGCGAGGGCAGACACTCTGCCCGGGAATTCATTGTGGCTGTACGATTATTCCCGGCTCAACTGGCGCCGCGTGACAGCAGCGTCCGTGCTGCAGTGTAGCCTACACCATTGTTCACGACAGCAAAATGCATGCCAAGCGTTCGTGTCTAAATGCAATTCGCTGTAACGTGTGGTGAGGCAAGGGATTAGCGTGAACTCTGCAGCGGGCGGACGTGCCCGGCGGGGGTGGGCAGTGTTGCCCACGATGGACATGAAAAACGGGGATACCGGCGCAAATTCGCCGGAAGTCGTTGCACGTCAATATGTTCCGGCATGTTGCGTATTTTGGACGCGATGTTCAGCAGCGGCAACATGATGGATGGGTGGCCATCATTCAACAGGATGGACAGGATGGACAGGATGAGCAGGATGAGCAGGATGACGAAATGAAAGGATGAGGGGACGAAGAGATGAAGCGAAGCCGGAATGCGCCTCCTTTCCCCTTCATCTCTTTCCTCTTCTTTGCGTCCTTCGTGTCCTTTGTGCCTTTGTGGTGAATCAACGCCCCAGCCGGCCTCGCACCGCAATCAGGTCCTCCACGTTCACCGCCCCATCCGCGTTTACGTCGGCCTTGCGCGCCTCGATCGATGATGCAGGATCGCGGCCGAGGCTGGTGCGCACCAGCAGCAGGTCCAGCACGTTCACCTTGCCGTCGTAGTTCACGTCGCCGGGGAGATACTCGTAGGCGCCGACGTCGACGGTCGCCGTGCCGTCGAGATCGCCGTCGATCATGCGGGGGAGGCCGGAGATGTCGGTGGCGGGGAGCGTCTCGATCTCCGGCGTGTCGGGGTTGTCAACGTCGTTCGCCCCGGCGTCGATGCAGGGCGAGCCGGGGAGGAGGTGGTAGTCGCCGAGGATGAAGGTATCGTCGTTGGGATCCCATGGCGTGCCGGGGTCGGACCACTGGCCCATATCGAGGAAAAGCGGATCCGTATCAACCTTTCCGGAATCCCAGTTAAGGATCGATGTTTCATCGACGATGGGGGCTCCAGTGCCTCCGCTGAGAAGGTTGTTCTTCATGCTGATGCGGCTGCCGTCGAGTCCGGAGATCTCCGATCCGCCGGGCCGCCTGTCCACAAAAACGCTGTTGGTGATATCGATTGTCGAGTTCATGCTGATGATGGCTCCGTCCGAATAGATGATATCCCATGAATCGGTAACAAGGACGGTGTTGTTGATGGATGCATCAGCGTTGTCGCAGTTGATGGCGCCCCATGAATGCCCAGCGATGATATTGTTCTCGATCCGTGCACGGGCGCCAGGAAGAATGTCAATTCCATATCGGCTGCTGCCGGCGATCACGTTGTCTGTGATCCGGGCGACGCTGCTGCCGCAGACTATGCCCGTTGGCGAGCTATTGCAGATGACGTTGCCCTTGATAGTGTTTGATCCGACGGTGGCAGCCCCGCTGATGTCATATGAGGCGATCCCTATCATGCGAGTGTTGCGGATGATGTTGCTTTCGATTTTCGTGTTGGGGCCGCCTTCGATGGCCACCTCGTCTGCAAAGACGTGAGACGGCTGGCAGTCAACGATGATATTCCCCAGCACCAGGTTGTTCTTGCGGCCGACGATCGCCGACCCTCTGGTGCCTGTGAACGTGCTGTGGGAGATGATGCTGTCATCATGGAGGCCGATGCCGCATCTGCCGTCGCCGGTGAAAACGATCTTTTTTCACTCTTCTGTTCAGGCCGTCGTAAACGTAGGTGGCCTTCAGGTTCCAGTTCGGCGGGGTGGCCTCGATGTTGGAGGTACCCTCAAGCTTCACGAGGCGGTTCCGGCGGTCGTAGGTGTAGCGCCAGCCGGTAGTGCGGCGTGGCGCTCGGTCAGCAATTGGCTCATGGACTTCTCCTTGTGTGGGATGCCCATGAATGATCATGATTTCACGCGACGATGGAAGAGCGGAACCTGTTTGGTTGCGGCTCGATCCGCGTTGGGGCTAGCTAATTCGAGTTGGAGAAAGGGACAGGCACCGGAAATCGGGTGCCTGTCCCTGTCTAGCGGTATGTCTTAGTCGAACGCATAGGGCGATCATTCTTCACTGCCTTGCGGCCGGACAATCCGTTTCACTTTCAATTCGTTGCTTGCTCTGCCTTGCGAGTCTATCAGCTGAAGAAACAGGTCTCCATCCGCCAGAGACAGGGGAATGGTAACGATCACCACCTTGCCCATCGTCTCGCTCACGTCGAACTCCTCTTTCCCAATCTCATCCAGAGAAACTGGAGACTTCGGAGTGAGTATCGTGGCGACAGGCTTTTCTTCCACAGTGGACGTCATTTCCATCCCATGATCTGAGAAATCAAATGGCAGTTGAATGACACCTACGTGATCGAGCACTCCGATCTCCGCCTGCGGCTCCGCGAAATCAAACGTCAGGAGATGATCAGCGCCGCCGGCGGCCGTCGTCATTCTCAAGCGGGCCCCGCGTAGATCTGGCGATACGGCGTAGCGATTGAGGAAGCAGATGGCGATGAACCCGCACTTCCGCGGCTGCTCTATGCACATCGTAGCGCAGAAGAGGTATGGGTATTCTTCTATTCCCTGCTCGGCAATTTCCTTCGCCTTGTTGATCTCGTCCTGGAATCCCTCCCCGACAGGACCCTGCGTCAGAGAGAATATCATCCTGACCGTCTTATTCGGCTGCTTGGGGTCTGCCTGCTTATTCCTACTGCAAGCGGACAGAACGACAATAGGAACCATCATCAATCGAAGCGCGGGCGAATACTTCTTTAGCAACACCGTAGTGCCTCCGGTTCTCAAATATCCATGTCTGATGAGTAGCAGTTCCCGTTCAAGAGGTCCTGTATGCAAGCCCCTAAGCCGGTTAGGAATTGCCGCGTGCTCATGCCTCTCTCGGTGGCCCCAGGTGTTTTCCATACCCAGTGCTGTGGGAATGTGCGGCATTGACACCAGCTATTCGTCTTCTTTGTCTTCCACTCAAGTCGCTTCCAAAAGATCCTACAGCGGCCCTCCTCGCATTCTTCCCACCTGAGCTTTATCCAATAGGTGATGGCCGCAAGCCGGAGGTCTGTATTTGTCAACCGCCTCCGTAGCCTGCCAAGAGCCCCTTTCGCGGCTTCGGTATCCACAATGTTTGAGAACTCGGCAGCCGCTGCGTTTGCCCCAACCGATCCCAAACTTCCTTCTAGAGCGCTCTGAAGCCCTCCCGCTGCAATATTGAGGGCGCTCCACACGGTATTCAACATGCCGAGGTCGTCAAGGAGCTGGTCGCCCAAGTCCACTATGTTCTGGTTCATCAAACCCGAGCGGCCAACGCCGAGCAGTTTGGGATTTCGCTTGGCGCCAGACGGAGAACATAGGTTGCAGCACCACAATCCTAGAGGGTCCAATACCGAGTTGGGCCGAGACTGTAGCAAGATTACAGAGACAAGAGCCGATGCTCTGCCGCCCCCGCCGACCTCGCGTCGGCGGAGCGAGTGACTGAACAGTGAGGACCGACGAACTCCAAACCCCTTCTCTATCCC
>Ga0172362_10004304_pt1 | contig 12333 bp, 14 predicted proteins | sample LakKivs1_kivu2a2_FD_114534 | JGI IMG/M metagenome (GOLD analysis project Ga0172362, IMG submission 114534) | Sediment microbial communities from Lake Kivu, Rwanda - Sediment s1_kivu2a2 | ecosystem: Environmental > Aquatic > Freshwater > Lake > Sediment | place: Rwanda: Western Province, Lake...
ATTTTTGAAAATAGTTTTCCCCTTTTGCTCCCCCCAAAATCAATTTCTTTTTCTTTTGAGGCTAGCACTTTTCTTTTCTAAAAGGTGAAGTACTTTTCTCTTCTATAAGGTGAAGTACTTTTCTCTTCTATAAGGTGAAGTACTTTTCTCTTCTAAAAGGTCAAGTACTTTTCTTTTTCTTTTGGGGCTAGCACTTTTCTTTTTCTTGCGCGCAAGAAAAAGAAAAGGGTTAACCGCACACGTCGTATTGGTAGAGAGGTTTAGTAAAGACACCGCAAGTCTTAACAGTTTCAGGGCAAGGCAATGGCTCTGGAGGAGGAAGAGGAGGACGAGAAATTACATCCAAACTGGGAATGCAAGGGCGGTGATTGTCGCGGAAAACAAGGCGAGAACTAACATGGTAATCACCTGGGAAGAAAATCTTCTCCTGAGGATTAAAGCACAAAGGCTGAAATCTATTGACACCAGTTCCACGAAGAGTCGCAGGGGGGTTTGACAAACGAGTATCTTCCGTATTGAAGGCACAAGCTGGGCAATCAACTAAATTGTCGTCTGTGCACATTTGTCCATTCTTACGAAAAGATCCCTGGTTATTTTTAGCCTCAAAACCTTCAACAATTCTCCCATTTGGAGTTCTGTAAGAACCCTTTACACCATCTGGATAAATAGGTACTTTGGAATACTGACCAGCATCTGGAATGCCATTCATAGGCTGAGTTTTGCTAATTACACCTGCTCCGGCTGGTTGCCCTTGATTGGTTGCGAGACAATTTCTAGCATTGGGGTGATATTTATTGCTGGGACATCTGGAATAAACGCGGTTCAAATTAAAAAGGTCACTTTCTACATCAACGGGTCCGTGATAAAATCTCCAGTCAACACCACTGTTCATGGAAACGCCAGTTCGATTTGGCATTATTCTGGGATCATTAGGTAAGCAGTTACCACAAATGACTGGGGTATAAACATTATAATTTCCGGCGTCAGTGCTTTCTTGTAATCTTTTTTTACCTTCACAATAATCATACATGGGTCTATTGAAACTCATAATTCTTATATATTATAATAATAAAAAATTAATATTTTTTATTAATTAATTCTAAATTAGGCATTGGAACCACTGGGAGCACAGGCATTTTTATAATATTTGTTCACATTTGGAGTAGGGCAACCCATGGGCTTAAATTCGGGAGGGTTGGGGACAGGAGGATAGCGAACCATTTGGCAAGATGGCTGGTTCACTAAAGGATACTGATCAGAGGGGTCACAAGGGAGACCATCGCAAACACGATTTGGAGTTTTGCACATTGGCTGATATTTTCTAGCTGGGCAAAGACTGTTGGGACGGGTCTGACCTCTTAAGTCACTTTCTAAATCAACCAAGTTTCCACTGAAAAGGCTGACTCCATTTCCTCCTATTTGTCCTAATTCAATTCGGCATTTTGCACAATTTTCATATTTTCCAGGATACATCGAATATGCAAAAGGACCAGTGCTTTCATTAAGGGTTTTCTCGTATGCACAAGTGTCATAAATTAACCTATTGGAACTCATTTACTTATAATATAAGTAAATAAAATAAAATCGAATTTTTTGTTATCTAAATTATATCAAATTACACAACCACTAAATTACCTCTTTATACCACACATCTCAAAATAATCTGTATTCTGTAACCATGAGCGACTACTCTCTCCTCCCCTCACCCAATAATCTGGAATAATATGAACTGGATTCTGCACATTTTCAGCCAAACAAGGTACCAATGGTATAAATCTATCAATGCTAACACCAGCTAAAGCATCTCCAGCCTTCTTCGTTCTGGTATCAGTCCCTCCTGCCATTTTACTATATAAATCAGGGTTAACAATATGAGTAACACCCGCCCCCATATAGGGCCATCCCTTAAAAGGTCGAGTTATCAACTGTTGCTTAAAATTTGGATTAGTTAAAGTCGATTTTTTAAGATTTGATTCTACATTAATAAAAGATCCATAACCATCACGGTTTTTAGTAGCCGACATTCCCAGATGATCTAAACTTTTAATATACTTCTGTCGGTTTGCATCACTAGCATAATTAGTCGTATAATAATTTGCATATTTACTATCTTGCATATCTTGATGTGATACCATGCCTGATTCCATTTTACGTCTGGTGTTATTATGAAAACCTTGAAATTCTGTGTCATTAAGATCATTTCCATTAATAGGATATCCCTCCATTTAATTTTAATAAGATAATAATATTGGAAAAAATAAATTCTATAAGTTTTTAAGCATGGACCAAAAACCTATTACTACTCAAGATATCCTATCTAAACTTAAGGAATACCAATTTGAAATCATATTTATGATTATTATTGTTATTTTTGCTTCTTTAGCAAAAACATTGTTCAATTTTTTCCTTGATTATCGTATTGTTATAATTTTCGTTGCCATTTTATGGTATCTCGGATACATGAACCGAATACGCAAAGTAATGAAAGAAAATCTTCAAAAAATTAATTATTTCAAAGCTGACAAATAATCTTTCTTAATTTGTTCTAAAATATCGATAATTTTCACTAAAATATTGATAATCTTCTTTTCATAATCAGATCTAGGTACATCAGGTTTAACCAAAGAAACTCTAACAAACAATTTTTTATCTAAAGGGTGAAGAATACTATAACCAATATAATGAATATCTTTTTCCTTCAAACCATAAGTCTGCAATAAGTTTCCAAGCGTATCATCACTATTTTCAAAAATAAAATCATACCCCACCATATTTGTCGGACTTGTTTCAATTACGAGGTTTTCACTTGTTTCAACATTTTTGATATCTTCAACATAGGCTTTTAATTTACCAATTAGACAATCACATCCTCGAGAGAAAAGCTGATTGACTGGAATCATATCATCACATTCCAAAAGGAAATTATATATTTGGGGAAGACCAGACGCTGTTTTCAAATAAAATTTTTCTTTATTTAGAACACTATAGTCCTCTCTCTTTTCAGGCTCAATCTCCTTTAATTTTTCATTTAAAGCTTTTTCATCCATTTCAAAAAAATAAAGGGCTTTGGAAACTGGACAAAACATTGATCCATGTTCCTTGTGGGTGCCCTTCATGATATTAATAGTCAATTTTACTTTTTGGGTCGGTTTCAGTTCCAAAAGTAAGACTCCTGGATGGGTAATGATTTTATTAATATCGAGTAATTTTCTCTCTGATAAATCTTTATCAAGATCTCCATAATATAATTTAATATCACTGGCGAAATATTTTTTAATCTCCACTGGATCCTCATTACTTTCATCAAAATGTCCTTCGATTTTATCAACCTCTAATTTCTCCAATTCAAGAAAATTAAGTGGAATCAAACTAAAACGCTGAGAAAGAAAATCCTCATTGTAAATACTGGAATTCGCCTGAAAATCAATGGAAGCACGAGAAAAACAATATGTTTCTAAATTTGCAATAATTACCCGACGAATACCATTTACCAATGCAACCTCATAATTTTCTTTTTTATTATTGATTTTAAATGAAATTGAAGTAGGTGTTTTCTTCAAAATAGAGATTGTACTCATTAGATTTATATATAATTAGTAGAAGGTTTTAAATTAAAAAAAATCATTTTTTTTATTTTTTTCAGGAATTTGTTTATATTAAAAAAAATTTTACTAATTAAGCATTATGGAAAATCATTTATTATTTTATAGTAATTATTGTGCGAACTGCAAGGAATTTGTCCAGATCCTTTACAAATCCCCATTTTTTGAAAAATTTAAGAAAATATGTGTAGACAATAATCCAAAAATCCCGAAAGAAATAACTTCGATTCCTTGTATTATAGTTCCAAGAATATCAAAACCTTTAGTGGGAACAGAGGCTTTTCATTGGTTAAGAGGTATGAATCAGATTCATCTTCAGGAACAGGAGCAACAGATTAACACACAGGCGAGCAATAAGGCTCATTATTCTGAGAAGGATAAAAAACAGGAGAGTCCAGATGGTCCAGGAGGTGATCCAACTAATTTGAACTATGCAATGGGAAGTGTGACAGCTTATTCAGGAACAATGGGAGGATTTTCGGATAATTTTTCATTTATAGGAAGTGATTCTCCGATGGAGCATAGTTTTTCATTTATTGGTGATAATAAAGGACAGACTATTTATACACCACAAGAGGGTGATCCCCGCGCTAGTATGGAGAGTAGTAGTGGAAAGAAGACCGATGTTGATAAGGATTATGAGAGATTAATTGAGGCTAGAAGTAGAGATATGCCAAAACCAATTGCTAGACAATAAACCTATTTAAAAAAATTTTTATATTTTTTAAATATAAAAATGTCGCACACAACAGTTTTAACAAAATTTAATAACACTATCGAGCAGTTAATTGATGCACTAATTGATCGTTATGATTACAATTCTGATTTAAAGCGTGAGTTAACATTGACTAAGGAGAGATTTGTAATTTTGCGTAAGACAAATCCGAGGAAGGTTATAGAGGGTGTTTTATTTTTTGTTTATCCATATAAGAAACAGATAATGGAGAATGATTCTGATTTTTTCATTAGAAAAAATTTTGAGGAGGATACGAAAGATGAAGGTCATTTGGTGAAGGCGTTGAAATTGAAGGAGCTTTGGGAAAATGATATGGATGAGAATACTAAAAATACGATTTTTAATTTTTTCAAGGTTTTTATTGTTTTGTCTGAAAAATATGTCGCAGAAAAAATGGAGTCTGGAGAATTAAAATAAATTGTTCGTAATAACTCTATTTAAAAAAAATATAATATTATAACAATATGAGTTCTGTGGAGAATTTGAATAAGATATTTCTTGAATTTTGTGATGATTTGGTGAATGTTGTGCCTGATAAGGAGGAATTTATAAAGAATGCTAGGGAGAGAATTGAGGGTAAGGCTTCAACAAAGTATTATTTGGAGTATTTTTTTAGACATTGTTTGGAATATGCAGATGAAATTACTTCTTGTAATTCTGAGGCATTAGGGCCAATGAGTTTAATGCACGGTGTTAAATTCAGGGAGGTTTATTCAGATACTTTATCAATTACATCCCGACATGCTTTGTGGAGATATTTACATACTTTCTATTTGTTGGTACAAAGTTATACAAAATTGGACAAGGTTATTGAAAAATATCATGATGCGGAAAATATTGAAAAAATTAAGAAGGCGTTGGGAAGTCATGATCAGAATTTGAAGAACATAATGAATTCGAGTGGAAAATTTGCGGAGGAAATTATCCGTGATCAGGCACGTCAGCATGCAGAGGCAACTGAAAATACTGAAGGTTCGGCTCAGCCTCCAAATTTGGGAAAGCTTTTTGAGGGGATGGATGAGAAGAAGTTTGAGGATTCATTTTTGAATTCAAATATTGGAAATTTAGCGAAGGAAATTAGTGAGGAGTTGGACATGAATGATTTGAAGGGTTTGGAGAAACCGGAGGATTTAATTGGAAGTCTTTTGGGAGGTGGAGGAGGATCTGGTGGTTTGGGAAATATTATACAGAAAGTGAGTACAAAATTGCAGTCAAAAATGGCAAGTGGTCAGTTGAATCAGGATATGTTAATGAAGGAGGCTACTCAAATGATGGGAATGTTGAATCCGGCGTTAGGATCGATGGGAGGAGGAAAGGGAGGAATGGGAGATTTATTTTCGATGATGGGAGGATTGATGGGGGCTGGAGGAAAGAAGAAGAAGAGTAAGAAGGCAGGTAAAAAATAATTTATGAGTAATATTCAATGAAATTATCTATTATTAAGTAATAGATAATGGATTATAATTATGAAAAGAAAACAGATAATTTTTGGTATAATCAGCCATCGATTTTATGGGATTCGAATAGATTTATCGAGTTTTTTCCGAATCCTGATTTAACCTTGGCGGAAAAGTTGAATGCTTTAGTTAGATTATCTTTTTACATTGCCATTGTTTTAATTATTTTTTACGGAAACTATTTATATATATATATTCCTATTGTGGTTTTAGCTTTTACTTATTTTATTTATTTGAATTATCGACCCAAAGAGAAGAAAGAATTAGAGGATTATAAGAGTTTACTGAATGCAGAGGATCCAAGGTATAACGAGGATATTGATCAGATAACAACTGCCGAATTAACAGGACAAATTGATACATCAATTGGTGATATTAAGATCAATCCAATTAAATGTACTGAGCCATCTATTAACAACCCATTTATGAACATTAACTTGATAACTGATAAGAGGAATAGGGATCCAGGGTGTTTGTATTTTGATAATGAAAATGTCGCGGCGAACGTAGAAAATGATTTCCAGTATAATTTGTATAGGGATGTAAGTGATTTGTATAACAAGAGAAATTCTCAAAGACAATATTACACTATGCCAAGTACGACAATTCCAAATGAACAGACTGCTTTTGCAAAGTGGTTGTATTTGAGTCCACCTACATGCAAGGAAGATCCGATCAGATGTGTTCCAGAAACTACTCAACCTCCTTTACCTGGTGTTGATTTGAATTCTTTAGAATTAAAAGGTTAAAAGGTAAGAAAAAATCTTTGATATATTAAATGAATTCAGGGTCTGTTTATAAAGATATTTTTTATGGTATAAAAAACTTATCAGGTAATTCAGAAAATTTAGAGGGGTTAAAGATTGAAAAAAATTTTTCCAAAAGAGTAAAAGATGAATTTCTCGTTATCAAATTTTTTAAGGAAGAATATAACCAAGAATATGATATACGCATTATGATCTGGCGCAAAATATTTTTCAGCTGTCATCTCATCAGGGTAAGTGGACATGTCAACAATAAATATTTTGAAATCTTTTTCAAGATAGATATGGAAGATAATAAATGGAAAATAAGGTTTTATGATTTTGTTGAGAAGTGTCCTATTTTGCAGGAAACGGGTCATAAAATGTTTGAATCAAACGGAAATAATTTAGGAAAAAGAAATATGATTTACAAAGATACAAAAAATATTTTGAAAAAATTAGAGAATTTGATTGATAAGATTTTAAGCAAGAAAATAGAGCAAAAACCTAATAATAGGAATATTAAGACTAATTCATCAAATGAAAAAAAGGAATCCTTTAGTTTATTATAATGTTAATAAAACTGTGTAATATTTTTGTTAAAAAAATATTTCACAAAAATATGGTAACTTTTATTAAAAATTTATTATCTAAAGCGATATCTACTTTTTCTTACATACCAACTTTCATTAAAAATATTTTTACAGGTTCATCATTAACAGATAGCTATCCAAAAATATCAAATATTAATCCTCTTGAAAAATACGCATTAATTATAGGATGTAGTTACAGTCAAAATAAAAATATTTTTTTGGAAAAATCAGCTGAAGAGGCAAAAGAAATGAAGAATTTAATTATAAAAAATTATGGATTTTTGGAAAGTAATATTTTACTTTTAGTGGATGATAATAATTCTGATTCATTTAAACCAACATTATCGTCAATTAAAAAATCTTTAAAATTACTCCAATCTTATTCGGAAAAAGGTAGGGCTAAATTTATTTATATTTTCTATACTGGGTTAGGAAGTGAAAGAAGAGATTTAGAATTTGATTTAACAAATGATAGATCCAGTGAAGAAATAGTTCCAATTGATTTTGAAAGCTCTGGTTCTATTTCTTTTGATCAATTGAAGGAAATTTTTCTATCAAATTTAGATAAAAATGTAACATGTTTAATTGTTTCTGATACTTGTAATATGAAATCAATGAATTCATTAGATTATATATATAATCCTATAAATCGAAAATGGATAAACGGAAATAAGGATGAAAAAATAAAGGCAAATATAATATTAATAAGTAGTTATATTGATGATGATTATTTTAATGAATTAGATGAAAATGGGAGAATATGTGGAATTATAAAATATTGTTTAGAAAAATTTTTGAGTGATGGGAATAGTTTTCAAAAAATTATTGATCTATCAAATCAAGAATGTAGAAAATTAAGAGTAGCAAAAGTTCCTATTTTGAGTTCAACAAAAATGGAAAATGGAGGATATACTCTATAAATTACATTGACCAAAAAGAAAAATTTAACAAAACGCAGTTATGTATTCAACTACTACAAGAAAACAGGAAAAAGACTAGAATGATTTAGGAGAGAATACAAACTGGAAAGAATAGCTTCAGCCACCGAAACGAAAGTTGAGGTTGTCAAGTGTGCTAATGCCTGAAAAGGTGCTTTTACACCATAATAACAAAAAAGAAATGGACGATAATTTTTTTTATGATAATTTTGTTTCATTTTTCTTTTTAGTCGGTATAATATAATATTATATTATATTAATATGTCAGATCTCTATCGCAAAGATTACATTAAAAATGTCTATCAGCCTTATAGTAAATTTAGCCCAGTTCCAGAAAGGAAATATAATGATAGAAAAATAGTTGAAAATTTTGTTGCTCCCATTGCAATGGATCCAGAAACAGGATTTTTATATGATCAGCGTCCCGGCTGGTATGGTCAGCCTGTTCAAACACTTGATCAAAAAATTGCTGAATATCAATTTTCAAGATTTTAGATTCTTATAGATAAATCGATTGGTTTATGTGATGATGTGAGTGGTTTTTTATTAGAATTATCAAAACGTTCTTCTTTTTTTATTGGTATTAAAACAGAAGGTGTTTGAACTACAGGAGTTACCTGAGTAATTTTCTCATTTCTTTCCTTTATAATTGAATAACCTTTTTTAATGGCAAATAATAATCCTAAAACTGGTATAGTATTTTTAGCAACATTTAACATCTTATTTGATTTTTCTTTATTCAAGAGATCTTTTATTTTTTTCTGTATTTGTTCATCCTCTGCTTCAGTTGCAGTTTTTACTTTTGAAACATTTTTTTGTTCTTCTGTTATGAAAGATTCAAAATAGCATTTTTCAAAATTATCCTCCTTTTTTTTCATATAATCTATTAAACTATTTTGCATAGTATATTCTTCACTTATTCCCCCCGTAACCGAAGTGAATAAATAATCACTATTAATAAATTCATCTGAATTAATTGGTTTTAATCCCATTCTGTTCCCTAATATAAGATTATCGTTCGCCAGATTGTCTTTATTTTCAAATAAAATATGTTCCACTAACTGTTCACCCTGAGGTGTTATAAAATCTTTTATATCAGAGGAATATTCAAGAGAATCATCATATTTGGAATCAGATGTTTCATCAAAAATCTTTTTACTAACAAAACATTTATATTCCTGATAAGGAATTGTATCATAAAGTAAGACAAAATTACTTGAATCCAAATTAATCCTCTTGTTATTTTTATAAAAAACTACAAAATTTTCAATAACGTCATTATATATTTTGGATTTTTCTTTTGCGACTTTTGAAGGAATATCAATAAGACCAAAAATTGGATTATAAACAATATCGATAAGAAAAGGCTTTAAGTTTTCATCAATAGTTATATCGATTCCATAAAGATTAAACTGGAATTCCGATTGGAAAAAGTCAATCTCTTTTTTGGAAATATTCTTAATATCACTCTCCACTGAATATACACGATTGGTAACGCTTAAATAATTTGAAATTACTAATGCAGTTTTTTGAACAAGTTTATAGATGTCTTTAATGAGTTGATTTGTAGAAGTAATTTCTTCATTAATTCCAAGAGCATTTAAAAATCCCTGTTTATCGATATTATCTATTCCAAAATTAAAGAAAATTGAGGGATACATAAAGGAATGGTATTTTTTACCAACACGTATTAATAGAACATATACTCTTGTTTCAAACTGATTTCCAGAAAATATAAATGGTTTTTTCATTGATTTTTCAAGAATAAACTGTGTATCGCTTGAGCTTTTTTTGTATTTTGAATTTACGATTTTTTGGATATGTTCAAAAGTTTTCACCGGATAATTGTATAACTCTTTTTTTCCCTCAGCATTTCTAAAATAATAAACCCCATCTTCTAAAAAGCTAGAATTTTCTTCAAAAACACGATTCATATTATCTTTTCCAAAAGTCAAAAAAGGCATAATAAAGCCAAGCTCTAATTCATGTAACAATTTTTTTGAAATTATCTTCATGTTTTTACTATGTGGAAAACCATAAGATATTTGAGGCTGATAGGTGTAATGAGCTAAAGTTGCATCAAATGCTGAAGCAAATTCCCACTTCTCAATTTCCATTTTCCTAGTCAGAAATTTTCTTAAATCTCTGTGACTAATGAGATTAAAATTAAATGATGAAGTCATTATGATTTATCAAATTATAAAAAAAAATATCAACAACCGAAAACTATCTAAATCAAAAAAAAATTGAAATAATAATCATTTATGTCTTTTGTAATATCAAAATGAATTTTTCTGAACTGCTGACATCTTATCTGCAATCTGTTGAGATTGCTTATCATACTGAGCAACTACCGGAAGGTAAAATACGATCTGATGAAGCCCTGCTAAATTTCAATAAATGGTTGGGAGAAAATCGTGCCTTAATTGCCGAACTTCCCCATCCCAAAAAAAATGAAAACCAGATAAAAACAAACATTTCCATTATGACTAAACAATTCCCTGTGATCTGGTCCGAAAAAGAGGTTTACAATCATGTTCACCCCCATTTCCCCAAAGAAGATTACATCAATTACCTGTCTAAATTGAACAATTCCTACCGGAACTTACCAGTTCCCAACTACAATCCACCTTTTTCTGTTTACAATTTACCAAATTTTAACCAGAATTGGTTTCGCATTGAAGTGGAAGAATTCAAACATGTAATTTACGAAAAACAAGTCAATGGAAAAGATTATCTCGGTCTTTCTTTCGAAAATTTACTGAAAGTTATTCACAATTTTCCACAAGTCAATCAATTTATTGTTGATTGCTACAATGACATTCTGTCAGGAAATTATAGTCTTTGTACTGATTGGTGTTCAGCACACATTTGTGCTAGATACAAAGGTGGTGAGAAAACTGATCCAAAGCGCTTTCGTCCTCTCACAATTCTCCCTGTTTTGGTTAGAATTTTGGATGGAATTCTTAGTTCCAAGTTACACGATATTGTGCTCAATCATAGCATTATTGATACTCGCGTCCAGAAGGCCGTTCTTAAAAACAGCAGTGGACTATGGGAAAATGTTTTTGAGGTCAATATGAGAATCAGTGAAATGATTAAGGATGATCGGGACAAATTATTTCTGTTTATTGATTTCAACAATGCCTTTGGCAGTGTGAATTATCGCACAATGTTGACCATTCTTCAGAGATATAATTTTGCCCCACAATTTTCCGCTTATTTTGAACGATATTACAAAAATGTTTCTGGTATTTATGCCGGGGAACAATTTAAATGGAAAAACGGACTTTTTCAAGGTTCCGCAATTTCCAATATTTTGTTCCTTATCTACATCGATTTCGCTATGAAAAATGCTTTCAAAGACTTGAAAGCCATGCAATATATTGATGCGGGATATGATCTTCAGGATAATTCATTCGCTTTTGTGGATGATGTTGTTCTTATTTTGGAAAGAAATCAGAAACTTCCAAAAGCAGTCAGTTTTTTTAACAAACTGATGGGATATTATGGCTTAACAGTCAACACGGATAAAACTTTTTTTGTGGTGAAAGATCAATCAGTTAATGAAATTGAGCTGGCTGGTATCATATATAAGAAGGCCACTGTTGATTTTGCCTATTTGGGTCATTGTCTTTTCATCTATGAAAAGGAAGTGATGCAAAATATTCTGGAAAAGGCGGAAAATTGTTTGAAAACAATTGATTCATTCAATATTCCTGGAAAACTCAAAGCGTATATTTATTACTCTTGTATCTTTTTACGTATCAATCGCACAATGGAGTGCTTTTACTTGATTCGCGGAAAGACTGAAATAATGGAGGAAATTATTGAATTGGTTTCTTATTTTGTTTATCGCTGGGGTATCCCGGACCATCTTAGTTATGGAAAGAAACACCTTGAATATATCTATTCAAAAGGAACAACCAAATTATCAAAGTCACAAAATCTTCAAAATTATCACAGATTGATCACTGATGTGGAACTTATTGGTAAATATGGAGTTGGAAACTCAATTGAAGACAAAAATCAAGATTTCAATCATATTTTTGAAACGGAATCACCCGAACTCGAAATGATTGAACAAAACCTGAATGTTCTGAAAACGAATAACTACTTTCCCCTTGAACATTTTCAAAAGTCAGGTAGTGGATTCTACGCAGATAATTTCGTTGCCTGGGTTGAATAAAATATTTTCCAAAATTTTTATTTTTAAAATATTTGTAATTGTATGAAAATGTTTAAAATATTTATAATTTTTATA
>Ga0172362_10004307_pt1 | contig 12331 bp, 12 predicted proteins | sample LakKivs1_kivu2a2_FD_114534 | JGI IMG/M metagenome (GOLD analysis project Ga0172362, IMG submission 114534) | Sediment microbial communities from Lake Kivu, Rwanda - Sediment s1_kivu2a2 | ecosystem: Environmental > Aquatic > Freshwater > Lake > Sediment | place: Rwanda: Western Province, Lake...
GATTTGTTTCGCAGACCACACGAATCGCCGCGTAGCTTTTCAGCATTTGTGCGGCTCCGAACGCTCCAATTCCATGCCATATGACGGCGTTTTCAGGAGAGCCCAAAGAGTATACAAAGAACCGCGGTGAGGAAGGCGTTTCTCCGAAACTATAGTTTGTTAGTTTGTCTCCTTCGACTGTGAAACTGTCATCAGCCTCTGCAACGCTCACGTCTTCCGGATCAATTGCGTTCGGATAAAGCGGCGTTGTGCGATAGCCCACTTTAACGCTTTTCAGTCTCGTTCCATCAAAGTATATCTTGCCTCTAGCAGCACGTTTAGAACCATAACCCTTTTTCGAGTGTGGAATCGTTAGAAGTGTTGTTCGGTTTTTCATGCTTCTGCCCATGCAATTGTAGGCTGTTTCAATCGAACGGTAGTCAGTGTGGATTGTCTTTATAATGCAATGCAGCAAGTCGTCTGTCTTCTCATTTCTTAGGATGATTAAAGGCATACGCATTGAGCAGAGAGTTAGGTTTATCCCGAAAGATGTTGAAAGATTCTCCATTTGTTCGTATTTTACGGCGTCTACCATGTCTATGTAACTGTTGTTGCATGTCTCGATTTGACGGCTTATCAGCTCTGCCTCGCTTCTGGAGATTAACGATTTTTCATATTTCTGCATGAACTTGTCATCTATCTTCAGCTCTTCAGTCTTCACTGACGCGGACGGGAATGCACTTTGCCCGCTTTTTACTATGGATTCTTTCAGAGGATTCATGGAGTAGCGGTCAGGTTCAGTTTCGTCAGTGTTAAGCAGAAAAGAAACAACAAGTTCTTCGGAGGGCTTGTTCAACTTTTCGCATATCTCACTGATGTCTCTGCTGTCAGGCTCATGCAATCCGACAGTGTGAAAATAGTTAGCACAAACTTCGAGAAGCCGAGTCCCTATAATTCCCTGAACCTCTTCAACTGTCAACTGCGGGTTTGAGTATTCAACCGATGATCTTAGAAAGAAATGTCTGCCATCAAGAGTGAATTCATATTTCTTCCCATTCTTCAAATAGAACATCTGAGGTTTACGTTTTTCATCACCATGAAATACGGAGAGTTCCCTGACCAACGTTTCAATGCATGACCATGAGTTGCTAAGAAAATCCCCAAGAATCGTCTTTGCCATTTCAGAACTCAGTCGAAGTCACCCTCTTTCCAAAGATTCTGCAATGTAGATGCAGCTGTTGACGGCAGGTGGTCCGAGAAACATTCTTGACACTCGAAAATCTTCTCTGAGTCCATATCCTTTTAGCGCATTAATAATTGCCTCTTCTCTTCTTGGAGCGCACAGTGACAATTCATAATCTTTCAACTTGTTAAGTACAGCATTCAGAAGTGCGATAGCTATGTCGTTGCGTCCTTGGAGAGAGACCAACGGACCCACTTCAGCCATCCCCCGATACACCTTTGCAACGGAATATCCCAGCACCTGTCCATCATCAATCATTGCGTAACACAGATTGTCTGGGTCCAGAATAATGGGCTTAAGCAATTTTTCCCTTGACTCGCCGAAGCACAGTCGGTCACAGGCAATGATTTTCCTCACATCCTTCTTTTCAGCTTTTTCTAGATGAGATTTGACTGGTGGAGAAAAGTCTTTCCCTTTTAGAACAACGAATTCTGAGTCATACTTGAAACCGAGCTGCTCATAGAATGGAATCTTGTCAGTGTATGCATAGAGACCGATCGTTTCAACATTTTTGCTCTTCAGATATTCAATTGACTGCCTGACTAGTTGCGACCCCCCTCCTTTCTGTCGGGAGCCTCTGCTAACGAGCAAGTTTCCAAACCAGCCTATCTTGCCGAAACTCACTGTCGTGGAGATGCCTACCCTTTCTGAGTTGTCTAGGAGTACGAAACTGCCTTGAGGCTCCAGCTTCAACATTAATTCAAAGTCCTCTCTACTCAGCTTCCAGTCCATCTGGTTGGTGAGGTTGACCGCGAATTCGAAATCTTCTGTTGACATACATTTTACATGAAACATGTGACCAGAGAACCTTCTCATAGAGCAATCCGGCGTCGGCTGGCGCAACTTTGTTTATCAAGCTTTGGAAAAGGATAAACTTTTCTAATCTGCATGCTCTTCTAAGAGCAATAAACAGAGATGTGGAGTGGCAATGACCTCACGATTGAGAGTCAAGATACCTCGAAAAGTCAAGGTGACGTTGTATCCCTTTGCTGATTATTTCAAGGGTTTCGAGAACGTTGATGCGGTCAGAAAAATCTTTGGCGACAACACAAGGGAAGTGTTACGCAATCTCAATGTTGAATTCTCTGGAACAAGAGGATACATGGGAGTCAGTGAAATAGATGGACATCTTCTAGTTAGCGCTCGCTACTTACACGATGGCAACATCGTCGACATATACCTTGACATAATCCACGAACTGGTACATGTGAGACAGTTTATGGAGGGAAAAGAGCTGTTCGACAACCATTATAACTATGCTGAAAGACCGACAGAAATTGAGGCTTATCGCCACGCGGTCGAGGAAGCTAGACGGTTGGGGTTGGACGACGAAAGAATCTGCAAATATTTGAAAACAGAGTGGATCAGCGACAAAGAGTTGAGGAGCCTGGCAAAAACTCTGAGGGTCGAATGTAAAAAGACTGGTCGCTGAAGACCGTTTTAGAATGTAACATTAATATGAGAGTTCAAAAAAATATCTCCACATCAACGTGTCTTGGGAGAAACGGCTACAATGAGAGTATTGAATCATAAGGACGTAGAGGCGAAAGCCGCAAATGAAGGAGCATCCAAACTCAAGGTTAGATGGCTCATAACCAAGGAACTTGGCGCTCCAAACTTTGCCATGAGATTGTTCGAAATGGCGCCCGAAGGTTATAGTCCATTTCACAAGCATGATTGGGAACATGAAGTTTTCATCCTAGAAGGGACCGGCGTCTTGGTCGGTGAAGATAGAGAAACAAAATTTGAAACTGGTGACGCTATCTTCGTTGCCCCAAATGAGAAACACCAATTCAAAAACAACAGCAAGAAGAAACTCAAATTTCTCTGCCTAGTGCCAATATAGGAAGAGTGACAAGCCACCAACACTACCTCCAAACTAACAGTCTAAACACCCAGCCGCTCGCTAGAAATATATGCTAGTTGCGACATCTACTTTTGGGTCTTAGAAATAGGGATAGGGATACTTGTTGAAGTACGACATAATCATCATCGGTGCAGGTCCAGCAGGAATATTCTCCGCTCTTGAACTGACACAGAAAACCAACTTGAAAGTTCTGATGTTGGACAGGGGACAAGACATAGGTCAGCGCAAGTGCCCCGCAAGCCGCGGCTTCGAATGCGTCCACTGTGATCCATGCGCGGTTCTGTCAGGATGGGGCGGCGCAGGGGCCTTCAGTGACGGAAAACTAACATTATCCACCGAAGTTGGCGGATGGCTTAACGAATACGTGTCCTCAAAGGAACTTGCAGAACTTGTGAACTACGTTGACGAAATCTACCTAAGATACGGAGCAACCCAGCACGTTTACGGCGAAGATGTTGAAAAGGTGGAAGAAATCGAAAGGAAAGCGTCACTAGCTGGGTTGAATCTTGTGCGACAAAAAATCCGTCACATGGGTACAGAGTGGTGCGCTCAGACTCTCAGAAAAATGCGGCAAGAGCTAAATGGCAAAGTTGAGTTCAAACCGAAAACAGACGTAAAGGGACTAATAGTCAAAGACAAAGTCGTTGAAGGTGTCGAAACCACAAACGGCGAAAAATTCTTTGCAAAATACGTAATTGTCGCCCCTGGAAGAAGCGGGGCTGAGTGGCTTCAAGCAGAAGCGCAAGCACTAGGTCTGAAAACATTAAACAACCCTGTTGACATCGGGATAAGAGTTGAAGTGTTAGCTTCTGTTATGGAAGAATTGACGAAAGTTCTCTACGAGCCAAAACTCATCTACTATTCAAAATCCTTCGATGACCAGATACGCACCTTCTGCGTTGCACCATACGGCGAGGTAATAACAGAATCATACGACGGAGTCTTAACAGTCAATGGCCAGAGCTACGCTGAAAGAAAAACAGAGAACACAAACTTCGCCATTCTGGTGAGCACCTCATTCACAGAACCTTTCAAAGAGCCAATAGCCTATGGCAAATATGTGGCTAGACTTTCAAACCTTCTAAGTGGTGGTGTAATAGTGCAGCGTCTAGGCGACTTGGAGTCTGGAAGAAGATCAACGCCTGAAAGAATCGCTCGAAGCGTAGTAACTCCTACATTGAAGAATGCTACTCCGGGAGACTTGAGCTTTGTTCTGCCTTACAGATATCTTGCTGACATCAGAGAAATCCTTCAGGCTCTGGACAAGATTGCGCCTGGAATAAACTCGCGAGACACCCTGCTGTACGGTGTTGAAGTGAAATTCTACTCGTCAAGATTGCAACTGAGTGACTGTTTAGAAACCAAGATTCACAACATGTTCACAATCGGCGACGGCGCAGGTGTCACGAGAGGACTGGTTCAAGCTTCAGCATCAGGCATTATTGTGGCGAGGGAAATTGTGAAGAGAGAAAAGTAGGCGCAGAAACGATGTCAATAGTGGATAAGATACAGTGCTCCCATTGCGGAGCCCCAATTGCATTTGAGCCGGGAGAGCTAATAGCCACATGTAAATATTGTGGTTTCACAGTTGTGATAGAAACTGGAGAAGCTTTCACTTTTGAACACTCCATGCTTCTAAACAAGTATGACGCTGCACAGATTGAAGAGCCTGTCAAACATTGGATGCGCACGGGTTTCCTGAAACCCCCAGACTTGGCTAAAAAAGCAGTGATCAGAGACAAAACTTTGGTGTATTTGCCCTTCTGGATCGTTACAATAGAAGTCAACAGTATTTATAAGGGGATTTTTGAGCGCATCACACCAGCAGTTGTTAAAGAAGGCAAATTGGAAAAGGAGTATGACTGGCTAGTTCTTGCAAGAAAGGCAACAGAGTTCCCGACAAGAGAATACAATGTTCCTCTAGAAGGGAAGATTCCCTATGACTTCAGAAAGATCGAGAATTTTGCCAAGATCTTGAACAGCGAAATCGACAAAAGTGAAGCAGTTGAGCTTGCAGAACAACAGATCAAAGACCTTCACTTCTACCTGATCAAGCAAGATGTTGACAAGATAGTCGAAGTGAAAAACGAAGTGAAACTGAACCAAGTTGTTTACTTACACGCTCCAATATGGTTCATCAAGTATGAGTACAGAAGCAACACTTACCAGTTATTCGTGGACGGCGCAACAGGATCGACGATAAAAGGTGACATCCCCTCAACAAGATTATGAACATTACGAAACTTTAAAAGAGACCAGAATCCATGTATTAAATCGAAAAGTTGATGGGAGAAAACAAATCTTGAGCGAAGAGAAAGATGTTTACGGAAAAGCCAAGAAAGAAATGCGATTTTCCGAACGCATACTAGCAGCAATTCCAGGCTTCCGAGGCTACAAGGAAAAAGAACTGCGACGTGAATCCGACAGGCTCATCAGAGATCAGTTGTACGAGAGACTCTCTAAGGCGAAAAGCGATGTTAGATATATTTTCCGAGAACTTTCTGATCACCGCGCTTTTGAGGCTTTGACAGACATGGATCGCCTTGTCGCAAGATTTGATCGCGTCTCAGAAAAAGTTAACCATGCTGCTTATGGATATGCTGGCTTCTTTGACGTGGTTAAAATTGACGAGGAAAAACTTGACAGAATGATAAACTTTGACAGCCAGTTAATTGGTGATGTGGGGAAAATTGTTGAGGCAGTAGCAGCTTTTAAATCTGAGGTCAATAGGCAGGACCTTGTAAATGCGAAGGAACGTGTCCGAAGTTTGAGTGAAACTTTGCAGTCTTTCGAAGACGCGTTTGATAAGAGAAGAGAAGTAATAATGGGAGTGGTTTGAAATGCCGCAAGTAATAGAATGGAAAAATCCTAGTGCGAATGATATTCTCTACAGATACCCTGATGAAGAAATAACCTGGGGCGCCCAACTGATAGTCCATGAATACGAAGTTGCAGTGTTCTTTAGAGACGGAAAAGCATACGACGTTTTCAACGCAGGAAGACACACTTTGACAACGCTGAATCTGCCGCTGATAACTGGTTTGCTTACTCGAATTGCGGGATACAAGGAGAAGCCTTTCAAGGCAACAGCCATCTTTGTGTCAACAAAGGTTTTTGCTGGAAAATACGGCACCAGAGCTCAGACTACAGAACTTGCGCCACTGCAGGTTTTTGGTGGATTCTGGTTTAAAGTTGAAGACGCACAACTCTTCGTAAACGAAGTTGTTGGCGGACAAAATGCGTATACATCTGAAGACGTCAATAACTACCTACGTGGTTTTCTGAACGAAAAAATCATTGACGAACTTTCGCGATATGATTTGCTGACTGTTTTCACAAGGCTTGACGAAACATCGATAGTCGTCAAGAACACAATCTCAGACCACTTTGGACGCTTAGGTCTTGAGCTGACGGACTTGCGTTTTGAAGGAATAGACACAACTCCAGAATACCGTGAACGACTATTCTGGCTCAGGACTGGAAGAGCAGCACCTGAAGAAGTGCTCCGTATGGAAACAGTGAAGAAAGCTGCTGAAGAACTTGGAAAATCATCCGGCGCTGGATTAGGAACGGGCATGGTGCTTATACCACAAGTAATGACGCCTACAGGCCCCGCACAGGCACCTGCAGCTGCGTTAGTGATATGTCCAAAATGTAACGCAAAGATACCTGCGACTTCGAAATTCTGCCCAGAATGCGGAACCACAATCACTCCACCGTCAGGTGGGACAAAGAGTTGCCCAAAATGTGGAAAGACGATACCGTCTGCTTCCAAGTTCTGTCCAGAATGCGGTGAGAAAACAGAATAGGTGAGTCGACAATGTCTGACGTTGGACAAAGAGGACTTTTGTCTATCGGCGTCTTCTTTATAATCCTAGTGATCGCCATAATCCTCTACGTGCCACTCGGCCTAGTTTCTCTGTACGATGTTGTTCCGTTAGTACTCGCATTGTCAGGATGCTGGTTGATGGTTCTAGCAGGAATCAGAGCGTCGAAACCGCAGAAATACGAGCGCGGTCCATTCAGCACTTTTGCAATGGGTTTGCTGCTGATTGCAGTAGGCGGAGCATGGTTGTTTGCCTACATTAACTTGCTCTACTCGTTAGCAGTGGTTTTGCTTGTGTTTGGAGCTTTGGCAATAGCTGCTGCGCTAAAAAGAAAATAGCGAGCAAACTCCCAGATTTTTTATAATACTTCTGTTTGAAACAGTGATTTGTGTTGCTGGAGGAATACGTGCTGCATGAGTGAGAAAATGATTGGCCACGGAACATGGTATGACAAAATGGCTATGAATGTAGTTGACAGAGAGCGCAAGCTGAGTAGAAACCTTGACTTGATCAGAACCGAAATGGGTCTTGGGGCCTCTGGCTTTCCACACATAGGCAGCTTGGGAGATGCTGCCCGCTCTTACGCAGTTACGTTGGCTTTGAAAGAGCAAGGATACAATTCGGAATTGATTGCTTTCTGCGATGATAAGGATGGGTTGCGAAAAGTTCCCGCCGGTTTACCAAAATCCCTAGAGAAATATGTGGGTTATCCCGTTTCCAGCATACCTGACCCTTTCAACTGCCACGAAAGCTACGGTAAGCACATGAGTTCACTCTTGCTTGACGCTCTTGACACGTGCGGGATAAAGTACCGCCACGTTTCTGCGAAGGAAGTATACGAGAAAGGCTTACTAAACGAAGAGATCGAGGCTCTACTTCTTAACGCAAAGAAAGTGGGAGAAATAGTCAGAGAAGAGGTAGGGCAGGAACGCTATACGGAAGTGCTGCCTTATTTCCCGATATGCAGCAGCTGCGGTCGCATATACACAACAAAAGCCCTAGATTTTCTGCCTAAAGAGAACAGGATTGTTTATGTTTGTGAAGGAATGGAGATAAAGGGCAGGTGGATTGAAGGCTGCGGTTTCAAGGGAGAGGCAAAAGTGGAGAAGGGGGAAGGCAAGCTGAGTTGGAAGGGAGAATTTGCTGCAAGATGGAAGGCTCTCGACATAAGATTTGAAGCATATGGTAAAGACATTGCTGACTCGGTCAAGATAAATGACAGAATTTGCCGTGAAGTGCTATGTTTTGAGCCACCTTCACATGCACGATATGAAATGTTCTTAGATAAAAGCGGACGGAAAATTTCAAAATCAACTGGAAACGTTTTCACACCGCAAGTGTGGTTCCGTTATGGGTCGCCGCAATCATTGTTGCTATTGATGCTGAAAAGATTCGTTGGGACCCGCACGGTAGACGTCAAGGACATACCCACGTACATGAACGAATTGGACTACATGGAAGAAGTCTACTTCGGAAAGAAACAAGCAAAAGATGAGAAAGAAAAGAACAAACTGCGAGGGCTATACGAATATTGTTGGACATTGAAACCACCCACAATCCCAAGCGCTACAGTACCGTATAATCTGCTAGCTTTCTTGGCGAAAATGGCACCCAAAGACTGCGAAGAGGAGTTCATAACTGAAAAGCTTCGAAGCTACGGCATATTGCAGAAAAATCAAACATTGGATAACAACCTGCGAGAACGGATTGAATACGCACAAAATTGGATTAGGGATTTCGAAGAAATAACAGAAACAGCAGTAAGCCTCACTAGTGAAGAACAAAGTGCAATATCAGAATTTGTCAAAGTTTTAACTGTTGAGAATGATGCAGACAAAATACAGAATGCAATATTCAACATTGCCAAGAAACACAACATGCAAGCCGCCAAATTCTTCCAAAACATTTACAGAATCCTAATGGGCACTCCGCAGGGACCTAGACTAGGACCTTACATACTTGTTATGGGAAAACAAAACGTGATAGATGCTTTAAGTCGCACTTTGAAACAACAGAACTAGATTTATTTTACGAGCAAATTCACAATTCTGCTTCTACAATGACGACACAGAAAAGACTAGCGTTATGAGGTCTCTTGTGGCAAGACCTAATCTATGCTGTTGAGAAACTGTAGTCTAGACTGATTTAAAGCTGAGATATCTCCCTAAGCTCTAGTGATCCGCGTGTGTTTTGGACTTGTTTTGAACGAACGTGACAAAGAAAACCATGCCTCCCAACTGGCTGATTCTCTTGCCTGCTGAAGATTCTGCGTCGACTATTCTTATTTTCACTTCTTTGTTCTTAGAAATCTGCAGTAGTCTGTGAATCCTATTTTTGTCTTGGCAGTTAGCAAGATACTTGTCTGTTAGCAACAAATATTCCGCTTGGAAAAACGTGTTTCTTTCTCGATTGTATATCATGTCTTCAATTTCTTTGAGCGCAAATAGAACAACTTGGTTGACGTCTGCGCCGTAAAGATATTTCTCTAACGCATCAATTGTGTCATCAGTTTCTTCAGATGTCGTTTCTGCGATCAGCATACGGAACTCTTTTGTTTTCACAAGTTCAGCCACCTTATGAGGTTGGTCTGCGGAGCCAGTTAACTCTGCGAAAGTTGTCCTGTTCGGCCCCTCTAACTGCGTCAGATAACTGTGATGTTTTCGCACGTGATTCAGAAAGTCTGCTGCATAGGTTGTTCTGGCGGGGGCTGTCGCAACGACGCTTCTGGCTCCTTCTCTGAGTAGGGGCTTCAGCGCATCAATCACAGATTCGTGAAAGTTGTACAAGATCCTTCTGTCTGTCCTCTTTCCGTCAAGCCTCAATGTAACGTGAAGTTTGGCAACATGACTGAATATCTGCCAGAGAACCGCATGATCTTGTTCAAACCCTAAAAGAAACGCCACTAGATATCCGCGTTTATAGCCTTTCTTGCGTTTCACATACGTCACCGAATCGTCAAGTATTCATTTACAACTCATCCTTTTATGAAGATAGGTACCATCCGCATTTCTAATACAAACAAATAGGAAAACTAAAGACAGCCACCACGTTCAAAAGCCGCTGGAGCAAAAAGTCTTGAAGATCACGCTTTGCTGCGCACAGACGATTTTGATTCTCGCAGAACGAAGAATATATCTGCAAGGTAGCCAAGAACGTTGACGGGGCAAAGGAACCAACAGAGGCTGGATTCGAATACAATAACTGTTAGACGGCTACAGACTGTTCCACAAAATGGAACCCTCACAGTTGAATCCCAATCCCTCTGGAAGGGCCCGTAGTCTAGGCTGGATTAGGACACTGGCCTGCGGAGCCAGAGACCCTGGGTTCAAATCCCAGCGGGCCCGCCAAAACCTCTTCGTTACCAAGCGGCATTAGGTCTAGTTTGACTTGGAGATATCTTCAGCTCCAGTTGGCAATCTTGCACTTGTGATTCATGGCATTGTTCATTCTGGATAACGGTTAAATTGGGAAACACATAGCTATTTTGAGGCTTAGAAGTTGGATAATGTCTCTGAAGTTGCAATCTCCCTTTTTCATTCAGGCTGTTTAAAGTTTGGCACTTTCAAAATTAAATCAGGTGCCTCAAGCCCGTACTACATCGACATGGCAGGTTTGCTCTCTTCTCCCCAAGATTTTCGCTGCCTCACAGACATTGCCGCAAACGAAGTTAGAAGGCTTATGGCTTCTGAGAGAATTGACAAGCTGGCCTCAATCGAGTTGAAAGGCGCTTTACTGTTGCCAAGCATAGCTAGCAAAATCAATTTGCCCTGTGTAATAGTTAGGAAGGAAAACAAGACCTATGGTGCCACAGGAAGAACTGCTGGGGCGCAGATAGTTGAAGGTGACAACGTCTTGTTTTTTGACGACGTGATTTCTGAAGGGCTGTCAAAAATCGAAGGAATAAGGCCTCTGCAGGAGCAGGGAGCCCACGTAGAAAACATCATGGTCGTCGTGGATAGGGAACAGGGGGGTAGAGAAAATCTTGAAAAAGCAGGCTATAAAGTCTACTCATTAGCAAAGATCTCTGAACTGGTTGAACGTCTCCTCCAAGCGGAGCACATTTCAAAGAAACAAGCAGATACCGTTATGGATTATGTCAGTAAACCCTATTAATTAACAATTACATGTAAGGTCAATGCAAGAGAAGTGAGATTCTTTCAGAATTGCTGGCTATTGACGCTTACCTTCATCGCGGCTTATCACAGTTTTCTGAAAAATACTCCAGTATGAAAGCCAATATTGTTTGCGCACATTCTTTCGGCAGGCATTGGTCAGTGTTCAATGTTATTTCTGGAGTTAAAGGGGCCTCATAAGGCTGTCCTACGCCCGGCACTGTTGGAGCCTTGCCCTTCAAAGCACGACTGTAAATCTGCTGTGGTGCTTTGTGAGTTCTTCTACGTGTTGATTCACGTTGCATACACACTTCTAACGGGCATTTCAAATAGACTTCTATCAGCTTGGGTATTTGTTTTCTTGCATTGTCTCGGTAGATTCTCAGATTGCCCGTAGCATCAATGATGACGTTTACTTCATTTCGTGTCAGTAACTCAGCGATGTAAATCAATGTGGCATAGACAATGTCGCGTTCCCCTAGCGAATAGATGGGGTTGGGAGTCAAAACCTTGCGTAAAGCATCAGAAGACAGCAGTTGAACGTGAATGTTTTTCTTGTTGAGAAGTTTGATTAAAGCTTCTGAAACAACAGATTTACCGCTGCCTGGCAAACCAGTAATCCAGACGCACCATCCAGTTTTGGTCATGTTTCGCTCAACATCTGCTATGAAGGCATTCTTGCATAAATTCTCGTAAAGACTGATAATCTTTTGGTCTGGAAAAGCGACCTTCATTTGTAGTCGGAAGAACTGAGTTCAGCTACTGCATGCTTCAGTTTCTTCAATTGTCATTCATTATAGTTTTTAAGGAGCGATGTCATAGACTGTTGCTCTCCATGTTCACTAAAATTGCCAGAACACAGATCGTCTTCGCTATACTAATCAAGTTTAGAGGCGGGTTGTGTGTACCATTTCAAGATTTCTTCAACTGCTCTGTTAGAGTAGCCGATTTCTTTGAGCAGTCTCTTCAGTTTCTCCACAGAGTCAAAATCCAAAGTAGACACCACACACAATATGAAAGAGTTGAAAAGCCTATTTAATCTTTAATCCCAGCAGCGATATATCTGTCCTGCGTCATTCAAAGTAGTGTTCAAAATCATCTAGGTCAACCGTCTTGGTCTTTAGCATTCTGGTTGCAAAACTTAGGATTTTAGAGCGTGTTTCAACAGTCAGTTTCGGATACCACAACGGCGATGCAATTACTAGGCTGCGCCATGCATAGAAAGGCTGAACAACATCAAGAATCTCCTCATCATGTGTTCTATTCAGATAATTCCTCCAGAAAAGCAGAAACAACCGCAAGA
>Ga0172362_10004308_pt1 | contig 12328 bp, 5 predicted proteins | sample LakKivs1_kivu2a2_FD_114534 | JGI IMG/M metagenome (GOLD analysis project Ga0172362, IMG submission 114534) | Sediment microbial communities from Lake Kivu, Rwanda - Sediment s1_kivu2a2 | ecosystem: Environmental > Aquatic > Freshwater > Lake > Sediment | place: Rwanda: Western Province, Lake...
ATGCGGATGAACAGGCGTATGTGGATGATCGGAGCGCTGGCCTTCTTTCTTCTCGCCGGGGCCTGCTCGCGGCCTGAGACCGAGGAGAAGATGGCGGAGCCGGGCGAGACATCGAGAGGCCCGTGGCGCAGGCCGATGGCGAAGTTGAAAGGCGGATTCGCCGACGAGCTCTCGCGGCTTGATCTCCTGCCCCGGTTGATGAAGTTGGTCAAAGTCGGCCTCGTTTCGAGCTACGACCGCACCGGCGGCAACGACGACGGCTTCAGCGGCAAGTATTCGTTCGTCCGCAAGGAGCCCGGCGGCCTCGTCCTGGCCGATCTCGCCGGGCCGGGGGCGATCACCCGGATCCACACGCCGACGCCGAACGAGGACGTCGTCGAGTTCTACTTCGACGGCGAGGCCGCTCCGCGTCTCAGCCTGAAGGTCATCGAGCTCTTCAACGGCTCGCGGCCGCCCTTCGTTTCGCCACTATCTATTTATGGGGTCGGCGGCTACACATCATACGTGCCGCTGACCTACGCCAAGTCCTGCAAGGTCGTCCTCAAGGCCGCGTCGTTCCAGTTCTATGACATCAACTATGCCGTTTTTCCGCCGGGGACGACGGTCGAGACCTACGCCGATCCGCCTTCGGCGGACTTCCTGTCAAAGGTCGGGCGCGCGGCCGACCTCTTCAAGAGGGCGGGCTCGGATATCTCGGCCGCCGCCGCGCCGCCCGGTGCCCTCCTGTCGACCGCGCGGGTCAAGGCGAGCCTGGCGCCCGCCGGAAAGGCCGTCCTTTATAAAAGTTCGGGTCCGGGCCGCATCGTCGGGCTGCGCCTTCGGCCGGCTGCGGCGCTGGCGGGCGAGGCCAGGGACATCCTCATCCGGGCCTATTGGGACGGCGCGACCGAACCAGCTATCGATGTGCCGGTCGGCGACTTCTTCGGCGCCAGCTTCGGCGAACCGGCGACGCGGTCGCTCCTGCTCGGGACGACCGCCGAGGATGTCGACTATTGCTACTTCCCGATGCCGTTCAGGCGCTCGGCCCAAATCGAGCTCGTTTCTGAGCGGCCGGCCGGGAGCCCCACGGTCGAGGTCGAGGCCGAGGTGGTGTCGTCGGCGATCCGCAAGGCCACGGACGAGGGTCACTTCTACGCTCACTGGCGGCGCGAGGATCCCTCGACGGAAGGCCGCCCCTACACCTATCTGCGGACGACCGGCCGCGGCCACGTCGTCGGGGTCATTCTCCAGGCCCAAGGGCTCGAGAGCGGCCACACCGGCTTTTTCGAGGGCGACGACCGGGCCGTCATCGACGGCGAGCCGGCCATTCAGGGAACGGGCTCCGAGGACTCCTTCAACGGAGGTTGGTACGACGTCCCGGGCCGTTGGGAGACGCGGACATCGTTGCCGCTGAGCGGCTGCCTGGACTACAAGAAGCCGCAGGCCCGGACGGGCGGCTACCGGTTCATGCTGACCGACGCCTACGCGTACTCCCGGTCGATCGATTACACGATCGAGCACGGCCCGGAGGGGAACGCCGTGCCGACCGATTACACGAGCGTCGTCTTCTTCTATTCGCAGGACCCGCCGACGGGACTCGACTCGCTGCCTCCCGCGCCTGAGCGCCGGACGCGCGGGCTCGACCAGATCGTCTTCGTGCCCGGCTGGAACGTGCCGGTCCGGACGACCTCGCTCCAGAACGCGACCTGGACGAAGGGATCGATCGCGGTCGGGAAGGAGCGCGTCCGCGTCTTCTCCATGCGAACGAACGGCCCGGACGTCTTCGGCCCGCATCACGTTTCGTTCGTCTGCGATCTCCCGGAGGCGGGACGCTACAGGCTTTCGGTCAAGGCCGTTCTCGGCCCGGACCAAGGCGTCATCAGGATCTTCGAGCGGGACAGTCCCGCGGGCCAGGCCGTGGGTCTCTACGCGGCGGAGCGGACCGTGAGCGGGCCGCTCGCGCTCGGCGAATTCGAGATGCGGCGCGGCGACAATGTGATCTCTCTCCATCTTGTCGGCGCCGACCCCCGGTCGAAGGGGCTGGGGATGGACCTGGCCGAACTTGTTTTCGAGAAAGTGCGATGAGTGATCGTGCCCACGGAGGATGGATAGGAAAGCTCTTGTCGGGGTGCGAAAAGAATTGGGTGAATAGGTATTGTGTCCCCGATTTAGAAGGAGCGTCACAATGAAAGACGAGAAGAAACCGAGGCGGATCGATCCGATCTACGCGCTGATCATGGCCGTGCTGGCGGCCCTGCCGTTCCTGCTCGTCCGCGTCTTTCAGCCGGGCGGAGCCAAGGCGGCGAAGGGCGCGGCCATCCCCGCGCCGACGCTGTCCATGACCCTATCCGACGAGGCCGCCGCCTGGGCCGTGGAAACCCTGGCCGGGCTCCCGCTCGAAAAGAAGATCGCCCAGATCGTCACGTCCGACATCGCCGGCGGCTACATCGCCGACGACGATCCGCGTCTGGTTCGCTGGCTGTCGTTGGCCCGGGACCACGGACTGGGCATGTTCGTGCTTTACGGCGGGACGCCTCACGATGTCGCCCGGCTCCTCAATCGCCTGCAGCGGGCCGCGTCCATCCCGCTCCTCATCTCGGCCGATTTCGAGGGCGGGCCGGGCCAGCAGGTGACCGGCGCGAGCGAGTACCCGGCCAACATGGGTTTCGCCGCGGCCGGGTCCGAGGACCTCATGTACCGGGCCGCGGCGGCCGCGGCCGTCGAGGGCCGGGCCATGGGCATCCACCTGACCTACACACCGGTCTGCGATATCGCCTGGGACCCCGACAACCCGGCCGAGAGCGTCCGCTCGTTCGGCGGCGACCTCGACCTGCTCGGGCGCATGGTCCGGGCCTACGTCCGCGGCTATCACGAGAACGGCATGCTGACGTCGGCCAAGCATTTCCCCGGCCGGGGCGACGTCTCGAACATGCCCGACCGGCCCGGCTGGGCCTGGATCGACAAGCCGGCGGCCGAGGTCGAGGCCCAGGAGTTCGCCGCGTTCAAGGCCGGGATCGACGCCGGCGTCGATCTCGTCATGACCGAGCACATCGCCGTGCCGTCGGTCACGGACGGATCGGACCTGCCGGCGAGCGTCGAGAAGAAGCTGGTCACGGGCTGGCTCAAGGGCCGGCTCGGCTTCACCGGCGTCGTGACCTCGGACGACCTCTGGTACGACCACGTCGTCGCCCGCTTCGGGGCCGAGGAGGTCGCGGTCAAGGCTTTCGAGGCGGGCCACGACGTCATCCTCAAGCCCAAGGACCCGGAGGCGACGATCGCCGCGTTGGCCGCGGCCGTGCGGTCGGGGCGGATCCCCGAAGGCCGCATCGACGAGGCGGCGCGCAAGCTCCTGACGCTCAAGGCCCGCCTGGGCCTTCACCTCAACCGGTTCGTCGACGAGGACCGGGTCGGGGAGCTCGTTGGGACGGCGGCCCACCAGGCCCTGGTCCAGGAGGTCGCCGACCGGTCGCTGACCATGCTCAAGAACGACGGCGTCGTGCCGCTCACGCCGTCGGCGGCGCCGAAGATCGTCAACATCAACGTCCAGAAGAACGCGGAAGACCCGTCGCCGGCTCTTCTCTCGGCCAAGCTGGCGGCCGCCTTCCCGGGTACGCGGAGCTTCACCCTGAGGCCGGACCTCGACCCGGCCTATTACGACACGGTCTGGCAAGCGGTGGGGGATTCGGATGTCGTCGTCCTGTCGCTCTTCGTCGCCCGGAACCGGATGGGCGACGCCGCGCCGTTCCGGGCGAGCGACCTGGTTTTCCTCGGGAAAGTGATCGCGGCCAAGCCCCGGGCCGTTGTGGCCATGTCCTACGGCAATCCCCAGCTCATCCGCAAGATCCCGGGCGTCGCGGCCTTCCTCGTCGGCTACGGCGAGCGGGGCTGGTTCGGCAACCAGCCGGTCTACTTCGATTCGTTCATCAAGGCGCTCAAGGGCGAGCTCAAGCCGTCGGGCCGGCTGCCCGTGCGCGTGAGCGGAGCCTACCCGATCGGAGCCGGATCATAAAGGCCACAGCCGGACCATGACGACGCCGTGGCGGGCGACGTAGGCGGTGAACGACCCGTCGAAGACGCCGAGCTCCTTCTGGCGCCAGAGGTCGCGGACCTTCTGCGGCCCCGCGATGCCGATCTCGTCCCATGAGGCGGTGACCGACGCCAACCCCTCGCCCCGGTTGAAGAGGCCGACCGCCCGCGAGCCGTCCTCGAGCTCGCGGACCCAGATCTCGACATCGCCGGTCTTGGCCGCGCGCCGTCCGGGCCGCCCGAGCGGGTCCTGATCGACGTCGATGACCTCGTCGTTGGTGAGCAGGCCGAGCGTGAAGGCGTCGAGGCGGGTGATGTCGCCGCTGAAGATGAGCGGGGCGGCGACGAGGGCCCAGAGCGAGACGTGGGTATATTGCTCGTTCGGCGTCAGCGGGGACGGGGCCGTGCCGCCCTTCCAGTCGCTGAGGTAGCCGAGGAGGAGGTAATCGGGATCGTTCCAGTGGCCCGGGCCGCCGTAGCGGTGGAGGTCGTTCGCGGAGTAGACGTCGAAGCCGTCGCGGAAGAGCGCGGCCGGGATGCCCTCGAACGAGCCGCCGAGATCGCCGGCCGTGCGCCAGCTGTTGCCGCCGACCGCCGCGCCCCACTCCCAGACCCTGCCCATGCCGTACTGGCAGAGGTTGAGGACGATGTCGCGCGGCTGCTCCGCCAGGATGCCGCTGATGAGGCGGTATGGCTTCTGGAGCTCTTCGAGGCTCTTGTCCTTGGCGACGCCGTTGTAGGAGCACCAGTCGTACTTCAGGAAATCGTAGCCCCACTCGACGAAGCGCTCGACATCGAGCTTCTCATGCTGGTAGGCGGCGACATGGCCGGCGCAGGTGAAGGGCCCGGGCGAGGTGTAGATCCCGGCCTTGAGGCCCTTGGCGTGGATGTAATCGGTCAAGGCCCGCATGTCGGGGAAGCGGCCGTTGGAGTTGATCATACCGCGAGGATCGCGGGGCTCGCCGAGAAGTGACGGGTCCTTGGCGTCCGGGCGGACCGACCAGCAGTCGTCGATATTGACGTACATGTAGCCGTGGTCGATCATGCCGCTCGCGGCCATGGCGTCGGCGGCGGCGCGCATGATGGAGTCGGTGACGTGGTTTTCCCAGACGTACCAGCTGTTCCAGCCCATGTGGGGCGTGAGGGCGAGCGTGTCGCCGCAGACGATCTTGAAGGGCCGAGAGGCCGTGCCGCGGGCGTTGGCGGCGGTGAAGGTGACCGCGTATGCGCCGGGCGCGGGAAGGGCTCCCGTGATCCGGCCCGTGGCCGTATCGAGCATCAGTCCTTCGGGCAAGCCTTCGACGCCGAAAGTCATGGGCCGCTCGCCGGTCGCCGGGATGGTGAAGAGGAAGGGCGAGCCGGGCCGGACACCGAAGACGCGGGCGCCGTTGATGCGCGGCGCGGCGGCCGGCGGAGGCGTCAGGACGAGGCGGGGCTCGGCCGGGGCGGTCGCGAGGGCGGGCTTGGGCTGGTCCTGCGCGGCCGCGGCGGGGGCGGCCGCCGCGATGACGACGGCGGTTAGGATGAGGGCCGGGATCATGGCGCGGCATCTTGGTCTCATGGGCACGCTCCTTCTTGATGGTGTGCCGGTATTATACAATCCGGCGATGGGGTCGGGTCTATTTTTTACGCAAAATCGAGAAAAAGCAGACCTGACCCCATCGCCTCAGGTTTGACCCCGTCCGGATTTGGTATTAACCTAGCGCCCAGCTTGCCCAGGAGAGATGAAATGACCAGATCCTCCCGACCCACCCCGAACTTGGCCCGGCTCATGATCGCCGCGGCCGTCTTTGCGTTCGTCGTCATCGCCTTTGCCGCTCCGGGCGGTTCCGGCGGCGCCGCCCCGCAGACCGTTCCTGCGGCCCGGCTCGCCCCGGCGACTCAGACAACGCCGCCGCCGGCCGCGGATCCCTACGCGCCGGACAAGCCCGAGCCGGGCTCGGTCGAGGCCATCGCCAAGTTTACGACGGAGCCGCGCTTCGGCAACCCCTGGGTCGCTTACGTCCCGGACTCGGCCACGGTCGTCTCGCCGACGAAATACCTCGGCCACATCGTCGGGGCCGCGGGCGAGCTCTCCTCGACCGCCAAGATCTACGGCTACTTCCGCAAGCTCGCCGAGACCTCGCCGCGCGTCCGCGTCGAGACGATCGGCCGGAGCGAGGAGGGCCGCGACATCCTCCTGGTCGCGGTCGCCGACGAAGCGGGGATCCGCGATCTCGACCGGCTCAATGCCGCGACCGCCGCCTTGGCCGACCCGCGCAAGACGCCTCCCGAGGCCGCCGAGGCCCTGATCGCCTCGGGCCGGCCGGTCTTCTACTTCAACGCCGCCCTCCACTCGACCGAGCTCGGCTCGGCCGAGATGGTCATGGAGCTCGCGTACCGCCTGGCCGTCTCCGACCAGCCGATGATCAAGCGCATCCGCGAGACAGTCCTCGTCCTCATCAACCCCGTCTCCGAGCCCGACGGCCGCGATAAAGAGGTCGACTGGTTCTACCGCACCCTCAAGGGCAAGACCGACTTCGAGCGCCTGCCGCCGGACTCGCCGCCCTATTGGGGCCATTATGTCTTCCACGACAACAACCGCGACGCGCACCAGATGGCCCTGCAGTCCTCGAAGGCCGTGGCCAAGATGTTCTTCGACTACCACCCGACCGTCGTCCACGACCTCCACGAGTCCATCCCTCTCCTCCAGACCTGGAACGGGACCGGCCCGTTCAACAAGAACCTCGACCCGATCCTGCTCAGCGAGTGGTTCGCGATGTCGCTCGCCGAGGTCGGGGCCCTGACCGCGGCCGGCATGCCCGGCGTGTGGACGTGGGGCTTCAGCGACGGCTGGCAGCACGTCTTCCTCGATTCGATCGGGGTCAACCACAACTCGATCGGCCGCGGCTACGAGACTTACGGCAACGGCACCGCCGAGACGGTCGAGCGTGTCCTCCGGCCCGAAGAGGAGCGCTACGTCGACAAGCCCGTGACCAGCCAGGAGTGGTACCGGCCGCTGCCGCCGCCGCGCAAGTTCATGTGGTCGCTGCGCAACAACACGAACTACATGGAAAGCGGCTGTCTCGCCGCTCTCGACTATACGGCCAAGAACGCCAGGGAGATGCTCCGGGACTTCTATCGGAAGGGCTACAACTCTTGGCAAAAAGGCGTCCAGGGCAAGCCCTACGCTTTCGCTATCCCCGCCGATCAAGGCGACCGCAAGCGCGTCGCCGAGATGGTCATGCTGCTCCTCGCCCAGGGCATCGAGGTCGGCCGGGCGACGGCGCCGTTCAAGGTCGCGGAAGGGGAGTTCGCCGAGGGGACCTACGTCGTACGGCTCGACCAGCCCTACCGGAACTACGCCGTCGACCTGCTCACCCCGCAGACGTTCCCGCCGGACGCCCAGTACGAGCCCTACGACGACGTCTCCTGGTCGCTCGCGGTCCACTTCGGGCTCGAGGCCAAGGCGATCGACGACGCGGCCGTGAAGAACGTCGCGCTGACCCCGCTCCCGCTGGGCTTCGGGCCGGGCCTTACGCCGGCCGCCGGGAAGGTCAACGGCGCCGGCCCCGTCTACCTGCTTCGCGACACGGGCCAGGAGGCGCTGCTTGCCCTCCGGGCCCGGCTGGGCGCCTTCCGCGTCGAGATCGCCGAGAAGCCGTTCAAAGCGGGGGACAAGGATTACCCGGCCGGGTCCTGGATCATCGGCGCGCAAGTCCAGAAGGGGCTCGGCGACGCGCTTTCCCGGGCCGCGTCCGAGCTGGCCCTCGACTTCGACAGCGCGCCCGCCGCTCCCGACGTCGCCCGCCACGAGTCCAAGCTGCCGCGCCTCGCCGTCTGGCATCTCTGGACCGACACCCAGGCGGTCGGCTGGATCCGCCTCGTCCTCGACCGCGAGAAGGTGCCTTACGCCTACATCCGCGACGAGGACATCCGGGCCGGCCGGCTCCGCGAGAAGTACGATGTCATCGTTTTCGGCGACAACTGGTCGGGCCTGCAGGGCCAGATCCACGGCATCGACAAGAAGTGGGGGCCGCTCGCCTACGCCAAGACGCCGGAGACGCCCAACCTCGGCGTCCCCGACGCCTCCGCGGACATCACCGGGGGCATCGGCTGGGCCGGGATGGCCAGGCTCGAGGAGTTCCTCAACGCCGGCGGCGTGCTCGTGACCCTCGGCAACGGCTCGGCCCTCCCGATCGAGGGCGGCCTCGTCCGCGACGTTTACCGCCGCGGCGGCGCGTTCTTCACGCCCGGCTCGGAGCTCCGGGTGAAGTTCGTCCGGCCCGACCACCCGCTGGCCTACGGGATGCCGCAGTCGACCTCGGCGTTCCGATCGATGATGCCCGTCTACGACATCGACCGGTCCGAACGCGGCCGGGTCGTCCTGCAGTGGGGGACGAAGCTGCGCAAGGAGGACCGCGAGGACGAGAGCCCGGAGGCGCTCGCGGCGCTGACGAAGGAGGAGCGGGAGGCCCGGGAGAAGGCCAAGAAGGACGAACCCAAGATGCTCGTGAGCGGCGCCCTCAAAGGCGAGGACGACCTCGAGGGCCGTCCGGCCATCCTGGACATGCCGGCGGGGAAAGGGCGGGTCATCGCCTTCAACTTCAACCCGATCCACCGCTACCTCAACCGCTCCGACCACCGCTTCCTCTGGAACGCCCTGCTCAACTGGAGCTATTTTCTGAAATAAAAAAAGGAGAGGATCAAACCTACATCAGGGAGCGGACTCCGAGGAGCGACCATCAGGAGCGCGACGGAGCGACTCGGAGGAGCGCTTCTGAGAAATATCTTGAAAAAGTACCTTCGGGCGTAGGTTTAACACTCTCTTGACCTTCCGGGTTGACAAGCGCGCTTTGACGGTCCCATAATTGAAGGAAGAGGGGACCAGATATGTCTGAGAGGGAGGAGCCTCTTCTCGAATCCTGGAAAGAGATCTCCGCATACCTCAAGCGGTCTGTCCGGACATGCCGCCGCTGGGAAGCCGAGCTCGGCCTGCCGATCCATCGCCTCGACGGCACGCCGCGGGCGCGCGTCTTCGCCTTTCCGGCCCAGCTCGATCGCTGGATCGACGAGAAGCTCCATCACATCGAGGCCGAAGATAAGGCCGCGCAACTGCCGGGGATCCTCAAGAGGAATAAAAAGCAGCTCGCCTGGGGTGTCGGTAGCCTAGCCGCCGTTCTCGCTCTGGGCGCCAGCGCCGCCTTTCTTCCGCCGCTCCTCAAGTTCGTGCCCGTCGCTGTCCCCGACACGATCCCTTCGCTGGCCATCCTTCCCTTCGAGACGCCGGGCGGCGACAAGACCCTGGAGGACTGGCGGATCGCGTTGCCGGGCCTGCTTATCACCGACCTCCGTCAATCCCGGTACCTCGACGTCGTGCCTCTCCGCAACATCTACGCGCAGCTCATGGATATGAAACGCGCCGAAGCTCCCCGGCTCACCGACGAAGATCTGGCCGCGATCGCCAAGAAGTATGAGCCGGATTTCCTGGTGACGGGGAAGATCGCGACGGCCGACAAGGATTTCAGCGTCGAAATCGTCATCCGGCCGGTGCAGCCGGGGGCAGAACCTCCTCTCTCGCTGCGGGCCGAAGCGGCAGACGAGAAAGCCCTTATCGCCGAGGCCGACCGCCTCTCGCGCCGCATCAAGACGGCCGTGGGGCTGGGCCGTCGGGCGATCGCCGCCGACGTCGATGCTCCCCTGAACCGGATCGCGACGCCTTTCCCCGAGGCCCTCAAGTTCTACGCCCGGGCGAGTTGGCCAAGGGAACGGGGCGCCTATCCGGATATGGCGCCGGCCCTCGAGAAGGCCCTGGCCATCGACCCCGAATTCGGTCAGGCCAGCCAGCTGATGTACCATGCCTACGGCAATTCCCGCGGCGAAGAGCTCGTCCGCTGGTACGAACGGGCCTTGTCTCAGCGAGGTCGATTGTCCGAACGCGAGGCCCTCCTTCTCCAGGCCGACTTCCACTGGTTCTGCACGAGGCAGAACGGGCTGGCCACGCTGGCCGAGGCGGGGATCCCGGAGGCGACGCTCGCGCGGCTCGGCCCGAAGACCCGGCGCGAGGCTCTTCCCATCCTCGAGCGCCTATCGACCCTCTATCCCGGTTTCTTCGGCAGTTCGATCCAGCTCACGAACCTCGCCGAGATGTACATGGATGCCGAAGAATGGGACAAAGCCATCGCCGTTCTGGAGAGAGCGGCCCCGCTGAACATGAAGCGGCGGCCGATCGATTCCCAAACCCTTCTGCGCTGTTATCTGGCCCGGGGCAGGGTAGACAAGGCCGAAGCCCTGATCGCCCAAAGCGAAAAGGTCTTGCCGCCGCGCGCGCTCGACGAGATGCGCAAGTCCGCCTCCCTTCATAAAGGGCAGTTCGAGGAATACCTCAAGCTCCTTGACAAGTCGTTCGGAGAGCGGGCCCCTCAGCCTTATCCGTATGCCTACCACGCTTCGCGAGGGTACGTTTTCTGGCTCGCCGATGATCTCGCCTCCGCGGAGAAGGAGCATCGGACCGCTGTTCCGGGCTCGGGCCCGGATGTCGAGGTTCAACGGGCGATCGATCTGGCGGCCGTGAGCCTGGCCCAGGGCAAGGTCGGGCAGGCGATCGCCGAGGCCGGACGGGGGATCGAGATCGCCGAGAAGGCCAAGGACCCTTACCTGCGTCGAGGAGCCCGGACGCTCCGGTCTTTCCGGGCCTATTTCTACCGCCTGGCGGGCCGGCTGCCCGAAGCCTTGAACGATGCCGAGGAGGCCTGCCTCGGGTATCAGGGGCCGGACATCAAGCCCGGCTTGGCGGTCGCTCTGCTCCATCTCCGCGCCCTGGTCACCCTGGATCTCGGCCGAATCGAAGATTTCGAGCGCCGGCTCGAGGAGATCCAAAGCTATTGCGAGACGCAGGGCACGCCGAAGTTCCTGCGGGCCGTGCACCATCTCCGCGGCCTCCAGGAGCTCAGGCGAGGCCTCGGCCGAAGGGCCATCGCGGAGTTCGAGCGCGCCTTGGACCTGTCGATGCCGGAGACGGGCGCGAGCGACCAGGCTTCCGTGCTTTTCGCTATGGCAGAGGCCTATGAATCCCTCGGCGACGGTTTGACCGCGGTCCCCAATTATGACGAGATCGCGAAACCCGGTGAGCGCGACTCGCTCTCGGGGGACGTCTATGCCCTGAGCTTCTACCGGAAAGCGAAACTCTACGACGGCCTCATCGGGGCCAGGACCATGTACGGGCAGAACCCAGAGAACCGGAAGAGAGCCGTCGAGGGTTACAAGAAGTTCCTCAGTTTGTGGGGGGACGCCGACCCGCTCTTCGCCGCGCAGGTCGACGACGCCCGCCGGCGCCTGGCCGTCCTCGGCGCCGAATAGGACATTCTTCGGCCAAAATCGGTCATAAAGGGACAATTCCCTTTCGGGCCTTGATTTCCTGCCCGGAACCGCTCATCTGTGCTTTCGAGACAGGATTTCTACAAGGAGGCTCGGATGTCAGGCAAGATAAAGGTTTTCGGCTTGGCCCTGGCGGCGGCCCTGGCGGTCCTGGCAGCAAGCGCTTTAAGGGGGGGGGCTTCGCCGGGGCTGGTGGCGGACGACCCTTGCGGCGGACACTATGTGGGATTGGGCCTGAAGGCGACCTTCTCGGGCTCCTACTCCGAAGGCGATGTCCCCTATGAAAGCAACATCACCAACGACCTTCCGGGCGAAGCAGGCCTCCCTTACAGGTACTCCGTTCCCGACGGGGACTGCGTCTTCTACTTCCGCAACGGGCATGTCGGACTCACGGTCGACAGGCTGAGGAACGGGCGCTATGTCAAGATGCAGTTCGTGGGGGATGAGCCGAAGTTCCCGACGGGGACTTACTGCGCCCCCCGTCCCTATTTCCTCTTTCCGGGCGCGGACCCGGACCTCTGGCCTCGGTGGTATTACTTCCGGACCTTCGGGTGCTATCTCTGGTCCCGGGACGCCAGCGGCAAGCTCATCCTCCAGAAGGCATCGACGGGGATCGATTTCCCGGCCATGAAGCCGGGCGACGTCGCCTATTGCGACACGAACATGCGGTTCCAGATCATGAACGACATCAATACCGATATCGATGAATCCCTCGACGAATATTGGACTTCGAACGAGCCGGTCAAGGTCTCCTGCGAACTGAGGGACGGCGTCGTGAAATGGGTCATTCGGCCCATCGCCGAAACCTATACCGTCCGCACGGAAACAAAGGTCAAGAACAAGGTCGTCGTTTCCGAGACGACCTATTCGGACTCCCTGTTCCGCAACGTCATTTCCGGGCCGAGGACCAGCTGCTTCCACGGGCGGTTCTTCTTCCCCTTCGAGCTGGTCATGGAACGGCTCTAGC
>Ga0172362_10004309_pt1 | contig 12328 bp, 14 predicted proteins | sample LakKivs1_kivu2a2_FD_114534 | JGI IMG/M metagenome (GOLD analysis project Ga0172362, IMG submission 114534) | Sediment microbial communities from Lake Kivu, Rwanda - Sediment s1_kivu2a2 | ecosystem: Environmental > Aquatic > Freshwater > Lake > Sediment | place: Rwanda: Western Province, Lake...
AATCAGGCACGAGGTTTCAAGAGCACATCACGCGCCTTCAGACCCGCTAGCCCGCGGTGGCTGATTTTGTTCTTTGTCGCCGGCGGCAGTTCGGCCATCGTCTTGCCGAATTTGGGAACAAAGAAAATGGGGTCGTAGCCGAAACCGTTTTCTCCCCTGGCCTCGAGGGCGATGATGCCATGACACTCTCCGTAGCATACATTGGTTTGGCCATTTGGAGTGGCTATGACGATGACGCACTTGAAGCAGGCCGTTCGCTTCTCCCAGGGGACGCCCTTGAGCTTAGCCAAGACAAGGTCAACCTTGGCGGCGTCTGTGGCCGCTTCACCGGCATACCGTGCCGACCTGACACCCGGCGCGCCGTTGAGGGCATCCACCTCCAGGCCCGAATCGTCCGCGAGTGTAGTAATCTGGCTTAGCTTGGCGTAGGTGACGGCTTTCAGCCGTGCGTTCTCTTCGTAGCTGGCCCCGGACTCGGTGACGACCTCCCGTATTCCCAGTTCGGCCAGCGAGGTCATCTGATAAGGGATGCCTTCGAGGAGGGCGAGGTATTCCTTTACCTTCCCTGGATTGAAGGTGGCCAGGAGAAGCGTGGGCATGCTGCCGCTAGATGTCCCGGAATCTGGATGCCAGCTTCTTCGCCACTTCAGGCATGGTGGTGTATTCCATTTCCTCAAGTGGCAGACGATGCGGTTCGAACGGACCCATTCGGCGCAGGAAATCGGCCATGATGTTCGCCTGGTGACGTGCCTCATCGAAGGCCGGGTCGTCGAAGAGGTCACGGGGTCCGACGAGTTTGCCGTTGGCGAGTTGGAAACCGGCCGATATCACCCGCGGCGGGCCGTCGAAACGGCAGGGATTGCTTTCGCGCACGGCGACGGGCATCAAGGGGCCGTGGTGAGAGCCTCTCATCCAACCCTCAACTATGTGCGGAGACGCAAACGGTTCCAGTATTTCACCCACCGCCGGAAACTTGCCCTGGGAGCGAACGATGCAGACAGGGTCATCCTTGCCCACGTACCGCCCCGCCATGAGCGACAGTCTCTGGGTAGAGGAGACGGCGGCGATTTCGCCGCTCTCTTTATGATAGATCGCCTTGACAGCATAACGGCTCGGCGCGCCGAGGAAAACCAGCATGTCGTAAACCTCTTCCGGAGTGCTGAACGTGATTTTCTTGTGCTTCTTTACGTCGTGGACTTCGAAGACGAAGCCGGAGTGCATGTTGGACGCGATAACCAGGCCGATGGTATTGAAAGGGTCGGCGAATATCTTGTACAGCGGCAGATTCCAGGCCCCGGATGCGGTCTTGTCCGCCATAAAGATGATGACGGTTTCGGCCTCGCGCTCGGAGAACTGCATTTCAGCAGTGCCGGGGCCCATGCCCTTAACGTTGCCCGAAAAGGCGTCGGCCAGAAGATCCTGTCCGGCGCCGTGTAACTTCAAGCTCTTGGCTACGGCGGTGCCTTCTACAAAGGTATCCCAGGCCAGTTTATGGATTTTCTCGTTGTCCTCACCTAGTTGATGGGTCATTATCAACTGAAGGTCGTCCCCGCAGACAGTGACATGATAGTCCACCAGTAGCCCGCCCCTCTTGGCCTGTTCCAGCTTCTCCTTGGCCTTTTGCACTACATCGGGGTGACTGGACGAATGTCCGACATAGCCGCCGATGTCCGCTTTGATAACGCTTAAAGTTACGTCCATCTTACCTCCTGCCGTACCACTGTAGTCTAGCAAGATAGAAGCCGAACGTCAAATAGGTGTGAAGATTAGCCCCTCTTGGGGTCGCCCAAGGCCCGTGCCCTATCCTAGCTGTGGAGCGAGGCAGTGTGAAACGCTAGGGGTGCCTCGCGCAGATCATGGTCGAATACATAGAGATACGGCTTAGGCTTCTGATGACGTTAAATCAATGCCCGGAAAAGCGGGATAGTTCAGGTCGCCCGGGGGCCTCCTTCCTGACCGTTTCAATATCTCTCTCGCTGCTACTATGCCCGAGGCGGAAGCCTGGACCAGGCCGCGCGTGACGCCCGCTCCATCGCCAGCGGCAAACATGTTACGGACTTCGGTTTCCAGGCAGGGGGTCAACTTTAACCGGCTGGAATAGAATTTGACTTCTATTCCGTAAAGGAGAGTGTGAGGGGAAGCCACGCCGGGGGCTAGTTCGTCCATTGCCTGAAGCATCTCAATGATGCTTTTCAGATACCGATAAGGAAGGGCAAAGCTCAAATCTCCCGGAATCGCCGCTCCCAAGCTTGGTTTGATCGAACCGTTCTGGATGCGGGCTGCCGTGGAGCGGTGGCCATCCATTAGGTCGCCCAGCCTCTGCACCAGTACGCCTCCGCTAAGTAAATTGGCTAGACGTGCCAGATACTTACCGTAGGCGATAGGCTCGTGGAACGGCTCGGTGAACGTGGTGCTTACCAGGATGGCGAAGTTAGTGTTCTCGGTTCTGGGTTCGATATAGCCGACCCCGTTAACTGTAATGACAGGATCGGCGCCCCCCGTAGACTCCATAATCACTTCACCTCCCGGGCACATGCAAAAGGTTCTGACCCGGTCGTTGAAACTCCGGGAATAGAACTCGAGTTTCGACTCATACAGCGTTGAAGTCAACCTCTGCATGGTTGCCATCGGCACTTCTACGCGGCAACCGACATCCACGGGATTAGAATCAAGCGTTAGCTTAAGTCTGTCAGCTTCGCTGCACAACCATTCCGCGCCTTCCCTGCCCGGCGCCAGAACCAGGTAATCACATCCCAGGTCCTCACCATGGTTGGTCTCAACGGCCCTGACCGCGCCGTCTTCAACAATTATACCCTGAACGTTCACTCCCAACCTTATATCCAGCTTGGGCGACAGGTATTTCTGCATAGCCTGGAGGGTCTTATGACACAATTCTGTTCCTAGGTGGCGCAGTTTGACCGGGAGCAGGGTCAGGCCGGCTGAGGCGGCCTCCCGCTCCAGGTCGCGTGTCTCTTTTCCGGTCCCGTAGACCTTACGGGGGGCGCCGAATCTAACGTAGACAGAATCGACATATTCGATGAGCGCCTGGGCTTTTTGGGGACCAACCACTTCCTGGAGCCGGCCGCCTACCCGGGTGGACAGTGTTAGTTTGCCGTCGCTGAAAGCTCCGGCGCCCCCAAAGCCGCTAACTAGATTGCACGGAGAGCAGAGGGCGCAGCTTCCGCTTCTGCTTTGAACGGGACAGACACGAGCGTCGATTTCTTTGCCCTTGTCCAGAAGCAGAATATCGAGGCCTGCGTCGCACAGTTCCAGGCTGGCGAATATGCCCGCCGGGCCCGCACCGACTATGATGACGTCATAACTCTTGGTCATCACGATTTGTTCTTGAGGTCATTCGCGCAGTAAGTCCCTCAGCAGCTTCTGGGACTTGAGGATTTCGTCGGCTGCGGTGCATGCGTCGAGCTCGCCCTTTTCCACTCTCTCAATATAGCTGTTCAGCTCCCCGTCCTGCTCGATCAAGGTGAGTAATCTATGAGTGAGCCTTTGTTCCAGAATTCTCATGAAGTCGTGCCTTCGTTGCAGTTGGCGGCACTGTAGCAGGCGTCCCTCCCGGCAAAGGGCCTGATAGTGAAGCTCTATCTGCCGGTGGAGTTCCTCAATGCCGACGTCGTTGACCGCTTCCGTCGCCACCACCGGAGTGCTCCACCAGCCGGGTTCATGAAGCTGCAGCATAGCCTGTATATCGCGGATGAAGATGTCAGCTCCGGGATGGTCGGCCTTATTGACTACGAATATGTGGGCGATCTCGAATAGCCCCGCTTTCATCGTCTGGACCGCATCCCCGGACTCGGGACTCAGTACTACGAGCACCGTATCCGTCTTCTCCATGATATCCACTTCGCTCTGCCCCACGCCTACGGTCTCCACCATGATAATGTCTTTGCCGGCCGCATCCAGCACCTTAATGACGGAACTGGCGGTTTGTGGCAGCCCGCCCATGCTGCCGCGAGTCGCCATGCTGCGGATGAAAACTCCTTCGTCCAGATAGTGCTGCTGCATCCTTATCCGGTCGCCCAGCACCGCTCCTCCTGTGAAAGGGCTTGAGGGGTCAACGGCGATTATCCCTACCTTCACGCTTTGCTTCCGCATAAGTGCCGTCAGCCTGTCCACGAGAGTGCTCTTGCCTGCTCCGGGAGGACCGGTTATCCCTATGCAGTGCGCCCTCCCGACGTGCGGAGCTATGAGCTTCATTATTTCGGGAACCTGGCTGCTCTCGTTCTCGACCAGGCTGATGACACGCGATAGGGAGACGGTGTCTCCCTTGAGCATCTGCTCCACCAACCTCTCAGTTTTCGGGGTCATCTATCGCGGGCCGACTACCTATTTTATAGCTTTCCACATTGAGGGTCAATCGGCGCCCAACATGAATACGAAGGACTGATGGCCAATCTGACTTCTGACCGGGAGAGTGCCCGGAGAGCCCCGTTCGGTGCCCTGCCCCGCTTGTTACGCCGGTGTGCCCACGGGCATTATATACAGGGGCCTTGTTTGCTCGTCCACCTGGAGGATTGTCCTTACCTCCTCGTCATTAAAGGCGCCGACTTCCACCGAGGCCAGTCCCAAAGCCACGGCCTGAAGATGGATGTTCTGGCCCACGTGTCCCACTTCCATGTTGACGTACCTTTCTGCACGCTTCCCATATCTGCGGGAGGTCCTGTCGAGAAGGGCGCAAATGACAATGTCTACCGGCGCCTGGACCAGAAACTGCTGACCTAGGGCAGCTCTCGCCAATTCCGCTCTCAGCTCGCCGGGCCGGTGCAGGCTCAAAGAATGTGAATCCACTTCGTAGTGATAAATGCCGGCCTCTACCTCCTGTGCTCCCTTTGTCGCCTCACCGGCGATAACGCCTCTCTCACCGACCACCACGAAGACCTTAAGCGGATAGGTGGCGCCGGCGCTGGGCGCAGCTCTGAAGCGTCCGGTCCCCGTCATGCCCTGGGCCGCCCACAGCATCTGGCTCAGGTGACCTGCCTCTAACGGTTCTCCTCGATATTTGCGGACAGACCTGCGCCCTGATATCGTTTCCTCCAGCGAGACCGTGCCTCTGAGCTGTGGAGAAGGGAGCTTAATCACGCTTTGTCTCATGCCGGATTCCTTTGCGGAACATTGAACGACAAGTCCTCCTAGCCCTTGATTACGCCCATTGGCACGGCCATGGCCACCTTCCTTGAAATGCCGACTTGGTGAACAACCTCCATCACCTCGCTGATGTCCTTGTATGCCTGGGACGCTTCTTCAGCCAGGTCGAAGATACTCCCTGTCTTTACAGTTATCCCCCTGTCCTTCAGATCCCGTATTACGTCGGCTCCCTTGATTCTTCGTTTGGCGGCGCCCCGACTCATCATCCTGCCCGCACCATGACAGGTGGAGCCGAAAGTCTCCGACATCGCCTTCTGGGTGCCCACCGCCACAAATGAGCGGCGTCCCATGTCTCCCGGCACGAGCACAGGCTGCCCCACCTCCCTGTAACATTCGGGTATGTCCTTATGGCCCGCCGGAAAAGACCTGGTAGCTCCCTTGCGGTGAACGCACACCTTCACCCTGCGACCGTCCACGGTGTGTTCTTCGATTTTGGCTATGTTATGGGCCACGTCGTAAACCTGCTTCATGCCCAGCTTGTCGGGGCCCTTCCCGAAAACCTGGGAAAAACTCTCCCTCACCCAGTGCGCAATACACTGCCGGTTGGTCCAAGCATAGTTTGCCGCACAGGCCATGGCAGCCAGATAGTCCCGCCCCTCCGGCGACTCTATGGGAGCGCAGGCGAGTTGCCGGTCGGGCAGGCTTATCCCATACTTGGACACGGCCTGCTCCATGACCCTGAGATGGTCGGTACATACCTGGTGGCCGAAGCCCCGTGAGCCCGTGTGAATCAGCACCAGTACCTGACCTGCCTCGGTGATACCCATCGCATCAGCCGCCCGCGAGTCGAATACTTTCTTGACCACCTGTACTTCAAGAAAGTGATTCCCCGATCCCAGCGTGCCTGCCTGGGGCGTGCCTCTTTTCGTCGCCCTGTCGCTTATTTTGCCCGGGTCGGCGCCCGCCAGGCAGCCGTTCTCTTCGGTGACATCCAGGTCTTCTTCCCTTCCCAGCCCGCGCTTCACCGCCCATCGCGCTCCCTCGACCATCAGGCGCTCCATCTCCCTTTGATTCACCCTTATCTTGCCTTCGGAGCCGAGCCCCGACGGCACGTTGGTAAATAGCTCGTTGACGAGTTCCTCAATTCTCGGGCGCACCTCCGCTTCGCTTAGATCGGTCCGCAATAACCTCACACCACAATTGATGTCGTAACCCACCCCACCCGGGGAAACCACGCCCTCCTTGACGGTGGTTGCCGCCACTCCGCCAATGGGGAAACCATATCCCCAGTGGATATCCGGCATGGCCATTGAGTAACCGACTATGCCGGGAAGGAAGGCGACATTGGCGACCTGCTCGGGCGTTTGTTCTTCAAGCATGGATTCCAGCATTTCCTGGCTGGCGTATATGAGTCCAGGCACCCTCATACCGGCCTTGTAATCCTGGGGGATCTTCCACCGGTAGTCGTCTACCTTTATAAGCTGCCCCTGCCATCGCGCCATGTTCTTAACTCCTATATATCCAGTATTACCTGCGCCCGGTAACCCTCGGCGTTCTTATTCACCTTTAACATATGATACGTGGCCGCCTTGATTCCCCTCTTTATCCTGTGCTTCGCGGGGTCGAAGTTCTCTCCGTGACAGGTAGCCCTGAGTTGAGTATGTGTCAGGTTGTCGATGTCGCAGCGGCGGATCAATAAGTGTCTGGCGTCGAAAACGTAAATGAGTTCATTAAGCCAAGCGACAAGCAAACCTTCCCTGTCCTCGCTCTTCACCTTCAAGCTGAGGTTCAATTTCTCCTCGATACCCTCGAGGTCGGTGATTAAACTGAAGAGCCCGAGCGCAGCATTGGAGAAGAGTTGTCTGATATCTGTTCCATATGCGATGATACCGATATCGGCGGTGTGGTCGAGAACATCGAACCGCTTCTCCATCCCCTTTGCCTCCATTATACAAGAACGGCAATCACATCTGCATAGCACTGGCTTTTGCAGCTGCTTCTCGCTGTTGCTACAATCACTGGCCAGGTGCGGAAGGAAGTATCGGCACAAGCCGTCGGATTTGGCAAATCGTCAATTACCCTGTATTATTAAGGTGCTAACGAGAGACTGTCTGTATCAGACTGGGACTCCCCAGTACGGGTAATATGGTTCTTACGATGCGGCGGACAGATGTCAGAGATGACCTGGAGCTACGGTCGGCTGGCCGCCATAAGGAGTCCATTAGCTAGAGAGGTAGACGCCGATGAACTCACGACATCATATGGAATGCGCTTTATCTCTCGCCAGGTTAGCGGTCGGTTACACAAGTCCTAACCCGGCGGTGGGCGCGGTGGTTATCAAGGATGGGTTTGTCGTCGGCATGGGATATACTCGTCCTGCCGGCTCGGACCATGCCGAGGTCACTGCGCTCCGCCAGGCTGGCGACAGGGCGAAGCGCGCCGCCATGTACGTTACCCTTGAACCCTGTTCTCACTTCGGGCGTACTCCGCCCTGCACTGAGGCGATAATCGAAGCCGGTATTTCAGAGGTCAACGTGGCTTTGATTGACCCGAACCCCCTGGTCTGCGGTCGGGGGGTCAACAGGCTAAATGAAAAAGGCATCAAGACCCACGTCGGCATGTGCCAGCAGGAAGCCTGCGACATAAACGAGGCCTATGTTAAGCACATCACTACAGGTCTACCCTTTGTTACTGCCAAATTTGCCATGAGCCTGGACGGCAAGATCGCGACCAAGACCGGCGATTCTAAATGGATAACCAAAGAAGAGACAAGAAGATATGCGCACGGCCTGCGCCAGACCGCGGACGCCATAATGGTTGGAGTGAATACGGTTCTCGCTGACGATCCTCACCTTACGGCCAGAGGCTGTGGCGGCAGAGGTGGTGTGGGGAAAGAACAGCCTCTGCGCCTGGTTGTGGACAGCAAAGGAAAGGTGCCGCTGACGGCCCATGTTTTCCAGCCGCCGGGCGAAGCTTTGGTAGCTGTGGCAGCACCCTTTGACCCCGCCAGGAAAGAGAGATTGGTGGAGGCGGGAGCCGAGGTTGCGGAATTGCCGGCTAAGGACGACTCAGTGGACATTGCGGAGTTCCTGAGATTCCTGGGCAGGAGAGAGATTGCCAATATCCTGGTTGAGGGAGGCGGACGGCTGTTAGGTTCCCTTTTTGACGAGGACCTGGTTGATAAGGTGATGGCTTTCATTTCACCGATCATAATCGGAGGCCGTAAAGCCGTATCTGTGGAGGGAAGCGGCGTCGAGAATGTGGCCCAGGCTTTGCACCTCAAGCGGGTTGACTTCAAGAGTCTCGGCGATGATATATTGGTCAGCGGGTACGTTGAGAAATAGTTGCCGCAGGGCCGGCGGGCGTTTGGGCGTCTGAGATGTTCACAGGGATAGTCGAGGAGATTGGCACGGTCAGGGAAACAGGCCGGGACCTCTTGGGCATCGAAGCTCAGAAAGTACTTGAAGGAACGAAAAGGGGCGACAGCATCGCCGTCAATGGTGTCTGTCTGACCGTTGTCTCCCTGGAAAGTCGCCACTTCGCGGTGAATGTCATGCCCGAGACGCTGCGCCGCACTAATCTGGGCGGACTCAGCTATGGCGATCAGGTGAATTTGGAGAGGGCGCTGGTAATCGAGGGCCGCCTCGGCGGCCACTTTGTGCTGGGCCACACAGATGATACGGGGGAGATACTGAATGTAACTGGAGAGGAAACGGCCCGCATGGTGAGGATTTCGGCGCCGTCGAGGCTGATGCGCTATGTCGTTGCTAAGGGCTTTATCGCCGTTGACGGCGTCAGTCTCACTATCGCGAACCTGGATGACTTTTCTTTTTTCGTATCCCTGGTAGCCTATACTATGGGACATACGACCCTGGAAGGGAAGAGGCCTGGAGACGCGGTCAATCTGGAAGCGGACATCCTGGCTAAATATCTGGAAAAGCTGAGTGGGCGACAGAGACAATTAGACTCCGGGTTCCTTAGAGAATACGGATTTGCAGGGGGAGTAGATGCTGGCTAGTATTTCAGAGGCAATTGAGGACATACAAGCAGGCAAGTTCGTCATTATCGTTGATGACGAGTCACGTGAAAATGAAGGAGACCTGGCCATGGCCGCCGAGAAGGTTACTCCTGAGGCGATAAACTTCATGGCCAAGGAAGGTCGTGGGCTGATCTGCTTGCCCATGATTGGCCAGAGGCTCGACGAACTGGGGATTCCGCTGATGGTCAGCGACAACACATCGCGTTACTCGACTGCCTTCACTGTCTCCATCGAGGCCAAGGAACAGGTCACGACTGGCATCTCTGCCTTTGATCGGGCACAGACTGTAAAGACTGTGCTAGATCCCGGGACCAAGCCCAGTGACTTGGCCCGGCCGGGCCACATCTTCCCTATAAGAGCCAAGGATGGTGGGGTGTTGGTGCGTGCCGGGCATAGCGAAGCTGCCGTTGACCTAGCCAGGCTGGCCGGACTTTACCCGGCTGGCGTCATATGCGAGGTCATGGACGAGGACGGCACCATGAAGCGTCTGCCCCAGCTTGAAACCATGGCTGCCAAGTTCGACCTGAAGATAATAACGATCGTTGATTTAATCGCCTACAGGCTTCGTCATGAGAAACTCGTACAGAGGGTGATTGAGGCTAAGTTACCCACCAAGTACGGCGATTATGCGGCCGTGGCTTACAGGAGCACCGTTGATACTGCCGAGCATATTGCTCTGGTCAAAGGCGACATATCTACGGACGAACCGGTCTTGGTGCGCGTCCACAGCGAGTGCCTTACCGGGGACGTCTTCGGCAGCCTGAGGTGCGATTGCGGGTGCCAGGTCGAAATGGCCTTGCAAAGAATATCTGAAGAAGGCCGGGGCGTTTTTGTTTATATGAGGCAGGAGGGAAGAGGGATAGGGTTCCACAACAAGCTTCGCGCCTACGCACTTCAAGACCAGGGAATGGATACGGTGGAGGCTAACCTAGCTCTCGGGTTTGCTCCTGATTTGAGGGATTACGGGGTCGGCGCCCAAATCCTGGCAGACCTGGGTTTACATAATATACGGCTGCTCACCAATAATCCCAAGAAAGTGATCGGGCTGGAAAGCTATGGGATTGAGATAGTTGAGATTGTGCCCCTGATAGCGCCGGCTACCCCTCATAACATAAATTATCTACGGACGAAACAGAGGAAACTGGGACATACTCTGGGTATACAGGAGGATAAGTAATGGCTAAGCATAGTTATGAAGGCATCCTGATTGGGAAAGGGCTCAAGTTCGCGGTGGTTATTTCTCGTTTTAACGAGCTGATAACCATGAAGCTGCTTGAAGGGGCGAAGGACGCTCTGCTGCGTCACGGGGTTCTCGAAGGGGACATTGATGTCGTATGGACTCCCGGTTGTCTGGAAATCCCCCTCATAAGCAAGAAACTGGCCCAGAGCGACAAATACGACGCCATAATATGTCTGGGCGCGGTAATTCGTGGCGGCACTCCCCATTTTGAGTACGTCGCTTCCGAAGTGAACAGGGGAATCGGCAGAGTCGGTTTGGACACCGGCCTACCGGTGATACATGGCATAATAACGGCCGACACTTTGGAACAGGCTATTCAGAGGGCGGGGGCTAAAGAGGGCAACAAGGGATTTGCTGCTGCGACAAATGCAATCGAAATGGCGAATCTGCTGAAGGCTATTCAGTGACTTTGTAGACTTTGTCGCCCCGCCTCACCCTGTCGGGCACCTTTATACCCACAAGGTCGCCGCGTTTGGCCTCGGTAATGTCGGCGCGCTCAATCTGCATAGATTCGACAGGCAGTTCCATGTCGGTCGTGCTGCCTTTGATGTGAATCCTGTCGCCGACTTTGAGTGTGCCGCTCAACTCTATGCCAGCTGCCACGGGCTTGGCAAAAAAATCTGTTACCGCGCCAATCTCTATGTCCGGCATGCCCAGAACCTCCCTTCTGAGGAATAATGTACACCTTATATGGTCAGAAATCAACAGGCGAAGGTGGCGTTGTGACTTCGCCGGGTCTCCGTTTAGTAGATAGGAGTGAGGGGGTATTGACACGGAAAATGCAGAATATTAATATTGAAGGCAGCGAACAAAATGCCCGGCCAAGGCCGGGCTTGTATGGACCTGCGAATCTCGGATCTTAAGACAGGCAGCACCGCACTGTTTCACAGTTTTGCCCACTCTGAACAAACTAACGTGAACTACAAGTGCGCAGAAAGGAGGTGACTCTATGCCACAATCGATCGAGTATCAGAAAGTGATGACGGAAATGGTGTACATCAATCTGCCTGGTCCCAGTGAGCCCACGGATAGAATGACGGGCGGCGAGTTGCTGCATGGTTTTCTAGCGGATTTGTACATGACGCCGAATCCTGATACCAAAGCCTTTGTCATGTCCCTGTGCAACAAGTGGAACGTGCGCTACGTTCAATGAGGGGTGAACGTTCCCCTGGGATTGATAAAGCGAGTGAGAAATCGCCGGCATGGAATCCAGATCGTGCCGGCCGTGCGTGGACTTAGCATGAAGCCGGACCAAGCGACCTGAGTATTTAGAAGGGAGGTGACCCGGTGCCACAGTCAATAGAGTACCAGAAAATAATGACGGAGATAGTCTACATCAACCTGCCTGGCCCGAGCCAGCCTGTGGAAGGAATGACGGGCGGTGAGCTGTTACATGGTTTCCTCGCAGATTTGTACGCAGGGTCAAGTCCTGAGACCAAGAACTTCGTCATGTCCCTGTGCAACAAATGGAATGTGCGCTACCGCCAGTCGTAGGTTGACGCCGATTAGCTGAACGCCGTAATTGTAGCGGACACCGCCTGATTCAAGCGTAAGTGCAGTTGCCGAGTCAACGCCGATTAGCTTTCTTGAAATGGGGCGAGTGGGGTCGTGAGGTTCGCAGCTGACCATTGCTAGGTCACGGTCAGCGCAATATGCCTTGACAAGTCATGCCGCTAAGCTTAAGATAGTGACTCAAATAAAGCCGGGAATAGACTTGACTGGAGGTAGTGCGCCGTGACCGAAAGAAAAGAAGTGCAGCCCTATAGTCCAGAGGAGATTCTCTCGTTCGACCGCATCAGAAGAGCAATGACGAGCAGGGTACTGGATAGGATAGAACTGCTGTGGGAAGGCAAACAGCCCATTAGTGTTGACCAGGTGAATGAGACGATCGCCAGCGAATGGCAGAGGGTAAAGGATGCGGTCAGGTCGTCTCCGGCAGCAAGGGAAGC
>Ga0172362_10004311_pt1 | contig 12326 bp, 7 predicted proteins | sample LakKivs1_kivu2a2_FD_114534 | JGI IMG/M metagenome (GOLD analysis project Ga0172362, IMG submission 114534) | Sediment microbial communities from Lake Kivu, Rwanda - Sediment s1_kivu2a2 | ecosystem: Environmental > Aquatic > Freshwater > Lake > Sediment | place: Rwanda: Western Province, Lake...
ACTTTATAATAACCACGGAGACACGGAGATCACAGAGAGCCACAGAGTTACACAGTTTACCATCCTGCATTTGCCTTCGGCTTTATTCATCGTAACCCTGCTTCGCTGAAGCTACACAGGGTAAAGCAACTGAATTGACTATTGAATGACTATCGAATGACAATTGAATGACAATTGAATGACTATCGTATGACTTTTCATTATCGGGACGACAAAGCAATCTCCACCCTCATCTCAGAAATCATTTTTTCAAGCCTGTCTATCTGCTGCTGCTGGGATTCGATCTGCTCTTTCATCGATTTGTTTTGCCTGTTGAGTTCCTTTATCGCAGCTAATGCAATCCCGGACGGATCGACAGAGGATATTGATTTATCATCGTTACCGATGTTAAATAATCCGTAAAAATCCTGTGCTACCGGACTTATATGCCTGATACCCGGATCATCTGATTTGTAATTCCATTTTGTTACCGGAAGCTGATCCAGCAAGCTGAGGATCTCCTCTCCATCGACAGGTTCAAAATTCTCTTTAAGGTTCCGGTCTGATGCGTTGGTCCAGGTCGTACCATCACAATATGCACCTCCCTGAACATGGATTCTGTATGACGGATCAATATCTCCGACTCCTAAATTCTTGTCTCCCCGGATTGTCATAATCCTGGTTGTTCCTGCATAATACCTGAAACAATACGCAGAATTATCCTGAGGTATAGAATTCCACAATGTGCTTCCGGCTATCCCTATTGCATAATCGGTCAGAAAATCTGTAACACTGGGGTAGAGGACAATTTTTGTGCCGGCGCTGCGGGTTGTAATTGTTGGAGGATCGACTCCGTTTGGATTGAATATCACGGTATTGGATGAGGCACTGTTAAGATAAACTTTTGACGCTGTTCCGCCGATTTCCAGCTTTTCAACAGGTGAATCAGCTCCAATTCCAAAGTTGCCGTTTTTCAGTATCATCAGCGCATTGCTTCTGATAGGGCTGCCATGAGATCCTTCAGTTGCACCATAACCGTTTCCGACTACAAATAACGGATCAGTAGGCACCCATGTATCTGTGTTGTATGTATCTGATAGAACGTTCTGATCTCCTATGACTACTGAACCAAAGGATTGTGCTTTTACCCCGTGTCCGATTGCAACCGACTTGGCCCCGAACGCTTCTGTTGGCACCACGAGCGTCTTGATAACATCAATACAGTGAGAAGGTGCGCCAAGAGCCACTGCATCCCAGCCGGAAGCAATTGTCCGGTTGCCGAATGCGGAAGCACCGATTCCTGTGGCATTTGAAAACTGACCCATTGCTGAAGAATTATCCGCCTGAGCAGTACTGAAGGTTCCAAAGCTTGAACTAAGCCTTCCTGAGGCTGTATTCTGAAAACCGACCGAGCTTGAGTATGCACCACCGGAAATATTATTCATCCCCATGGATACTGATCCTGTTGCACTGGCTACAGATCCCTGACCGATGGCAATTGAATTAATCCCTGAAGCTGTTGTCAGAGCTGTTGTTGGTGCAGCAGTGGTATCCATACCTGCTGATCCGAAAGCTAAGCTGCCTACACCGGAGGCAACGGCACCTGCGCCAAAGGCATACGAATTTGCGGCGGTAGCCTGCGGTCCTTCACCGAATGAAAACGAATTTGGCGCACCTGAGTGCGCATTCTTCCCAATCGCTGTTGAATAATCACCGAGTGCTTCAGGCATGTAACCAAAAGCCTGTGAAAATCCTCCCTTCGCTTTCGGCTCATATCCCGATGCAATGGAATTCTCGCCAACATTAACCGGATCAGTTATCAGTACCCTTCCCGTTAAAAATGCATTCTTCAGGGGATACCATAATATCCTGTTTACGGCTGGATACACTATTCCGCTTGCATCTGTTGAAACATTAAGAAAACTTGTATATCCCTTCCCCTGGCTGAATCCTCCCACAGAAAAACCGCCTTTAGCTGATTTGCCTGTATCATCGATATATATGCGCACACTGTCTTCATTCGCATAAAAGTACCTCTTTGGCTTCTCCTTGGTATATCCGAATCCTCCGATCGAAAATCCTCCTTTGGCTGATTTGCCCAGGTCATTTACCCAGATCCTCACACTATCATCATCCACAAATAAGTACCGTTTGTTATCCTCGTCCTTTTCAGATCCGAAACCTCCCACTGAGAATCCGCCCTTCGCTCCTTTAACCGCTCCATCGCCGACAAATATCCTGACGCCTTCGTTGTAAACTGCAAATACAGTCTGCCCGCCTTTATTCTTCACAAGGAAAAGTGCCTCATCAAGCGACGAACCGTCCGATGCCTGCACTTCCAGCTTATTCAGAGGCCCACCAAGACTGTCTGCAACCATTGCATAAGGCACTGACCATAACTTTGAGGTTCCCAGCTTCACATCATTGATCTTAGTCCTGATGTATTTCGGAATTACTGTCCAGTCTATCTCACTGAAGCTGGCAAGCCCTCCAGGCAGATCATTCCCCTGACCAACAACTATACTGAATAATCCGTGGGCATCAGGAGTAACAACGGGGTGTTCTTCCTCCCAGATCACATCTGCATCGTTCTCGCTTGTCAGAATGGCAATCTTGACGTTGATGTTAGATGTTATGGGATTTCCAGAGCCGTCGCGGGCAATGGCCTGGTAGTTGAAACCCTGCGGGACCTGGCTCAGGGCGCAGGGCGCAGGGCACAGGGCGAAGAGCGCAGAGCAAAGGGCCTGGATGATCAATATTCTTGTAGCGACAGATCTCAGACCTGTCGTAATCCATATAAAAGGCGAATTGAGGGAGGGTTTTGTTTTCATGATAAGACGGTATTACGGTACGATGGTATGACGCTTTGCCAGCCATAGCTGACTGAAAGGAAGCGAAGGCTGGGTTCGACGATAAAAAAATGTAGAAGTATAAAGGCTTGTTCTGCCAGTAAAAGCATCTCTGTTTCGCTGGATATATTTTCGAATATTTCAGCGAAATAGTTGAAAACAAATAATTTGTACAGGTAAGTTACAACAAAAAACAGAGCAAGTCAAGTTTTTTTGACAAAAGGCCTGAAAATGATGACCTGGTACCCAGCACCGAGTACCCGGCACCTAATATACCATCCTTGCCCGAATAGTATGCGGTATATTCTTAAGTTCGGCGAGGACTGAAGCATCAAGCTCACTCTCGGTTTCTATTATCACATAACCGATATCCGGATCTGTCTGAAGGTATTCCGCTGAAATATTTATTCCCCTGGAGGAGAAAAAGCTGTTTATTTCTCGCAAAACTCCGGGAACATTTTTATGAATATGAAGAAACCTTTGCTTTGACGTATTGGCCAGAAGCGATATTTCCACGAAATTGACCGCCCCGATTGTGGATCCGGTATCGCTGTATTTTACCAGCTTTTCGGCCACTTCCAGGGCAATATTTGCCTGGGCTTCAAGAGTGCTTCCACCTATATGCGGGGTAAGAATCACATTGTTGAATTCCTGAAGCTCGGTCACAAACGGCTCATTATTTGATTCCGGCTCACTGGGAAATACATCCGCTGCCACACCTGCCAGGTGTCTGGTCCTTAATCCTTCGGCAACAGCCTTATAATCAACAACATCTCCCCTTGAGGCATTTATCAGGCAGGCGCCTTTCTTCATCAAAGCCACCTGGTCATTGGAGATCATATTCCGTGTCAGTTCTGTGGATGGAACATGAAGAGTTACAGTATCTGCTATCCTCAGTACATCATTCAGGCTGCCTAATGCCTTTGCATTGCCAAGGCTCAGCTTCTTCACAATATCGTAATAAACCACTTCCATACCCATGCTCTCTGCCAGTATCGAAACCTGTGATCCAATGTGGCCATATCCCACCACACCAAGTATCTTGCCTCTCACTTCAACGGAATTTGTGACTGACTTCATCCATATCTTGTTATGGGCAAGGGCATTCCTCTCGGGAATACTTCTCATAAGCATAATACATTCAGCTATAACCAGTTCCGCAACTGACCTTGTATTTGAAAATGGCGCATTGAACACCGGTATTCCAAGTAGTTTTGCATCCTGAACATCAACCTGATTAATGCCTATGCTGAAACATCCGATTGTTATAAGCTTCGGAGCTTTTTGAAGAACTTCCTTTCTCAGTTCCGTGCGGCTCCTGATCCCTACAATATGTGCCTGCTGCAGTTTATCTTCAAGTTCTTTTCCCGACAATGCTTCCTTACAGCATTCAATATCGGTGTAACCATTATCCATGAAATAACGTATCGCATTGTCATGAATTCCTTCAAGGAAAAGAACCTTGATTCTGCTTTTGTCGAAAGAATATTTCCGGTCTGCCATAGGTGGATTTTAAAAGCAAAAATATACATGTAACCTGAGATTCGTTCTGAAAAATAAAAAAAAGATTCCGGCGTTGTAAAATGAATAAAAGAGTTTAGGTAATATTGTAGTACAAATTACCGGGTGCCATGATCAGGAGAAAATGTCTGTTCATCAATATTCTCCTTGCTTCTTTCCTTCTTGTTTCCTGTGAAAGGGAGACAGAAAAAATAAATGAAGCGGAGATCCTGGCTTCATATCTTGAATCGTCCGATTCTCCGCTGACGAAGGACTATGTCAATACGGATATGCCTTCCCTGATAAGCGCTGCCGAGGTAAAGTCGTTTAATGATTCCGGCAGGATCTATATCATCGATATCAGGGCATCTGTTGAATTTGCAGCTGGACATATACCTAATTCACATAATGTTGCATTTGGTGATCTCCTGACACACATCAAAGGCATTGACACATCAGCATACAAAAAAATCGCAGTAGTCTGCCATACAGGTCAGAATTCGGGGTATGCGGCGTCATTGCTGAGGCTTATGGGTTTCGGAAAGGTTTATGCCCTCCAGTGGGGAATGTGTTCATGGCATTCTGATTTTGCCGGAAGATGGAAGCATGCTGTTGCCAACGGGAACGCATATACCGGTCAGTTTACCTCTGCAGCTTCTGAAAAGGCCGTTGCGGGTGAACTGCCTTTCCTGGAAACAGGGAAAACCACAGGCAAAGAGATCCTGGAAGCCAGGATTGACAGTATGCTTTCAGAAGGCATTGCACCGGCATTCATCAGTTCGCAGAAACTGTTTGCAGATCTATCAGGGTATTATATTGTCCATTACTGCTCTGCTGAGACCTATTCCAGTCCGGGCCATATCAATGGCGCTGTCCAGTATTCCCCCTGTGAATCAATGAAACTTGCCGCATCCCTTAAAACCCTTCCGGCAGACAAACCCATTGCAGTATATTGCTCCAGTGGTCACACGAGTGCTTTCCTGGTTGCCTACCTGCGTTTGCTCGGCTATAATGCAAAATCCGTGCTTTACGGAGCCAGTGGCATGATCTACAGCCAGATGGTTTCAAACCAGATGAATTTGTTCAGCACGGCACAGGTAAAGAATTACACTTACGTTCAGAATTGAAGTATCAGATCCTTCAGCATCCAGATGGTGCATCCGAAATGTCCCTCATCGCCCATTTTATGATCGATGAACCTGAATCCCTGCTTTTCATAAAGACTTATTGCCTGACCAAGTTCCGGCAGAGATTCAAGATAAAGTTGTTTATATCCCAGTTTTTTTGCCGATTCTATACTCATTTCAAGCAGCTGTCTTCCGATTCCCTGCTTCCTGTATGGAGCAAGCAGGTAAAGCTTCACAACCTCCGCACACCCTTCGGGAAGGTTTTCAGTCGGGTATATACCGCAGCCTCCGATTATTCTGCCATCATCCTGGGCGATCCAATATATTGAACCCTGTCTCCTGAACAGTGAAAAAAGATTATCAGTGGTCGGATCAAAATAAACAGTTCCCGGTCTGGCAATTCCAAACTCCCTGAATACCGAACGTATTAACTCTGCAATTTCTTTATTGTCTTCCTTTTTAATATTGCGGAATGTTATGCTCATCCAGTTATAATTCAACTATAAAGAAAACCAGTAATTCAGTTTTATCAAAAAGATATTTTTCGGAAAAACATCACCCAGCTGTCTGAAGGAATCTCTGACCGATGCATCCTGTAATTTGTTACTGCCGGTGCGGTCGCCCGACCATACAAGATATATGAAAGATCCAAGCCTGTATTCCCATTTCGCAACAAGGTTTGACCTGAACTGATAGAAGTTGAAATCAGGATTGCTGATATTATATTCCGGAAAGAAATCAAAGTTTTCATCAAGAGCGTATGTAAAACCGTCAAAAACGGGATTTTGGTATACTTCAAACCTGTCGGTATAAGCTTTAGCCCGGGGCTGAATGACTCTTCTGAATTCTGAATATCTTCCTCTCGAGACAAAAGGACTGCCGTAATACTGAACCGAGAATTCAGGTGAAATATTCAGATCCAATCTGAATGTCAGACCAAGTGTCTTCTGGTCAATTGTACCAAGGATATACCTTCTCTCAGATAAATAGTCTAAAGCTGTAACATACTGCAGATCATCATGATTCTTTGACCAGTTTGCCATAACCGCTATTTTCAGCGGGCTCAGCGGACGCACTGACAATCCGGGATTAAGTTCCAGAATTGCTCCCGATTTATTTCCGAATCTTTCATACCGGGCTTCAAACGTGGCAATCAGTTTTCTCGAAGGATCGGTCTTAACCTCACCGAAAGTCATCACAGAATTTGGCATCAGCATATCAGGCCCTCCCCTGAGCTTTCTTGGATCTACAGCTGAAGAATGGTATATGAGGTTTGCCCCGATTGTCCAGTTATTGACAAATTCTGTCAAAATATTCAAATGTCCTCCTGATCCAAGGTATGTTCCGTTGAAATTCCATGAATTGAATTGTTCGAGATTGATGCTGTAAGTATGGAAAATGGATACAGGCTTGTTAACGAAATAGTTTATCTCATACGTATTTTGTATCTGGTCTGCCTCACGCATATACCCCAGGTCGTTGAGTTCCAGCCCGGGTGAAAGCCAGGATATATTTGCAGAGTACTTCCACAATCCCCCGGCACCCTTTCCTATCTTGAAATTACCTCCGAATCCGCTCAGGCTTGTACGGGTGGTATCAAAATGAAGATAATCCGCGTCAGGTCTCTGATAATAACGGGCAGAAGATTCCTGCAGCTTAGTTATGGAGTTTGTACTCCCGTTTATATAGCTGCCAAGCAGCCTGGCGTCAATATAAAATTCCTTATCCTTCCAGTGATGCCGCAGATCAAGCCCTCCGGTAATTCCGTCGCCGGGGAGGAAATCGAGACTGGTGTCGTCTATGAACCGGTTTGTTGATGTCAGCATACCTCCTACAACTGTATTCCCTGCTTTGTATCCTTTCTGGATCCTGGCGACCGAGTAGCTTGTAAGGGGTTCAATGATCTTTTCGGTCCTGCTGCCATAGATATCACTTACCCTTGCAAATTCATTTGAAGTCAGGCTCTGGATAAATCCAACGGAGAGTCCCTTTGATGTTGTTCCGCTGAATTTCAATGCGCTCAGTATAGTGGTTTTGTCAGGTGTGCTTACAAATTCTCCCGGGGCAGGATCTATAGCCAGGGATGGTGCATGGCCAATCCTTCTTGAATAGAAGAGACTGTTCCTATCGAAATCATAATTGAATATTGTAAGCCCCTCGAGGAAAAAAGGTCTTTTCTCTTCATAAAAAGTTTCAAACGCTGTCAGGTTCATGACTGACGGATCGGATTCAACCTGGCCGAAATCGGGATTGACAGTCATGTCGACAGTGAAGTTGCTCGAGATCCCGATCTTGGCATCGAGGCCAAGGTTACCTCCCCATATTTTTCCGTTTTCAGCAAAAGGATTTCCCGGCTCTTTTTCCATGGTTTTAAGTTCTCCCAGGATGAACGGCATTATTTCAAGACGTCTTGATTTCTTTAGCCCGCTTATTCCCCTCAGCTCGCCGAAATTATAGAGCATGCCCGGACCTGTTTTGGATTGTATTTCCCAGTTGCTTTCTTCCTGGAGTCTCGATATCCAACGCCATGTGTGCATACCCCATACCTGTTCTTCCTGGTTGCTGTATCTTAACTGGCTGAAGGGCACTTCCAGTTCTGCAACCCATGCCGAATCTTCTATCCCGACCTTTCCCTTCCAAACGGCATTCCAGTTAAAATCCCAGTTCATCGGATTGAACAGTACCAGGTCAACTTTCTGACCCCATGCTGTGATAGTGAATTCAAATCCTGTACGGTAATCACGGTAGCTATCCAGGGTTAAGCCAACCATATCCCCTACTGTTTCGTCACGTACTCCAGACATCCTGACTATCTTGTCAGGCTCTCCGTCATATGCACGAAATGCTATATAGAGATATTTATCGTCATATTGAATATTGAGCTCGGTCGGATATGTCGGTTTTGCTCCTTCATTGGGAATGAACTGGTGATAATCACCTGCCCATGTACCATGCTTCCAGCATTCATCGTCAAGCTTTCCGTCTATTACCGGTCTTTCGGTAACAAGCCTGCTTGTTGTATATGTCGGCTGTTGTATTGTTTGAGATTGTTTTGAAACAGTATCCTGGCGGGCTGTCTGCTGCTGACTGCCCCCTGCAGGAAAGGCTTCTGAATTCAGAAGAAACAAACCATTAAGAATCAAAATACATGTTTTGACGAAAGATATTTTCATATTAATCAATCTGTGTTATAATTTGAAATGCCAAAATTAAACGATTTCATTTATGACAAGCATGTTTTGAAAAATATTCCGTCTTTTAAACTTATTCTTAAAAAACTACTTTTACACAATAATTGAAAAATTCCCTGCTATGAAAAAAGTATTATTTGCCCTGTTTTTAATCTTTTCTGTGATCATGAATATGAATTCACAGGTTCAGCCTGCCCCGCCGCCAGCCGGACAACAGCCATTGGGTCCTCCTCCCGGCATGCAGAGTCAGAAGCAGGCAGCCCCTGATATTTTCATTCCGGCAGGTACAAAATCCATCGACCTGATTTTCAGGGTTGACGGAAGGGACGGAAGGCTTTACCAGGCATATCTCGGGAAAAAACTTGCTGACACTGAAACCATAAAACAATCAAGGGATGCCGGTCATCCAGCATACGCGACCTTCGGGACCGATAACCTTTTTGAACCGGCAATAAGGGCCACCCATAATGACGGAAATCCCTCCCTGGAACTCAAATATGTCAGCCAGACATCTGAATCAGTTGCAGGCGGAAGCGGAATCACTCTGAACAAAATCCTGTTAAAGGATCCTGAATATCCTTTTGAGGTGACACTTTTTATTAAAAGATATAAAGAAGAAGATGTAATTGAACAGTGGGCTGAGATCAGGCACTCCGAAAAACAACCTGTCACCATCTATAATTATGCCTCATCAATGCTTCATTTTGATGCTGAACAGTACTGGCTCACCCAGTTTCACGGTGACTGGGCAGAGGAAATGAAGATGGTGGAAAGTCCGCTGACTGCCGGAATAAAGATTCTTGATACCAAGCTAGGCACACGGGCCCATATGTACCAGACACCTGTATTCATGCTGTCGCTGAACGGGAAATCGGATGAGACAACCGGAGAGGTCCTTGCCGGAACTCTCGGATGGTCGGGCAATTTCAGGTTTCTTTTCGAAATCGATGAAAAAGGCTCGCTAAGGGTTATTTCAGGAATAAACCCATTTGCATCAGAGTACAGACTTGATCCGGGAAAAGCATTTAAAACTCCTTCAATGTTCTTTACCTACTCAACAAACGGCAAGGGAGAAGCCAGCCGGAATATTCACCGCTGGGCACAAAAATACGGAGTGCTGGATGGAACAGGATCAAGGCTGACTCTTCTCAACAACTGGGAAGCCACGGGATTCAACTTTGATGAAAAGAAACTTACTGCTATCCTCGACCAGACAAAACTGCTTGGTGTGGATCTTTTCCTTCTTGATGACGGCTGGTTCGCAAATAAATACCCGAGAAATAACGATCGTGCAGGTCTGGGAGACTGGCAGGAAAACAAGACCAAGCTTCCCAGCGGACTCGGATATCTTGTTAAAGAAGCTGACAATAAAGGCGTTAAATTCGGCATCTGGATAGAACCGGAGATGGTAAACCCGAGAAGCGAACTATATGAAAACCATCCCGACTGGTTACTTAAGCTTCCCAACCGCCCGGAACACTATTTCAGAAATCAGCTTGTGCTTGACCTTACCAATCCGAAGGTCCAGGAGTTCGTATATAATGTTGTCGATGAAATGCTTACTAAATATCCCGGCATCGCTTTTATAAAGTGGGACTGCAACAGGATGATGACTAACACTTATTCGCAATACCTGAAGGATAAGCAATCACATATTTACATCGATTATGTCAATAACCTTTACAGCATTCTCGCAAAGCTGCGTCAGAAGTACCCGAGGCTTCCGGTAATGCTTTGCTCAGGCGGAGGCGGACGAGTGGATTACGGAGCACTGCGTTACTTCACTGAATTCTGGGCAAGCGATAACACAGATGCACTTGAGCGGATATATATCCAGTGGGGTTATTCATATTTCTTCCCTGCAGTTTCGGTCTGTAACCATGTGACCTCATGGGGAAGCCAGTCACTTAAATTCCGGACAGATGTTGCAATGATGGGCAAGATGGGATATGACATAAAGGTCGATGAAATGACTGAAAATGAATTAAAATTCAGTCAGAACGCTGTAGCCGGCTATAAAAGACTTAGTGATGTCATCCTCCATGGCGATCTCTACAGACTTATATCTCCGTATGAAGAAAACAGGGCTGTGCTGATGTATGTAAATGAAGCGAAATCAAAGGCTGTTCTCTTCGGGTATACACTTAACACAAGATATGGCGAGAATTTCAACAGGGTCAGGCTGCAGGGACTTGACCCTGGGAAAACCTATAAAATCCAGGAGATAAACATTATGGCAGGAGGCAGGCGGTTTGGCCCGTCGGAAAGCGGAAGAAGCTATACCGGGGATTACCTCATGAATGTGGGATTGAATATCGGTTCATCAACCCCGCTGACCAGTGTTGTCTACGAAATATCCGAATAATCAGCGTAAATCTGCGTTATCTGCGGGAAATAAAAAGTTCCCGCAGATAACGCAGATAATCGCAGATATGTTTTATGATTTTACTGAAGGGATAAAACGGGGTACCTGATTCATGTAATCCCTGTATTCCGGGATTCTTTTTATCAGATCCTTTTCTTCAAATCTTGTCTGGATGTAAATCCACAATACTCCCAGGATACATGCTATTCCATTTTGCAGTGACGGCCAGAGAATGAATAATCCGACAAACTCAAGAAAAGTCCCGCAGTGGATCGGGTGCCGTACAATTGAATAGATCCCTTTTCTTACAAGTTTGTCCCCGGCAGACGGAGCAGCGGCTTTTATCCTGATGCTTATCAGTGCAATAATGATAATCATGCCGCCTATGCAAAAAATCAGCCATCCGATAATCTGGATCAGAAGAGTTCTTTCATACAAAAATTCTCCTGATTCCCTGATTGCCAGGATAAAACCTATGGCCCAGACCGGTATGCCAATTATATCCCTCAGGATAATTGTCACCAGCGTGCCTTCGGATTTACCCAATTTTTCAGAATAATATGAAGTAAATGCACTTGCAGCGTTCGAGGTAAAACCAAAAATAAGCGGTATTAAGAACCAGTACATCTTAACTTGTAATGAAAGTTGAATCAGATTCACAAGTTACGAATTATAATTCAATTGCCGTTCCATCCTGCGAGGCGTGCCCAGAGCCACCAGGCGGCATATGCCTTCATGTTTGCATTCAGCGGCTCGCTGTGGGCTGATGAACAATTGAACCAGTCGACACCCTGAGTATGTGAATTCTGCCATTGTTGTGCCCAGTTGCTGTCGAGTGAACCATTACCGTCACTGTCGTAATTACATGCATCGTTCGGTTTTTTATCGCCGAAATACTTCCCGTCAGGATCATAGCTTTCAATATCGGCGAAATCGTAAAGGATCTTCTTGTTTGTCCTGCAGTAGTTTCTTATCTGTTCATTCCTGAGATGCAGGTTCCCGGTCAGGCCAGTCCCGTCAAGATGGCCTGTCATATAGACAAATTTAACTTTGGGATAATCTGTTTCAAGACCTGCCATCAGGTTCAGGTATGTATTGATATCATTTTCAGTTGCACCGGATACCTGTCCGCACCATGACCAGATAATAACATTCACATCTGCATTCGACTCCAGGTAAGTCCTTGTTCTGGTTTCCCACGATGTTCTGTCGGGATTTCCCAGATCACCTGTCATTGCGTAATCGTGAAGGTCAAGTGCTCCACCGGTACCCCCGTTATTCCAGACGTAATCATTTCCTTTGAATGTCACAAGTC
>Ga0172362_10004313_pt1 | contig 12324 bp, 6 predicted proteins | sample LakKivs1_kivu2a2_FD_114534 | JGI IMG/M metagenome (GOLD analysis project Ga0172362, IMG submission 114534) | Sediment microbial communities from Lake Kivu, Rwanda - Sediment s1_kivu2a2 | ecosystem: Environmental > Aquatic > Freshwater > Lake > Sediment | place: Rwanda: Western Province, Lake...
ATTGGAGCTTCGGCAAATCAAATGCGGCTTACCGCTTCCTATCTCGGTCAGGAAGGACTGGAGATTGTCAGAAACATCAGAGACACCAACTGGCTTAAAGGACAGACATGGACCACGAACTTAGGCGTAGGAGGCAGCGAGCAGGAAGCTGATTATCTATCAAACTCTTTGGCGGCTTCTCAAAATAGATATTTTAATATTGATTCAAACGGTTTTTACACTTATGGCAGCGGCACCAACACAAAGTTCAAAAGAAAAATCTTTGTCACCCAAGAAGCGGGCGGTTATTTGAAAGTTAGAGTAAGGATTGAATGGCAGGAGAGAGGAAAAGATTACTCGTTAGAAGTTATCGATTTTTTATATAATTGGTATGTTATTTAATCTTAAAAAAATCAAAGATTATAAGGCTTTTACTTTGATTGAGATTCTGACGGCAGTGACTATTTTTAGTATGCTGGTCAGCGTCTTTGCCGGGTATCTCGTCGGCTCTATTAAAAGTCAGCAGAGAGCCTTATCTTCCCAGCAATTGGTAGACAGCGTTTCTTACAATTTAGAATATATGAGTAGAGCTTTAAGGATGGCAAAAAAGGATTATAGCGGGGCCTGCCTTACTACTGCCGGAGCAAAGTACAATTATGAAACTAATGCCAACAGGGACAGGATAAGATTTTTGAATTATCAAAGTAAATGCCAGGAATTTTTTCTGGAAGGAGGGCGTTTAAAAGAGCGCAAATCCACTGATAGTACCGCTGCTAATTTTGGTACAGCTTTGCCTTTAACTTCTTCTGCGCTTAATGTTCTATCTTTTAAGTTAGGACCTTCTGACTCATGGGGCCAAGCCCAGAAAACTCAACCCAGAGTGACTTTTTCCTTAAAAATGGAAAAAAGCGGAGAGGTTTTAATGAATATTCAGACAACGATATCTCAGAGAAATCTAAATAGGATTTATTAAAATGATTAGTATTAATTTAAAAAAAGGAGTTTCGGTTCTATACGTAATTTTTGTTGTCAGTATTCTTTTTGCAATTTCTTTTGGAATCAGCGGAATTTTAATTCCTCAGGTAAAAATGCTTAGCGAGATTGGTAATTCGGTCGTCGCCTTTTATGCAGCTGATTCTGGCATTGAGAAGGTTTTGATTGACCGTCAGAATCCTCAAAGTTATTATGAAGGCACAGTTGACGGCTCAAGTTATCAGGTTTACGTTACGGCAGGGGGGGTTGGGGCATGCGGCAGTGAATTCTACTACTGCATAAAATCAATCGGTACTTACCAAAATACCAAGAGGGCAATTGAGATTAACTATTGAGGAATTGTTTTTAAATTTGTGGATAAAGCGCAAGCCAAACAAAGAATAGAGCGCCTCAAAAAACTCATAAATCACCACCGATACTTGTATCACGTTCTAGATAGGCAGGAAATTTCTGACGAAGCTTTTGATTCTTTAAAACACGAGCTTTATAAGTTAGAACAACAGTTTCCCGAATTTATTACTCCCGATTCGCCAACTCAAAGAGTGGGCGGAAAACCATTGGAAGAATTCAAGAAGGTGAGGCATGAGATACCAATGCTTTCTTTAGAAGATGTTTTTACGGAGGAAGAACTTGGCGATTGGGAAAATTATCTAAAAAGATTGGAACCATCCGCCGAATTAGAATATTTCGCCGAATTAAAGATTGATGGTTTTGCCATTGCTTTAATTTATGAAAAAGGTTTGTTCGTTAAGGGCGCTACTAGGGGCGACGGCAGAACCGGCGAAGATGTGACTCAAAACTTAAAGACGATTGAAAGTATCCCTTTGAAATTGGAGCTAAAGAAAAAAGTAACAGATGCCGATATTGGAGAAAACATAAAAAATTTAATAGGGAAAGGCAAAATTGAAATCAGGGGTGAGGTTTACATGGGAAAAGCCGACTTTGAAAAATTAAACAAAGATTTGAAGAAAAAAGGCCAAGGGTCTTATGCTAATCCCAGAAATCTGGCTGCTGGCTCTATTCGTCAATTAGATCCGCGATTGGCTGCCTCCCGTCCTTTAAAATTTTTAGCTTATGATATAATTACCGATTTTAGTCAGAAAAAACATTCAGAAGAACACGATATGTTATTTGCTTTGGGATTTAAGACCGATGCGGGTAAAATCTGTAAAAATTTGTCAGAAGCAATTGCTTTTTGGAAGGAAGTCGCTCAAAAAAGAGAAAAATTGCCTTATCAAATTGACGGCATAGTAGTAAACGTGAATGATAATTCTCTTTTTGAGAGGCTGGGAGTGGTAGGCAAGAGTCCCCGCGGTGCAAGAGCTTTTAAATTCTCTCCAAAACAGACTACAAGCAGAGTTTTAGATATTAAACCTCAGGTAGGGAGGACTGGAGCTATAACGCCAGTGGCTGTCCTGGAACCGGTAAAAGTAGAAGGGGTAACTATAACCAGAGCCACCTTGCACAATGAAGGCGAAATAAAAAGACTGGGAGTAAAGATTGGAGACACGGTAATTGTAGCTAGAGCAGGCGATGTTATACCGGACATTGCTCGCGTTCTGCCAGAACTTAGAAGTGGTGAGGAAAAAGAATTTTATTTTCCAAAAACCTGTCCTATTTGCGGCACAAAGTTGATAAAACCGAAAGAGGAAGCGGTTTGGCGTTGTCCTAATACAAATTGTCCAGCCCGAAAAAGAGAAAATCTTTATTATTTTACTTCTAAAAAAGCTTTTGATATTGAAGGTTTGGGTCCTAAAATTATTGATAAATTGGTAGACGAGAATTTAATTTCTCAAGCCGTGGATATTTTTACTCTTAGAGAAGGCGACCTGCTTTCTCTGCCAGGATTTGCCGAGAAGTCAGCTAAGAACCTGATAGCAGCTATTCAAGAGAGCAAAAAAATTTCCTTATCAAAATTTATTTTCGCTTTAGGGATCCGTCATATCGGAGAGGAGACGGCGATTGATTTGGCTAATTCTTTCGGCAGTATTGATAAATTACGGAAAGCAACAAGAGAAGAGCTGGAAATAATTCCTGATGTGGGGCCAAAGATAGCAGAAAGCATTTATAATTGGTTTAATTCAAAACAGAACCAAAAAATTATCGAAGATCTCTTAAGGGTTGGGATAGAAATCTTGCCGCCTGAAAAAATTAATAGAAAATTGGCTGGGAAAACCTTTGTTTTGACCGGCACCCTTAAAACAATGACTCGCAACCAGGCTAAGGAAAAAATTCGTTCATTGGGCGGAAATGTTTCAGAGTCATTGTCCGGTACTACCGACTTTCTGGTGACGGGAGAAAATCCCGGTTCAAAGCTAAAACGCGCAGAAAAATTAGGAGTTAAGATAATCAGAGAAGGAGAGTTTATCGGTTTGCTTAAATAATTTTTAATTTATGTTTCGTCATCTAAAGAATTTAGATTGGATACTCATTGTCGCAGCTGTTTTATTAGTGAGTATTGGATTAACCTCTATTTATAGTTCTTCTATAGGGAAGGGAGATTTTTCAAATTTTTGGAAGCAGCTTATTTTTTTTGGAATAGGAATTTCCTTAATGTTCTTTTTTTGTTTTTTTCAATGGAGAATCTTTCGTGAAAGCAGTCATCTGATCCTTATTCTTTATTTGATTTCTCTTTTGAGCTTGGTAGGACTTTTCTTTTTCGCTCCACAAATCAGGGGGGTGCAGAGATGGTATAAAATTGGACCTATTTCAATTGACCCGGTGGAGTTCACAAAAATTATTTTGATAATTTTATTGGCGAAATATTTCTCAATGAGACATATTGAGATGTATCGCATAAGACATATTTTACTTTCGGGCTTTTATGTTTCTTTGCCCGCCGTCCTTACTTTTTTCCAGCCAGATTTCGGTTCAATAATAGTTTTCGGTGCTTTATGGATAGGGGTGCTTATTGTTTCTGGTATAAAAGTGCGTCATTTTTTAATTCTATTGCTTATTCTGCTTTTAATTTCGTCTCTGAGTTGGGCTTTTTTAATGAAAGATTACCAAAAAGAAAGAATACTTAGTTTTATTGCGCCTGCCGATCCTTTAGGAGCAAACTGGAGTCAAAATCAGGCAAAAATTGCTATTGGAGCTGGAGGAATTTTTGGCCAAGGATTATTAAAAGGGTCCCAAACTCAATACGGTTTTTTACCTGAACCCCAAACAGATTTTATTTTCGCTGCCATTGCTGAAGAAATGGGGTTGGCAGGTGTTTCGGTTTTATTGCTTCTCTTTTTAATTTTAATCTGGCGTATTTTTAAAATTGCCCTAAGTAGCCAGAGCAATTTTCCCCGTCTTTTCAGTGTAGGACTGGCTATTGTTCTTATTTCGCAAATTTTTATAAATATTGGCATGAATTTAGGCATATTGCCGATAATTGGCATTTCTTTACCTCTGGTAAGTTACGGCGGGAGCGGGTTAATAACAATCTTAGCGGCCTTAGGGATCCTCCAAAACATTAAAAACAACCCCTAATTATTTACCAAAAAACAGTATTCATGGTATTTTTAATTAATGTTGACAGACCCTTAGGTTTTTGGTAATATTAGGTTTACGTGTAATTAGCTTATTTTAAGTTTCAATATTATTTTGTCCCCCTCCTCTTCATAAAAAATTAAAACAATTTTTTAGTCCCTAAAGAGTTTTTATTTAGGGTATTTTTGGTGTTTTTATGCAGGTCAAAAACTTTACCAAAGCAAAAGTTTCCCTTCCCCTTCCTTATTTGGTTTCTATCCAAAAAGACAGCTGGCGATTATTCTGGGAAAGGGATTTAAAAGAATTATTGCTTGAAATTTCTCCAATTAAGGATTATACAGGCAAAGAATTAGAGCTCTGGTTTTTAGATTACAAGCTGGATGAGCCAAAATATAAAACTGATTTGGAAGCAAAACAAAACAATGATTCTTTTGAAGCATCTCTTAGAGTTAGGACAAAATTAGTCAATCTTAAAACTAAAGAAATTAAAGAACAGGAAGTTTATTTTACTGATTTCCCCTTAATGACAGAAAGGGGAACTTTTATTCTCAACGGTGTTGAGAGGGTTGTTGTTTCCCAATTAATTCGTTCTCCCGGTGCCTTTTTTACCGGTCAACGAATTGGCGGCAGAAATAATTTCGGCGCTAAAATTATTCCTAACCGAGGTGCCTGGCTTGAATTTGAAACGGAACAGTCTGGCGCAATTGGAGTGAGAATTGACAGAAGAAGAAAAATAATGGCTACAACTTTATTGAGAGCTTTTGGTATTGAGAAGGACGAATCCCTTAAAGAAACTTTTCAGGATGTGGATAGGGGAGAGATAGGGTATATCGAAGAAACTTTAAAAAGAGACACCAGTCACAATCAGGCAGAGGCCTTTGTGGAAATTTATCAAAGATTGAGGCCTGGAGATTTGGCTACGCCTGACACGGCGAGAGAGCTGATTGAAAACATGTTTTTCAATTTTGAAAGGTACGATCTTTCCAAGGTTGGCAGATGGCGGATGTGGCAGAGATTGCCTCGGCTAACACCTAAGGCCAAAAACTCAAAGCTAAAAACTAAAGTTGAAGAAGAAATCTTACCGAAAGACAGGGTTTTGAAATTAGAAGATGTGGTTGAGGTTGTGAAAGAAATAATAAGATTAAACAATACGCCGGGAGCAAAACCTGACCAGATTGATCATTTAGGTAATAGGAGAGTTAGAACTTTAAATGAACTTTTACAAAATAGGTTAAGAGTAGGGTTGATGAGGATGGAGAGAATTATTAAAGACAGAATGTCTACCTTGGATATTTATAGTCTGACTCCAACACAATTAATTAATCCCCGACCTTTTATGGCGGTAGTGAAAGAATTCTTCACTTCTTCTCAGATGTCTCAATTTATGGATAACGAGAATCCTTTAGCCGAACTGGAACATAAAAGAAGATTATCCTCAACAGGTCCTGGTGGTTTAACCAGAGAGAGAGCTGGTTTTGAAGTGAGAGACGTTCAGCCATCGCACTATGGCAGAATTTGTCCCATCCAAACGCCTGAAGGTCCCAACATCGGCTTAGTCGGCCACATGGCTTCTTTCGCCAGGATTAATCAATACGGTTTTTTGGAAACTCCTTATTTTAAAGTTGAAAAAGGAAAAGTATTATCAGAAATCCATTACCTCTCGGCTTACGAGGAAGAAAAATATAATATCGCTTCGGGAGCTGTGGAGATTAACGAAGGCGGATTTATTGTTCCAGAAAAAGTGGAAGCTAGGATAAAAGGCGAACCGGGAGTGGTGGAGAGAGAAAAAATTGATTACATTGACGTTTCTTCAGAGCAGTCAATTTCCATTGCTACTTCCTGTATTCCATTTCTGCAGAATGATGACGCCAACCGCGCTCTTATGGGTTCTAATATGCAGAGACAAGCAGTTCCTTTGTTTAAACCGGAACCTCCTCTGGTTGCTACTGGCGTAGAAAAAATAGTGGCTCGAGATTCAGGACAGGTAATACTGGCTGAGGTTGATGGCGTTGTGACTGAAGTGGATGCTTCCCACATTACAATAAAACCCAAAAATCAGAAATCCAAAACTTATTATTTAAGAACCTTTATCGGCACAAACCAATATACTTGTTTTCATCAAAAGCCGATAGTAAAAAAAGGCAAGGCTGTCAGAAAAGGTGATATTTTGACGGACGGCGGCGCCGTCGCTCAGGGTTCTTTAGCTCTCGGTCAGAATATCTTGGTGGCTTTTATGCCTTGGCGAGGAGGAAATTTTGAAGATTCAATTATTATTTCTGAAAGGTTGGTCAAGAATGATGCTTATACGTCAATTCATATTGAGAAGTTTACCTGCGATGTCAGGGAAACAAAACTGGGACCGGAAGTTACAACCCCTGATATTCCCAATGTTTCTGAAGAAAAATTGAAAGATCTGGATGAAGAGGGAATCGTTAGAATTGGGGCTGAGGTTGGTCCTAACGATATTCTGGTGGGCAAAATCTCGCCGAAAGGCGAGCAGGATTTGACGGCAGAAGAAAGATTATTAAGGGCTATTTTTGGAGAAAAAGCCAGAGAAGTAAAAGACACCTCTTTGTTGATGGAGCATGGAAAAAGAGGCAGAGTGGTGGGAGTTAAAGTCTTCTCCCGTGAGCTCGGTCATAAGTTAGAGCCGGGAGTAATTAAAAGAATTGAGGTAGAAGTAGCTCAGTTAAGAGAAATAAAAGCCGGCGATAAGTTGGCAGGTCGCCATGGGAATAAAGGAGTGATTTCTAAAGTTCTACCTGAGGAAGAGATGCCTTTTATGGAGGACGGCACGCCGGTTGATATTATTTTAAGTCCGATGAGTGTTGCTTCTCGAATGAATCTTGGCCAAATTTTAGAAACTCATCTTGGTTGGGCGGCTGAAGTTTTGGGATATCAGGCAGTCTCTCCAGCTTTAGCTGGTGCCAATGAAACAGACATCAAAAAGGAACTAAAAATGGCCGGTCTTCCCGAAGATGGCAAAATTACCTTGTATGATGGCAGAACAGGTGTGCCTTTTCCGCAAAAAATTACCGTAGGTTTTATATATATGATGAAGCTAATTCATATGGTTGAAGATAAAATCCATATGCGCTCAATCGGCCCCTATTCTTTAATCACCCAACAGCCTCTGGGAGGAAAAGCGCAGTTTGGCGGTCAGCGATTTGGAGAAATGGAAGTTTGGGCGCTTGAGGGATACGGTGCAGCTCATACTCTTCAGGAAATGCTGACAATAAAGTCCGACGATGTGCAAGGTCGAGCTGCCACTTATGAGGCAATATTGAAGGGAGAAGAAATAAGAAACCCCAATATCCCAGCCTCCTTTAACTTATTGGTTGCTGAATTGAAATCATTAGGGTTGGCCGTTGAAGTGAAAGAAAAACCAAAAGAGCAAAATTAAAAATTAATGTTATGCGTGTAGTAGATATTGAATCAATTAGAATAAAATTAGCTTCGCCAGACGAGATTTTGTTATGGTCTCGGGGAGAAGTGACAAAACCAGAAACCATTAACTACCGGACACAAAGAGCCGAAAAAGACGGTCTCTTTTGCGAAAAAATTTTCGGTCCCACCAAAGATTACGAATGCTACTGCGGCAAATACAAAAGAATTCGTTATAAAGGTATTATCTGCGATAGATGCGGAGTGGAAGTAACGAAAGCTCAGGTTCGGCGAGAGAGAATGGGGCATATTAAACTAGCCAGTCCTTGCTCTCACATTTGGTTTTTAAGAGGGGTGCCTTCCAGAATGGGCATGGTTTTAGATGTGCCGATGCAGCAGCTGGAAAAGGTAATTTATTTTGCTTCGTATATCATTACCAGTTGCAATGAGGAGGCAAAAAAGAGAGTTCTGGAAGAAATTGAGAAAGAATACAAGAGTAAATCCAAAATCCAAAATCTAAAATCCAAAACTAAAACTAAAAATAAAAAACCGGAAAAGAAGATTAAAATGGGGAATCTGAAGGCGGCAAGGGACTTGGCCATTGAAGAAGTTTCTAATCTGAAACCCTTTAAAATCCTATCAGAAGTTGATTATCATCGGCTTTCCCTCAAATACGGCGAAATTTTTGAAGCAGGAACTGGCGCCGAAACTTTAAGAAATATCTTTGCAAAAATTGACTTAAAGAAAAAAATAGAGGAACTAAAAAAAGAATTAGAGGTAGTGCAACCTGCTAATCGGAGAAAAATTCTGGCCAGATTGAAATTTTTCCACGGTATGTTGAAGTCTGCTATCAGGCCCGAGTGGATGTTCCTGACTGTTTTACCGGTATTACCTCCTGACTTGCGACCGATGGTTCAGCTAGATGGAGGAAGATACGCCTCATCCGATTTAAATGATCTTTACCGAAGAGTAATTAATAGAAATAATCGACTGAAATATCTTTTAGAGATTGGAGCGCCAGAAGTTATTGTCAGGAACGAAAAAAGAATGTTACAGGAAGCAGTAGATGCTTTAATTGATAACGGAATGAGGAAAGGAACAATGACTATGGCTACTACCGGCGGTAAGAGACTGTTAAAATCCTTAGCCGATATGCTTAAAGGAAAACAAGGAAGATTTCGTCAGAATCTTTTAGGTAAAAGAGTAGATTACTCCGGAAGGTCCGTTATTGTGGTTGGTCCCGAATTAAAACTTAATGAAGTAGGAATCCCAAAGAAAATGGCTTTAGAACTTTTCAAACCCTTCGTTATTAAAAAACTTTTAGAGAAAGAACTTGTCTATAACGTGAGATCGGCCTCTAGATTGATTGAACAAGAAACGGATGAGGTTTGGGCCAGTTTGGAGGAAGCGGTCAAAGATAAACTCGTATTATTGAATAGGGCTCCTACTCTTCACCGCTTGGGGATTCAGGCCTTTTACCCTAAATTAATTGAAGGGGAGTCAATTAGAATTCATCCAATGGTGTGCAGGCCCTTTAACGCCGATTTTGACGGAGACCAGATGGCGGTCCATTTACCACTAGCAGAGGAGGCGCAACGGGAAGCAAAAGAGATTATGCTTTCAGCTTCAAACTTGCTGAAACCAGCTACCGGTTCCCCAGTGATTAGTATTAATCAGGATATCATTCTCGGCTGTTATTTCCTGACTCGTATGGAAGAAAAAGGCCAAGAAAATAAGATTTTTGGCAGTAAGGAAGAAGCAGTTATTGCTTACGAATTTAGAGACATTGGTTTACAAGAAAAAATAAAAGTAAAATTAAAACCAAAAGAACCCCCAGTTGAGACCACAGCGGGGAGAGTTATCTTTAATGAGGTCTTTCCTCCGGATTTTCCTTTTCAGAATACTTTGATAAAAGTTAAAAATTTAGAAGCAATAATCAGGGACATTATTGAGAAATATGAACTGCAAAAAGTCCAAGAGGTTTTAGATAAGATAAAAGAACTGGGATTTGAATATTCAACATGGGCTGGAATTTCTTGGGGAATGGATGATTTAATCGTTCCTCCGGAAAAAGAAAACATTTTAGCCAAGGCAGAAAAAGAAATAGAGATGATCGAAGAACACTTTAAAAAGGGTTTGCTTTCAAGAGAAGAAAAAAGTTCAAAGGTAATTGAAGTCTGGAGCAGGGTAAAAACAGAGATTGAAGAATTGGTTCCCAAAACCTTACCTCAGAATGGTTCGGTTTTTCAGATTATTGATTCGGGGGCAAAAGGTTCCTGGGGTCAGCCCGTCCAGATGACGGGGATAAAAGGGTTGGTGACTAATCCAGCAGGCCAGATTATAGAGTTGCCCGTAAAAAGCTCTTTTAAAGAGGGTTTTGATGTTCTGGAATACTTTATTTCAACCCATGGCGCCAGAAAAGGAACTGCCGATACAGCTCTAAGGACCTCTACTGCAGGATATTTAACCCGAAGACTGGTTGACGTTGCTCACGAGGTTATAGTAACCGAAGAGGATTGTGGCGATAAAGAAGGCTTCGTCATCTGGAAAAAAGATGCAGATGAAATAGGTCAAAATTTTGTTTATAAGATTTTAGGAAGAATAATTTTAGAAAAAATTCCAGGAATTTGTAAAGAAGGAGAAATTATTGATTGGGAAAAAGCAGAAAGAATAGTTGCTGCCGGCATTAAAAAAGTAAAAGTAAGGTCTCCTTTAAGTTGTAAATCAGTCAGGGGAATTTGTCGGAAATGCTATGGCTTAGATCTTGGCAATAATCAATTGATAAAAGTCGGCGAAGCTGTGGGAGTAGTGGCCGCCCAGTCAATTGGCGAACCGGGTACCCAATTAACAATGAGAACTTTTCATACTGGTGGAGTGGCAGGAGGAGGCGACATTACTATGGGTTTGCCGCGAGTCCAAGAAATTTTTGAAATGAGAACACCCGGCGGCAAAGCAGAAATATCGGAGGTTGACGGAAAAGTTTTAGAGGTAACGCGAGATAAGATAATAAAGATAAAAGCCAAACCGTCAGTCGTAAAGTCCACCAAGAGAAATAAAACTAAAAAGAGTAAGGCAGAAATCATTGAATACAAAATTCCGGCAAGGGCGGCAATTTGGGTAAGTCAGGGTCAAGAAGTAAAAAAAGGACAGCAGCTTTGCGAGGGCAGTTTAGATTTAAAAGAATTATTTAAATTAGCTGGCGCAGAGGAGACGCAGCGTTACATCATTAGAGAAATACAAAAGATTTATGTCTCTCAAGGCGCTATCATTCATGATAAACATATTGAAACGATTTGTCGGCAGATGTTTTCAAGGGTAAGAATTAGAGATGCGGGAGATTCAATTTTCTCTATTGGAGAAATTGTAGAACGGGCGAAATTCTTAGAAGAAAATGCTCGGCTCAAAAAAGAAAAAAAGAATAAAGCCATAGCGACACAGGTATTGTTAGGAATTACTCGGGTTGCTTTAACGACAGATAGTTTTCTTTCTGCAGCTTCTTTTCAAGAGACATCGCGAGTTTTAATTAAGGCCTCCCTGGAAGCAAAAGAGGATAAGCTGAGAGGATTAAAAGAGAATGTGATAATCGGAAAACTTATACCCGCCGGTACCGGTTTCAGAAGAGAAGAGAAAGATAAGCGATGAGAACTGCGTTCTCATCTTTACCTTCGCTTCCATATATACTACTATAAATTATGAATGAAAGCTTGGTGTAAAATAAAGGAACGTGGCTCAAAAGAAAAAGATTAAAAATAACAAAAAATCTCCAACAATCGAAAAGTTGGCCGTTCTCTTTGCCCTGCCTCAAGAAACTAAAAAATGGATTTGGGGCGTAGTTGTTTTTATCTTGGCGATAATCATTGCTTTGAGTTTTTTTAATCTTGCGGGAGTCGCTGGTGTTGCTTTAATGAAGGGGCTCACTTTTCTGATTGGCAAAGCGGTTTTTATTATTCCCCTGATTTTGGTTTTGGGAGGATTAGTTTTTTTTAACGTAAAATACCAGAAATTTTTTGGGCCGACAATTTTGGCAATTATTATTTTAATTGTCGGTTTAGCTGGATTTATTGAGAGTTTAAATCCTGAAACAAGACAGGGAGGTTGGATAGGTTATGTTTTAAGCTGGCCGTTTTTAGGTTTATTTGGAGGATTAGTAGCTAAGATTATTTTTGGTGGAGTTATTATGATCGGCTGTCTGATTTTTTGGTACTTAATTAGAGGGCCGAAGGTAAAAGAAATTTCTAAAATTAAAGAAGGATTAGAAGTAGAGAAAGAACCATCTCTGATAAAGAAAATTTTTTTACCAAAGTTTAAGGTAAAAGAAATAGAGCCAAAAATAAAAGAAGCTTCCCTTAAATTAGAAGAACCGATTTTAGAATTGAAACAAAAAGAAGTACCGCAAAGATTTTTAGCTGGAGAACAATACAAAACACCTCCTTTAGAATTATTGGAGACCGATAAGGGAAAAGCCACCGCTGGCGATATTGTAACGAACTC
>Ga0172362_10004314_pt1 | contig 12323 bp, 3 predicted proteins | sample LakKivs1_kivu2a2_FD_114534 | JGI IMG/M metagenome (GOLD analysis project Ga0172362, IMG submission 114534) | Sediment microbial communities from Lake Kivu, Rwanda - Sediment s1_kivu2a2 | ecosystem: Environmental > Aquatic > Freshwater > Lake > Sediment | place: Rwanda: Western Province, Lake...
CCTGCAGGCTCGTTCGCTAATGCAAATGCGGCAGAGACCACGTTCACCATGCCGGCTCAAGCTGTGACCGTGACCGCTCACTTCGAACAGGTACCCACCTATGCACTCACCATGGCAGTGACTCCCGTCGGCAGTGGAACGGCGACGGACCAGACCGATACTGGCCCTTATGAGCAAGGTGAACAGGTCAGCATAAAAGCACAGGCCGTAGCGGGCTACCGCTTCGTCAACTGGACCGCCCCTGCGGGCTCGTTCGCTAATGCAAATGCGGCAGAGACCACGTTCACCATGCCGGCCCAAGCTGTAACCGTCACCGCTCACTTCGAATTGATACCCACCTATGCGCTCACAATGGCAGTGACTCCCCTCGGGAGTGGAACGGCGACCGACCAAACCAATACCGGTCCTTATGAGCAAGGTGAGCAGGTCAGCATAAGGGCTCAGGCCGCAGCGGGCTACCGCTTCGTCAAGTGGACCGCCTCTGCGGGCTCACTCGCTAATGCAAACGCGGCAGAGACCACCTTCACCATGCCGGCTCAAGCTGTGACCGTCACTGCTCACTTCGTGGCATTCACTGCCCCGGGTAATGTTGATCTAGTGAGGGCTGACCTTGGCGTAGAAAGCATCACCGTTAGCACTATAGACCTCGGTGCAGTCAACACCACAGACATGCCCGAGGGTATAGAACCCCAGGAGGCTTACGTTGTGGACTCGACGGGAACTGGAAGCTTCACCCTGAGGTTCACCGATATTGCCAATGCCAGTAGCATTGTAATCTATAAAGTAGTTGATAGCGCGTGGACTCAGATCTCACCTACAGCTATCACAGTCATTGGCCCTACTACCATAGACATTACTATGGAAGTTGGTGACCCAATTCTCGTGTTTGCCTCGCGCATGGGCGCGGTTGGTGGCGACGCTTTCCCAACGAATAAGCTCCTATTGCTGATACCTTGGATTGTTCTTGGCGCAGGCCTCGTAACCGCGACAAGTCTACTAGTGCTGAGACGACGCCGGGCATAGAACTGGGGCACTAACACCATAGGAGCGGACTTGAAGTGCGCACCTATGGCTAAGCATAAGGCGTGACACTCCGCACCGCTGGGTGATGAAGAGTGGGGCAGCGGCAGTTATGTTACCGCGCAAGTCTGCAGCTGCCCCATAACCAGGTGCTCCAGGAACCATGCCTCGAGGTTAAGCTGGAGCAACTTACGGTGAGTACGTACACAGCTTGAGAGGTCATGGTATGCCCTGGCGTCATCTGAGCAACCCGCTGGGTTTGTTGCCCCACAGTTCACTGTTTTGCGTGAATCCCCGCGTGCACGTCGCCGCCCCCAATGACGACTCGGATGGCAGAGTAATACGCCCCGCCCGCTCGTGGAATCCACTGAGCCAGCCATACAATTCGACAACTGACGTAGAGCCTGCGAAAGGTTACCGGGTAGCATCGGTGCAGGATTGCACCATGATATTATGAACATAGGAGGTAGGGCAGTGAAGAAAAGCAAACTAATGGCCAGGCTATTTGGGGTTGCGCTTGTGTTTGTGCTGGCTGGGTCGATGGTTGGAGGGCTTCCCGCCCTGGTAGGGAAGGCTGAAGCCTCTACGGCAACCATTTATGTTCCTGATAACTATCTCACAATTCAAGCTGCGGTGGATGCGGCAATCGCCGGCGACACAATCGTGGTACATGCTGGAAAATACCAGGAGCACGTCACTTTGTATAAATCCTTGATTCTGGAGACTGATGATGGAGCGATCATCGATGGTGGTGGCAGTCTGTCCACGGTAACCATCACCGCTGAAGGCTGCACGGTGAGCGGCTTCAATATCACGGGTTCGGGTTCCCACCCTAATGAGAATGCCGGCATCAGGATTGACTCAAATACCAATAATGTCTCGGGAAATACCATTTGGGGCAACAAAGGGGATGGCATTCTGCTCAATGGTGATTACAATACCATAATGGGTAATTCTATCTCGGAAGGTGGAGGCAACGGAGTCTACATGGGGTGGGCTTACGGAAATACTATTCAGGGTAACACGATCTCAGGCAATGGCGGCTATGGACTATACCTGTATGGGCGTAATAACATCCTTCGGGACAATGCTATGAATGATAACGGTCGTAACTTCGGCGTTGATTACCCGTATGACAACAACGATGTCGATACGTCAAACATCGTGGACGGCAAACCAATCTACTATCTGGTCGGTGTGGAGGATGAGGTAATAGACTCTGCCAGCAATGCCGGCTATGTGCTTGTTATGGACTCACAAAACATCACCATTAGAGACCTGGCCCTGACCAATAACGATAGAGGGGTTTACTTGTACGGCTGCTATGGCTGCCTGGTGGACAACGTCACTGCTCAGGACAACGATTATGGCATATACCTGCAAGAGTGCTCGTATTGTACAGCGCAGAACTGCACAATTACAGGCAACGGGCAAGGTATCTATCTCTGTGGCTCCATCGGCAGTCTGATAAATGGGAATATCATCCAGACTAGCGACAGCAGTGGTATTGGATTGGATAGTTCCGATGGCAGCTTTCTAGCCGGCAACATTGTTAGAGATAATCAGTCAGGAATTAGCCTTTCCGGGTCATATGACTGCCGAATCGAGCATAACCTGGTTACTCAGAGTGAATATGAGGGCATATCTATAGACAGTGGGCGCGGCCACCTTATCTACGGAAATACCTTTTACAGGAATGGCTATTATGGCCTAATAATGTGGGCTGCCGAGAATAACGATATACATCATAATAACTTCCTGGATAATGGCGACAATGCCCGGAGCCAAAGTAGCCTGGGGGCTAATTCCTGGGACGATGGCTCTGAGGGCAATTACTGGAGCGACTATGAGGCAAGATATCCGGATGCGGAGGAGGTAGATGAGACAGGCATTTGGGATACCCCTTACGACATCCCGGGTGATGCTGGTGATGAGGACAATTACCCATTGGTCGAGCCTTTTGAGACTCTGATACCCAACCAGCCCCCGAACGGACCTCGTAACCCCTCCCCCGCAGACGATGCCATTGGTGTCTCAATAAACGCCACTCTAAGCTGGACAGGAGGTGATCCTGACCCAGCCGATACTGTGACCTACGACATCTACTTTGGTACCAATGCCACTCCACCATTCATGGAGACCGTCGGGCCATATCCGGCAACGCAATCTTCCATAACCTACGACCCAGGCACGTTGACCGGTGCCACGACGTATTACTGGAAGATAATCGCCACCGACAGCCATGGCCTATCGACAGAAGGACCCGTGTGGGATTTCACCACTACCACAATCATCCGCGTCCCGGACGATTATCCCACAATCCAGGCTGCTGTGGACGCGGCAAGCTCCGGCGACACAATTATGGTGCATGCTGGAACATACCAGGAGCATGTCACCCTATACAAATCCCTGGTTCTGCAAACCAATGAGGGAGCCACTATTGATGGTGGGGGCAGTCTATCCACCGTAACCATTACGGCTGGTGGGTGTACGGTGAGCGGTTTTAATGTCACCGGCTCGGGTTCGCATCCGAATCAAAATGCGGGCATAAGAATCGACTCATCTGACAATAGTATATCGGGCAACATTATCCGGGGGAACAAATGCGATGGCATTCTGCTCAATGGTGAAGAGAATGCCATAATGGTCAATTCTATCTCTGAGAATGAAGGCAACGGGCTCTACGTGGGCTGGGGTCATAGAAACACTATCGAGGATAATACAATCTCCGGCAATGGCGGTTACGGGCTATACCTTTACGGGTGGAGTAATATAGTCTCAGGCAATACGATTTCAGATAATGGCGACTACGGGCTATATCTCAGTGGCGATGGCAACATCCTCCGGGACAATATCATGAGTGGCAACGACCGCAACTTTGGCGTGTCCTGGAATATATACAATGATGTTGACACTTCAAACACAGTTGACGGCAGGCTAATCTACTACCTGGTCGGTGTGGAGGACGACGTAATAGGCTCTGCCAGCAATGCCGGCTATGTGCTTGTTATCGACTCACAAAACATCACCATTGGAGACTTGGCCCTGACCAATAACGATAGAGGGGTTTACTTGTACGGCTGCTACGGCTGTCTGGTGGATAACATCACTGCTCAGGACAACGATTATGGCATATACTTGCAGACATGCTCGTATTGCACGGCACAGAACTGCACAATGACAGGCAACGGGCAAGGCATCTATCTCAGCGGTTCTATCGGCAACATTGTAACTGGCAATATAATACAGACCAGCGACTATACCGGTATTGCACTCGAAGGTTCTGATGGTAACTTCCTGACCGGTAACATTGCTAGAGACAATCAGTGGGGGATTAGCCTGTCGTATTCATATGATTGCCGGATTGAGCATAACCTGGTTACTCAGAATGAACATGATGGCATATCTATAGACGGAGACGGCCACTTTATTTATGGAAATACCATTTCACAAAACGGCAATTGTGGCGTAAGAACGTGGTCTACTGGTGGCGATGATATACATCATAATAACTTCGTAGATAACGGGGACAATGCCTGGAGCTGGAGTAGCGTGGGGCCTAATTCCTGGGACGATGGGTCTGAGGGCAATTACTGGAGCGACTATGAAGAAAGGTATCCGGATGCAGATGAGGTAGATGAGACAGGCGTTTGGGATACGCCTTATGAAATTCCGGGCGATGCTGGTGATCAGGACAATTACCCGTTGGTCGAGCCTTTTGAGACTCTGATACCTAACCAGCCGCCAGACGGACCTGGTAATCCCTCCCCCGCAGACGATGCCGTTGGCGTCTCAATAGATGCCGGTCTGAACTGGACAGGAGGCGATCCTGACCCAGCAGATACTGTGACCTACGACATCTACTTTGGTACCAATGCCACTCCACCATTCATGGAGACCGTCGGGCCATATCCGGCAACGCAATCTTCTATGACCTACGACCCAGGCACGTTGGCCGGTGCCACGACGTATTACTGGGAGATAATCGCCACCGACGGCCATGGCATATCGACAGAAGGGCCCCTCTGGCATTTCACCACACAATCCTCCGCACCAAGCATTACGGTGACCTCTCCCAATGGCGGCGAGAACTGGAAGATTGGAAGTACCCGGACTGTCACCTGGCAATCCTCTGGAGTTACCGGAGACGTTCATATTGCAATTTCCTGTGACGGTGGTTCAAGCTGGTTTGATATCATCACCGATACAGCTAATGATGGTAGCGAGAGCTGGATAGTAACTGTGCCGGCAACTGCTCAAGCCAGGGCAAGGGTAATGAGTGTTTCAGACAGCAATATATGGGACATCAGCGATGGGAATTTCGTCATTGATGCGGAAGTCTGGGCGGTACCTATGATAGCAGACGCCGGAGTGGAAGGAAGCAATGCCAATATTGAATTCGGGATATATTTCGATGCCACGGATGGATACGATTATGGCATCGATCTCCCCAGTCCACCTCCGGACCCGGGTGCGTTATTTGAAGGCTATTTCTCTATCGTTGACCCGACCTTTCCCAGATTGAACAAGGACTTCCGGGGCGAGATACTTGACGACTGGACGTTGGAGGTAAAGTCGACAGACCACGACATTCAGTTGACCTGGGATGCTGGCGACATTCCATCGGAGCTTACGGCTCTCATGAACGCTGGGACAGAGACGATAGATATGAAAGCTCAGAGCGGCGTGGTGCTGACCGCTGGGGAATACACCATAACGATTTCGGTGTCAGAACAGGTCGAGATACAGTTATCTCTCAAGGCAGGGTGGAACATGGTATCTGTACCTGCGCTCCTAGCAAGCAATTCCACCACTGCAGTGTTTCCGGGAGCGGCTGGCATCTTCGCCTGGAACGCCACAAGCAGGAGCTACTACATGCCCACGGTGATTGAACCGGAACAGGGATACTGGGTGGCAGTAACCGGGAACACCACAATCACTGTAAGCGGTACTCCGATAGATGACTGGACAACCGATATCAAGGCGGGCTGGAATATGGTCGGCTCTGTGAATACTATCACGAGCATCGCTGACCCCAATGACGACCCTGATGACAGCGTATTGTCCACCGGCTATTGGTGGAATCCGGTGAGTAAGGCATATGTCCTCATAACAGATATAGAGCCAGGGAAGGGATACTGGTTAGCATCCGTCAGTAATTGCACCTTGACATTATGAACGATGGAGGTACAGCAATGAAAAACCGCAGATTGATGGGCAAAATCCTTGGCATCGCACTTGCATTTGTCCTAGTTGGGGCGATGCTTCCTCTGGTGGCATTTGGCAGCCACAACCAAGCTCTAGCTCAGGAGGGAAAGACCTGGTATGTCGACGATGATATGCTGGATTGCTCAGATGCTGACTTCACTAGGATTCAGGATGCGATGGATGCTTCCAGCTTCGGGGATATCATTATCGTTTGCCCTGGCAATTACCACCAGACAGACTTCATTATTGAGCCTACGAGGGAAGTGGTTATTGAGGAAGGGACAATTGTAAGAACAAAAGGTGGCCTGCTTAGAGAAGGGGCATGCTTGATTCTCAGGGGTACGTGGTTTTTTCTGGACGGGTATGAAATACATTTTGAAGAGGGAGCAACTGTTGTCATGGAAGGCGGCTCTGTAATCAAAACAGAAAGCCCCTTTTTAATCGTTGACGGGGTACAAACTGATAAGGATACATACTCAGCCTATGAAGCTGTATGTCTCACCGCGGTGATCTTGGATGAGAATGGTACAAGAGTGTCAGCCAATGTAAAAGCAGAGATTGAAAACCCCGTTGGATCAATAGAGATGGTTTCATTAAATGAGATAGGAACTGGCAGCTACAACGGGACTTTCAACAATACCTCCGCAAATGGGACTTATCGTGTGGCCATACAAGCTGAGATGGCGGGGTATATAGGGCACACCGTTTGGCTGAGTTTTGAAGTTACACTGGTACCTGTGCTTCTGGTGCACGGCTACAAAGGAAACCCCGACGATTTCAAGTATATGAAAAAGTGGCTTGAGGATGATGGTTTCATTGTCTATACGCTCGACTGTGCACAGGGAGGAGTCGCCAATGGCGACATCAAGGACTATGCTAAACGTCTTTCCCAGAAAATAGATGAGGTAAGAGACCCCGACCAAGACGGTAGGTATGAAATTGGCAAGGTTGATATTATTGCTCACAGCATGGGGGGATTGATTTCAAGATGGTATATGGAGAAATTCGCCGGTGCTAGCAATATTCGAAATCTAATCATGCTTGGAACACCAAATCATGGAAGCGAGCTATTTAAGCTAGCATACATACCGTTTCTTGGGCCAATTCTGCGTATTCTGGCCAACTCGGGGCAAGCAGGTAAAGACATGACACCCAATAGTCCGTTTCTCGAGGAGTTGGGCTACGAAGGAAGGATCAATTACCATACTATCGCGGGAACCAATGATCGACTGGATCCTAAGTTGTGGTGGTTTACCACCCGAATCCTGAAAGGTGATGATGATGGCCTTGTCAGGACTGTCAGCGCTGAACTTGGTGGAGCGGCCGACCATTCTGAACGCTACTTGAATCACGATGAACTGAAGAAGAATAAGGCATTGTATGACACCGTGATAAAGAACATATTAACCGGCCGGCCAGTTGGCAACCAAGCCTATACGGAAATAGAGACTGAAAAAACTGGTAGCACTACTCAAGAAGCCCCGATGATCTGGGGCATGATCTTTCCTAGCCAGGAAAAGTCTCATGAAATACCGGTGAGTGCTACCACCGAGGCAACTTTTGCCCTGGGTTGGGTTGCGGGCGACCTTGACCTCAGTCTGACCACCCCCAGCGGCACATTGATTGACCCCTCTGCTGCTGAGAGCGACCCCAATATTATCTATTATGACGATGAGGAGATTACAGTTGAGGGCTATACAGTTCAAAATCCAGAAACTGGGATTTGGCAGGTGAACATAGCCGCGGCGAACATATCAGGGGAAGGTGAAGATTATGCAGTGATGACATTCCTTGAAACGACGGTAACCATTTCTCTCAACCTCGCAAGATACCAGTATGACCCCGGGGAGCGGATAAACATAGCCACCGAAATCAAGAGCGGTGAAACAGAGATAAGTGAGGTATCGATTACTGCGGACATACGAAGGCCAGATGACTTGGTTGATAGTGTTACGTTGTATGATGATGGCTTGCACAGTGACAACGAAGCGGACGACGGGATATATGCCAATAACTATGCCAATACAGACATGTGGGGGACTTACGGTATCATCGTCACTGCCTGTGGAACAGTCGATAGCGAACAATTTGCCCGACAGACGGCTACCACGGTGTGGGTAGAACAATACCCAGATTTGAATTTGGGTGCATCTGACATTTATTTCTCAAATGATTCCCCATCCGCCAATGATATTGTCACTATAGTGGCAACAATCTACAATATCGGAGACGCAGATGCAAATAATACGTCAATACTGTTTTACGATGGAGAGCCCGCAGATGGTGAATTGATAGGTGAAGATGCAATCAGTGTTAGTGCTAGTCAGACCGCCGAAGCATCTATTTCCTGGAATGCCACAGCAGGAGAGCATGAAATATATGTTTTTATAAGCCCATTTAATGAGTTTCTGGAGGAGGATTATACGAACAACAAGGCATCTAAAATCATCGAAGTCGCTCAAATCCCGGACGGGCCAGTCCATAATCTATATACAGGAGAAGATTTCTCCACAATTCAAGCTGCAATAGATGATTCTGATACAATGGATGGGCATACTATAATAGTAAATGCTGGAACTTACAACGAAAACGTAAACGTCTATAAATCTCTGACGATTAGATCAACTTCTGGAAGTCCCGCGGATACGATTGTTCAGGCTGCAAATTCAGGTGACCATGTTTTTGAGGTAATTACAGATTACGTGAACATGAGCGGATTCACAGTTGAAAATGCAACCGCAATTCGCAAAGCCGGAATATATCTTAATTCCGTAGAGCATTGTAATGTCTGCAATAACATTGCGACGAATAACCGGGATGGTATTTTCCTGACCTCCTCGAATAACAATAGTATAATCAACAATAACACAAATGGCAACGAATGGTATGGCACGCACTTGGAGTCTTCGAACAATAACGATGTCTTGAATAACAACGCATCGAATAATCAACTGGGCGTCTTCCTATGTTCTTCAAGTGACAACGCGCTTATGAATAACACGATATTGAATAACGGGTACGGCATTTACTTGAATTCTTCAAGCGACAACAATGTTTCCGACAACGATGCATCGAATAACAACTACGGCATCCGCCTCTTTTCTTCGAGCAGTAACGACATAACGAACAACGTCGCAGACGACAACGAATTGGACGGCATCTACTTGGATTCTTCAAGCGACAACAACGTGTTGTATAACAATGCGTCGAACAACGGCGATGGGATACGCCTGCAGGATTCAAGAAACAACAACATAGAGAGTAACATCGCGGACGACAATGAATGGAACGGTATCTACTTGTATCTTTCGGATAATAATAATCTTAGCAACAACAATGCATTGAACAACGAATATGGCATGGAATTACATCACTCTGACAACAACGACATCATGAATGGTGACGTAAACACAAATAATCGTGCCGGCATCTATCTCTCTCATAGTTTCGGTAATGCGGTTTCACATAGCAATATTGCATACAATAATTATGGTATCAGCGTTATCGGCAGCATCAGCAACGAGATTTCACATAATAACATCTCGTACAACGCCCATGGCATCTGGCTCTGTGGTAGCTCCGACAGTACGATTTCGTGTAATAACATTACATACAACAGTAATGGAATCCTTGAACCTGGAGAAGAGTCTTTCCCTTCCGATAGAGCCGAAACTTTTTCCATAGGCGGCCCCGGCACTTATCCTCAATTTACTAAGGAATTGGTGATGGATCCTTTCGATGCAAGACAGGGAGAGAAACAAACTCTTTCTATTTGGGCTGAAGACCTCCAAGGTGTAGAGAGAGTGTATGCTATGGTTGAGACAGACAAGGATGATGAGTTAATAGAATTCGAATTAGTTGAAGGAACGTGCAATTTAGGAAGGTGGATGGGTTCTTGGGTTACAAGGGACATCTCTGTTGTCTCCCGCGGTTATCAGACGAATTTCTATGCCGTGAATCTCGGGGGTAGCAACACTAAGATGTCTGCTGTGTGGTATTCACTCGGTTCCGTTATCTCCCGCAGCACAATTTCGCAGAACAACATCAAATACAATGATTATGGTATCTGGCTGCATTTTAGCAATAACAACACGATTGAAAAGAACAACGTATCAAACAATGATTACGACGGCATCCGTTTAGAGGGTTCTTCAAGCAATAGTAGTATCAGGTACAACATCGCAAACTCAAACGCATGTAACGGTATTTCTGTCTGGAACTCAAGCGATAACATAATCTATCTCAACGATTTTGTGAATGATACAAATAACGTCTATTCTTATAATTCAACCAACTTCTGGAACTCTCAAGAAGAAGAAACCTACATCTATTACGACAATACCTATACAAGCTACCTGGGCAACCACTGGAGCGATTACTCAGGAAGCGATGCTGATGGAGATGGGATTGGAGATACGCCTTATCCCATAGATTCGGATAAGGACAATTATCCGCTGACGGAGCCTTTTGAGAACTGCATAGTTGTGGAAATAGAAGAAATACAATTATCGCTGCAGGCCGGCTGGAATATGGTCTCCGTATCTTTAGCATTAGCAGACAACTCAACCAGCGCAGTGTTCCCCGCGGTAGCCGGCGTTTTCGTTTGGAACGCTACCGGCAAGAGTTACTATGAACCCGCAGTGATTGAACCGGAAAAAGGCTACTGGGTGGCAGTAACCGGGAACACCACAATCACTGTAAGCGGTACTCCGATAGATGACTGGACAACCGATATCAAGGCAGGCTGGAATATGGTCGGCTCCGTAGGTGCTAACGCGAGCATCATTGACCCCAATGACGAGCCTGATGGCAGCGTAATACCCACTGCTTACTGGTGGGATCCGGTGGGTAAGTCGTATAGCATCACAACCGACTTAGAACCAGGGAAGGGATATTGGGTTGCATCAATCAATGACTGCACACTCACGCTATGAGCAAGGGAGGTGCGACAATGAAGAACAGAAATATCCTCTTACAAGCTCTACTCTGTCTGGTTCTGATCTTTAGTCTCACTCCCGCGGTCCGGGGCAGCGCAACAGTCGTTGCCGTAGAAGAGACGTCTCTGCCTGCCGGGGCGCTTACATCTGTCGAAATGGTTGAAGTACAGTTTTCCCTGCAGGCTGGCTGGAACATGGTCTCTGTTCCTGTGGTGCCGTCAGACAACTCCGCCAGCACAGTGTTCCCCGGAGTGGCTGCCATTTTCGCCTGGAACGCTACCAGCAGGAGCTACTACGCGCCCACGGCAATTGAACCCGAACAGGGATACTGGGTGGCAGTAACCGGGAGCACTACAATCACTGTAAGCGGGACTCCACTGGATAACTGGGCAACCGGCATCAAGGCAGGCTGGAACATGGTCGGCTCCGTGAATACCACCACGAGCATGGCCGACCCCAATGATTACCATGATGGCAGCGTGGTACCGCTTGCATACTGGTGGGATCCGGCGGGCAAGTCCTACAACGACCTGACAACAGACATGGAGCCTGGGAAGGGATACTGGCTGGCAGCCACAGAGGACTGTTTCCTGACACTGGCAACCAGCTATGACATCGTCGACTATGAGAACACCAAGGTAGTTACGGAGCAAGAGGCACAGAGCATAGCTGAAGTGACCGAGAACAGGACTGAAATCCTGTTTGACGAAGTCACACCCTTCGTAGCTGGTATAGAGGCAGGCGATGTCCTCGTGTGCAATCAACCCGTCCCCGGAGCAGAATATGGCTTTCTCGAGCGTGTGACTGGAGTAAGCGAGGAAGGAGGGGTAGTGGAGGTGCAGGTGGAACCTGCCACCCTGGAAGACGCCATTGAACAGGGAGTGATAGTGGTCAGCCAGACGATTCCTGTGCAAGAGTTAATGAGCAGTGCACGCTGGGCAAGCGGTGTGGAGGTAGCAGCCGTTGAGGCAGGATACAACTTCACCTATAGCCCGACAGAAGGCGTTAACATCACGGGATATGTGCTGGCCACTGCCGATGCGGATGTTTACATTAAGGCAAGTTTCTGGCACGGGCTTGAGGAGTTCTGGTTCATATTCTCCCCGGGTCTTGAGATGGGGGCCAATCTGACTATGGACAAAGAAGTGAGCTGGAACG
>Ga0172362_10004315_pt1 | contig 12321 bp, 10 predicted proteins | sample LakKivs1_kivu2a2_FD_114534 | JGI IMG/M metagenome (GOLD analysis project Ga0172362, IMG submission 114534) | Sediment microbial communities from Lake Kivu, Rwanda - Sediment s1_kivu2a2 | ecosystem: Environmental > Aquatic > Freshwater > Lake > Sediment | place: Rwanda: Western Province, Lake...
AAGCTCCAGCACTGGCTCAGGTCGCCGGCGACGCACGAAGGGCAGGGCGGCGTCACGCCGCGCGGCCCGCAGGTGAGCCACGGGTTGAGCACCACGCGCTGTCCGACGCGCAGCCCTTTCGCCTCGGGTCCGAGCTCGACGACCTCGCCCACCAGCTCGTGGCCGAGCACCTGCGGCAGCGTGAACCACGACACCATCGGGCTGCCGTTCTCCATGTTGCCGAAGTCGCCGAACACCTGCTTTGCGTCCGAGCCGCAGATGCCGGTCAGGCGCGAGCGGCAGACGACCCAGTCGGGACGCAGCGGCTTCGGGTCCGGCACGTCCATGAGCCGCATCGGCGTCTGCGCGAGGCCGCGCTCGAGCTCGTTCGCGTCCGCCGGGACGTCGTGCGCTTCCGGCGCGACGCCGTAGACCAGAGCCTTCATCGCAATCTCCTTCCGCCGGCGGATCGACCCGCGTGCGGGTGCCCCGCGAGGCATCGGCGAGGACGCCGTACTACAAGGCCGCACGCGATACGAGACTTCGCGATCGCGACGGCTCGACGGTCGGATCGGAGCGGATCGTCGGCGTCGGGTGATGTCCTCAGGGCGACACGACCCCGGCGCCGCACCGCCCGGGCGCCGCGCCGGTCTTGACATCACGATCGCTCGAATCGCATGGTCACCGGGTGGGCACCCTTCGCGACGTCCTGGCGCTCGTCCCTCTCGTGCTGGTCTTCGGCTGCGGCGGAGGAGGTGGAGGCGGGGCCGCAACACCGGCGCCCGAGCCCACCCCGAGCCCCGCGCCGAGCGAGTGCAGCACGACCTACGACGGCACCTTCGATGCGATCCAGAAGCTCGTCTTCGCGCGGCACGGGTGTGCCGCCGATGCGTGTCACGGCAACGCTCGGTCGGGCGCGCTCGACCTGCGGCCCGAGGCGGCCTACGCGAGCCTGATCGAGGCACCATCCGCCGGGAGCGCGCTGCCGCGTGTGGTGCCGGGAGACGACGATCGCAGCTACCTGTGGCGCAAGCTCGCGGCCAAGACGATCCCCGGGTCGTTCGAGATCGGCGGCTCGCCCATGCCGATCGGCGACACGACGCTGAGCGAGGACGAGCTCGAGCTGGTGCGTCTCTGGATCAAGGGCGGTGCGCCGGAGACCGGCACGGTGCTCGAGGCGGAGGGGCTGGTCGACGGATGCCTGCCCGATCCCGAGCCGATCACGATCCGCCCGCTCGATCCGCCGCCAGCCGGTCGAGGCCTGCAGCTCGTCATGCCTCCCTTCGACCTGCCCGCAGGATCCGAACGCGAGGTCTGCTTCGCGCAGTACTACGACCTGAGCGACCAGGTGCCGCCGGAGTTTCTCGACGAGAGCGGCGAGAACTTCCGGATCGCCGTCTCGGACTTGCGCCAGGATCCGCAGTCGCACCACCTGATCCTGCTGCGCTACGACGGGGACGCGCCGCCGTCCGCATTCGGCGCCTTCACCTGCCGCGGTGGCGAGCGTGACGGCGAGTCCTGCGAGCCTACCGACACGAAGGGCTGCGGCGCGGGATCCTGCGCCGGCGCGGTGGTCGATGCGGTGGGCTGCGTCGGCTTCGGCCCTGGGGGCACGAGTGCGATCGAGCTGCCGCAGATCCTGGTCGCGCAGCAGTCGCAGGAGCGTCAGGAGCTCGACACGGGTGTCTATGCCGAGATCCCGGTGCGCGGCCTCTGGGTCTGGAACTCGCACGCGTTCAACCTGACGGGCCGCGACCACCTCATGAACGCCCGCATCAACTACTGGTTTGCCGACGTCCAGGAGAAGCAGGTGCAGCGCATCTTCGACCTGTCGAAGATCTTCGCCCAGCGGACGCCCCCGTTCGGCCGCGAGACGATCTGCAACGATCTCCCGTTGCCGCAGGGAGCGCGTCTGTTCAATCTGATCTCCCACACCCACAAGCGTGGCAAGCGCTTCTGGGTGGAGGGACCCGACGGCCGCCAGATCTACGAGAACTTCGTCTACAACGATCCGGTGAACCAGTACTACGATCCGCCGCTCGCCTTCGACTCGCCCGACCCCGCGGAGCGCACCCTGCACTACTGCGCCGTTTACGAGAACGGCCTCTCCGACGACGGCACGCCGGATTCGGAATCGGTGCGGCGCGCCTCGAACACGCCCGAGAACGCGTTGTTCCCCTGCGCGCCGGTCGCGTGTACAGCGGGACGCCTCGGTGAGGCCTGCAGCGGCGCGAGCGACGACTCTGCTTGCGACAGCGCACCGGGCAGCGGCGACGGCGACTGCGACGCGTGCGTCCTGCGCGGCGGAAACAGCACCGAGGACGAGATGTTCATCCTGATCGGCGCCTACTACGTCGAGTAGCGCCTTTGCCGGCACGGGGAGATCCGAACATGCGCACGTCCAGGCAAAGCGGCCGGGCACGTCTCCGCAGCATGCTGGGACTCGTCGCCCTTCTCGCCATGGCGGCCTGCTCCGACGGACGCCCCGCGACCGCGCCGGTGCCCGTCGCGCCTCCGGCTCCCGAGGGACTGCTGCCCGTTCCGGCGCCCGGCGAGGGCATGCAGCTCCGCATCACCAACCACGAGGTGCCGATCGGCGGCGAGACCGAGATCTGCGAGCTGTTCGTCCTCGACAACGAGGAGCCGCTCGAGATCGGCGGCTTCGAGATCCGCCAGCCGCTCGGCAGCCACCACTTCGTGGTCTACTCCTACGAGGGGACCGGCGCCGAGATGTACCCGAAGGGTCAGTTCGAGGCGTCGGGCTGCACCGGCGTCGGGCCGCCGGACTCGATGAACCTCGTCCAGGTGGCCGGCGCGGGCGACGACTACGAGAGCATCCAGTACCCGCCGGGTACCGGCATCCGCCTGCGCCCGCGGCAGCCGATCCTGCTGAACTCGCACTACACCAACAGCACCGGGCAGCCGTTCAGCCCGACGGTGTACGTCAACCTCTACTTCGCGAAGCAGAAGATCCAGAACACGCTCGAGGCGTCGACGATCGCGAACTACAGCATCTTCGTGCCGCCGCGTCGCACGGCGACCACCACGGCGCGCTGGACGGTGCCGTTCGACCTGCACTACATCCTGCTCTCGTCGCACGAGCACAAGCGCGGCGTGAAGTTCACCGCGCGCATCGCCGAGGGCGCGGTCGATCGCCCCGAGGGCGACCGCGTCGGGCGGTCCTACGGCGACGATACGCGCGCCGAGGGCAGCAAGCCGGAGCCGGGCGACTTCTACCGCAGCGACGAGTGGGAGCACCCCACGGTGCTGACCTACGACGAGCCGCGTCTCTTCCGGAAAGGGACCGTGATCGAGTTCTCGTGCACGCAGAGCAACGAGAAGGGCACGCCGGTGACCTTCGGCCCGCTCGCCGAGGACGAGATGTGCATGATGACGGGCATCTACTATCGCGCGTCGACGGCGCCGCCGATCGGGGCGCGCATCCCGGGCTGCCTGCCGCAGGACCAGCAGCTGATCTGCAGCGCCGACCCGGTGACCGGCAACGTCGCGACCGTGTGCGGCGACGGCCTGAAGGGCGGTTCCGAACAGTGCGATCGCGGTGCGGACAACGGCCGCGGCGCCTGCAGGGAGGACTGCACGCTGGACCTCGCGACCAGCGCACCGCTCGGCGAGCACCCCTTCCCGATCGTGTTCAGCGGCCCCGCGGCCGGCACCACGGATTTCCTGAACTCGATCACCAATGGATCGTCCGTGGACGGCGCCCTGGGCATCGTCAGCGATGGCAGCCTGGTGTTCGATGCCGGAATCCCCGACGAGAACGGCGTCGCCACCCTTTCGCAGACCGCCACCGTCACCCTCGGCATCCCGCTGCTCGGCAACTCCGGCTCGTTCTGCGCCCGGCTCCTGCCGAGTGCGAACACGGGCTCGCTCCGCTGCCTCGGCGGCGGTGCCGGATCGAACATCCGCGCGACCATCGACAACGCGAGCGGTGCGGCGCTGCCGACCGACGTGCAGGTCGAGCTCGCGCTCGGCACCAGCGGCCCGGGTGCAGCCGCACTGCTGATGAACGCGAGCCTGCTGCAGGTCGCCGGACCGCCCGAGGAGTGCTTGACGCGCGACTGGAGCGGCGACGCGGTGAACCCGATTCCCTTCACGACCGGCAACGTCACCGGACGCATCGACAACGCGAACGGCAAGCCGGGCACGTCGATCGTGATGAGCCGCGACGGCGAGGGCTTCGACTGCTCGCGCTGGGGCGAGGCGGAGGCGCCGGGAATCGTCTACGCCATGCCGCTGGTCGCGCCGAACGCGGCGCCCGGCTTCGGCGACGTGATCACGCTGCTCGCGCTCGCGAGCCGCGAGCGCGTCGAGGTCGATCCCGAGCCGGAGCCGTCACCGACGCCGGGCGGCGGTCCAACGCCGATCGGCGGCGAGCTGCTCGCGATCCGCGACGAGATCTTCGCAGTGCGCTGCGCGCAGTCGTCGTGCCACGCCGATCAGACCCGCGCCGGCGGGCTCGTGCTGAACGGCGACGACGTCTACGACCAGCTGGTCGGCGTCGCGGCGACCAACCTCGCGGCGCGCGACGCCGGTGCGCTGCGTGTGATCCCGGGCTCGCCCGAGGCGAGCTTCCTGCTGCGCAAGCTCACCGGCGACCTCGGGCCCGACGAGGGCCTGCCGATGCCTTTCGGGGGTGCCACGCTCCCGGCGGAGGAGATCGAGCGCATCCGGGGCTGGATCGCGGACGGCGCGCCGGCGGATTGAAGCGGGCGGGTGGGGCCGCGGCTCAGGGTACGACGCGGTTGCCGCGGACGCTGTCCGGTGGGGCACCGTCGACGGCGGCCTCCGGCACGAAGATCGCGGCGATCGGCGCGCCGGTCTCCGACGTGTTCCGCGCCGCGGCCACCGACCGGACCTCGCAGTCCTCGGCTCGCCCGCGAACCACCACGACGCCGCCGAGCAAGGTGATCGGGTTGCTCGATTCGACGATCACGTTCTCCTCGAGCGCGAGATCCTCGACGCCCGAGCTGCGCGCGACGTCCTTGGTGTCGTTGACCGTACAGCCCTGGACCGACACCGCGATCGGCGCGCGGATCGTGCTGCCGCGCAAGGACACGCCGATGAAGCGGTTGTCCACGAGGTCGGCGGGACGACGGTAGCCGGGGAACTCGATGCCGCCGGCAAGGAAGTCGCCGCCCAGCGGGAGGCTCGCCGCGAGCGCGCCGGCGAGCACGACGCCGACCCCTTCCGCCGTGATGCTCTCGCCCTCGAAGCGAACGTTGCGCAGCCGGTTGCCCGCCGTCGTTCCGGCGGTCTCGAAGCTCGAGCCGGCCGCGACGAGGAGGCCGGTCTGGCGGACGTCCCAGACGTTGCGTCGCAAGACCACGCCGTCGATCGTGCTGCGCTCGACCCGGCACGGGCCGCAGCGCTCGGCATCGCCCGCGACGAGCAGCATCCCGGTGGCGAGGCCGGAGACGGTGTTGTCCTCGAGCGTCAGCTCCGTGAAGAGATCGTCGAACGACTCGCCCCCGAAGAGGATCTCGCCGCCGGTCAAGAAAAATCCGGTGTTGCTGCGCGCGAGGTCGCGCGGCGCCGTGATCACGTTGCCGGCGAAGCGTAGGCGCTCGATCCGGTTCCGCGCCGTCCGGCCGGCGGCGAGCGGCTGCGTGGTGGAGACAAGGATGCCGACGTCGAGCGGGGTCTCGATGACGTTGTCGATCACCTCGAGGTCGACGAGCGCGTTGTCCTCCGTGCTCGCCTCCAGCGACGCCTGCCCGGCGAACGCGAGGATCGCCGTCAGCGGCCGCACGATCCTGTTGCGCGCGATCGAGACCTCTTCGACCAGGCAGTCACGCACGATCTGACCCGGTCCAAAGGCCGATCCAGTCGACACGACGATCCCGGCGTGGACGTCGCGCAGGGTGTTCTCCTCGACGGCGACGTCGCGGAGCCGGCTCGACGCGGCGTTCGCTCCGGCGATGACGATGATCCCGTCCGAGAAGCTGTTGCGCCCGAGCCCGTCGACCGTGTTCGCGAAGATCCGGATACCCGAAGCGGCTCCTCCCGGCGGCGCCGTGACGACGATCGTCGCACCGGGGACCCTCTCCACGGTGAGATGATGGATGCGCACCCCGGTCGCGGCGGTGACGAGCAACGGCGCGATCGAGCGGGGCGCGAGCTCCACGTCGGTGATCCACAAGGTCTCCGTCGAGCTCTCTTGCGGCTCCTCGCCGAGCAGCGATCCGTCGAGCGTCGCACCGGAGCCGTCGATCTCGTCACCCGCTCCGGTGAGTGGCGGCAGGATCGAGACGACTCGCTCCGCTCGGCGGCGCACGGCGACGCGCAGGCCCGGCGCGAAGCGGATCGAGTCGGCGCTGCGGGCGCCCGGCGTGCCGCGGATGGCCGCCCGCTCGGTGCGATCGAGAGCGTCGAGCGAGAGCGTGCCGCTCGCCAGCTCGATCGCTTCGCCGAGGCTCAGTCGCCCGTCGCCGACGGCGCCCAGGTAGTCGGGATCGTCGACGGTGAGGACGGAATCCGTCGCGCTGCGGTCACCGCACGCAAGCGGAACGAGGACGAGGCACGCCGCGGCGAACCTCGTGATCGCGGACGCTGGTGCTTTCGTGCGCAACTCGACGCTCCGGGCCGGAGGTTGGCACGAGCGGCGCCGAGGGCGCCAGCCGGGTGTGCGACAGCCGGGTGTGCGCCAGCCGGGTGTGCGACAGCCCGATGTGCACAGCCCGATGCCCACGCAAGTCCGGTGCGCTCGCGGTGAGCGCCGATCGCCTCCTCGCGGCCGTGCGGGCGCGCCAGAGAGCCGTCGATCGTGGCGCAGGCTCCTGCGATCGGATGTTCGCGAGCTTCACCTTGCCGCGGGCTCGAGGGTCGTGCCGCGGGTGGAGCGGATCCACGCCTCGGCGACGGCGAGGTGCAGCAGAAACGCCGCCACGAACGACACGAGCGAGATCGGCCGTGCCCGTTCGTCGGTGATCTCGCCCATCATCAGCCACGGCACGAAGATGAGGCGCATGGTCGCGATCCCCGTGCCGATCGCAAAGGCGCGGATCATCCACTCGCGGTGTCTTGCGAAGTCGCGGTGTCGAGCACGTCCGAGCGCGGTCGCCAGTGCGCAGATGAACAGTACGGCGAACGGCATGACGAGGTAGACCGCTGCCGCACCGTGAAAAGGAAACAAGATCGTGATCGCGATCGCCGTGATGCCGGCGACGATTCCGGACACGATCGCGACTCGCCCCGTTGCGCGGTGCGCGGCGGGCCAGCGGGAACGCACCCGCCCCACGAACTGCAGCATGCCGCAAGCCAGGTAGACCGCTCCCGCGACGACGTGAGCGCCGATGATCAGCGGGTACCGGAGAAAGCCGGGGTTGTAGTGGTCGGCGCCGAGGAAATGCTCGAACGACAGCGCGATGCCGAGCAGAGCGAGCGCGGCAGTGACAACAACAACCAGGCGCTTCAAGGTCGCCACCTCCGCCGGGCCATACACCGCTCCTCGGCCGCGTCCAACTCCTGGCCGCGTCGCCGGTCGGCGTGGCCGCACGACGCGACGAGAGCCAGCTCGGCAGACCTGTCAGGGCGTGCGCCATTCGAGTGCCGTGAAGCGGGCGAAGTCGGTGTCGTACGAAACCCAGGTGCAGCCGTGCTCGATGGCCAGCGCGGCGTGATACGCGTCCGCGACGAGTCCTCCGGTCGCCCGGTGCTCGCGGCACAGGCTGGTGAAGATGCCCAGGTGACGCGGGCCAGGTCGCACCAGCCGGGCGGTCGGTCGCGCGATCAGCTCGTCGAGGAAGCTCAGGGCCTCGTCGATCATCGAGGGGGACGAGAAGATGCGCGGGTTGGTCACGACACGAACGAACCCGGCGACTACCAGCTCGGACAGAGCGAAGGCCCGGGGGGCCGTCGCGAGATCCCGGAGCCACCCGGCCGCCGCGGCGTGCTGGTGCAGATGCCCCCGGTGGGCGTACACGAGGACGTTGACGTCGGGCATCAACACCGGACGTCAGCGACCCATCTTGACGAGCTCGCCGGCCTCGTCCGCCGCATCGATCAGCTTCGCCGCCCGGTCGAGATCGATCCCGGGGAGGAGATGGCCACGTCCGACGGTCACCAGGCGAAAACGTCTCGCTTTCGGCTCGGGTTCGCGTCGGTGCAGCCCTTCGCGAATGAGCGACTCGATCAGCGCCGAGACGCTGGTTCGAAGCTCGGCGGCGCGCCGCTTCACGTCCTCGGCGAGGCCGTCGTCGAGGGAGATCGTCGTTCGCATGCTCAACTTCATACGGAGGCCGCATAACTTATGCAAACGGCAGCCCGCTCGCGAGCGTTCGTCTGTCCGAGGGGCCGGAGGTCGACTACTCGGCGAGGGGGTTGCGCCGGCCCCGTACCCCGACGGTAGAGGCGGCGGATCGGGCGCGACGGCGTCCCGTCAGCGAAGTCGCTCCCGCAACCGGGGCGCGTTCGGGAAGAGCTCCTCGAGCCTCGCGCCGATCCCCGCTGCCAGCTCGCCCGGCTGCGGTCCGAGGACGCAGAGCAGATACGCGGCGGCCTTCCGGAGCTCGCGCAGGTCCTGCTCGCAGAGCTCTCGCCAGGCCTCGTCCGAAGCGCTCTCGGCGCGACCTGCGGCGCGCTCGAAGTCGATCGGGTAAACGCCGATGGGCGACGTCGAGACGATCACGTTGTGGAGAAAGAGGTCGCCGTGGACGAGGCCGGCGCGGTGCAGGGCGGTGAGCTGTCCGTGGAGGACCTCGAAGAGTTGCCAGAGCCCGATCCGGGCGGCGACGGGCATCTGCTCGGCGACACGGAGATTCGCCTCGGGCGGGTCGAGCTCGAGCGGCGCCAGCTTGTCGAGCGAATGCCCCGGAACGAAGCAGCTGCGGAACGAGGTCCGTGTGCAGCCGATCGGCGGTGGGATCGGCAGGATCTCGGCAGCGCGCTGGTGGCGACGCAGCTCCTGGCCGGGGTCCTGGTGGAAGCAGGTGGGATAGTACGTCTTCCGGAAGTGCACCGGATACTCCCGCGCGAGCGGGTATCGATCGAGGGTGTCCTTGCCGGCGATGACCAGCTCGCCCTGGATCAGCGGCTCTCCGTTCGCGAGCTTCTCCGAAAGCCGCCGCATGACGAAGTCGTGCTCGGGCGGATGCGCGATGAGGGGGGCGAGAGCTTCCTGGAGCTCGATCGCGTGAACCGGTGTCACGCGAACGCGGTTGGGCGCGGCAGCAGGCATCATCGTCCGGGGGGCCGTCGAGCCCCCGCTCGACCCCTCTATCGCCCCGGGCGCGACGGCGAAAGTGCGGCAGGAGCGCCGGGCGCCACGATCGAGCGGGGACTCGAGCACGCAGACGGCGTTCTCGCGCTCGCCCATCTCGTCGATGCTCCTGGCCGCCAAGGCATCGACATCAAGCGCGAATCAGCCGCACGCCGGGGAAGTATCGGCGCAGTCGGTCGAGATCCTCGAGATCCGACGTGAGCACGGCGTCACCACGCTGCGCGGCCGATGCCATGACGATGGCGTCGATCGCCGTCGCTCCCGGAACGGCCGCCAGGGCTTCTCCGGCGATCTTCGCCAGTCGCTCCCCGACCGGCTCGACATCGACGCGCTCGAGGATCAGCCGGGAGCGACTGCCGCCTGTGCGCCACCACTCCGCGACCACGACCGCGGGTACGGTGATCACCGCGCGACGCTCCTGCGCAGCCACCAGCACCGCGCGCATTCGCTTGTCCCCGCGCGACAGGGCGATCAACGCCCCCGTGTCGAACGTGAGGGCCGCCACCCTCAGCGCGCTCGCGTTTGCGGCTGACGCCCGCGCCCCTTGCGCGTCGGCGCCCAGCCGAGCTCGGAACGAATCGCGTCGAGATCGGCCTCGGTGATGTCTTCGGTGCCCAGATCTTCGAGGAGGCGAACCCCGGCCTCGGCCTGCCGCTGGCGCAGGAGGGCCTCCGACACCACGGCCGAGACGCTGGTGCGCCGAGCTCGCGCCCGCTTCCTCGCCCAGGCCAGATCATCCCGGCTCACGGAGATGCTGATCTTCTCTGCGGTCGCCATGGCTGTGTTCCTACCAGGGTAGGATCCCGGCGGCAATCGCGGACGGCCCGACGATGCTGCCAGCTCCGCCGGCCGCGCACCCGGCGCGGTCTCGTTCGGACCGAAGCGGGCCGGCGCGACGCGGTCGGCGTCCCCGTGAAACGGAGCGTTGCCGCGCGGCGTGACGCGAGGTTGCATCTGGCTCGAGCCCACGAGGGGCACGTCACGCAACGATGGGCCCGCGGCGCACCCCGAGCGCCCGGCACACGATCCGCAGTCCTCACGGCCGTGGAGTCGGGTCCTGTCGGTTCGCAAGGAGTGGTCGCCGCAGATCCCGCAGGGATCCGGGGCGCCGCATGGCGAGCCTCGCCGCACACCTCGTGGACGAGGTGCTCGGCGGGCTGCCCGTCCGGCAGTGGGTGCTCACCACGCCGCATCGACTGCGGTACGCACTCGCCTACGACCAGCGACTCTGCCGGCGCGTGCTCGCGGCGTTCATCCGCGCGGTGCTGTCGTTCGAGCGACGCCGCGCGCAGCGGTGCGGTGTCGGCGATGCCCGCGGCGGGGCCGTCACGGCGATCCAACGCTTCGGCTCGGCGGCGAACCTGAACGTCCACTTCCGCTCGCTCGTCGTGCAGGGCGTGTTCGCCGGCGACGGCGCGCGCTTCGTGCCGCTGCCGGCGCCGTCGGATCGCGACGTCTGGCGCGTTCTCGCGACGGTGCGGCGGCGCATCGTGCGCATGGCGCAGGGGCACGGCATCGACCTCGAAGGGGATGGGATCGTCGATGGCCCTCGCCGTGACGAGCTCGCCGAGGAGTCGCCGCTGCTCGCGGGCCTCGCCGCGGCGTCAGTGGCGGGACGCTCTGCGATCGGTGCCGACGCCGGCAGCCGAGCGGTGCCTCTCGGTCGCGCGCCGGAGACTGCGTCGGACGACGGCGCCGGTGCTCCGTGCCACGCGCACATCGCGGGCTTCGATCTGCACGCTGGGGTTGTCGTGCCGGCCGGCGACCGAGCACGCCTCGAGCACCTGTGCCGATACGTTATGCGACCGCCGATCGCACAGGACTCCGTCTCGCTCGCCCCGGACGGTCGCGTGCGGCTCGCGCTGCGCCGGCCGTGGCGTGACGGCACGCGCGCACTGCTGTTCGACCCGCTCGACTTCCTCGGCCGCCTCGCGGCCCTGACGCCGAAGCCGCGCGTCAATCTGCTGCTGTACCACGGCGTGTTCGCGCCCCATGCCGCACGGCCGCGCGCCGCGGTGGCACGGGCACGCGAGATCGCCGAAGACCCTGCCGGGAACGGCTCTGCTCCTGGTCCACCCAAAGGATCTGCTTCCCGGCCCGAGGCCGGCCGATCGCCACCGATCGATGGTGGGGTAGGGGCCGCCTTGCCGCGCAAGAGCGGCTCGGTCCGGTGGGCCGACCTGCTGCGCCGGGTGTTCGAGATCGACGTCCTGCACTGCGCGCGCTGCGGCGGCCGGCTGCGCTTCGTCGCAGCGATCGACGACCCGGGTGGTCCGGCGGATCCTTGGCCACCTCGGGCTCCCGACCTCGATCGCGCCGCCGCTGCCGCCGCGGTCACCGCCCGGTGTCACGCAGGAGTCATTCGACTGGGCGTGACGCGCGCGTTCGGGGCCTCGCGGCGACTACCTACGTGCGGGCGGGTGGCGGTCGTGCGTCTCGTCGCGAGGTTCGGGTGCGGGTCGGGGGGCCGACGAAGGCGCACCGGAGACGTCGCGGCCAGATTTCCGTTGACAGGCGCTTTGTCCGTTGCGTACTTTGCGGGCGCTGAGCGGGGCCCAGCCAGGTAGGCGCGATGTCCGATAATCTCGCGTTGTCCAAGCACGGTTTACGCAAGCGCTCGCGCCACGGCATCTCGTGCTTGACCGCCGCTTCGGTCGGCGCTCGGCTCACGTAAACCGGCTACTGGTTATGTGAAAGAGGGCGCTTATAGCGCCTATCCGCAACCCGCGCGCGAGGACGCAGCGAGTGCGGCATGGCGGCCGCGGCGTCGCGAAGGCCGCGGCGGGCGGCACCGCAGGATGGGCGCGAAGCTTCACCGGCACGCGCTCCGATCACCTGTGCCCCGCTGCGCGAGCATGGTACCCGCCTGTGCGGAGGTCGGAGATGCCGAGGTCGGAGATGTCATGGATGCGCTTTGCAGCTGGCCGAACCGGAACCCTCATGGCGGCCGCACTGCTGATTCTCACGAACGGATGCGGCGACCTGGGCGATGACGGAGCCGCGATCCAGCAGGGGACGCTCATTCGGCTGAGAGACGGCGATCTCCAGGGCGCGGTCGATGGCGGGGCGCGCCGCTTCCTGGGCATCCCGTTCGCGGCCCCGCC
>Ga0172362_10004318_pt1 | contig 12319 bp, 4 predicted proteins | sample LakKivs1_kivu2a2_FD_114534 | JGI IMG/M metagenome (GOLD analysis project Ga0172362, IMG submission 114534) | Sediment microbial communities from Lake Kivu, Rwanda - Sediment s1_kivu2a2 | ecosystem: Environmental > Aquatic > Freshwater > Lake > Sediment | place: Rwanda: Western Province, Lake...
CATGCATCGATCGCGCGATTGCCTCACGTGATCACAGCAGCCCAAGTGGCCGCCCCACAACGGCAACAACCATCAAACTCCCTTCTCAACAGTCGCATGGTGAGAAATCCGGGCTAGAACAGCAGCAACGCTGTACAGATTGCGATCGTACCCTGGACCTTGCTGCCAGAATCTGAACCCCACCCTTCCGGTCCGTCTCTTGACCGTCAGTCGCTCAAGTAGGGGATCGCCCCGAGCGATCATGCTGCCCCTCACCTTGGCCGAAAGCGGTTGCTTCACAGCTTTCAGAAACCGCGAGATCTGGGCCTCCGCCGGATCATCTGGATACACGATCAAATGTACGTGTTCAGGCATGAACACAAATGCCACGAGCTTCAACCGGCAGAACTCTAGTGCATTCGTCAGGCTTTCGCTGAACCAACCATAGCGATCCTCGTCGAACAGAGGCGCTCTTTGATTGCAGGAGAAGGTGAGTTCGTGACAGTCTCCTGGCTCGTGAGCGCGTTTGATCGTCTTGTAGTGCGTCGAATTACTCATCGTTCTCACCGTGAAGCCTTGAACGATCGACACCAGCACGGGTGAGCCGAGTACGGCCACCCATGCCACCCAAGTCTGTATCTGTCTGAGAGATGGGCCGCATTATAGCTGCCCTACTGGGTCCTCTCCTCGACAGGCGTTAGAATGACCTGACTGGTTGCTTCGACCAGAGGATCATGCTCTGCCTCAGCGAGGGATTGCCACGTGGACGCGCCGCCGTTTGTTCATCTGCATTGCCACAGTCACTACAGCCTCCTCGACGGTGCCAGCCCGATTAAGGGCCTCGTCGAACGGGCCAAAGAGCTGGGCATGAACGGCCTCGCCCTGACCGATCACGGCAACCTCTACGGCGCGCTCGATTTCTATCGCAAGGCCAAAGACGCCGGCATCAACCCGATCATCGGCTACGAAGCCTACATCGCGCCGCAGTCGCGGTTTCAGAAAGACGCTGGCGGCATGAAAGAAGCCAGCTTCCATCTGACGCTGCTCGCGCAAAATAAGATCGGCTTCAAAAACCTGGTGAAGATGGCCAGCCGCGCCTTCCTCGAAGGCTTCTACTTCAAGCCTCGCATCGACAAGGAACTGCTCGAAGCCCATAGCGAGGGGATCATCTGCCTGAGCGGCTGCGTCTCGGGTGAGTTCAGCCGCACGATTCTCCAGCAACACGGCGACATGCCCGACCTGACCGGTGCGATGGAGATTGCCGGCTGGTTCCACAAGGTCTTCGGCGACCGCTACTTCATCGAGATCCAGAACAATGGGCTCGAAATCCAGCAGCTCGCGATGCAAGGCGCGGTCGAAGTGGCCAAGAAGATGGGCCTGCCGCTCGTGGCCACCAGCGACGCCCACTACGTGCGCCGCGAGGATGCCGAAGCCCAGGACGTGCTGCTGTGCATCAACACCGGCAAGTTCCGCACCGACAAACAACGGATGAAGATGGAGGGCGACCAGTTCTTCCTCCGCAGCCCGCAGGAAATGTTCGACGCGCTCGGCGCCGAACATGCCGATGCGCTCGCTCGCAGCCAGCAGATCGCCGACTCGGTCGACATCGAGCTCGATCTCGGGCAGCGGCACTTTCCCACGTACAAGTTGCCGAAAGAAACCACGGCGAAAGACTATTTGCACGAACTGTGCATCAGCGGGCTCAAGGAGCGCTATGCCGACGACGCCGAACGTTGGACGGATGGTGAGCTTTCGCAGGAGGTGATCGAGCGGCTCGACTTCGAGCTGAACGTGATCAATAAGCTCGGCTTCCCGAACTATTTTCTGATCGTGTGGGACTTCGTGCGCCACTCGCGCGAGTGCGGTATCCCGGCCACGGCGCGCGGTAGCGGTGTCGGTTCCCTGGTTTCGTACGCGCTCTACTTAAGTCACGTTTGTCCGCTCCGCTACGACTTGCTGTTCGAGCGATTCCTCGACGAAAGCCGCAAGGAAGCACCGGATATCGATATCGATTTCTGCAAGCTCCGCCGCGGCGAGGTGATCAACTACGTCAAGGAAAAGTACGGCGAAGCGAACGTCGCCCAGATCGGCACGTTCGGCACGCTCGCAGCCCGCGCGGCGATCCGCGACGTCGGCCGCGCGCTCGGCATGCCGATCTTCCGCGTCGACCAGATCGTGGCGATGGTCCCCGACGAGCTGGGCATCTCGCTCAACAAGGCGATCGAAGACAGCGCCGATCTGAAGAAGGCCTACGAAAGCGATCCCGAGGTGCGCGAGCTGCTGGATCTGGCCCGCAAGATCGAGGGCCTCGCCCGCAACGTCGGCACGCACGCCGCGGCCGTGGTGATCGCCGACAAACCGCTGGACGAATACGTTCCGCTGGGGCGCGTGGCGGGCAAGGAGGAAATCATCACCCAGTGGGCAATGGGCGACGTGGAAGCCGCCGGCCTGTTGAAGATGGACTTTCTCGGCCTTCGCAACTTGACGATCCTCTCCAAGGCCGTCGACCTGATCGAACAGACGACCGGCAAGCGGGTCGATCCTTATAAGTTTCCTCTCGAGGACAAGGAAACCTTCGCGCTGCTTTGCCGCGGCGAGACGAAAGGCATCTTCCAGCTCGAAAGCGGCGGCATTCGCGACCTGCTGCAGAAGATGAAACCCGATCATTTCCGCGACATCATCGCCACCAACGCCCTCTATCGTCCCGGCCCGCTCGAAGGCGGCATGGTCGATGACTATGTGCAGGTGAAGCACGGCCGCAAAGAAGCCCAGTATCCGCATCCCGTGATGAAGGACGTTCTGGAAGAGACCCACGGCGTGATGGTCTACCAGGAGCAGGTGATGCGAATCCTCAATCGCCTGGGCGGGATCGCGCTTCCCAATGCCTACACCTGCATTAAGGCGATCAGCAAGAAGAAGCTCTCTTTGATCGCCAAGTATAAGGAAGAGTTCATCGACGGCGCGCATGCCAAGGGAATGGCCAAGAATGTCGCGGCCGAACTCTTCGAGATGATCGAGAAGTTCGCCGGCTACGGCTTCAACAAGAGCCATTCGACAGCCTACGCCCTGATCGCCTACATGACGGCCTATCTCAAGGCCCATTACTCGGTCGAGTTCATGGCGGCGCTCCTCTCGGGCGATCTCGACGGCCGCAACTTCAAGAAGAAGGACTCGCTGGTCGAGCATCTGGAAGATTGCCGGCGAATGAACATCGAAGTCGTCGTGCCGGACGTCAATCGCTCGAATGCCGACTTCGCCGTCGCGGATAACAAGATCCTGATCGGCCTGAACGCGATCAAGGGCTGCGGCATGGTCGCCATGGAGTCGCTAGTCAAAGTCCGCACCGACGGCGGACCGTTCCGCGATTTGTTCGATTTCTGCGAACGGGTCGATCCGAGCCTGGTCAACAAGTCGACCATCGAAACGCTGATCAAGGCGGGCGCTTTCGATTCGCTCGGCGCGCGGCGCTCGCAGCTTTCAGCCGTGCTCGAGCGCGCAATCCAGTCGGGAGCTTCCAAGCACGCCGATCGCAAGAGCGGCCAGAAGGGCCTCTTCGACGCCATGGAGGAAGACGCCGGTCCGGCCGCGCCCGTCGCACTCCCCGACATTCCCGAGTGGGAAGATCGCGAAAAGCTGGCGGCCGAAAAAGAGGTCCTCGGCTTCTATCTTTCTAGCCACCCACTCGCCGAACACGAAAAGACGCTCGCCACTTTCTGCACGCATACTTCAACCGACATCGCCGCGATAGCGCACCGCTCAGAAGTCATCCTGGGCGGCATGCTCTCATCGCTCAAGTTCTCGCAGACGAAAAATCCGCGTCCCGGTAGCACGCACACCAAGTACGTCATGTTCGATCTGGAGGACATGCACGGCGCCATGCGCTGCATCCTCTGGCCTGAAGACTTTGCCGTCCATGGGCATCTGGCCGAGGCCGATGCGATCTTGGTGATCCGCGGCGCCGTCGATCGCCGGCCCGGGAGCGAAGAGGCCAATATCGTGGTGAACGAACTGATCCCGCTCGGCGACCTGCAATCGCGCTTCACCAAGGGAATGATGGTCCGCATCATGGAACAGCACCACGGCGAACGCGCGCTCCAGGAGCTGTTCGAGATCCTCCGCGGGTACCCCGGCAATTGCGAGCTACAGCTCGTGCTCTGCCTGGCCGACGGCAGCCGAGTGTTCATGAAGAGCGACAAGGTTCGCGTGGAACTAAACGCCGAGATGCGCAGCCGGATCGATGGCCTGTTGGGTCCCGGCAACGTCAAGCTGATCGCCGCCCCACCCACCCCCTCGCGCGCTCCCCAGAACGGTAAGGGGAACTACGGCCGCGACCGGCAGATGGCCCGAACTTAGTTGGCCGACCTTGTCACCCAACAACTTCCGTAACCGGTGGCTCCGGCGGTTTCCTGGACGTTTTTTGCCGTTTATGCCGGCTAAGCGGCCTCCCGCAAGTGCAGGTCGGCCGGCAACTTTAGTTGCTTTACCCAGCTTACCCAATTAAGATCAATGGGGTGCATGGACGCCGCAAATGCAACCAACTACAGCGCTTCCACTCCGCGCGGCCCCTACCGGGCATTCAGCCGGAGTGGAAGCGCCTTCGGAACACTTCTTGTTTCTCTGTCGGGAGAGTGCGGGTCATGCGGCTTCGTTTTGCCCTTTGCTTGTTGACGGCCCTGGCCGTTTCCACGATCACCTCGCCTGCGGTTGCTCAGACCCAGGACCCTGGCGTCAGCGGCGCAAACGGCGTCATCATCGACGCGGACGGCGTCCTGAAGCTTCAGAACTATCCCGATCCGGGCGGGCGTCTCGTCAAGCAGCGAATCGCCCAGGCTCGGGCCTCCTTGAACCCCAACGTGGCCAAGAGCAGCGACCTCCGCAAGGTCTCGCTCAATCGGCTCGAAGCGGCGATCAAGGCGAAGCTGGAAAAGAATGAAGCTCCCACCGAGGAGATGCAATTCCTCGCCGGCCTGACCCGCGTCCGCTACGTCTTCTACTATCCCGAAACGAAGGACATCGTCCTGGCCGGCCCGGCCGAAGGATGGGCCCTCGATGCCGCGAACCACGTGCTCGGCATCGAGTCGGGCAGGCCGCTACTGCAACTGCAAGATCTGATCGTCGCCTTGCGTGCCTTCCCGCCGACGGGCAAGAACTCGAACGTCATCTCGGTCTCCATCGATCCGACGCAAGAAGGTCTGCAGAAAATGCAGAACTTCATCGCCAGCGTCAGCCCGCGTGCCACGCCCAGTGACGCCGAGATGATCGCCAACGGCATCCGCACGAGCCTGGGCATGCAGAACGTCCGCATCGGCGGCGTCCGCCCCAACACACACTTTGCCCAGGTGCTGCTCGAATGCGACTATCGCATGAAGCTGATCGGCCTGGGAATGGAAACACCGCCGGTGAAGATCGCCAGCTATGTCGATCGTGCCACGCCCAGCTCCAGCAACTCGCTCGAACGCTGGTTCTTCACGCCCGACTACAAGTCAGCCCGCATCGCCGCCGATAGCCTGGGCCTGGAACTCGTGGGCGACACCGTGAAGCTCGTTTCCGAAAATCAAGTCGTCTCGAACGACGGCAGTCGCAAAGTCTCGGGCGGCTCGAACAAAGCCAGCGAACTGTTCACCACGGCCTTCACGGCCAAGTTCTCTCAGCTCGGACAGAAACTGCCGGTCTTCGCCGAGATGCGAAACATGATCGATCTCTCGATCGCCGCCGCGTTTATCAACCAGCAGGACTTCTACGCCCAAAGCGGTTGGAACGCCGACCTGTTCCACGACGAAAGCTCGCTGGCGGTCGAAACCTACAACACCCCGCTGCACGTCGAAACCGTCTGCACCGCTGTCTGGAAAGGCAGCCGGCTGTTCACGCCCGTGGGCGGCGGCGTCACGATTCATCCTCGCCAGGCCCTGGCCGTGGAAAACGCCCTCCCGGACGAAGACGGCAAGATCACCGAGCTTCGAGACAGCATCGATCTGAAGGATCTCGCCGCCGACCGCTGGTGGTGGGATTAAGAACCACCGCGCCAGTTTTACATGCACAACCTCAAGCCCGGGGAATACCTTCCCCGGGACTTTTTTTGCGCCGCAGCTCGACTCTCGCGTGACCGCTTACTCCTCCGGCACCACCAGCACCACGCGCACATCGCACACGTTCGTGTGCGTCGGCCCGGTCTTGATCAATCCGCCCAGCGACTCGAAGAAATTGTAAGCGTCGTTTCGGTCGAGAAACTGCCGCGGATCGAGTCCTTCTCCCCGCGCCTCTGCGATTAGCTTGCCATCCGCGATCGCGCCGGCAGCGTCCGTCGGCCCATCTTCGCCGTCGGTGCCGCCTGACAGGATCACCATCCCCGAGGGATCCTCTTCCCACAGCCTGCTCACCGCGGCCAGGACAAGTTGTTGATTGCGGCCGCCGCGGCCTCGCCTGCCCGCCTCGACGAGCTTCACCGTTGGCTCGCCGCCGCTGATGTGGCAGGTCGCAGCGCGATTGCCGCGCATCGACGTGGCCTGCTCGGCGAGTTCGACACCAATCGGCTCGGCCGCCCCTTCAGACGCCGCGGCCGATTCGCTCGTTACCTGATAGCCTCGCTGTTCGGCCGCCCGCGCCGCCGCCGCCACCGCGACGGCATTGTTCCCGATAATGTGATTCGACACGCGGCACCGCGGCGCGTCGTGTTTCGCTTGCTCGCGTGCTGCAAGTGCCGCGAACACCCGCTCCGAAATACCCGTCTCGCGAGCTCGATACTTTTCAAGTATCCGCAGGGCATCCTCCGGCCGTGAAGAATCTTCCACCGTCGGCCCTGATGCGATGATATCGAGCGGCCCCCCCAGCACGTCCGAAATGATCAGCGTCACCAGCCGAGCGGCATTGCAGGCCCTAGCCAACCCGCCCCCTTTGATCCGGCTGAGTTGCTTGCGGACCGTATTCAGTTCGTCGATCGGCGCACCCGCCGCGCTCAAAAACCGAGTAACCGCCAGCTTGTCGTCGAGCGTGATGCCTTCGATCGGTAGCGGAAGCAGCGCGCTGCCGCCACCCGAGATCAGGGCGATGACCAGGTCGTCTGGCCGTGCGGAGGAGACCAGCTCCATGATCTGTTGCGAGCCCGCCGCGCCTTCAGGCGTGGGTTCGTTGACGCCGGCCGGCCGCGCCGCATGAAGATGGATGTGCGAAAGCTGACGCACGCAATCAGCCGGCACATTGATCCAGCCGGCCAGTTGGTGCCGCTGCGCAACCTCGGGCCCCAACGCCTCTTCGAGCCCCGCCGCCATCCCGGCGCCAGCTTTCCCCGCGCCCACGACGATGATCCGCCCGCCCGGCTTAAGGGCAATCGACTCGCCGGCGATCTCCAGCGTGTCACCGCTCGCGCGAACGTTGTCGCGCACCAACCGGTCGGATCGCACCGCCTCGACGGCAGCCCGCCAGATCGCCAGGGCATCGGTTCGAAGTTTGTCGGGAATGGATTTGCTCATTGTTCGTCCAACATAACCTGAACTCGGCGGATTCACGACCGGATCGCATCTTCCCGAACTGGCCTTCCCGTGTGGTACGCTATAACATCGCTATTTCGCATGCCGTGAACAGGGCTCGCACCCGCATGATCCGCTATCCGCTGACGATCTTTCTCAGTGCCTTCCTGCTGTTTCAGGTGCAACCGCTGGTAGGCAAGATGATCCTGCCCTGGTTCGGCGGCAGCCCCGCGGTCTGGACCGCCTGCATGCTGTTCTTTCAGATGCTGCTGCTGGGCGGCTATGCCTACGCCCACGCGGTGAGCACGCGGCTGCCGGCCAAGATGCTGACCGGCCTGCACGGCGGGCTGCTACTCCTCTCGCTCGCGTTCCTGCCCATCGCGCCGGCGCTGTCCTGGAAGCCCGAGGGGAGCGAGATGCCGCTCTTGCGGATCGTGGGCTTGCTGACCTTCACGGTCGGTCTGCCGTACTTCCTGCTCTCGACCACCGGGCCGCTGCTGCAGGAAAGCTTCCGCCGCGAGACCGGTCGCACTCCCTATCGGCTGTACTCGCTTTCGAATGCAGGCTCGCTGCTCGCGCTGCTGAGCTATCCGTTCGTGTTCGAGCCGCAGTTCACGCTGCGCATGCAGACCCTTGGCTGGTCCGCCGGCTATGCGGGTTTTGTGCTGCTGTGCCTCTGGTCAACGGCCGAATTTGTCCGGCTGTGGCGCGTTCAGCCCAGCACGGAAGCCGAGACAGCGCCGGCGGGCACTTCACCGCGCCCACCGCTGCGCAGGATCCTCTTGTGGCTCGCCCTGGCGGCCTGCGGTTCGGTGATGTTGCTGGCCACCACCAACCAGCTCTGCATGGAAGTCACCTCAGTACCGTTTCTGTGGGTGTTGCCGCTGTCGCTGTACTTGCTGACGTTCATCATCTGTTTCGATCACGAACGCTGGTATCCGCGCCGCGCGATGACCGTCTTGCTGGCCGTGGCGGTCCTGGCGGGCTGCTGGGGCTTGTTCGAAGGACACGAGCTCGAGGTTTGGGAACAACTGGTGCTGTTCTGCGGCGCCATGTTCATTTGTTGCATGGTCTGTCACGGCGAACTGGCCTACGCCAAACCCGCGCCCGAGCATGCCACGCTGTTTTACCTGATGGTCTCGGCCGGAGGCGCGCTGGGCGGTCTCTTCGTAGCGATCGTCGCCCCGCTCATTTTCTCGGGCTACTGGGAATACCCGCTCTCGCTGATCGCCACCATCGTGCTGGCTTTCATCGCCGGTCAAGAGAGCTCGACGGGCCGCATCGAACTGCCGCGTCCGATCTGGATCATCGGCGGGGCCGTCTTGGTCACTCTTTCGGCAGCCGTGGGGCTGGTCATCGCCCGCCAGCGTTTCGCCGAGCAATCGACGCTGGAATCGACGCGCAACTTTTATGGCGTCCTCCGCGTCAACCGAGACGGCAGCATAACCGACGACAACGGCGAGTTTCACGAGCTGATTCACGGCACGATCCAGCACGGCTTCCAGTATCTCGACGAGGACAAACGCGGTCTGGCCACCAGCTACTATGGGCACGAAAGTGGTGTAGGCCTGGCCATCGATCGGCACCCTCGCCGCCGCGCCGAAGTTCCCGCTGACCGCACGCTGCGAATCGGCGTTGTCGGACTCGGCACCGGCACGCTCGCCACCTACGGTTTGCCGGGCGATGTGATCCAATACTTCGAAATCAATCCCGAAGTGGTCCGACTCTCCGAGGAGTACTTTACCTATCGCAAAGATTCGCTTGCCAAGGTCGAGATCATCATGGGCGACGCCCGACTGAATCTCGAGAAGCAGCGTGACGAAAACGATCTGCACAAGTTCGATGTCCTGGCGATCGACGCCTTCTCGAGCGATTCGATTCCGATGCACCTGCTCACCGAAGAGGCCGTGCGGCTGTATCTCGACCGCCTCCAGCCGGACGGCATCCTCTGCATCCACATCTCAAACCGCTTCCTCGATCTGGATGGCGTCTGCCTGGCCATCGCCGAGAAACTGGGCTGGCCCATCGTGCTCGTCGATTCGTCGGGCGAGTCGGAACTCGGCACCAACAAAGCGAGTTGGATGCTGATCACCAAGAACCAGGAGTTCCTCCAGGATGAGGCGGTCAAAGAAGCCATCGATGCCGACTGGCCGGGCGAGCGACAGCCCGTGCTCTGGACCGACGACTACGGCAGCCTGTGGCAAGTCATGGCCGAGGACTAGTCTGCACCTGTTTGGTGAGCCGGGTGCCGTGCTCACGCGAGAGCGTGTGCATGCGAAGGCAGTCAGGACTCTGGGAACTGGTTGGTCTCAAACCGTCCGAGAAGCATGCTCGCGCTTGCTGGGCTGCGCGTGAGCTTGGCACCCTGCGTCGGGTTGTGAGGCATCACCCTTAATCGCCGAACAGCGTCTCGCTCCTAGCGCTGGGCCTGCTGCCAGCCGGGCTGCGAGCGATGCACGATTTGAATCGTCACATCGTCGATCGCTGCCTGCCCCAACCCGGCCAACGCGAAAGTCAGCGTCAGTGGCCCCCGCTTCGTGGCGGCGCGATAGAGCGTGAGCTGGCGCCAACCCTTGGTCTGCGAGATCCGCATCGCCAGCGGCTCACCGCTCTGCGAGTCGAAAATCACCAACCCATCGGTGCTGGCCGCAATCGGCGTCTCGATCCGCACCCAGGCATCGATCTGCACCAGGTCGCCGGCCTCGACGTCCACCGGTGCACTGGTGATCCAAACCGGCGGCGTTTCCACCACGCCGGGCACCTTTCCCTCAACCGCCGGCGCCGCCTGCAGCAAGAGCCCCGCTGCGCCCGTATGCGCGCTCATCGGGCTCAAGTCGACGCTGGTGCGAATGCCGGCCTGCGGATGCTGGTAGTGTTTCCAGCCGGCGGCGAGCATGGCGGGCAAATTCTCGCAGCCCCCTTCGGCCAGGCGATTTGGCGAGCGCTGCGCCGCGGCGAGCTGCTGTGCAAACAGCTCGCGTGCCGGCAGCGTGCCGAACGAGACCATCAAGGGGTCGGAGAGGTCTCCCACGTTGCTGGTGGCATGATCCCAGGAAACGCGCTGCACTTGCCGGATGACTTCCATGGCATGGCGAGCCGCGGCGTACGACCGCGCGAAATCCGTCGCCGCCAGAGCCTCAGCCTGCCGCAGATCACTTTCGACCGTGGCCTTCGTCTCCTGCGGAATCTTGCCGCTGGCTGCGGGGCTGATCCGCGCCAGAACGTCGTTCACCTGCGCGTGCTCCAGAGACGCCAGCTCGCGCGCCAAATGCACCGCCCGCCGTTCGACTTTCGCAATGCTTGCCCGCAACGTGCGAATGATCAAGGGATCGTGCGTGAACACGACCAGTGAATCGCGAGCGTCGCCGTCCAGCACCACCGCCATCCCGCCAGCCACGCGCGTGCTCCGCAGAATTCGCAGCCCGGTCGGCGAAAGCTCGTAGGCGTCATCCCCCTCGGGCACGCCTGGCACGGTGAAGGCGATCATTGCGCCGGCCTGCGTGCCCGTCACGAACTGCCCTCGCGGCGGCTGAAAAATCGGTAATAGCAGCCGGCTGTGGTCGGTCTCCAGCACTGCGCCCGTCGTGTTCGGATTGCTCGTGTTCGCCAGCGGAGCAAAGTTGCCGGCCGCCGGCCAGCGTTCAATCAGTCCCAGTTCGATGTTCAATAGCTCAAGCGCCGCGGCCCGAGCGCGCGTGGCCATGTCGCCCGCGTCTAACCTTGAATAGGACGTGAAGCACAGACCGCGCGACCGCGAGGCCAGCGCCGCATGCACGATCGCCCGCATCTGCGCGAGCTGCCAGTTGGGCGGCTGGACCGGCACTCCGGCCACCAGCCGCATCTGTTCGGCCAGCGCCGGCGGAGCCTGCGTGGGAATCGTCGCCCAGAGCGGAGCTCCGGCCCGGGCAAGCTGCGACCGTTCGGCCAGCCAGCGCGTGTACTGGTCGACGTTGAACGTGGTGCCCAGCACTTCGCGCTCGTCGAGATACACCTTGAACGGCGGACGGGTGTAGTTCTGCAAATCGCTGGTCGGCCCGCACACGATCGGCCGCGAGCGGCTGTCGGCTCGCGTCACGGCAGCGGCCCAGGCATGCGCCACGTCGAACTCGCGCGCCGTGAGGCGACTCCCCAGATCCCAGGCCAGCACCGGGTCGTACTCGCTGCCGATATTACCAGAGCGCAATTGCTCGACCGTGGGCGGCGGGCTGATCAACCATAGTTGCAGACGGGCAGCATCCGCCAGAAGTTCCGCCGACGCCGGCTGGCGCAAGCGCGCGCAATTGAAACCCAGCGACTGCAATCGCTGGAGCGCTTCGCCGCGATGCTCGATCACCCGCGGAAAGAACGGCTGCCCGCCCACCGTCAACCGACTGCGATATTCGATCTCCGGCATCGAGCTCAGCGTGTCTGACGTGGCCGGCAAGTAGTTGTGTTCCACGGCGCCGGCCGAAGCAGCGAGAATCGGTTGGCGCGCAGGCCCGGCAGCCACGGCCTCGGGCTCAATCGCGCCCACAATCTCCAGGTCGTCGAACCAGATGTTCGTCGCGCCGGCTCCGCCAAACACGTTCACCAGCACCAGGTCGATATACGCCTCGCGTCCGTCCACCTGCGGACCGAACAGAGATCGCAGCACACGCACCTGCCACTCGAGCGCACGCGGCAGATTATCCACGCGCAGCATTTGCCAACTGCCAGCCTGCTGGTAACTACTGCCACGCAGCAGCGTCGTCAGCGGCTGGCCCGTTTCCGGGTGCGGACTCCGCGGCAACACCACCCGGATGGCAATCTGCAGCCCCGGGCGATCGGACCGCACCCACAGGCTTGCCGCCAGTTCGTTGATCACACGCGCCGGGCGAACCGGGTAACTGTAGTAGATC
>Ga0172362_10004321_pt1 | contig 12315 bp, 15 predicted proteins | sample LakKivs1_kivu2a2_FD_114534 | JGI IMG/M metagenome (GOLD analysis project Ga0172362, IMG submission 114534) | Sediment microbial communities from Lake Kivu, Rwanda - Sediment s1_kivu2a2 | ecosystem: Environmental > Aquatic > Freshwater > Lake > Sediment | place: Rwanda: Western Province, Lake...
GCCTCGAAATTTTTTCTTGTCAATGTTATTTCCTGCCCCGAGGGGGTGTACAGGGAGGCGCCCCGAAGTTTATTCAACGCCCATTTTCCCATCTTGATTCTTAGCTCCTTCAGCCCGCCCAGCCCCAATATGCCGGTGCAGTGGACTGGATTGCCGACCTCAGCATGCTCCTCGACGATGGCGACCTCAAAGCCTTTTTTCGATAGTAGCTCGCCTGTGAAACATCCAACCGGTCCGCCACCAACTATGACCACATCGAACATCCTATCAGCAACCATTTTTAAAGGCGCACGATAAATTAAGCTAACGGGATATTAGTATGTATGAGGTAGTCTGGGGAACTCTGGCGGCTTTCTTCGTGCTGTTCGTTCCAGGTTTCACCCTCACGCTCGTGCTCTACCCGAAGCCGGGTAAGATCGACGTTTGGGAGCGCGCAGCTCTCAGCCTCGGTTTTAGCGTCCTCGTCCTTATTTACACTGGCGTGATATTCGCGATGCCACAGATCAAGATGCTCAGTCTCGTTCCTATCGCCGGCACATTGGCGGTTTTTTCCATCGTCTGCGCCTTGGTCGGTTATATGCGGGGCGCGATGGCACTCTTCAAAAAGCCGAGCGTGGTCCATCCTACCGGCTGAGATCCTAAGGTGGCGAAGTTGTTCAAGTACAAGCAAGTCATCGCCGTCAGAGCTGACCTCAAAATGAGCAAGGGGAAGCTCGCCGTACAAGTTGCTCACGGGGCCATAGCAGCGGCGGAGCGGTCTAGAAAGGAAAAGAGGGATTGGTTCGATGCGTGGCTTTCTGAAGGACAGAAGAAGGTCGTCGTCGAGGTGGTGGACGATGAGGAGCTGCGCAGGTTGCAGGAACAAGCCGATGGACTTGGGATACCAAACGAGTTGATTCAGGATGCTGGCCTCACAGAGCTACCTCCGGGGGCCACGACGGTGTTGGCGCTCGGCCCAGCGCCGAACGAGGTCATAGATAAGGTGACGCGTGGGCTACCTTTGCTGTAGGTGTCGATGTGAAAGTTTCCGATGTCGGTGAACGGGCGATCGTAGAATTTGCGCGAAGGATATGCAAAAGTGGGCCGCGCATCAAGGTTGGCATAGGCGACGATGCTGCAGCCATAGACATCGATGACAAATACCTCATAGCCACCACCGATATGCTCATCGCTGGGACCCACTTTCCCAAAGGCACGACGGCCGCGCAGATGGGTCTCAAGGCGGTCGTGGTTAACCTCAGTGATATAGCCGCGATGGGAGCTGAGCCCCTCGGACTGATTTTCTCTGTTGGATTACCTCGGACTTTGAGTGTCCGCTTCGTGAAAGATATGATGCGGGGAATGGATAGGGTTGCGCGATCTTATGGTGCATGCGTTGTCGGAGGAGACCTAGACGAAAGCGATGAGATAATCATCGCAGGTGCCGCCTTTGGTTTGGCAAAAAAAGGTAGACTGCTGACTCGCGCAGGGGCTAGGCCTGGGGACCTGATTGCTGTGACGGGCGAGCTGGGTGCAGCTTCGGCGGGCTTGAAAATTTTGTTAGATAAAATCCCTGTGAAGGGCTACGAGCGGCTCGTGAGAACCCAGCTCGAGCCGCGGGCCAGAGTGAAAGAAGGACTGGTGCTTGCCAACAGCGGTGGCGTAACTTCTGCGATAGATACGACGGATAGTTTGGCTGCGAACGCTTGGCAGGTGTCGCGCATGAGCGGGGTCAAGATGATTTTTGATTACGAAAAACTACCAATAAACTCTACTGTGAAGAAATTTTCGCGTTCTCGTGGTTTGAACGTCGATGATTTTGCCCTCTTTGGTGGCGAAGATTTTGAGCTACTTTTCACGGTGCGACCTAGCGGATGGAAAAAAGTACAAAGAGCATTCAGAAGTTTGGGTACAGCGGTCACGCTGATCGGAAGGGTATCAAAGGGCAGAGGGGTATTTATCAGAAGACGCGGCGAGATGAAAAATCTGCCTGACCGAGGGTATGAACATTTCGTATGAGAATGGTCTTCCAAAACGTTGGCTTCCACAACCCTCATAATTAGCGATTACCTTGTGTTTCTGGGGTTGAAAAGTTGGATTTGCGAGCGATAGTCGATGGCTTGAGCACTCCATCAAAAAAAGTTCTGCTCGCACTTAAACAATTCAAAGAAGCTGATGTCGTTGACATTGCGGCCGAGTCTGGGCTCGATCAGGCCGCGGTGATGCGCTCCGCCTTGACGTTGGCCCAGCATGGTTTGGTCAGGATGTCCGAGATGAAACTTTCCTTGGCGGAGCTCACGATCGAGGGCAAAGAATATGCGAAGAAAGGCCTGCCCGAGAGGCGCATGCTCGACACGTTGGCCAAGGTTGGGCCGGAGCCTGCCGGCGCAATCGCCGAGCGGGCTGGTCTCACTAGGGAGCAGGCCTACCTCTCATTGGGCTGGCTTAGACAAAAGGGATGGGCGGAGTTCACGGTAAAAGGTGATAGGACAGTTTTGGCCATGACGAAGGCTGGCGAGGAGGCGCTCGCACACAAGTTTTCTGACGAAGTGCTACTCGAGAAGTTGGCAGCCAAGAGGACGACTGTGGACGATATACTAACCGAACTTAAAGACGCGTTGAAAAAGCTTGTCGATCGCAAGCTCGTGGAGGTCGATGAAAAAATTCAGCGAAAGTTGAAGTTGACCGAGCTGGGCGAGGAGGCACTGGCGTTGGGGATCGAGATAAGAGAGGAGGTGACCGAGCTAACGCACGAGCTGCTCGTGAGCGGAGGATGGCGCAACGTTGAGTTCAGGCGATACGATATCAACATCCCCGGTGCACCAGTCTACCCAGCGAAAATTCATCCCCAGCAGCAGGTCATCGACGAGCTTCGCGAAATCTTGCTCGAGATGGGCTTCGTCGAGATAAAGAGCTTGCTTGTGGAATCGGAGTTTTGGAACTTCGATGCACTTTTTCAAGCTCAAGATCACCCAGCGCGAGAAATCCACGATAGCCTCTCGTTGTCGAAACCCACGCAGACCAAATTGCCAGCCGCGCTGTTGAAGCGTGTCGCAGAAGCTCATGAGGTTGGGGTCGCGGGATCGAGGGGGTGGGGCTACAAGTTCAACCCGGAGATAAGCGCGCGCCCAGTGATGTGCTCTCAGACGACGGCTGCGACGGTGCGCTATCTAGCGACCAAGCCAAAGCCCCCAGTGAAAATATTCTGCATTGACCGCGTCTATCGCCATGATAAAATTGATTATAAGCATCTCGCGGAATTCTACCAGGCCGAAGGCATAGTGATGGCCCCCAAGCTGACGTTGCGTGACATGCTCGGCTACCTCAAGCAGATTTTGCTGAAGATGGGGTTGTCGAAAATAAGGTTTAGACCGGGTTACTTTCCGTTTACGGAACCGTCGGTTGAGGCAGATGCGTATTTCCCCGAAAAAGGAGAATGGGTCGAACTTCTTGGTTCTGGAATGTTCAGGCCGGAGCTGTTACATTCACTCGGCATTCGTTATCCTGTGCTCGCGTGGGGGATAGGTTTGAGCAGGCTTATGATGATCAGGTTGGGCATAGAAGACATTAGAGATTTGTTTGGTAATGACTTGGAACGGTTGAGCAAACGGAGGTTAATCTGATGCCGATAGTAAGCGTCAACCATCGTGATATTTGCAAGTTGTTAGGGAAGCATATTAGCTCGGAGAAGCTGCGCGAGCATTTGTCCTTACTTGGAGTAGAGGTCGATGAAATCACTGGAGATGAAATCAAGCTAGAAGTTGTGCAAAACCGCCCAGATTTGCTCGGCCCGGAGGGCGTGGCGAGGGCGCTCAAAGGTTTTTTGGGCATAGAGGTTGGGCTGCCCAAGTACAGGCTGCGTAATTCTGGCGTCGTCGTTGAAGTTGACGAAAGCACTCGGGCGATCAGGCCGTACATAGTTGCGGGCGTCGTCCAAGATGTTAAATTTAATGATGAAAATGTCGCGGCCCTCATGCAGATACAGGACAAGTTGCATGACACTCTTGGTAGGAACCGCCGCCGAGGTTCGATAGGTGTCTACGATCTCGACAAAATCAAGCCACCGGTGCGATACACTACGACTTTGCCGGAGGGGCCACGCTTCAGGCCGTTGGATCTTGGCCGAGAATTGACGCCGGCACAAATATTGAGGGAACACCCGAAGGGAGTGCAATATGGCGGCATCATGCAGGGCTGGAGCTACTATCCACTGCTCATCGACTCAGCGGGGATAGTGCTATCGATGCCGCCGATCGTGAACAGCGAGGACACGCGGGTGACGAGCAACACCAAGCGGCTGTTCATAGATGTCACCGGCGACGATGAGCGGACGGTAAATAGGATTCTGACGATAATGATGACGAGCTTGGCCGAGCGCGGTTTCGACTTGCTGTCAGTTGCGATAAAATATCCGACGAGGAGCGTCCGGACTCCGAACCTAAAAGCGACCAAGCAGCGGTTGAAGGTAGCGGCTGCGAACGAGTTTTTGGGGCTGAACCTAAAACCGAAAGATGTCGTCGCGCTCATGAAGCGGATGCGATTTGACGCGGCTTCAGCGGCCGAAGTTTTGACGGTTTCAGTTCCACCCTATAGGAGCGACGTGATGCACGAGATAGATCTGATAGAAGATCTTGCGATAGCCTATGGGTACAACAAGCTGGTGCCGACCCTGCCGAACGTCGTGACGGTTGGGGAGAAACATCACATCGAGAGGTCGAGCGAGAAAGCGAGGGATGTCATGATTGGCCTCGATTTCATGGAGGTCATGACTTACACGCTCACAAATCCCGACATCAACTTCAAGCTCATGCGCACGAGCGGCGAGGCAGCGACGATAGCCAACCCAATCTCCGAGGAATATACGATCGTGCGCAATTGGCTTTTGCCGAGCCTTCTCAGCGCCCTGCGCGAGAACAGGCGGAATCCACTGCCGCAGCAGATATTTGAGGTAGGTGATGTAGTGCGGCTCAGTCCCGAGAGTGAGACCGGCGCGGTCAATGTTCGTAAAGTTGCAGCTGCGACTATAGGTGGACAGGCCAATTTCACGTACATCAGGGCGATTGCAGAAGCACTTTTGCGTGAGCTGGGCATAACTTATGAGTTTCGAGCGATGGAGCACCCGAGCTTCATCGATGGCAGGGCTGCGGAATTCTTGGTGAAAAATAAGCGCATCGGTATAATTGGAGAGTTGCACCCAGAAGTAATCTTAGGGTTCGAACTCGAGCACCCAGTTGCAGCTTTTGAGCTCGATTTGTTGAGTTGAACCCGCCAAGCTTATTTAGCTGAAAAACGCATTTTCAGATGTAATGATGGACCATCCGCGGTATTCGAGGAGCTGGCGCGATTAGTGAGCGCTGGTGCATCACCGCGGGAACACCGGAGCAACCCGCTGCCAAGTCGTGCCAAGATGGGTCCTTCGGGGAACATATTGGCGGGAACACCTAGTGATGACCTGAGAGCCAACCCTGGTGCGCGACAGGCGGGCGGGCCCTCGAGAAATCCCACCATGAGGGTTAGCGAGTGGAGAGCGTCGAAAGACAAAACGAAGAAGCTCGCAGTTAGTGTGATGGGACACAGCGAGGGCCCACTTGAACTCTTGTTTCGCAGGCCCCGACGTATCTCTTTATGCGCTTTTTCAGCCTCTCGAGCTCCTCGTGCGAGTGCGGTTTTAGGGCCTCGTGCTTCTTTTTGACAGTAGTCTTTGGTACAAACTGTTGTAGCACATGTTTTTTGCGCCTCTGATTTGTTTTGCTATGGTGACGATGTCCATGCTGCTCAGCAATTTTGGCGCAAAAGTGGTTCTCAATTCATAATCGATTTTTTGGCATCTATCTTTGCTTCTATTCAAGGTCCCGCGCATTCTAATCAAATTTGTTTGGTTCTCTACTTGTACCCTCGAAATTGTATCAAATGAGTTTTCTCTGTTTAGCTTGTTTTTCGATGCGCTGCGCTGTCTCCCAAGACCTTCGAGCGAACTCTGGCAGTTCGCCGTGTTCACGCACCCATTGCTCGAGGAACATGATTGTTCGGGAGTCAGAGCTGTAGCCCGAGCCGAAGTCGCCGTAGCGTTGGTGTAATTCCGCGATGCGTTGGTCTCGCCTAACTTTTGCGACGATCGAAGCGGCTGATACTGCCACATATTTCCGATCGGCGTAGTTTTCGACTACCAGCTTCGGCTTCGTTCGCATATGTCGCAGGAGCCTCTCCGCGAACATCTTGGGGTTTGGGTCGGTTGAGTCTATGTACGCGATTTCTGGCTTCAGGCGGTCGATGATTTTTGCGAAGTTCATGGCCTCGGCCTCGTTGAGGTTGATTTTTTTGACCAAACGTAGCTCGTCTATCTCTGCCGATGATAACTCGACGATTTCAAGCTTGATCGCTTTTTCAACTATCAACTTCGCGAGCGTTTTACGCTTTTTTGGACTCAGAAGTTTTGAATCTTTTACTCCTGCGGCCTTGAGTTCGTCTAGCACTTTTTGGTCAAACATGGCGCCGCAGAGCACCATCGGGCCAAAAACTGGGCCGCGTCCGGCTTCGTCAGCACCGGCGATCATCTCTTCTTCACCTCAGCGAGAATCGGCATCATTTTCAGCGCCTTTGGGGATAGGAGCTCCCAAAATATGCGTTGAGGCTTTTTGTATTTATGTTCGGTCCCGATTACCCGCTCTGGCGTCACTATAAAATCTACGGGTGCATCATGTTCAGTCATCGGTATACTTTCGATGATCTGCAGTTGGTGGACGGTAGTGGCTATCGGCGTCGACTCGCTCGCCGCGCTGGTTTCCCTGAGGATAGCATATTCCAGGTCACCAAATCCACCGCCCTTGCCCAACCTACCGCCTTTTATGTCCACAGCGACAGAGCCCTCGACGATCAAATCAACTTTTATTCCTTTGATGTCTACGGGCGCTCCATGTCTGAAGGCGCCCTTGATGCTTGCAGCTTCACGGTGATTTCTTATCTTTGCAGGGTCGAGCAAGATGAAGCCCTTCCGGAGGCGTGGCGATGCCATGAGCAATTTTTTCCTGTCTAATAAAGCGAGCTCTCGCACCGCAAGTTGCGCTGCGTCCGGATTTACCATGATGATTTTTGCCTTTTGATAGGCGGGAATAGAGCGAAGTTTGGTCGCTGCTTTTTCGCTGCCAACGAAGTTTGGGATCTTTCCATGTGCAGGCCTGGGAAACGTCGCCAAGCCGTGCCTTTCCAGCTCGTTCCAGACCAGCTCACGCAGCTCCTGCTTTTCCATCTCGTCACCGACGTTGTTATATTAGCTTACATTTCATACACTTTTTGGCTGTGGTATGTCAAACAATTTTTTGGTCACAGGGCGCCCAGGCAGCGGTAAAACGTCGGTCATCGAGAACGCTATCAAAATCCTTCAGGGGCACGGCCTCAAACCAGGTGGGCTTTATTGCCCAGAGATCCGGGAAGGCGGAGTTCGGCTCGGTTTCAAGATAATTGATCTCATGACAGGAGAAGAGCGCATCTTGGCGCACGTTGACCAGCGCGAGGGCCCTCAAGTGAGCAGGTATCGCGTGAACGTGAAAAACGTGGATGAAATGAGCGAAGCGGCGATCGGACATGCGCTTCGAGAGGCGGATTTTGTGGTCATCGATGAGATTGCGCCCATGGAAATGTACAGCGAGGGATTCAAACGCGCGGTGGCGGCTGCGCTCGATTCAGATAAGCCGCTTTTGGCGATTATTCACCAGCGCACGACGACCGGTTTCATCGGCGATGTCAAGGCTCGTAAAGACGTGAAAATATTTGAAGTCGTGCTGAGCAATCGTGCGAGATTGCCAACTCAGCTTGCAGAGGAAATAAAAATGGCAATGTCATCGGAGCGGTGATCGATGCAGAAGCAAATTGTGATCGAAGGCAGCACGAAGTTGGAGGTTCCAGACCTCTTGAAATTTAGGACGCCAGCTGGAGATTATGCTCCATCGTTGACATCTGTATTTTATAACCCGCGCATGGAGCTTTGCCGCGACATCTCTGTCTCCATCGTGCAGGTGTTGGCGAATGAACTCGGTGGCATCCGCGTATGTGACCCGTTGGCGGGGGTGGGTGCGAGGGGGCTGAGGTATGCGAAGGAGGTCAGAGGCGTAGAAAAGGTCACCATCAACGATCGCTCGCAGGAAGCGGTTGAGTTTATCAGGCGCAACGTTGAACTCAGTGGGCTCGGAAACATCGATGTGCATAACGAAGATGCGAACGTTTTGCTCTGGGACCATAGGAGGGAGCGATTCCATTTTGTAGATGTTGACCCGTTTGGTTCTCCGGCGCTATTTGTTGATGCGGCGTGCGCGGCTCTCGCTCGGCAGGGTATCCTCGCGCTGACCGCCACTGACACAGCCCCCCTCTCCGGCGCTCATCTGAGAGCCTGCATGAGGAGGTATGGAGCCCGCCCCATGAAGACGGAGTATTGTCATGAGCTTGGCGTGCGGATTTTGACCGGCTTCGCTCAGCGGGTAGCGGGCAAGCATGAGCTCGCGCTCGTCCCAGTCTTGGCGCACAGCACTGAGCACTACTTCAGAATTTACCTTCGGGCAGCGGGTGGCGCCCAGCGTGTCGATGAGATTTTGAGTCAGCAGGGGTACGTGTCGCATTGCCGATCGTGTGGGCGCAGGGTCGTGACATATGGTATAGCTTCAACATTGTCGGTGACTTGTGAATGTGGAGAAAAATTTGAACACGCCGGCCCGATGTGGCTGGGGCAGCTCATGGACAAGGAGTTCATCAGGAAAGTATACGTAGATTTAGCTAATCGGAACTTCAAGCTTGGGTATAAAGAGTTGGTATTGCTCGACCGTTGTGCTGAGGAGGCAGGTGGCCCACCGACGTTTTACGATTTTCATGACCTATCTATGCGCGCGGGGATTTCAGCGCCCAAGCTCATCAAGATCCTATCGAAGCTTCGTGGGATGGGATACTTTGCATCGCGCACCCATTTCTTGGATACTGGGTTGCGAACTGACACGCCATTTGAAGAGCTTTTACAGGTGTTTAGAAGCTTTTCTGTCATACGTTAGACAAAAAGGTACTGTTTGAATGCAAGTGTCTTACGTAAGACAAGGGAGATTTATTTGAACCCCTTTCCAACAATGTAGATTTCAGCGCTTCCCTTGCGTGAGGCCACCGGTTTGGACATCTTCACGAACTCGAACCTCTGCCGAACTACATTCAAAAAATTGTCGAGCAAATCTCCTTGGAAAACTTTGATGAGAAGCCCCCCACCCTGCGCCAAAACTTTTTCTGCGATCGAAAGCGCTGCCCTACCGAGCTCCATCGAGCGCGCGTGGTCAACATCCCACACCCCTGAGATCGAAGGAGAGGCATCTGAAATTATCACATCGGCGTCACGCGGAAGTTTTTCTTTGATGGCGTCCGGCGTCTCTATGTTTGTGATATCGGCCACGATGGTCGCGACATTATTGTAGTGCAATTTTGATATAGGTTGTAGGTCGACGCCGAGGACGAAGCCCTCTTCGCCCACTTCCTTCCTCGCCGCTTGGAGCCAGCCACCTGGAGCCGCACCCAAGTCTACGACGACATCTCCGCCGCGCATCAGATCGTAGCGCTTGTTCAACTGCATGAGTTTAAACGCCGCCCTACTGCGCCAGCCCTCGCGCTTCGCCATGCGGTAGAAGTGTTCGCGCTTGCGTTCGCGGACCCAGCGTCTGCCCAAAAATATCCCCCTAATGCTTGCCGAAGGGTTTCCCCCACTTGCCATCGTAAGCGATTTCACTGAGATTTTTCCGTTTCTTACTTCCCACAGCCATCTTGACGACTTTCTCCCAGACGCCTTCGCTCGGATGTGGGTACCCGAGCGGCGTGAGCGCCACTACGCGAATCCCCTTGGGAATTCCCAAGAGAGTTTTGATTTCTTTTTCGTCAAAGAATCCGAGCCAGCAAGTGCCCAACCCAAGGTTGGCTGCCTCAAGCACGAGATGTTCCATCGCAATGGCCACATCAACCAAATAGTAATCTTGTCCATGGCTGGTCCCGCTTCTTCTCGGATCGCCACACGCCACGATGAAAACCGGCGCGGACTTGGCCCAGAAATTGAACCCCTTGGCGAGCTTGGCGATGACTCCCTTGTCGCGGACGACGATGAAGCGCCAACACTGTTTGTTTTCCCACGATGGCGCGAGTCGAGCGGCTTCAAGGCACTTTGCAATCTTTTCCTTCTCGACCGGCCTATCGACATATTTTCGAACGCTTTTGCGTGCTAGAATGACATCCTCAAATTTCATAGAAATCGCTTTACACTCAGTATGGTACTATTTTAGTTTTCTGCAATTTTCACAGGTTTTATGCCGCACTCCTTGAAGCTCGCGAGTACGAGCCTTCGTAGCTCGTTGAAGTCGAGGCTATAAAAGAGGTGGCTCTCGCACTTGCAATCACTCGACCCGAAGCCAGCGATAGTTTTTAGATGTTTTGCCAATTCTCCTGCGACGGCGCACTCCTTTCGTTCTTTCGTCTCCCCCTGTATGACGTCTATTACTCTGCCCCTCGTGAGGAGATGGTCTATGTGCCAGTGGATCTTTTTATCCCCACTTACATGTCGTTGGACACGCGCCTGTAAGCCGCCGAGCGCTGAGCCGACATAAGCGTAGTAGCCCGCTTCGAGTTTCAGATCTCCCAGTGCCCCGATGCTGAGTTGAACCTCGTATGGCACGTGGATGAGTAATACATAGGTTCCGCGCATGGTTTCGATTAAACTTTGGTGGTGGCGCTACTTTTGCCTTTTCATAAACATTGTATCAAACAAGGAAAAATTTAGCTTTAATTCTAAAAAGGAGCAATTAAAATCCTCTAAAGCTCTACATCTAGCCCCAGCTTCTCGCAAAGTTCTTTATATCTGTTCCTCACGGTGACTTCGGTGACCCTCGCGACCTCTGCAACATCCCGTTGTGTTCGCCTTTCTCCGCATTGCACGCTGGCGATATAGACCGCTGCAGCCGCCACTCCCGTCGGCCCGCGCCCTGATGTCAACCCCTTCTTTGTCGCCTCCTTCAGGAGCTCGATGGCTTTTGTCTGGACCTCGCCGGTGAGCCCAAGCTCGCTTGCGAACCGTGAAACGTAGTCTATTGGGCTGGTAGGCCTCAAGTGAATGAGCAGCTCGCGCGCTATGAAGCGGTAGCTGCGGCCGATCTCCTTCTTGCCGACTCGAGAAACTTCTGCAATCTCGTCGAGCGTCCTGGGAACCTTGCACTCCCTGCATGCGGCGTATAGTGAAGCAGCGGCGACGCCCTCGATCGAGCGACCCCGGATGAGCCGTTCTTCGACAGCACGCCTGTAGATAACAGCTGCGGCTTCGCGGACATTTCGCGGGAGACTCAAGTGCGAGGCCATACGGTCGAGCTCTGAAAGAGCAAATGCCAAGTTGCGCTCCGTGGCGTCGGAGACACGGATCCTGCGCTGCCACTTGCGAAGGCGGTATATCTGCGCCCTCTTCTTCGGCGTCAGGTCTTTGCCGTGAGAGTCTCGGTCGCGCCAGTCTATCATCGTGGACAATCCCTTGTCGTGTATGGTGAATGTCATAGGGGCTCCAACTCGGCCGCGCTTTTCCCTCTGCTCTTGGTCGAAGGCGCGCCACTCTGGCCCCATGTCCATGATCCTATCGTGGATGATCCGGCCACAGCCCCCGCATATCAGCTCGGCATGCTCATAGTCGCGCACGAGCTTGACGCTTCCACATTCTGGGCATTTCCTCTCTTTTTCTACCCTCTCCACGCTCTCCCTCCTCCATAATATAGAGCTCCTTACCAACCAGCGAGGCGATATCGTCCTTGACCCCTATAGCTGGCCTTACACAGATGTATGGCATGCTCGTCGGCCCGAAGATGTCGATGATGCTGCCGACTCGCCTTTTGGCCCCGTCGTAGACTAGAGTGCTTTCCTTGGGAGCCTCGGGGACACGCAAAACCAACCCTCTTTTTGTGACGTGAGATACCTCTCCGAGCAGGCGCATTTTTAAACCTCAAAAATTTAAATCCAGTTCCACTAGTAATTAATAAGCTTTTCGAAATATATAAAAGTGAGGGTTTTTGGTTCTGTCCCGATAACGGTGGGCGACGAAAACGCCCCAAACCCCGATTAACCAAATTTAAATACGGCACAAAATCAAGGTCTAGAGGGATTGCTAATGGCATTTTGGGATTCCCAACTCTTTTGGGAACTTCTAATCGGATTCATTTTAACTATTATCGCCGTGGTGATTGCTGATATGATACATGCGTGGTATACTAAACCCAAGGTTGTTTTTGAGACGATTAAAGATGGGGATAGGCTAGGATTCAAAGTGTATCTTAAAAAAGGAAACGCGATAAA
>Ga0172362_10004324_pt1 | contig 12313 bp, 13 predicted proteins | sample LakKivs1_kivu2a2_FD_114534 | JGI IMG/M metagenome (GOLD analysis project Ga0172362, IMG submission 114534) | Sediment microbial communities from Lake Kivu, Rwanda - Sediment s1_kivu2a2 | ecosystem: Environmental > Aquatic > Freshwater > Lake > Sediment | place: Rwanda: Western Province, Lake...
ATGGGAGCGGAGATAGAAGACAAGCTTGCCTTGGCAAACTATGTCAGGGACCGCAACGGTGACGAGATCGATGCCTATTCGTCAGATGCTGTATGGAAGTCATGCGAAGCAGATGCATGGCTTGACGAGGTTGGTACCTCGTACACTGGAACTGTCAGCTTCAAGGGAAAGAGCTACCCAGGTGTACCAGTAAGCTTCAGACGGATGTTCCGCCTGAACAACAACGTCAGGGAAACCCTCATAACCCGTCATGAAGTCAGGATGGACGACTATGGTCGGCTAACCGGTAATGCCAGGATAGGCATAGATATTGTGACCATGCTGGCACGCGGCGCATCAATCCTTGTCAGCCAGCTGATCGAGGGATCCGGAGCGAAAACCTATATGCGACGGACGGTAATGCCAATGCTGTATGCCATGGAGGGGAGAGTTCCAGAGGGTGCACCCACGTTCGAGATTACCAAGAAGCTCAACAGGTCACTGCTCGGTAGCCCATGTAGCATGGAGATCTTCTCAAAGATCGACGTGCAGGACACTGTGTGTGACCTCCGTATGGCAACCCACTATGGTTTGATTAAGATCGGGAAGCGTACGGTGGTAGTACCACCGCACAAGTCAGTTACCGATCTCGGTACCGGCCAGGTATCTGTTCACCGGGTGGCAGTGTATGCCAACCGTGTACTGACGGAACAAATGTCACGTGACCGTGGCTACATGGAGACAACGGATGTTGCACGGCAGGAGGAACGTTATCGCAATACGCTTGCTGACATGCTAGCAGGCAAGAGTGGCGTCCTTCGTGACGCGCTGCTCCCTGTGTTTCCAACCACAATTCGTGCAGTGGCAACTGCATATGTCAATGGGCAGAAAGACCAGAATCCCCTTGAGATATGTATCCCTGAGCAGGAGTTCTCCCGCCTGCTTAGGAAGAGTCCCAACTTCAGGAGCATTTATCAGCACAAGGATAACTGGTACTGTATCCTAAAGAGGGACCCAGTGCATCGCAACCAAAATGTGATCACGGTTCGGTTCAGACTGTGGAAGCACAGGGCAATAGGCATATCACCAGTACTGATAGGAAGCCTTGATGGTGACTTTGACGGTGATACCGTGTTCGCCATGTTCCCCACGGACAGGGACTCGTTCGAGGACATGAAGAAGCTCGTGCCAAAGTTCAGTGACATCTTCGCAGCGTCCAAACAGATTCATGACGCGACCGCGGAGAACGTGAAGGAACTTCTGCTGGAACGCATTGGGTGGTCGTCTACGTTTAGCAATCCCCACCCGAGCGATATGCTCAAGAACCCTGCCCTCTTTGAGAAGCTTCAGAGAGGCATCTCGTTTGACGAGCTTATGGACGAGACAGTGAAAGCAGCCCGGGACTTTGAGATCGTCAAAGATGGTACCTCAAGGACCGGGGCACTGGGACTGTCGTTCATATTCAGCAGGAAGCCCGGCCAGAAGCACCTGCTTAATGGTGATATGGAACTGTACCACGTACTTGCCCAGAACACTCTAGACGCGAAGGCAGGCATAGAACAGCCAGCCCTTCACGTTGTTGAAGGTGTGAGACAGGGTAAGGCACAAATGATACGCGAGGGCCTCGACCGACTCGGATTTACCGACGAGGAGGTGAGGAATGAGTTCGTTGAGTTCGCCAAGAGCGTCCGCGAGAGTGGAGGACGGCTTAGGTTCCTGACTGCATCATTCCCCGTACTGGGAATAATCCAGAGAGGAGCTGGCGTCAGTCAGGCGTTCGCCGTGGCGAAGCGTCTGACCAAGCACACCACTATGGGTGAGGGAGTCTGGGAAGCCATGATGGACTACCTCCTTGGCAGAACAGAGCGCTCCCCCTACGAATGGACCGAACGTGAGCTGGTCGCCGCCCACCGTATGGAGGGGTACCTTGAGCTGCTCAAGCACGAGTGGGGTGAATGAGAAAGATATTGACAGAACCCAGCGTATGGTCTTTGATAGGCCATGCGTTGGTTGTGGAGGCTCCGGTCTCCACTTTTGTGTGCGTCTGGAAGAAGGCGCACAACAGTGTACTACTTAACTATGGAGGAAGCAGTATGTCAACACAAGGTCAGGGGAAGCAGAATGATGGACCAGTCGTATTCATCGACGCGTCCATTCGCACGCCTAAAGCTGGCGGTAACCGTTACATATGGTCGAAGACCTTTGATCTCGAGGCGATAAAGAGGGAGCTTGGTACGTCCATTGTCTCCCTTCGTGTCGTCACACCCAAGAAGAGAGAGAACGTCAAGGACGACGATCGTCTGATCATCGTATCTCCTTCTGAGGCGAAGTGGCTACCCAGGAACACCGGGCGCGGTGGAAAGGGAAGGGCAAAGTCTGAGGATGACAATGATGTCGTCCTATGAGTCAGACTGAGGTCTGTATGAACCAGCGCAAGAACTTATGTACCGAGAACTTCCGGAGGGCCCTCGAATTGAGAGAGGACCCCCGGAAGTTCATTGAGCTGGTCTCTCGATTGCTGGGCGCCAGCGGCAACGAGTTAAGGGCTTGGGCAAACACCGCGACATCTGAAGACGAACTGACCTCTAAGATCAATGGAATCCTTGAGAAGGGAGGTGTATGCGATGAATGGGTATTTCTTTGGACTGTCTGTGGCCAGCCAACTGATCCGCAGGATAGCGGTAGTTGCGGCTCCAGTAGCATTGCAACTGGGAATGACAGCGCTTCTGTGCGTGGCACAGCTTCTGATCAGGAACCGCCAGAAGAAAGTTCTATCAGGCTTATTGGGGCGCAGATTCAATCTATAGCAGACACCCTTATCAGCACCATTGCCTCTACGATTGTAGCCAATGGAAGCAAGCTGATTATCATTCATGGTGGTCCGATGTCTGGAAAGACCACGCTAATCCGCAGGATCACCGACAAGCTAAGGCTTGAGCGTGGCATCCCTGCATCGAACTACCGTGATCTTACGAGTCTGGGTGTCTATACTGCGCTCGATCTTACCCGGGTCATTTATCTCGATGATGCAGATATGGAGTCTATATCCCAGACAGTTGAGACGCAGATGATCAAGTACTATAGGAGCAGAAGCCACGTACTGGTGTTTACCTGCCGGGATATTTCCCGTCTGAACAATATCGTCAACGCATGTGACGGAATGGTAGTGGAGCTTCCGCTTCCCAGTGACGATGAGCTGGTCGAGATCATATCTCATCTGGTCATAAGGGGATATGCACTCTCACTTGGGACGTCAAGGAAGATTGTCAACTTGCTGAACGCCTTTGGCGTACAGGATAGGATGCCAAAGGCTATTGACACCATGAGAATGATGCTCTACCCACAGCTCTATGCAGACTTCAGGAAGGGCACCATTAAGATGGGCCGCCAGGAGCTTGACTTCAAACGGGGGAACGTTGAAGCTGCTGTCTCGCATGTTCTTGGCATCAAGGTGATGTCAGCGACAGGCGAAACAGACAAGCAGCTATCTGATTCCATCACGGAGAGGATCAAGGGCCAGGAAGATGTGGTGAACACCATCATACCATCTCTAACCTCGATTGCATCAGGAATGACTGACCCTACCAAACCAGCAGGGGTTATGCTCTTCTACGGTCCGACTGGGTCCGGAAAGACAGAGATGGCCAAGGTCATTGCTGATGTTATGTTCAACGGTGTCTTCCACAAGGAGGAGATGAACACCTACAGTGAGAAGCACAGCGTGAGCAGGATTACTGGCGCACCACCAGGCTATATAGGCTATGGTGATGTGCCTGCTATGATCGAGTTCCTCGACGCGCATAGAAGGGGTGTGCTCCTTCTCGATGAGATCGAGAAGGCCCATGAAACAGTGGCAGACCACATCATGGAGCTCCTTGACACTGGTATGATACGGGATACCAAGGGCAAGAAGCACGATGCCCGTGGGTTCCTCATCATAATGACGTCGAACGTTATGTTCGAGCACAACAAGGCCAATCCCATCGGGTTCGGCACGGGCACTGACTCCACTGTGGAGTCCCCGCGGGATGAGCTGAAACGGTCGCGCGTGTTCAGAGACGAGTTCCTCGGTCGTGTTCAGACAGTGGCCAAGTTCAAGGCACTCGCTGACGAAGACATTCAACACATTGCACAGCTCATGCTTTCGGACCTGGAGAAGCGTTTGCTCTCCGTTGGTGTCCGTGTATGGCAGAAGGACACTCTTCTTGAGGACATCATAAAGAGCTATGACTCCAAGACTGGTGCCAGAAGCATGAAGAACTTCACGGAGACTCACATAAAGAACAGGGTCTTGGAACGCGGCCGAAAGTCGTAGCAGACTTTACAGGAGGTCGTACCATGAGCAAACTCATTGTTACACGGGAAGACTACCTCAAGTATCCGGACGCCCTCTCCGATGCCGTGCGGGACTTCCTCGTGATCATCAAGGACAACCTGCCAGATGTGCTGGAGGCAGCACAGTCCAAGATACCCCCGGCTCTTACCTTCATGGACCATAGGTACAAGTTGTGGATTAAGAGGGAAGTCAAACGGAAGGGATGCGTGAAGAAGAGGCACATACACAAGGTATCCGACAGTTTCCTCAAGCATGCACAGGACTATGTCCAGCGAATGTTTCACCTACCATCATCTGAATGTGTGTACTCGTACAAGCCAGGGATGTCAACGAAAACCTGTGCATCAAAGCACGTGGGAGGATTCGCCCTGTTCAAGCTTGACATCAGCGACTTCTTCCCCTCAATTACGAGGACCATGATTCTCCGGATGTATGAGAAATACTTCGAGGATCTATGGGCCAACTGCAAGGACAGTCTGAAGAAGAACCAAATTACACGTGACTCCCTAATGGAACTCCCCAGGATTATTGCGATCCTATGTACTAGGAGTGATACAAGGGAGAACGGTAACACGACAGAGCCGATACTGCCCATAGGAATTGAGCCGGCAGCCACAATATCCAATCATGTTCTGATAGAAGTCGACACCCTGTTGCAACAGCAGTGTGCGAGCAGACAGCTCGTCTACAGTAGGTATTCCGATAACATCTTCATCTCCAGTATGAATGGAGCTCACATAGATCGTGAGTTCCAGGAAGAGGTGAAGAAGATGATCGACGAGTTCGACTTTGAAGGAACGCGGCCGTTCAAAGTGAACGCACGAAAGACCAGGTACTCTCCACTGTGGAGGAGCCAGCGCATGCTGGGAGTCATCGTGAACATCAAGGTGAACGTGCCGAAGGAGAGAGAAGCCTGGCTCAGATCAGCGTTGAACCATCTGTACCACGACGTGAAACAGTTGTATGACACTCTTGTCGCCAGAGGTACTGATGTCAAGACGCTGACAACCAGCTACGGCAAGCTGTATCGTAGGGCACAGCGGGTATTTGGCCAGCTCTCCTACGTGTCGTCCGTTAGAAAGGAGAAGTACTACCGTTACTCGGCACAGCACCACGCGATAAAGCTCCTTCTCGAGGAAACACAGCTTGAGTTGAACGTATACACGGAGGAAGTTGCAGCAACTGCTGGGTCCAAAGCGAAAGCCAAGAAGGGAGGTGCATCGTAATGGTCTACGGAAGACTCTATGTCTACTATGCCCGTACGGGCGACAAGCAGGTCTACAACCGTGGAGGGTTCTACCGCTCCATGATCATCACGAGACTCAAGGCCCCCGACTTCAAGATCTTTGTTAGCTGTGTCTCACAGGACAAGCCGCTGTACGCACTTGTGTGTAAGACATCACAGCTCGTTCGCGGGCCTCTTGCATTCATGGAAGACGAGCTGGTCAACGGAGATCGGGTACTGGTGATTCCTACTGGACTCAACACTAAGGATCTCCCCCTAGTTCCGGCAGAGGGAACACAGAACATGGACACGAACCTGAGGGCTGGAGTGCTCATTGAGAAGGCGCTGTTGTTCTCGAGTCTCGATCCCGAGGGGTACATAGATGAAGATCTCATCTCGAACCCTCTCGACCTGCTGAAACGCTCTGCGTTGGCTATCAGCAGGAACGACGTTGCAAGTCCAGGAGATATCGCCAGTACTATCTGGAAGCTCCGGAACCAAATATCCCTGGTGAGCATAGCAACTCACATCAGGGTCACTACAAAGGCGAAAGCCGCAGGAGGAATAGATGGCAAGTAACAAGGAGAACCAGCAGAAGGATCTCATAAAGATGAGCCGGATGGACGCGCTGTGGAACTTCGGTGTTCCGGCGACCATCACCCAGATCAAGAACATCATCAAGATGAAGATTGCCGGTGAGGAATCGAAGCGCTGGCCTATCTGGCTTATCGGTGAGTCCGGCATTGGAAAGAACCACCTTCAGGAACAGGTGTGCAAGGAACTCGGAATCGAGTACCTGTGGTTTCCATGCAAGGGGCTTGCTCCGGAAGACATACGGGGATTCCCCATGCCCGTCCGAAAGCTGAACGGTGATGGAAAGACGAAGGAGGAGTACGTAGCTGACGCCCAGGGACTCGTCAGTCTTATGTACGACTACTATCACAGGGAACCCGTCTACAAGTTCCAGCAGCTTGAATACCTGATGAAGGCATTCACTCCTGGCTGGAAGGGTATCATCCACTTTGATGAGTTTGCCCAGGCCACGAAGGAAGTACAGGAGATCCTGTACATGCTCTTCTATGACCGCAGGCTGGATGATCGTCATCTTTCAGATGACGCGCTCATCATCTCGTCGATGAATCCGCCTCAGGTCAATGATTACATGCTGGCGAAGATCGGTAAGGCGGCTCAGGACCGTCCCTCGATATTCAAGATCGAGGCCACCGCGAAGGAATGGATCCAGTGGGCAAAGCAAAGCGGGATTCATGACACCCTGATCTCGTTTGTTACCGAGCATCCAACGGTATATGACAGGAACAAGGGGCGGGCGTTGCACAGGTTCTCTGACGACCTGAAGATGTTCGGGGATCTTGATCCAACGAACATTCCCGTAGAACTGAAGATCATCGCTCATTCAGATATAGACATTGAGAGCGCCGACAAGTTCGTCAAGTATGTCAAGGAGGTCTTTGAGATCTCCGGGGTTCAGCTCCTGCAGGGTGACAAGAGCATGTTTGCCAAGCTGAAGAAGATGCTGAAGTCTGACGCGAAGAGCGTGCACCTCTACAGGGTGCAGCAGGAGATGCTGCGAGCCATGGAGGAACCTGAGACCTACTTAAAGGACGTCTGGAAGAAGAACTCCGGTGATGCCGCCAAAGCCTGGGACGAGGTATCAGACAAGGTGGTCGACTACATCAAGCTGCTTCAGGAAGGTGATATGGACAGCGCTGTCGGTCTCCTCAAGGAGATCACCAAGATGAACCTGGTGGATCTTGAGGACAGGATCAACAAGATCCTCAAGCTCAAGGAGAACAGGGATCTCTATAAGGAGGTACTGCGATGCCTGTCTATTCAAGTGAACACCAAGCAGACGGAGTCGGACGACCCACTGACCGATCCCACCTTGGCAGCGAAAGCGAATCCGTAAGCGACCTTACTCTTAAGGCGAAAGAGAACCTTAAGAGTTACATCATACGTGGGATCATCAACGACGAGTTCGTACCGGCCTTCTTCGCGTCGATACAGAAGGTCCCAGCCAATATGAGGGCGGTTACTGCTGCCGTCACGATGACCGAGAATGGTATCAAACTCACCTACGATGTTAAGTACTTTGCGAAAGCGTCGAAGGAGCAGATTGACTTCGATCTCTCTCACGAGCTCATGCATGTCCTAGGCCTCCACTTCCTTAGGGGAGAGGAGCTTATGGCAGAGCTCGGCATAGGGATGTCGGAGTTCTATGCGCGGTACGCACCAATCGCAGACCTGTGTGTCAACTATTCATTGAGGGATCTTAATGACTATAATGAAATCAAGAAGACCCGCTTGACATACGAGAAAGCTGGTCTCGATTATGACACGTACCCAACCTTCGAGTCCCTGGTCCGGTGGCTGCATGCCAACCCTGAGATGGGAAAGACAGTCTTCGACAAGCTTGGCTTGAGCCAGGTTAAGATTGCCATCGCAGGTGGCTGGCCCAACGGCGAGCCTGGCTCGGGACAAGGCCCCACAATCGTCATGGTAGACGAGAACGGAATGGAAACGGTCATCAACCCCGGTGACGGGAAGACCGTTGTCACTATCCCTGAGGTCTCGAAAGAGGCTAAGCGGGAAGTGATGAAGGACATTGGAGAGATCGTGAAGGCGGCAAATCGTATGGCAGGCAATGCCCCCTACGAGATCCGTAAGGCGATCCAACAGTTCCTTGATGAGTATAATAACCAGGTGCTCAAGGGTTGGGCACTGCTGGAACAGCTACTTGTCGGGGAGAGAGCCATCAACAAGGGAAGTGAACGGACGTATAGCCGGCTGAACCGACGTACCCGCTTGCTTCCAGGGAAGACCCGTATAAAGGGATTCTCGGCTATGTTTGTGGTTGACGAATCTGGATCCATGTCCGATGATGAAGTTCAACTCGCCTTCACTATGGTGAAGAAGGTCATGCTCCAGGAGAACAACGATAAGGTATACGTTGTTCACTGGGACACAGAGCCGACCCAGGAGGTTGATGAACTCCAGTACGAGTCGGATCTTGAGACCCTGGAACGGCAACGCTGTGGCGGTACCGACTTCAGGGAGTTCTTCGTACACGACGTGTTCTATCAGCACGATTACGATCTTTACATCTGCGTGACAGATGGCTACCCAGGACTGTGGCCACAGGTTGAGGTTGACAAGCCTCTCGTGTGGATCATTACCCAGAGTGGCGGATATGAGTCGTGGAAGCAGGAGTGTGGCAAGGGTATTGCCGTCTGCGTTGATGAGGATATGTAAGCACCGAACGTCCCGAAAGGGTGCCGGTACGATAACCCGGCCGTTACCCAGGTGGGCAGGCCAGCCCTAAAGCACACCTCCGTGGTGTGCAAGGATCTTCCGATCTACCAGGTTCGAATCCTGGCCTGGGACATTGACGTACCTTTAGTAGCACAGCCCGTACCTCCTTCTGGAGTTGCTGTGATTCGGCGTAGCTGAAGGTCAATGAAACGGATAGGCTACGGTTAACCCTATGGTACGTCACCGCGTACGCGGAATAGGGGTCGTCCGGTGTAAGGCCGGTTCGGCTGAGGTTGGCGAGAGGGGCAACCTTCTATGACCCAACTGCTCTGACGAGGTGGGCAAACGGCGCAAGCCAAATAAGACTCAAGCCGTCAGTATCACCTCCTAAAGTGGTGAGGGTGCCGGGCTGCCGGCTTCCCTTCGGGGATATAAGCATTAGTTTGCGAATGACTACGGGTTGCGTAGATATACGCAAACCAGTACGCATATCGATCCACAACAGCATGGGCACACTCCCCTTGTGTCCTACCCGTGGGGCCCCAGGTGGGGCTGTGGGCCCAAAACCCACGGCGGGGGTCCGAGTCCTCCACCCCATGGGCTACCTTTTATCCGGAGGATCATATGGGATTGAGACTATCTGGACCACCGAAACTGCGTTGTCCTATAGGCAGAAAGCCAAGTAAGACAACATGTTCGATCTGCTCAAGGAAGATCTCCTGCTTTGGAAAGGCAGAGACCAAGAGGCACTCATATCCAGAGGAGGATTCGATGGCGGAGGTGGTGACTTTGGGGGAGACGGCGCCTCATCAGACTTCTGAAGAGCTCATCAACGTAATGGATGAGCTTGCAAGAAGAACAAAGGTGAACCTCTATATGGATAGGGCAGAGCGCAAGCGCACCTGCAATATATGTCACAGACCAATTACAAGAGGTACCTATCATCTGAGGCTCCCTAAGTCGGGCTTTGCATACTTTAATGTATGCCCACCGTGTGCGCGAATAGCCGCACGAATAGCAGATGAGAAATCTCAAGCAATGGAGGAACAGCAATGCACGACTTTACGTTCAACCTAGGTGACGAGGTCAAGGACAAGATCACCGGGTACAAGGGCGTCATCAGAGCTCGGTCGCAGTACCTAACCGGGTGTAACACGTATGGGATTCAGTCCCAGAAGCTTACCAAAGAGGGGGCACCGCAGGACTGGAAGTGGTTTGACGAGGATCAACTAAGCCTGCTCACGACGCAGAAGGTCACGTTCCGGAAGGAAGTAAGGAGGACCGGAGGGCCACAGAGCACCGATCAGTACCCCTCAAGGAGATAGTCATGAACGAATATGCTGCCACGGCTCTGATCAACCTCGGCATCATTGCCGCGGTTGGTGTCACCGTGTATATCACAGGTTCTGCCTGGGCCATACTGGGCCTGCTCTTTCTGTGCGGAGTAAGTCATAAGGAGCACAATCATATCTGTCCACACTGTGGGAAGGAATGGAAGGTATGACTGACGGCATTCAGTGGGGTAGTATGATGGCTCTGTGCTCCCAGTGTACACATATGAGGGAAACCTTTACGTGTCCTGCCAGTATATGTGATCTCCGTCACACCGAGCCATATGAATCCTGTGCAAGAGTGAAACAGGGAAAGCCACCGATCACAGTTTGCTCTGACTATCGGCAGCGAGACGATGTCAGGAACGTCTCCAATGAGCTGAGAGAGGAGCGACAGCGCTAAAATGATACGTCTCCTTGAGGATGCAGAGCTAAGACGCACGAAGAGGCATCTTAATCTCTACAAAGACGAAGATTAGGAGTATACCAAGATGGATGACATGGACAATCCTGATGTGACTAAGGAGATCAGACGCCAGGGCATCAGAGGTCAACTTATTCGAGCGATAGACGAACAGGTGAGGCTCCCTATCAAACCGAGCAAGTCGAAGGACGCATGGGTAATCATGTACCGCGGACAGCAGGTTGTTCTTCTATCAACGAACAAGTCCGTCTGGAAGGCCAGAGGCTATGCCATGAACGCTCTCACTCAGAAGGTAAAGTCATCATTCGACCACTATCTGCGAGACGAATACGGAATATCATCACACCAGGAGATTGTGGATATCTACCGGAAAACCTTGGCTGATCTGATAGAAGATGGCACCATAGAGTTTCGGTGTCTATCAACCGCTCCACTATGCACAGAAGCAGGGCCATCTGCTTAGAAGGCTGTCCCTCAGAGTGGTTAAGCCGGGAGGAAAGGGGTCATACCGCAAGTTCAGACTTTCGGTAGGAGTAATATGGGATCAGCACTACGGGGTGTAGCTCAGCCAGGTTGGAGCGCGTGATTTGGGATCACGAGGCCGGAGGTTCGAATCCTCTCGCCCCGATATCAAGGGCACTATAGGTACACGACAACAGGGACATTACGGCACCCTGCCAGTAGTGTATCGCTGATAAAGGTATTCCCGTTGGGTTTCGTGGGTTCGAATCCCACCGTGCCCACATCTGATGGAGGAAGATATGCGCAGAAAGAACGAGTTGGTCAGAGACATGGCGGTGATATTTCTCATGATACCCATGTTCTATGGGATATCGCAGCTACTCTGTGTCAAGCATGAGGCAGAGGTAACCATCCAGAAATGGTCTGACGAATCCATACCGACCATCCCTTCTCAACTAGTCAGTGATGCCAACGCAGCGCGTGCCGATACAAAGGAGAAGCCAGTCGAGTTCACTGTTCCTATCTGCATCATGGGCACACTTTACTACGACTGGATAGGAAGACCAAAAGGTGTGTGTATTCCCGTACTTGATCCGGAAGGTGATCCAGTGGAGTGTGCAGACGATATAAAGTAGCGAGGAGATCACCCTATGAAGTATCTGTATATGCTATTGCTGATCCTTATAGTAGGATGCTGTGACGGCCAGAGTACGGGCAACCAAAGCACACCAGCTGAAACAAAGATCGGCCACCGGTTGTACCTTCGGGTGATAGCACGCAACGCAGATGGCACCATCGTTGGCAAGTGGCTTACAACTTGTCGTAGTATGGTCTATACATCAGACCACAGGCTGAACTTCTACATGAACGATGAAAGCGGCCGACCCCGGCTTGAAATCTACATATGGGCTCCAGTGATAGTAGCCGAAGAGGTTTGGTTAACAAAGGAGCAGGCGGCCACCATGAGGAAAGATTACCCCGGCGCATACATTCCAAGCGTGGGGGTTCCCCACTAGGAGGATTCAATGAAAGTCTTCGAATGCTTCAATCAGGATGTCAAGTGCATGCTATGCGGGAAGAATACAGAAGGCAAGGCCGTTCTCCTTCCCATTGATGGCACCAAGGATGGAAACATTGAACGGGCTATACAGGTACATCTTGACTGTATAGACCTTCGCGTCGCCGAACTTCCTGACCAACCGGGTCGACAGCTGATTTATCAGATCCATGATGGCCCTCTACACATTGACGATTAACCGTCAGAACCAGCGTAGATGTATAGATTG
>Ga0172362_10004326_pt1 | contig 12312 bp, 14 predicted proteins | sample LakKivs1_kivu2a2_FD_114534 | JGI IMG/M metagenome (GOLD analysis project Ga0172362, IMG submission 114534) | Sediment microbial communities from Lake Kivu, Rwanda - Sediment s1_kivu2a2 | ecosystem: Environmental > Aquatic > Freshwater > Lake > Sediment | place: Rwanda: Western Province, Lake...
ATCGCCGCCTCAGCGGGACTGCTGATCGACCAGCGCGCGCACCGTCGGGTTGTCGAGCAGCTCGCGCAGCTTCGGATCGTTCAGCAGCGCGCCGAGGTCGCCCGACTGCACGGCGTGCATGGTCGCGGGATCCTCGAGGATCGCGCGCACCTGCGGATCGTCCTGCAGCGACAGCACCTGCTCGCGGCTCGCCGGGTCGGCGAGGAGCGCGCCCTGCATGTTCGCGACGGCGTTGTCCGAGCCGCCGGTGAGCGACGCTCCGCCCGCGTCCTGCGCGCCGGCCGGTGCGGCGGACGACGCCGCGACGAGCACGGCGAACGCGCAGCAGAGCTTTCCACGCGACACGCCCATGCCGACAGCTACGACCGTCCCGCGCCGGAACTTGAGGGCACCGCCGCGAGCATCACACCGCGCGCAGGTCGAGCGCCCAGGCCGTGGTCGCCGCGCTCGGCGGCGGCTGGAGCGGCGTCTCGAGGATCACGCGGCGCGCCACCACGCGCTCGCGCCGTCGTGCCGCCGCGACCTCGAGATCCGCGGGCAGGCCGTCGTACGCCTCGCCGTCCGGACGCCAGCCGTGCACCACGACCTCCAGCCCGTCGGCCGTGCCCGCGCGCTGCACCGTCAAGCGCAGCTGCGGCAGCGCCGGGATCGACGGGTGCAGCCCGACGCTCGGCGCGAACGTCCGGTAGCGGACCGCGCCGAGCTTGAGCGGCCCGTGCGCGTCGTGCTCGTCCTGCAAGCGGAGCGCGTAGCCCTCCGCACCGACGCGCCACGCGTGCAGCGAGTGGCGCGCGCCGTCCGCGACGCGCAGCGTGAGCTGCAGCCGCGTGGTGCTCGGGTCGACGAGGCGCGAGTCGCCACGCTCCTGCGACGCGACGTCGCCGACCAGTGGCCAGAACTCGACCGCCTGCTCGATCTCGAGCGTCACGCCGTCGATGGTCGCGCTGCCGAGCACCCGCGCCTCGTCGGCGAGCAGCAGGGCGAGCACCGCCGGCGGCAGCGCGAAGCCCGCCCCGGCGAGGTCGGACGCCACCGCCTGCAGATCGCGGCGCAGGTGGAACGGCAGCGCGAAGCGGTCGTGCAGGTCGTCGCCCCAGCGCTCGAGTCCGTGCGACACCTCGACCTTCGCCAGCATCGCGGCGAGCGCGCGCAGCAGGCACGCGCGCGCGGCGAGGACGTCGGCGCTGCGCGCCATGCCGAAGGCGCGGAGCTCGACCAGGCCGAGGCGCCCGCGTCCGGGCAGCAGCTCGTTCCACAGCTTCTCGACGTTGAGCTCGCTGCGGTGCGGGTTGCCGGACGGATCGACGAGAAAGGGCGCGATGGTGCGCGCGAGCAGCGCCGGCTCGGTGGCCGGCTCGCGGTCGAGCCGCGCCAGCGCGAGCTCGAGCTCGGCGAAGCTCTCGCGCGTGCCCTCGTCGGTACGCGGCGACTGCCCGCAGCCGCCCGGGAAGCGGCAGAACCAGTACGACAGCGCCGGGTGCCGGTTCAGGTAGCGCACCAGCCGCGGCAGCAGGCGCGGCGCGACGAAGAACGGGCTCGTCGCCGGCGACGGTCCGCCGAGCGTCAGGTGGCCCGCGCCGCCGGAGTCGGCGACGGTGTCGTCGTACTGCAGGCGGCAGGGCTCGAGTCCCGCCGCGAGGGCGGCCGCGAACACCTCGCGCATCGCGCTCGCGAACGTCGTCGCGTCGGGGGCGGGCGCGTGATTGACCTCGAGAACGGCGGGGTCGGGCGTCAGCGTGCTGAGCGCAACCGTCGCGTCCACGGGCGGCGGGTAGCCGCGCAGGATCAGCGCGCCGAGGCCCGCGTCGGCGGCGGCCTCGCCGACCACGGCGAGCAGGCGCGCGAACGACTCCGGGTCGGCGACGCGGGGCAGCTCCGCCGCGATCGCGACGCAGCCGGTGATGGGATCGGTCTCGCACCACGCGACGACCACCCACGTGCCGTCGGCGGCGAGCGGATCGCAGAGACCGCTCGGCGGGAGCGCACACAGGTGCAGCGGCAGCGCGTCGGCGCGCTGCTGCACGCGGCCGTCGGCCGGCGGTGGCGCGCCGTCGCCGCGCAGCGCGATCGCGACGCGCAGTCCGTCGAGGGACCAGGAGATCGCCGATCCCCAGCCGGTGCGCGCGGCCGCGGCAGCGAGCGTGTCGGCGAAGCGTTCGCGCGTGCCGTCCGGCGGCAGGTCGCGCTCCGACCCAGACCCGCACAGCAGCGGGTCGCGCGGTCCGTTCCAGAGCGCCGTGCCGTCGCGGCGCTCGTACAGGGCGAGGCACTAGCGTGGCAGGGGCTCGCCCGGGTACTGGCGTCCGACGGGGCGGAGCACCATCGCGGCCGGGCGCATCGCGGCGAGCGCCACCAGCATGCGGCCCGCGCGCTCCTCCTTGTCGCCACCGAGCGCCTCGAAGGTCCTCTCGGGGTCGGTCGAGAAGCGGCTGGTGAAGGTCGGCTCGGAGCCGACCCAGACGTCGAGCCCGCTCGCCGCGATGCGGTCGTCGAGCAGGCGGAGCGCGTCGTCGACGGCGGCGCGCGGATCGACGCAGCCGCCCGCGCCCGCCGCACTCCCGTCGAGATCTCCGGAAGCGTGCATGTGCGCGGCCGCTCCGCAGCACGGCGCATGCCACGGGAAGAACGCCGCGCGGACGGGCCGCGCGCTGCCTCGATCGCGGGCGCTGCCCGCGCGAGCGGCAGCAGGGCCTCACGGTCCGGTCCGCGGTCCGCCACGGCTCGCTTGCGCGATCCCGTCCCGTCGGGTTGGCGAACGGCGTGTGGGGCGGCACGGGTGCCGCGTGCAAGGGAGGCGCGTACCGCACCGGATCTCGTGGATCCGGTCGCCAGCGATATCAGGTCCGCGGCGCGTTGCTCGCGGCGACGATGCGCGCCCAGCGCAGCGGCGACACGAGCTGTGCGAGCCAGCCGCGCGGAAACGCCTCGAGCCCGTCGATGCCGATGGTTGCCGGCGCGGGCCGGTCGGGCGGCAGGAAGCGCGTCCCGAAGACCACGTCCCAGAACAGGAAGTTGTTGCCGTAGTTGTGGTTCGCCTCGGCGACGCGCGGCGAGTGGTGCCAGCGGTGCACCTCGCCGATGCTGAACACCCACGACAGCGGACCGAGCGTCGTATCGACGTTGGCGTGCTGGAAGAGGCCGACGACGATCGTCACGACGGCGTAGAGCGCGAGCAGCCGGTCGCCCGCGCCCGCGACCGCGAGCGGGACGAACGACACCACAGCGCGCAGCACGACCTCGACCGGGTGCGCGCGCGTCGCGTTCAGCCAGTAGAGCCGCGGTGCGCTGTGGTGCGTCGCGTGGAAGCGCCACAGCAGCGCGCTCTCGTGCATCACGCGGTGCGCCCAGTAGTCGAACGCCTCCGCCACGACGCAGGCGAGCGCTAGCTGCGCGAGCAGCGGCCACGCCGTCGGCCACAGCCCGACGCCGAGCACCGCCGAGAGCCAGCTCCCGACCGCCACGCCGGCGAGCCGCGCGACCGGCTCGATCGCGCCGTTCAGCCCGACGCTGGTCGGCAGGTAGATCGCGTCGGTGAGCAGGTCGCCCTGCCGCCGGTTCCAGTCGCGGCGGTACGGCAGCAGCCGCTCGAGCAGCGCGACCACGACGACGCTCGCGAGCGAGGCAACCCCGAGCACGCGCTCGATCGGCACGCCGTGCCCGAGCGCCCACGCGGCGCCGCCCACCGCCGCGGCGAGCAGCAGCGGGAAAACCGTCGCGGACGCGATCGCGCGCACGGCCCTCAGCGATCCGTCCGGAACTTTCTCTTGACGACCAGCTCGTCCCGGGTGAGCGCGTCGTTGCCCGGGACGAACGGCGTGTCGCCGCGTCCCTGGGGTGCCCGATCGCATCCCGGGGGTCTGATCATGGCGATCCGTCGCGATCAAGCATCGACGGCGCCGCCGGACGCCGCGGGCATGTCGCGCTTGACCGCCCCGGCCCCGAGGGGGGAGAACAGTCGAGCTTTCGTTCCGACCTCCTCCCCGCCGATGAACGCCCGTCCACCTCTTGCGCGCACCACCGCCACGATCGCGCAGGAAGACGTCCCGCGTGCGGAGGGTCGGCTCGGCTGGCTTTCCGGCGCCGGGCTCGTCGTGGCCAACATGGTCGGAGCCGGCGTGCTGCTGAGCACCGGGTTCATGGCGCAGATCCTCGCGCCCGGCGCCATCCTGGGCGCGTGGGCCCTCGGCGCCGCGCTCGCGCTGCTCGGCGCCGCCTCGTACGCGGCCATTGCCGCCGTCAACGGGCGGTCCGGGGGCGAGTACCGCTACCTGTCCGACTACCTCCATCCGTCGCTCGGGTACCTCGCCGGGTGGGGCTCGCTCCTGCTCGGCTTCGCCGCGCCGGTCGCGGTCGACGCGCTGGCCGTGGCGGCGTTCGTCCGGGTTCTGGTGCCGCTCCCGGTCACCGCCACGGCGGCCGCGTGCATCGTCGCGATCACGCTGCTGCACGCGTTCGACCTGGACGCATCCCGGCGCGCCCAGAACGTCCTCGTCGCCGTCAAGCTGGCGCTGATCGTCGGCCTGATCGCGACCGGCGCACTGCTCGGGTCCACGTCGCTTCCCGACTGGGTTCCACCCGAAGCGCCGGAGGCTCGCCGCGGGGATCATCATCCTGCTGTTCCTGTCCGCGATGAGCGCCATGACCTTCGTCGGGCCGCGCGTCTACGCGGCGATGGCCGCGGACGGCTATCTGCCGCGTTGCTTCCGCGCGCGCGAGGACCGACCCCCGCTCTGGTCCGTCCTGCTGCAGGGAACGATCGCGCTCGGGTTCGTCCTGACGCACGACATCCGCGAGGCGGTGGAGAGCGCATCGAGCGTGCTCATCCTCTTCTCCGGCCTCACCGCACTCTGCGTGCTGCGCTTGCGCGCGAGCGGCGGCGCCGCGCGGCCGCCGCTGCTCGCGGCCGCCGCTGCTCGCGGCCGTCGCGGCGACCATCTACGCCTGCTGCAACGCCTGGCTCCTCTACCTCGGCGTGACGCGCTTCGGCCACGTGGGCTGGCAGCTCGCCGCCGTCGTGGCGATCGCCCTGCTCGTCTACGGCGCGACGCGCTGGCGCGCCTCGCGCGCCGCCTGACCGCGCCCGCCCTACTCGTCCGCGGCCCCGAGGTGGAGCCGCCGCTCCAGCGCCGCGAAGCGGGCTGCCGCGCCGGGCTCGCTCGACAGGAGCGAGACGATCACGCCGACCAGGAACGACAGCGGGATCGTCACCAGCGCCGGGTTCTTCAGCGGGAACGCAGCCGAGGAGTTGCCCAGCAGGTCGATCTGCACCGTCGGCGAGACGGCGATCAGGAGCAGCGTCGAGAGCGTCCCGACCACCATGCTCGACACCGCGCCCGCAGTGCTGCAGCGCGACCAGAAGATCGACAGCACCAGCGCCGGGAAGTTGCCGCTCGCCGCGATCGCGAACGCGAGCGAGACCATGAACGCGACGTTCTGGCCCTTGAACGCGATGCCGAGCGCGATCGCGACGATGCCGAGGCCGATGGTCGCGAGACGCGCGACCGCGAGCTGCTCGCCCGACTCCGCGTGGCCGCCGCGCACGACGCTCACCCACAGGTCGTGCGAAAGCGCCGCGGCGCCCGACAGCGTGAGCCCCGCGACCACCGCGAGGATCGTCGCGAACGCGACCGCCGCGATGAAGCCGAGGAACGGCGTGCCGCCGAGCAGCTCGGCGAGGAGCGGCGCCGCCATGTTGCCTCCCGCGTCGACCGCGCGGATCGCGTCGGGACCGACCAGCACCATCGCGCCGAAGCCGAGGATGAAGGTCATCAGGTAGAAGAGCCCGATCAACCCGGTCGCGTAGAACACCGACGTCCGCGCCGCGCGCGCGTCCGGCACGGTGTAGAAGCGCATCAGGATGTGCGGCAGGCCGGCCGTGCCGAACATCAGCGCGAGGCCGAGCGACAGCGCGTCGAGCGGGCTCGACACGAGCCTGCCCGGCGCCAGCACGCCGGCGCCGTAGCGCTCGGCCGCCGCGGCGAAGAGCGCCGTCGGGCTCATGCCGAAGCGCATCAGGACCATCACGGCGAGGATCGCGGCGCCGGCGAGCAGCAGCACCGCCTTCACGATCTGCACCCAGGTGGTCGCGATCATGCCGCCGAACAGCACGTAGGCGATCATCGCGCAGCCGACGACCACCACGGCCTGCTCGTAGCTCAGCCCGAACATGAGCTTGATGAGCCCGCCCGCGCCGACCATCTGCGCGATCAGGTAGAGCACGACGGTGGCGAGCGTCCCGGTCGCCGCGGCGATGCGCACCGGCTTCTGCCGGAAGCGCAGCGCGACGACGTCGGAGAACGTGTAGCGACCGAGGTTGCGCAGCGGCTCCGCGATGAGGAACAGCACGACGGGCCAGCCGACGAGCCAGCCGGTCGAGTAGATCAGGCCGTCGAAGCCGGTCGTCGAGACGAGGCCCGCGATGCCGAGGAACGACGCCGCGCTCATGTAGTCGCCGGCCAGCGCGAAGCCGTTCTGACCGGCCGTGATCGAGCGGCCCGCCGCGTAGAACTGCTCGGTGGTGCTGGTGCGGCGCGCCGCCCAGTACGTGATGCCGAGCGTGATCGCGATGAACAGGAAGAAGAACGCCATCGCGATCGCGCTCGGGTGCCCGATCGCGGTCGCCGCCTCGTTCACCGGCACGTCAGTGCTCCCGGAGCGCGCGCAGCGCCGGGTCGTAGCGGTCGTTCGCCCAGCGGACGTAGACCCAGGTCAGGAGCCACGACGCGACGATCACCAGCGCGCCGGCGAGGATGCCGACGCTGAGCCCCGGCACGACCAGCGCTCCGAGCGCGTCGCGCGCGTACGCCACCGCGCCGATGAAGCCGAAGTAGACCACGAACACGGCCGCCGTGAGCGCGAGCCCGACGCGCGTGCGCTCGCGCGCCAGCATGCGGAGGCGCTGCTCGAGATCGGGCGCGGGCGCGCGCTTCTTCCGTGACGCCATGCTGCTCCCTTCAGTCCCTGTGGATCGTGTCGGCGCTCCACCACGCGCGCATGGACGTCACCAGACCGTCGTCGCGGAAGGTCATCACGTCGAGCGTCTCGACGCGCAGCGACGGGTCCGCCGCGGGGCGCGCGATCATCGCCGCCGCCCCTTCGTTGCCCGCGGTGCGCACGCGCCCCTCGAGCGCGAGGCGGACCGAGCCCGCGGACGCGCGGTAGAACTCGCGGATCGCGTCGCGCCCGCGGTGCGGCGTCGAGCCGACGGGGTCCTCGACGGTCGCGTCCTCGGCGTAGAGGCGCGCGATGGCGTCGACGTCGCCGGCGGTGACCAGCTCGCAGTAGCGCTCGAAGACCCGGCGGACGTGCTCGGCGGTGACGCTCATGCGATCGAGTAGCCTCCGTCGATGGGCAGCGTCTGCCCGGTGATGTACGACGCCGCGGGGCTCGCGAGGAAGAGCACCGCGGGCGCGACCTCGTCCGCGGTTCCCCAGCGCGCGAACGGCATGCGCTCGAAGTCCTTGCGGGTGAACTCCGGCAGGTCCTGGATGCGCGCGGTCATGCGCGTGCGGATCAGGCCCGGCGCCACGGCGTTCACCCGGATTCCGTCCTTGACCCAGGCCGCGGCGAGCGTCTTGGTCATCTGCACGATGCCGGCCTTCGCGGCTCCGTAGCCCGGCACCGCGGTGATGCCGAAGTACGACGCCATCGAGGCGACGTGCAGCACGCTCGCGCCGCCGTCGAACGCGCTCCTCGCGAGCGCCGCGTGCGCAGCGTGCGCCATCCGGTAGGCGCCGATCAGGTTGATGTTCACCGACTGCGCGAAGACGTCGGGGTCGTACTCGCTCCGGCCGCCCGGCAGGTTCGCGCCCGCGTTGTTGACCAGCACGTCGAGGGTGCCGAGCGTGGCGCCGAGCGCCGCGATCGCGCTCACGTCCTGCACGTCGAGCGTCGCGTAGTCGAGCCCCGACAGGTCGACGTCGTACTCGCCCGGCAGGAGCTTGCGTCCGGTCACGACCACGCTCGCGCCGGCGTCGGCGAAGGCGCGCGCGATCGCGTGCCCGATGCCGCTCGTGCCGCCGGTGACGAGCACCCGCGCACCGGAGAAGTCGAACGTGACGCGGCTCATTCCCACACCTTCTCCCACCGTCCGCTGCGTGCGGAGCGGTACAGCGCGAGCGCCGTGCGCAGCTCGCCCACCGCGAATTCCGCGCTCGCCGCCAGCGGACGCCCGTCGAGCACCGCGGCCTCGAAGTCGGCGAGCTGTCCGTGGAACGACTCCAGGTAGCCGCCGCCGCCCGCGAGCCGCGTGCCGTCGGGATGCTCGGCGCTCCACAGCACGGCGTAGCCCGCCGGCTCGATCGTCAGGTCCGCGCGCTGCCCCCGCAGGCGGAACATCGGCTCGCTCGAGAACGGCGCGTCCTTCACGAGCCCGTCGAGCGACGCGACCACCCCGGAGCGGAAGCGCAGCAGCGCGCGGACCAGCGACTCGCCCCGCATCGGCGTCCACGGATGGCCGAGCGCGCCGACGACCTCGTCCACCTCGCCGAGCCACATGCGCAGCGGGCGGATCCAGTGCGAGCCGGCGTCGAGCGCGATTCCGCCACCGCAGAACGCATCGTCGAGCCGCCACGGATTCTCGCCGCCGTAGAACTCCTTCATCGGCGGCAGCGCGAAGCTCGCGTGCGCGGTGATGACCTGGCCGAGCGTGCCGTCGTCGACGAGGCGCTTCGCCGCGAGCACCTCCGGCCAGTACTGCGTGTTCTCCGCGACCTGGAAGACGGTCCCGGCACGCCGCGCCGCCGCGAGGATGCGCTCGCAGGACGCGACGTCGTTCGCCATCGGCTTCTCGAGCAGCACGTGCTTGCCGGCCGCGAAGCACTGCACGGCGGCGCTCTCGTGCAGGTGGTGCGGCAGCATCAGGTCGACCGCGTCGAAGCCGCCCGCCGCGAGCGCCGCCTCGAGGCTCGTGAACGCTCGGGCGCCGGTGCGCTCGGCCATCGCCTGCGCGCGCGCCGGGTCGGTGTCGACGACGGCCGTGATCTCGGTGCGCGGCGCGCCCGCACGCACCGCCGGCAGGTGGAGGTGCGAGATGGCGCCGCAGCCGACGAGCGCGAGCGTGAGCTTCGCGGGCATCGGACGCTCATCCCCGATCGGGCGTGGCGCGGTCAAGCGCTCGGTGCGTCGCCGCGCGGCGACCGAACGCTCGCGGGCCTCACGGCTCGACGGGATAGCCGCCCGCGCCCCACTCGAGCCACGAGCCGTCGTAGATGCGCACGTCCTCGTAGCCGAGCCAGCGCAGCGTGAGCCACGCGACCGACGCGCGCCAGCCCACGAGGCAGTAGGCGACCGTGGGCGCCGCCGGGTCGAAGCCGAGCCCGTCGTAGAACGCCTCGAGGTCGCCGCGCGGCTTCAGGAAGCCGCCGACGAGATTGTCCTGCCACGGCGTGAACGCCGCGCTCGGGATGTGCGCGGCGACGTACTCGCCGCTCGAGCGCGCGTCGGCGAGCTGGATCGACGGCATGTCGTAGGGCGGAGCACCGAGCTGCGCGAGCACGCTGCCTGCGGTCTCGCGGATCTCGGGTCGGTACGGATCCGCAACGTACGTCGTGGGCGTGGCCACGACCGGCGCCCCCGGCGCGGTGGACCCGCCGGCCGCGAGCCAGCCGTTCCAGCCGCCGTCGAGGTAGCGCACGTCGGGATGGCCGAGGTACGCGAGCGCCCACACCGTGCGCGCCGGGTCGTACTCGGGAGCCGTGCCGTAGACGACGACGGTCGCGTCACGCCGCAGCCCGACGGCGGAGAGCACCGGCTCCGCCAGCGCGGGCGGCATCATCTGGAAGTTGATGCCGGAGATGGTCGTCGCGAGGCTCTCCGGGCGGAGCGGCAGCGCGTCCGGGACGTGCCCGCCCGGGAACGACGCGCGCGTGTCGATCACCTGCACCTCGGGCATGCCCAGACGACCCTTCAGCCAGCCCGCGGGGACGACGGTCTCGGCCGGACAGCCCGCCGGCGCGACCACGCCCTTCGCGACGATCCGGACGCCGTTGTCGTCGAGCGTCGGGACGTCGGCGCACCAGCGGTCGAGTCCGACCTCGAGCGCGACCCGCAGTCGCGTGCTCGCGGCGCGGTGGCCGAAGTCGAAGGCCTTCGCGGCCGACACGGTGAACGTGCCCGGACGCCCGTTGCGTCCGACGCGCAGCAGCACCGACTTGACGCCGCCGGCCGCGGCGTCGCGGTCGACGTACTTCCAGCCGGCGCCGTTCTTCAGCTCGCTCCACTTCGCGGCGTCGAGCACGATGCTCTCGGTACCGCCTTCGCCGTACGCGCCGGCGATGCGCAGCGTCGCGCCGCCGAAGACCGGCGAGGCCGGCAGCGCCCCAATCCACCGGGCGCGCACGCTGGCGGTCTGGCCCGGCGCGCCGTACTTGACGGTGGCGCGAACGTCCGACAGCGGGTGCTCGGCGGCGGGCGACGCGGACGGGGCGACGAGCGCGGCCAGCACGAGGAGCGCGGCGAGCGAGCGGGTGGGGGTCGGTCGGGTCATTCGCGACGGATGACAGCGTCGAGCCGGGGCGTCAAGCCGACACGGCGCGTCGGGGCGTCAAGCCGGCTCGTCGTCCGGGACCAGGTGGTTCTCGCCGGCGCGGGTCGCGAACGTCGCCGCGACCTCGAACGTCGTCTCGGGCTGCGTGCTGTCCTCGAGCAGGTACCAGGACGCCTTCGCGCGCTCCGGGCTCAGGTCGAGCACGACCCAGCCGCGACGGCGTGCCTCGCCGAAGCGGATGTGCGGATTCTGCGCGAGGATGACGGCCTCGAAGCCCGGCGCCGGGAAGCGTGACGTGACTCCGGGGGTGACGATCTCCACACCGAGCGAGCCGCGCCCGGTCGCCGGATCGTAGGCCGCCGGCTCGTCCGGATCATCCGTCACGTCCATGCCCCAGGAGCTGTGCACGTCTCCGGTCAGTACCACGACGTCACGGATCCTGTCGGCACGGATCACATCGAGCAGCCGCGTGCGCGCTGGCTGGTAGCCGTCCCAGGCGTCCTCGTTGGCGATGGTACCGCCGCCCGCCGCGAGCGTGCCGCGTCCGAGGCGCCACGGCGACAGGATCACCTGCTGGCCGAGGATCTTCCAGCGTGCGCCCGACCGGCGCAGCTCGTTCGCGAGCCACTCCTCCTGGTCGAAGCCGAGCAGCGAGCGCGCGGGGTCGCGGATCGTCACCAGGTCGTCGCGCCCCGCCGCTTGACGGTCGCGGCCCCACAGGCGGGTGTCGAGCATCAGCAGGTCGGCGAGCTCGCCGAAGCGCAGCGCGCGGTAGAGCGGCTCGCCAGGCACGAAGCGCAGCGGCATCCACTCCGAGTACACCCGCTCGACGCGGGCGCGTCGCTCCGCCCAGGGGCCCTCGGTGGCGGGGTCGTGCGACGACGAGCCGTCGCGCCACGCGTTGTTCGCCGACTCGTGATCGTCCCACACGGTGACGAACGGGAACAGCGCGTGCGCAGCCTGCAGGTCCGGATCGCTGCGGTACTGGGCGTAGCGGCGGCGGTAGTCCTGGAGCGTGCTCAGCTCGTGCGGCGGGTCGTGCGGCCGCACCGGCCCCTGCGCGCCGTCCTCGTAGATGTAGTCGCCGAGGTGCAGGATCGCGTCGATCTCGGGCCGCGCCGCGAGCGCGCGGTACGCGTGGTAGTAGCCGTCGGTGTAGCGCTGGCAGGAGACCACGCCGAAGCGCAGCCGGTCGACGGTGCCCGACGGTGCGGTACGCGTGCGGCCGAGCCGCGAGATCCGGCCCAGCGCCCGGAAGCGGTAGAAGTACGTCGTCGCGGGCGCGAGACCGGCCGCGTCGAGCTTGACGGTGAAGTCGCGCTCGGCGTCCGTCGTGATCCACCCCGCGCCGACGCGATCGGCGAAGCCCTCGTCGCGCGCCACCTCCCAGAAGACGTCGAGCCGACCCGCGCCGGCCGGGCTGACGCGGGTCCAGAGCACGACCGCGTCCGGCAGCGGGTCGCCGCTCGCGACGCCGTGCGCGAACAGGCCCTCCGGTCCGGGCTCGCCGTCGTACCGGTACTCCGGCAGCCCGTCGCCGGCGTCGCTGCAAGCGGCGAGCTGCGCCGCGATCGGAGCGATGCCGAGCGCGGCGGCGAGGCGCAGGATCGCGCGGCGGGTCATTCGTTTCTGCATGGGATCTCCTCCGGCTCTCGGCCGGTGACGAGCCACGGTCGTGCCACAAACGACGCTGCGGCGGCAACCGTGGGTCTCTTCGGCCGCACGAGCATCGTCCTCGTGACGCTGATCGCCATCGAGGGTTGCGACCACCCCGTCCGGCGTGGCAGCAACGACCGGCAGAGGAGAGCACCCCGTGAGCGATCCCC
>Ga0172362_10004328_pt1 | contig 12311 bp, 16 predicted proteins | sample LakKivs1_kivu2a2_FD_114534 | JGI IMG/M metagenome (GOLD analysis project Ga0172362, IMG submission 114534) | Sediment microbial communities from Lake Kivu, Rwanda - Sediment s1_kivu2a2 | ecosystem: Environmental > Aquatic > Freshwater > Lake > Sediment | place: Rwanda: Western Province, Lake...
GGAGAACAAGGATGCTTCGTTTTTGCGACAAAGCTTCTGAATAGCGAAAAATCACTGCAGGACTGCCCACCGATCAACGGGGAAAAGTACGTAGCTAACAAAACTCAAATCGAAAAAATGATGCATCCCATAAGAATATAATGTGAATAAACAAGCAGAAAAGGACGCATGTATGGACATATTTAAATATTTTGTTTCGTCAACTTAACTTAGGTTCCATAAATTGTCAAAGACTAAACTGAATAAGAGGCTTGCACGATTAACAAGTTCTGGAATTTGCCCCAGTGAAGACGCATCTAAATATTCTGTTGAACTTAAACAGCTTGCAGAGGAAATTGCAGAAGCCAAAACATCCGAAAAACAAAGCAGATTTTTCAAGGCGCTCGCCGACAAAACCAGACTCAGAATTTTGAGCCTTCTTCGCGTAAGGGAGATGTGCGTCTGCGAGATTATGATCGCCCTTGATCTGACCCAGCCTACCGCTTCTCATCATCTGGGCATTCTAGGAAACGCGGGGTTACTTAATTATAGAAAAGAAGGGAAGTGGGTTTACTACAGCTTGGCCAACCTCAAACTTTTTGAAAATTTGCGAAAGTTAGGACTTTTGTGAAAATAAACGTCTTCTTGCATGCAGCGAGTCAGGAGAACGGAACAATAAATTTAAATATTTGAATATGTTTGACCCTGGCTAAAAGGAGCAACAGATATGGAAAAGATATTGGTGGGCATTGACGGATCAGAGCACTCGAGAAGGGCATTAGCAGAAGCAATCAAAATTGCGAAGAAATTTGAGGCTGAAATAACTGTTGTTAACGTTTTTTACCCTGCACCTACACCTTCTGCTCACGAGTTTAGCCATAAAATTTTGGAAGATGCCAAAGTCGTCTTGGAACATGAAAAAGCAAAGTACAAACTCATCTCGGTCACAGATACCAATCCTTCCAAGGTCATTATAGAAATGGCAAGAGAAGGGAAGTTTGACTTGGTTGTGGTCGGAAGTAAAGGAGTGGGCGCTACTCATTCTCTCTTCTTGGGAAGCCACTGCAACAGAATATCATGTGAATCTCCTGTAAACGTGCTCATAGTAAGGTAGTTGATGCAAGAGGGTGCGGCTTTGAAAGAGGAGCAAGCGTCTGTTGAACATGAAGCATCTCTAGGTCTTTTCGAGAAATATCTGACACTTTGGATAGCAATATGCATAGTTATCGGCTTGTTGATTGGCAGGTTCGCGCCTCAGTTTGGAGAGTTCATAGATTCTCTAAAGTTCGTCAAGCTATCCATACCTATAGGGATACTCCTGTTTTTCATGATGTATCCCACTGTTGTGGGAATACGCTTTAGCGACATAAAACAGGCTACAAGAAATCCGAAGCCACTGTTAGTTACGATAATAGCCAATTGGGTAATAGCTCCACCATTGATGACTTTCTACGCAAATACGATTCTTGCTGGAAATCCACAGTACATCGCAGGCGTTATACTTTTGGGCTTGTCGCCGTGCACTGCTATGGTAATGTGGTGGATGTTCCTTGCAAAAGGGGACCTGGCTCAAGGCTTGCTGAACACGGCCATCAACGCTCTGCTCATGCTCTTCCTCTATGCACCACTGGCTGGTCTATACTTGGGTGTAAGCGGCATCCCAGTACCATGGGATCTAATAGCCGTCAGCGTTCTGATTTTCATCGCGCTGCCAGTAACTGCAGGAGCAATTTCCCGCAAAGTCATACTGAACAGAAAAGGTGAGGACTGGTTTAACAATACATATATTCCAAGCCTCGGCAAAATATCCATTATTGCGTTGCTGACAACTCTTATAGTTTTATTCTCGTTTGAGGGTGAGATTATTCTGAATAATCCTCTTTTAGTCGCCTATCTCGCAGCTCCGAACCTATTGCACTACGCTACCATGATTACGTGGACGTATCTACTTGGATATTTTGCAGGTTGGGCCTACGAAACTGCCATAGACACCACTCTCATAGGCTCAAGCAGTCACTTTGAAGTTGCCATAGCAGTAGCCACAACGCTTTATGGAATTGGATCAGGAGCCGCTTTAGCCACAGTTATAGGACCATTAATGGAAGTTCCGTTAATGCTTTCTCTTGTCAAGCTTGGATTGTATACGAGGAAGCACTTCCCAAGAAAGAAACATTAACTGAACCGGACTAGATGGTCCAGTATGAACAGATCGTTATATCTTCTCTATTAAGCTGATTTTTCAGGAAATCTTTTACGTCTTTCTCCTCTATGTAGCGGTTTCCTTTCTTATCTTTGCACAGTGGAATGTGCGTTTCTCGCAATTCCTCTCCTCGTGGAAAATCGAGAAACACATAATAAGCCTTTGCACAAGGCATTATCAACCGCAAACTGGTAAGTTCCTTTATGGGAGATAGACCGCTCTGTTCTATGTTGTAAACAATTGAGTCTGGTTTTAACTCAAAAGCCAGACGCTTGAATTCTTCCCAACTTCTGATCTTAACAAAGCCTTCACCCAACGTTGATCACTTCAATCATTGCAAGATAAACATTAACCGCACAACGGCTTCCGTTCTGGAAGAATAAATAGCAATATTTAAATTTTGTTATGTTCCTTTATTCATAGAACAGACAAAGCGTTGTGTGGAAGAGTTGCCGAAGAAAAAGGAGAAAAAGGAAAGCTGGAGAGAAAGACAGCGAAAGAGACAGATAAAACAGCAGAGGTCTCAAGAGGCTTATCAAATACAGAGAGAAAGTGAAGCTGAAAAGAAACCTCGGAAATGGCCGAAAGGCAAAATACTTGGCGCTTTCTGCTTGATTGCTCTGATATTCGGAGCTTACGGCGCATGGCAGTTCACACAACCATCAACAGCACCACCAGCGATCAACCCAACAAATCCATTGCAGACGCCTTACGAGTTCACAATGAAAGACGTCGATGGCACCCAATTCTCACTCAACAATTACAGAGGAAGAGTCGTTGTTATCCACATTATGGGAGTCGGATGCCATGGACAAATCAACCCGATTAATGACAACCAGCTCACGCAACTGAAGACCGTCTGCAATAGCTTTTGTGGACATGACTCTGTGACTTTTGTCACAGTTGCGGTCGCTACTTGCCCCAGCAGTGACCTTGAACAGATCCGTACCACCTATGGAATCACATGGCCACTTGGAAACGACTATGACGATGGAACAATGGACATTGCACAGAAATATGCATCACAAGGTGATGGAACAATAGTGCTCATAGATAAGACCTTTCATATTTCAGATTCGTATGCCACGATAACGGCTTCGACACTGTCAGCAAAGATTAATCAATTACTCGGAGCATGATTAAAATGTTCGAGGAACCTCTGAGCCTATTCTTCCTTGGAATCGTAACCTTTCTTTCACCATGCTCAATCTCCCTAATGACGGTGTACCTGACTTATTCGGTAGGTATCAGCAAAAGCGTGCGCAAGGGGCTTGCTGTTGGTTGCAGCTTTGCCATAGCAATGTGCCTAGTCTTCTTCATCTTGGGATATGCAATATCTTCTCTTGTTCCAACAAGCATAATCAACTCAAGAATCTTCTTTGGCACCTCAGGTCTTCTTCTCATTCTCTTTGGAATCAATAACATAGGTTTGCTTGGAAAACTGGGGGTGACTACTCGCAGTTTCCTTACCGAGCAATTGAACGCCGTAAAGCTGACCGCATTAACGCGATTTTCCGCATACAACTACGTAATAGGCTCATTCTTGTTCGGCCTGATTATTTCCATCGCTCTAGGTCCATGCACGCTATCCCTGGTCTTGCCCGCTATACTGCTAACATTATTCACTGCCCCATCACCTTTTCACGGAGGCTTTTTACTTTTCATGTTTGGTCTAGGTCATGCTTTGCCAGTAATTTTCCTGAGTACGTTGCTGGCGACTGCACGCAGAGTGGCAAGCGATAAGATCACCAATGTAGGTGAATGGCTGACAAAGATTTTCGGATTGGCCTTTCTTGCCATAGGGATAGCGATTATTATATATGCTCTGGGAGGTTGGTGAAAACGACGAAAACTAGAGTGAAAATTGAGATTTTTGTCCCTTTTGGTTCATGTGTTTGCAACTTCACACCTTTTATGGAAAAAGTCGGGCGTGTAACTTCAAAGTTTAAAGATCAGGTGGAGGTTCAAGTGAAGTCAATCAAGTCACCAGAAGCTTCAAAATACGGGGTTCAAGATATGGAAGTGATTATCAATGGAAAAATCAAATTTACAGCAAGTTTTGACGAAAAAGAACTTGAAGAGGCAATACTGAAAGAGAGGCTACACGGGTAACAGCGAATTCCTGAGACATCACCTCACCTAGTTCATATAACATGATGGTTCCGGAATTCTCACTTGGTCCTCGTTAGGGCTGGAATTGATTAATCGTGGGATCAAGGCGAAGCTGCGATTTTGGAATTGCAGTAGAGCTTCGCTGTTTACCGCTGGTGAAGGAGTAACAGTTATATATGTAACACTGTTATATACCCTCGTGGAGTTAGACAAAATGTGCGGATCAAATCATTGCGGTTGCAGACATGATTACCCAGAGCGAGGCTGGATACAGTTTCTGATGCTTAGAATCTTGTATGAGAAACCGATGCATGGTTACCAGCTCTTAGACGAAATCGAGCAAAAAAGTTGCGGCTGTCATAGACTGGAACCTGGGTCTATTTACACGCTTTTGAGAAGAATGGAAGAAAGAGGCCTGCTTGAGTCAAAATGGGAGAAAGTTGAAGGAGGCCCTGACAAAAGAGTTTACACTGTGACCAGAGACGGTGCGAAAGCCCTCAAGATGGGGCTTAAGTCTATTGTTAGGAGAAAAATGCTTTTCGATGACTTGGCAAGGTTTTACAGAGAGAATTTTGAAGGGCGAGAGGGAGGTGAAGAGTAATGTGTGGGGAAGACAGTAGTTGTTGTTGCGGCCCGAGGCAACATCACGGACCACATATGGGTATGGGATATCATCTACCGCTAATAGATGTTCAGGAAGAAATCAAAATGCTTGAAGAATACAAGGAAGCCTTAACGAAGCGACTGGAACAGGTTAACAAAAGAATCGAAGGTCTCAAACACTGAGGCTTAAACAAAGCGAAAAGTGTCATCTTTGATGTCCTCATTTTGTGTTTTTGAGAAACTAGGTAAAGGTGGCGCAATGTGAATAACGCAATAGAAGCAATAAACCTGACTAAATGTTATGGCGACCTCTTGGCAGTAGACCACATAAACTTTGAAGTTAAAAAAGGCGAAATCTTCGGCTTCTTGGGCCCGAATGGAGCTGGGAAGACGACCACGATACGGATGCTCACTGGAATCTCCTTACCTACTGAAGGAACAGCCACTATTATGGAACATGATATTGGGCGTCACCCCATAGAGGCGAAGGAGCAGATGGGAATCGTTCCCGACGTCAGCAATGTGTATAATGAACTCTCCGCTTGGGACAACCTCATCTTCACTGGAAAGCTATATGATATGCCAAAGGCTAGTCGCGGGACCCGAGCCGAGGAACTATTGAGGATGTTTGGTCTCTATGAACGCCGCAAGGAGAAAGTACAGGGTTTTTCCAGGGGCATGAAGAGGCGAATATGCATTGCAATGGCCCTCATGAACCGATCAAGCATCCTCTTCCTTGACGAGCCAACATCGGGGTTGGATGTTCAAAGTGTCCTCATAATCCGAGACCTGATACGACAACTGAACCAGCAGGGCCTAACAATCTTCCTCACAACTCACAACATCGAGGAGGCAAGTCAGATGTGCGACCGCGTGGCAATCATAAACCACGGCAAAATCGCAGCCATTGATACTCCCGAGAAACTTAAGAGAACCCTAGAGAGCCTCCAATCCGTAGAAGTCGCTTTCGAACCTCCGCCTCAAGATCCCTTAAAGGATTTGGAAAAACTGCCAGACGCCAGCAAGGTAGTGAAGGAGGGTGACAAGTTTAGAATCTTCACACGTGATCCGCCAGCCGTCCTAGATTCACTATGGAAATACTCGCAGAATAATCGGCTCAAACTCATCACCGTCAATACTGTCGGACCGAGTCTGGAAGATGTGTTTGTGAAACTGACGGGCATTAGTCCAGCAACAGAAGAAAAGCCAGACAACGCTGGTCGGGGTGAAGCAGAAAGGATGGCTCAAAGGAGAAAGACACGATGACGAACGTACATTCAAGCCATTATGGCAGAGAGATACGAGTAGCATGGGCAATCGCTGTCAAAGACATGCGTACCTACTACACCAAACCGCCATCTCTCATGTTCGGTATACTCTTCCCATTCAGTCTTTTCCTCTCATTCAGCATAGGGACAAAAGCGCCTTTGGTTGCACAGATTCCAATCCTCATATCTCAGACACTATTCTTCGCTTCGTCTTCAATAGGCCCCGTGGTGATACCAACTGAACGCGCTAATCAGACCTTTGACAGATTCTTGACTTCACCTGTCTCTCTGCTCTCCGTCCTCATCGGTAAAACACTGGCTGGAATCATCTACGGCGCTGGAATCTCCGTCATTCCAGTCTTGGTCGGCATAGCATTCTTCGGTTCGCAGGTAATCAGCTTGGGAGCTTTGCTTATTTGCTTCGTTCTGTCCTCTCTTGCCTTCTCCGCCTTGGGAATCATGTTCGCTTCGATTCCCGGTCAGACTCCTGGACAAGTGATGATGCCCCTTAACTTCGTTCGCATACCTTTGCTCTTCATCAGCGGCGTCTACACACCTATCCATGAGTTGCCCGTATGGATGCAGGCAGTTTCTATGCTCTCACCTTTGACTCACACTGTTGAACTCGCAAGATACGCCACGGGCGGAGAAACCTTCTTTGGACCAACCCTCAACATAGCGATTCTGACCGTGTATACTGTGGCTTTCCTCTTCATGGGCATTCGCTTCCATATCATGAACCAGCGCAAGGAGTAGTGTGTAGGAGGTGAATGAGGTTGAATTCATGGAACTTAACTGAACTAGCGGAATTTTCAAAGAACCAAAGAGTCAAGAAAGACATCTTCAAGACAAAATGGTTCAACGTTGTTCTTGTCTGTCTTGAAACAGGTCAAGAAATCCCATCCCGTCCTGAACCATACGACGTGTGCTTTTATGTCATCGATGGGAAGGGTACATTCACAGTGGGCGATGAACGAGTTGACTTATCTCGTGGTAACATGGTCTTGGCTCCAGCAAACGTAGCGCGAGGCATAAAAAGCAAGGAACGTTTAACTCTTTTAGGAATACAAGAACCGCATTAGGACGAAACGGCATGGGTCTAGCGATAAATGCTCAAAACTTTACAAAACACTTCGGCAACATTGCTGTAGATTATTGCCTGTTTCTTGCCACTGACGTATTCTGTTGAAGCATTAAGGAACTCTTGCAGACTCAACAGTCACATATGCCTACTTGATTGACATTGTTGCGTTGACTCTGTTCACTTTTGCGTTGCTAGTCATAGCATCTAAAATACTTGAGAAAAGAGCCGAATGACGTTTTTCAGATTACCTTTGTGTATGAAGCCAGCCGTAGTCAGCGTAAATCTTTCTAACTCTATCTGATGTCAGAAAATCGATGAATTTCTGAGATAACTCTAGATTCTTGCTGTAAGATATTATGGCGGCTACTGTGCTTCTGAAAACTTGAAGATCGCGAGGCAACTCGATTGCTTCGCAAGTGTCTGGCCACACGCCTTGGAACGCGTTCCAGCCGAATACTGCGTCAACCTTGTCCGAGTGAATCAAGCTCATAAGTGAACCACACGCGTCTGCATGGCGAGTGATGTTCTGTCTTATCTTGTCAGTTAATCCAGCCTTACTCGTCACATCGTCCCAAACACCCTTCAAACATCCATCAATGGCAATCCCGATTCGAACATTCTGCTGATATAGGTCTTGAAGAGAAGTGATTTTTGCAGGGTTTCCGAACGGAACGATTATGACAGACCTTCGAAAACCCAAAGTCCTTCTTGAACCTTTGACTGTCAATCCCTGATCTTCTGCTTCATCCAGAATGTATTCAGCTCCACAAGAAATCACATCTCCTTGCTTAGACGTTGCTATTTCAGCTAGCAAATCACTTGGTTTGCCTACTTTCAAGTTACAACTTATTCCAAACTCTTTCTCAAAGATATCAATGGCATCACGGAGGGGAGGAGCAACTGCCCCTGCAGAGTAAACGCGAAGCTGAGACGACTTCAAAGCCATAATGGCAGCCCATACGAATCTTTCAGATTGCGAAATATAAGTCATTCTTGCAAACAAAATTTCTTACCATTGCAAAAACTCCCGAGCTCTCGTCTTCGTAGCGAAAATACTAGTTTTTTTCTAGCAGAAACATGATAAAAACAGCTAGCGTTTGCCCGTAAAATGATAGTATTCAGCAAAGTTTGAACGGAAGTCAGAAGCTATTCCGAAACTGCAGGGGCTAAGCACTTTTACCAGTAAACGTGTGTTCAATTCTTAACCCCCGCACAAGGGTTCCACAAAGTCCTGAATTGGGTTTATTTGGTTGAAATAAGCTCATAAAAGGCTTTGATTTCAAGTGCGGGGGGTGGGACCCCCACCCAACTTTACCGGTAAAAAAGCATACCAAACATGTTTGGTGAGAGTTCGAAACTCTCCCGGGCTACACTTTCAAATTGTATTCGTAACGCCAAAATCAAACTTCTTTGTCCAAAAATAGCCAAAAAACAGGCTTTAACTGGCAAAAATAGTGCCAGTAAACTGGTGTTCAATTCCAGCCTTCGGTAAAATGCCTTGGCATTCGTCTGTTCTTCTCGTTTATCTGAACGATTCTACAAAGCACTCGTACAAAATCTTTACTCAGATGCTGGTGGTATGGAACTTAGACCCTTTGGGATATGAGTAGCAGAAGGCTTCAGATAGCTAAAGATAATTTCGCCAGAGTTTATGGCGCCATCACGGCAACCTTTACCTGTTTTACCCCTCTTTTCGCCATGAGAATCTGGGTAAGGTTTCTAACTTCTTGGGCACTTCCTCCAACTGCAATTATTTCTAAACATTTGTTCTCTTCTAAGTGAATGTGCAGAGTTGAGGATATCACGTTGTGGAATTGATGTTGGACTTTTGTGATCTCGGCTACGAGACCGGGTTTGTCTAGGTAATAGAGCACAAGGACAGCACCTGTTATCTGACCCGCCTCTTCTTGCATCCATTCGAATTCGCTGATGAAACTTCGCACTGCATCATGAATAGCTTTTGAACGGTTTTCGTATTGCATGCTTTTCCAAGTCTCATCTAATTTCTTCACGAGGGGTGGTGGTAGTGAAACACTAAAACGCGTTACCTTCATCTTCTGATGCATTTAATCACCCTATTGAACATTGTTGTGAGCGGAAAGCTTTTATGCTTGATGTTACGAAATCATAAAATCGTAACACTTGGAAGACCGAACCATGAGTTACTTTAACACTCGCGAGATAGCCGCTATAGCCTTGTTTGCAGCACTCTGGGGCGTTTTAAACTCCATTTTCGCTCCTATTGTATTCAGAATGACAGGATTACCAATCTTGTGCGATATGATAGGCTTCGCGATTCTCACTCTCACTGTCTGGTGGATTCGAAGGCTCGGAGCAGCAACTGCTGTAGGACTTATCGCAACAGTCATTAACTTCATATTCAATCCCGGCGGAGTTCACTTTCTAGGTTTTACGGCAGCCAGCATAGTCTTTGATATATCTGCAAAGCTTATTGGATACAACAGAAGCTTCAAAAACTCGCTATTTGTTGCAGTCTCGATGCTTCCTATTTCGGTGCTGTCAGCCACAGTGGCAGGCTTGATAATAGGCACGTTCTTCATGGCGGCGACAGCATTGGCTAAATGGGGTGGGGTCCTTGGCTGGGCTGGGTTACATGCCATTGGCGGCATTATCGGGGGATTCGTCGGCATAACTTTGGTTACAGCACTAGTTGCTAGAGGTGTGCGTCGAGTGGATGTGAAGGGATAATGGCATCATTCATTGATAAAGAACTCTTAGAAAAGGCGGTTAGACTACATGGACATCAGAGGTTCTTAGGAAGAATCGCTCGCGATGAAAACGTTGAAGACTATGTTCTAGAAGGTGGCTTTTCTCGTGTTCTGACCTGCTAAACTCTTTTAATGCCTCTTGAAAAGCTTGGGCGTTTTCTACTCGAAGTTTAAGCAATTGCTGAGTTGTCCTGGCATCCTTCTTTTCAGAGATTCTGTTTACAAAATCGTCCAGCTGTTTTAATTTTTCTAGCCATTTTCTCAGCGCCTCTATTGCCTTTTGCTCAACTTAAACAAACTCTTTTAAACGAACCTCAAGCTTTCTTATTTCAATCTGCAGATCATCCTGCAAGTTCTTACCGTGTCACATTTATATCGAATAGTAACACTATAAGCCTTACGATACTCATCAGATGGACGGAACATGGCGCGCGTAAGGGCTTGGCACTTTTCTTCGCGGTGATGACACTGATATAGGGATTTTTCTATCGTAAAAACAATAATGCTGATGATCGTGCGCACTAATATCGTTTCATAATGATGGATAGGAAAAATATTGCAATATTGCTTAGGATTATCAGTGAGCCAACTGGCAAATTGAATGCAAGGCTTAAAGTTATTCCAAGCATCATTGAGATGCCTCCGAATAATGAGGCTAGAATCTTGTAGTTTAATAGATTCTTGCTCAGGTTTCTTGCGGATGCAGACGGAATTGCAACGATTGCTGCTGTCATTAGTCCACCAACGAGTTTAGCTCCCAATGCCACGATTGTCGCTATTAAAAGCAGGTAAACAAGGTTGTATTTTTTGACGCTGATGCCTTCAACTTTTGCAAGATCTTCAGAGACATTTATCAAGAAAACTTTTGAGTAAATCGTTTTTGTTACATAAAATGTTAAGGCTAGTAGGGGCAAAACGATTAAGGTGTCGTAAAAGCCGATTTTGGAAATATCTCCTATTAAGGCAGTTTCAGCCTCATCGAGCGGTAAAAATAAAAGGGCTATTGAAACTCCAAAAGTGAAAACGACAGCGGTTAAAGCTTCCATAGGTAATTTTGTTTTCATTTCAAAAAGCCAAATCATGATTGCACCGAGGATTACAAATGGAAATGCGCCTAAGGAAATATCAAATCCGTAGATTAAAGCGAGAGCAACTCCAGGCAAGGTTAAATGGCCTAGTGGACCTGCTGTCAAAGACATTTTTCTTGAAAGCATCAAGCTACCTAAATAACCAGCAACAATTCCAATAAAAAATCCCACAACTAAGCTTAGCATTAAGTTCAGTATCATCTCACATGCCTGTAAATTTTTATTCCAAAACCGTAAATTTCCCTGAGTTTTTTAGGCGTAAGATCTTCTGGTCTTCCATAACACATAAAACCTTTTTTGCTTAAACACAAGACACTGGTTGAATGCTTATAAACAATGTCAATTTCATGAGTTACCATGAGAATTGTGATTCCTTTTTTCCATAATTCAGAAAGTAAATTGTACACTGTTATTTCTCCTTGGACATCGATTCCCGTTGTAGGTTCATCTAATAAAAGAACGTTGGGTTCGGAAATTAAGCTCCATGCCATTAAAACTCTTTGAAAGGTTCCAAGGGATAAATCTCCCATATTTTTCTTTACAATGTCTTTACCAAGACCAACAAACTCCAAATATTTTTCGGCATCTTTTGCATTTTTAAGTTCAAAAAACTCTTTGACAGAGATTGGATAATCTTTTAAGGCTAAATGTGTAAAGCCTTGTGGAAGATAGCTTATCCTTACATTTTTCGCCCAAGAAACTTCCCCGTTATATGGAATTAAACGGAGCAAAGCTCTTAATAAAACAGTTTTTCCACAGCCGTTTGGGCCAAGAATTGTTAAAAAGGCTCCTCTTTCCAGTTCAAAAGAGAGATTATTGATCACTTTTTCTTCGTTAAAAGTGACATTAAGATTTTTTACGCTTAAAATCGTTTCACTCATAAGCGTTTCCTTTTAAGCTTTGTTGCTGATATTTTAGGGATAGAACTTCTAATAATTTATAAACCTTTAGAAACAAAAGAGGGATGTGGCAAGTTAAGATTTTTAGTTTTATTTTTCTCTTTTCTTTTATGCTTAGCGTTGGGGATTTAATTGAGTGTTTATACATGTGAGGGCTTATCTGTCAAGTAACGCTTTCACTCAGAGTCTTCCATTAGGGATGTTCTAAGGCTCTGCAAGGGAAAACCAGACGCGTGCAGTCGTGAGAGTGTCAACTTGCCCTCACAGCCATTTTTGCCCCTTTGTTATTAAGGTGGGCGGGTGCCTTCAGGAGCAGGTGGAACGATGTATACTGGTCTTCCTTCACTGA
>Ga0172362_10004329_pt1 | contig 12310 bp, 12 predicted proteins | sample LakKivs1_kivu2a2_FD_114534 | JGI IMG/M metagenome (GOLD analysis project Ga0172362, IMG submission 114534) | Sediment microbial communities from Lake Kivu, Rwanda - Sediment s1_kivu2a2 | ecosystem: Environmental > Aquatic > Freshwater > Lake > Sediment | place: Rwanda: Western Province, Lake...
AATTAGCTCAATACCTGTTCTATCTTTCGATTTTTGCATCCAGATTTCAATTCTTTTTTCGAAGGAGTTTCTCATTATATCTTCCTTCCAAGATTTCTTCTCCATTCCCAATAGTCACCTCGTTCTGGAATAATGAATGGGAGAAACTGTTCATATCTCGTTCCATAGGTTGCCAACGTGAGCATGTTTCGAATGTATTCTTTTGACCATCCAATTTTAGTTGCTGCTTTTATGGTCTTAGTAAGTTCCTCATTAAAAGATTCTTCTCCTATCATATCATAGATATTTATCAAGTCCCTGATATGCTGAATAATCTCTCCCATTTCATGGATATTGACCTGACAAGCTAATTCGTTTCCCATAATCTAACTCCATACTATTTCGTTTTTCGTTTCCAAACACTTTAGGTTCCTTTCATAAGTAATTATACTTTCAATCATATAAAAGTGGTTGAGATTTTTTTAGTGAAGTTTTATATTTTTGAATATATTCCATTACAGAATCTACTAATCTTTTTCTAGAAGATCGATTGTTCAGTATTGTTGCATCTACTGAATCTTTCATAACCAAATCAATGAATAAGCACTTTTTCGTCTGGCCAGCTCGATAGATTCTTCCCATACATTGTTCTCGTATCATTGGTGAAGCTATTGGGGAGAAAAAGATCATTAGATTGGATATAGAAGCATCAAAACCCTCTCTGGCACAAGATGGATGGGCTAAGAGAATCTTAATTTTTGGATCATTCGTAAAGAGATTAAGTAACTCTTTACGATTTTTTTGTGTTCCTCCTCTTACTGAGATGTAGCCTATCTTGGATTTTTCCAATTCTTCTTCAATCATCAAACTCTCTTCTATGTAGTTGTGAAAGACTACTACCTTTGAACTGGACTCATCTATAATATCCATCAGAGTTTCTAATTTTGGATTTCTTTTCAAACGATATGCTTTTCTTTTCCAACTTGGATCTACATTAGGTTCTTCAGTTCTTTCTCGATAATAGAAGAATCCACCAGAGATCTCCACCAACTTTACACTACGTGCAGGTCCTTCTGGATTGTCCATCTGAAGATTCTTATTGATGGTTAAGGTGTTCTTGTTTATGATTTGATCTTGAAGATTAAGAAATTCCAAACTTGGAGAAACTTCTTTGATTTCTGATTGAATCTCTGGAAGATCCAAGCATTCATCTCTACTAAATCGAATGGAGATTGGAGCTACCTTACTTAGAATTTTCTCTTTACTTCCTTGTTTAGGATACCACTCAAACTTCCCTTTTCTGAAATAACTCCTTCGAAAAGAAAAATAGTTTGATCCAAGAGAACTTCCTAAATCTACAACCTTGTAGACGTTGTGAAGCTCGAGTAAGTTTTTGTCCAGTATCGTTCCAGTTAAACCTAAGCAACATTTACTTCTTCTAGAAAGTTCGAAACAGATTCTAGATTGAAGAGACTTTGGAGCTCTGCATTTGTGTACTTCATCAAATACTATGGCATCAAAATTGTGTACGAATGATTTTGGATTTATTACCCAATGATATCCTGTAATCAAAACTGAATAGATTACCTTCAATCCTTCATAATTGATAACGTAAATGTTGTACTTTTCAGAGAGTTTGTTCAATCGTTCTTGTTTGGAGCCAGTTAGAAAAGTAAAGTTATAATCTGTTGTAGCTGGAATATCTCTCTCCCAAGCTCCAAAAGCAGATGTTGGGCATACAACCAATATCTTTTTACAACCCAACAAACTCAGTGTTAGAAGAGCAGCGATGGTTTTTCCTGTTCCAACATCAAATAGATAAAGAGCTCTTGGAACTTTTCTATTCAGTGTAAAAGCTATCGCTATCTTCTGATGTCTCCAGGGATCTATCTTGAAATTTACTTCTTCAAAGATGATCTGAAGTTCTTCATCTGAAAGACTCTTCCAATTGAAATTACTCATCATTGTCCTGTTCTACTTCTCGTATTGCCCAACAGTTTGTGCATAGTTGACCTACTGCCAGATTCGAACTAAACATACAACCAAAGTTTTGTGGGCCAGTTCGATTGGCTATTACATAAAGAGTTCCTCTATTAACTCGAGAAGCCTCATCGGGTCTTGAAATACCGAAAGCTATATCTACATTTCCAGCTTTTCGTATGTCCTCTGCAAAATCCTGGAGAGTCAATCGTGTCTTGTTTAACGCCCCTCTAACAGCCTGGCTTACTGTGATTACCAAGATATTTCTTTGATCAGCTATTCTTTTACTATCAATGTAAGCTTGATTGATTCTATCTCTTGTTGCAAAACTCTTGCTAAGAGGCATTTCCATAACTTCAACATAATCATTTATCAAGATATCCGGTAGGAAACCTTCATATGTTTCAAGAAAATCCAGATATCTATCTATTTCCTCCATAGTACAAGTTCCCATTGGATATTTTCGTATAATTAACTCCCCTCCAAACTTCTTCATCTTCTTCCGAATTGTTTTAACATCATTAGGTGAGAAGACCGTCTCAACTTGTTCACTCCAGGTTCTAGTTACAAAACCTCGTTCATTGATATCTTCAAAGGTTACTTCTTCTCGAGAGGCTCCACTGGTAAGACCACCAAGCATCATATCATATCTCATTTCTACTTCATCTTCAGTCATCTCGTGAGATATATGAAGTACTCTTAAACCCTTCATTAACGCTTCCTTTGCTATATGGTTACACATCCAACTCTTTCCACCTTTGAATGGTCCTAGAATGCAAACAAGTTGAGATCTTCTAAGACCTCTGATCCTTTCATCGATAATCGAAAAACCCGTTGGAACCATAATCTCTTGTATTTTGGTTGCAGACCCATAATATCCAGGAAGACTCCGAGCAAAGTATTTCAATCCAATAGTCTCCTCTGGAAGACCCATCCTGAGGGCTTTGAGCATCAGTCTCTCACCCTCTTTGAACTTTCCTTCCTCCACCAACTTGACAAACTCTATGGCAGAAGATTCAAACTCTCTGGCCTTGATAAACTCGCTAACTCTCCTAACAACATAAGCTCGATTGTGAATCTCGAGTTTTTCAACCCTCTTCAGATAATCTATGTAAAGATTTTTTTCATCTTCAGTTTTGCTTTTTAGAAAACGAACCAATTCATCCAGAAGATGAGTCTCTGGAGCTTGTCTGAATTGGTCATAATAGCGGTAGCAGAGATTAACTATATCTTCAGTTATCTGGGAAGAGAAGTAGGAAGGATTGATTCCCTTTCTGGCCATTTGGAGGAATTTTGAATCGGATATTAGTAGATAGACAAATGAATCTTGAGTCCTTTGTGAGATTACTGTCTCAGCCATCTTACATCTCCACGCCTATACTTTTCAGATATTGAGGAAGTAATATCTCCCAAACTTGTCTTGATGCCATAACTCCAGGAAACACTGTTCTTCCATCATCTATATAATTCTTAACAATGCAACGAGTTAGATATCTAACCCATTCAGTTTTTGGTAATTCTCTCTTCTCAAAGAAATTTATCATTCTAATTGTAGCCATAACAAATTTGGCCAATTCCTCCTCAGAAGGGATATATGCTGTGTTATTGATAATTCTCCCGAAAGACTTAACTATTCTCTGAGTCAATTCCGGATCCGGATCAGTGAGAATGGCTGTCTCCGGTCTGTTTTTCAAATATTCTGATCTATTGAAGTTATCAGGCAAAAACCTCCACCACTTCTTAAGCTCGAATTTACTTTTTCCTGATCCACAACCAGTTGCAAGAAAGGAATGAAGTGACCAAGCATACGTCCAATAGAAGCGATCATCCAACAAAACCATAGCATAGTTGGATATTGCTGAACAAATATCTTCCACAGAATATCTAGTTAATGCTTCTGCAATAACTGCTTTTATCTCGTAAGTGAGCAAACGATGTCCTTTCCAGCAACCCTGACCTCTGTATTGATTCCAATGATCAAAAACTTTTTGGATAACTTCTCTTTTGCCAGGAGATTCTGGTGTATCTTTAGCAAAAAGCTCATAGGAAGTTTTCATCTTTTCTTTCCTCTTTGTTAAGCAAAAGTAAGTTAGTTAAGTTAAATTACTTGGTTGTATAAGGGGGGAAGATATATATATATTTTATTATATATATATATACCCCCCATAAAACCAATTTAACTTGTATATTATATAAGGTTCTCATAGTAACTTACTATGAATTGGGTTCCAAACTGAATATCATAGAAAAGGTCCACAAGGTAATTATACTGTTGGTTGTTAAAAATAATTTGATTTTTTCAGAATTTTCTTGAATAGTTTTGTTGTGGTGATAAGTATAATTATTAGTGTAAGAAGAGTAGTGGTTTTTGTTTTGATAAGTAAAATCAAACAATTTGAATAATCTTTGAATAGGGGATCTTATGCGTCCTGAAGATAAGTTTTGGGTTTGGTTTATGGGTATTATTTGTGCAAGTATAGTGGCTATTATAGTTACGATCTTTTGTTGGCATGTATGGATAATCAAAACTTACACACAAGCTGGTTATGAAATGCGTGTATTGCCGGGTAGTTCATTTACTTACTGGCAACAAGTAGATCCAAATTCTTAGCAAGTAAGGACTTGAGAATATCCACGAAAGTGGCTCACGATATCAGTCAAAAGTTTGTAAGGAGAATGAAAAGATGGAGATAGAAGGTATTTCTAATATGAATTTGAATGTTCACTCTATCTATGTTTCGTTAGATGGTGAAGTTAATGGCTTCAACGGTCCTGGTGAGCTTACTACTTTCATTCGTCTTAGAGGTTGTAATCTTGCTTGTAAGTATTGTGACACTAAATATGCTAGAGATGGGAGTCTAAAGACACGGCTTTCAGTGGATGAGATAGTAGAACAGGTTAAGACTGAGAAAGTTACAATAACTGGTGGTGAACCTTTACTTCAGAATAATTGCTCTGATTTGATTACAATTCTTATTGCCAAAGAAAAGAGAGTTACTGTTGAAACGAATGGTACCCTTCCAATTCCAATCATATATACTTTGGATCGAATGAAAGTAGTAGAACGTCTAAGGTTTGTAATGGATTATAAACTTCCATCTAGTGGTATGGAAAGTAAGATGAATCTAGAGGCTTTTGCTAAATTGAATGAATGGGATATCATCAAGTTTGTAATGGCTGATGAGGAAGATTTTGAGAGGGCAAAACAAATAATTCAAAAACATTCTGATTGGAGGGCTAAGAAAGTATTTAGTCCTGTTTTTCCACTTGTTGGTGGAATTTGTACAAATAGCTGGCCTGTGATTCTGGCTAAGAAGCTAATTTCGGAACAACTTCCTGTTCAATATAGTTTGCAGTTGCATAAGGTTTTGGAGGTTTTGTGATGGGTTTTTTAGAAAAATGTTTACGTTGTGTTTTTGTTGGGTTCTGGATATAGTTTCTTTTCTGGCTTATACTTTCTGGCTTCCCCATACTTGTAAGTCTATTTGCTGAATAATCCTAAACTGAGGAAAGGAGATAAGTGGTTGATAAACGAATTTATCTTGCAGGATTATTAAATTCTAGTAGGGGTCAACGTGTTAATTGGCCATGGATTTATGATGAGTTGGATACTGAGCAGGTATTTACTTTGGAATCCTTCTGGTATGATAGTTATGTGAGAAGATCTTTTTCTGAGAAGGGGTTTAAGATCTTTCTTGATTCCGGAGCATATTCCTGGTATACTTTTCATATTGAACAGGGAAAGGCTATTGATGAGAAAGCTGAGCATGAGTATATGGATAGATATGCAACGTTTATCAACACTTATGCTGACCGAATTCATGCTTATGTAAATCTGGATGTAATTTTTGATCCGGAACGTTCTTGGGTAAATCTTAACTATCTGGAGAAACAGGGATTAACTCCTATTCCTGTTTATCATCTTGGTGAGGATATTTGGTGGTTTGAGAGGATGGTGGATGAGTATGATTACATAGGAATTGGAGGGGCAGTGAGTAGTGGTTATGGCTTTACACTTCAGAGGAAGAAGATAGATGAGTTGTTTACTATTATCTACAATCGGAATCGTGAGGGAATCAAAGTTCATGGTTTTGGCAAGACAGGTTGGAAGGATATTTCCAGGTATCCATGGTATAGTGTGGATTCTACTACTTGGGTAATGGTTGCAGCTAACGGTTCAATTCTTGCTCCAAGGTGGAATCCAAATGAGCAGAGGTTTGATGGTAGGAGTTCTCCAGTTGTAATTACGTTGTCTGGACTGTCAAAGGTTAAGGATTCTAACGTACTTGGGCATTTCCAGTTCAAGTTGTCTGATGATGAGATTAAGAAGGTTTTTGAATACTTTGAGTTTGCAGGTTTGGTTCTTGAAGATATGGAGAAGAACTATTGGGAAAGGTGGAGGGCTAATGTAATTTATTTTAAGTTGGTTTCAGAAGAGCTCAGAAGAGAACAAACAAAAAAATATCTTAAGTCAGATAAACCACTTTTCTAAGGAGATAACATGTTATTGAATAGGGAACACCTTGTAGAAACTTTAAGAATTGCTTCTGCTGGGCTTGGAACGGGCTCTTTAATTCCAATGTTCCAGCACTTCATGTTTCGGGAATCCAGGGTTCTTTCTACGGATGGTAAAGTATTTGTTGAAGTTGGAATGGATATTGGGGTTAACTGTTCTGTTCGGGAAGAAGTTTTTACTTTGTTAAGTAGTCTTTCTGAAGATGAGATCCAGCTGGAGGTTAGAGGGGAAAGGCTCTTTATTGAGACAGATAAGGTTGTTGGCGAGTTTGAAATTCTTCCAGAGAAGGAGTCTGTTGAGTTTCCGGCAGTTCCACCAAATGCTCATTGGTATTTGGTTAAGCCTTCTTTGATACGGGGATTAGAATTTTGTAGAAAGGTTGTAGCAGAAGATGTTACTATGCCCGATATATGTGGAGTTAGATTTGAGGGAGGCTTCACTTATTCAACAGATCGCTATAGGGCTATGCGTGTTACTCAAGAGTTTGAAGATATTCCTCTACAGCAGGTACCTATTGTAATACCTTCTAGGATGGTAGATATCTTATTGAAAAACAAGGAGTCTTTGAAGGAATATACTTTAACTGAGACACATATCTTTTTCAGAACTGAAGAGTTGGTTATCTTTGGTTCAACTTTGCAGAAATGGCAGGATAGATCTCTTCAAGGTTTCTTTCCGAAGAATGTCTCTGAGATGCTTCATGTGGATCTATCTAGATTAGAGTTGGTGAAGGCTCTTGATCGTCATATCAAGTTTCAAGGTGTTGTAGAGGAGATGGATAAGAGAGTTTCTGTATTATTGCAACCTGGGATTTGTATACTTACAACTGTTGCTCAGGGTGTTGGGAAATTGGTTGAGAAATTAACATTTGAAGGCACTCTTCCAGAAGGGGTTGAGAAAGTTGGTTTTGCGGTTAATCCCATCTCACTTAAAGATATACTGGGAATTTGTAATGATTTCTATTTCTGCGAGAAAACGAATATGATTTATTTTATTGGAGAGGGAGTTGAGTTTGTAGTTGGAGCTGCAAAAACTAATTTATGAAAGCATTGTTTCCAAGTAAGTGGGAGGAGTTTCTCTTAGAGAACCCGGAGTACAAAGGGTCAAGGAAGAGAAAAAAGTCTTCTGGAGTAAAGAGATCTCAGATTGTTTATGACTGTTCTACCTGTGAACTGGAGAAGACTTGTAAGAACCCCAGGATTCAAATGTTTGGATCTGGTAAGAAAGGGATTTTAGTTGTTGGTCTTTGTCCTGGAATAGAGGAGGATAGTTGTGGTATTCCATTTGTTGGTCGATCTGGAAAGTTATTGGCTTCAACCTTGAAGGAATTTGAAATAGATCTCGATAAAGATTGCAGGCGGACTAATCTTGTAAGATGTCTTTCCAGAACAGCTCCATCAGATACTCAGATCCGTTGTTGTGAGCAATATCTTGAAAAGGATATTCTTGAGGCCAAGCCAAAGGTGATTGTGTGTCTTGGTGTGGAGGCAGTGCGGGGTGTCCTCAAGGATTGGAGTATGCGGAAGATGAGTATGGATCAGGTTAATGGAAGAGTTTTTCCTTCTAGAATACATCGGAGTTGGGTGGTTTGCTGCTACCATCCATCATTCATATTGAGATCGGAAGGAAAGAGAATTAGTGATTGGGGTAGGTTGGGAAAGTATTCTCCCAGTCAGAAGTCTCTGTTTAAGAATACTTTGCGATTGATACTAGAAGCATTGATTAAACCTTTTCCAAACTATCTAGATGAGATGGGAGATCATCGTATTCTGAGGAGTGTTGAGGAAGTGCGTTCAGTTTTGGTGGAGTTGGGGTCCCTAACGGATCCTGTTAGTTTTGATTTTGAAACTTCCTCTCTTTCTCCTTTTGCAGAAGGAGCTGAGATTCTGAGTGTTTCTTTGTCAAAGGAGATAGGCTCAGCTGATTTTATTCCATTCAATCTTCTTGATGAGAATGGTAATTCCTTCTTTACTGAAAGGGAAAGGGTTGAGTTGTTTGAGTTGTTTACCAAGTTTGTCCAGAGTCCTGTTCCGAAGGTTGTTCAGAATAACAATATGGAAGATGTTTGGTGTAGGGTTTTCTTCAATTGTGCTATCAACAACTTGATTTCTGATACTATGGTGACTGAGCATGTTCTTAGTTGTAGGGGAGGAACCACCGGATTGGGTTTTCAATCTTTCTTTATTGATGGATCTACTTACAAGAAAGAAGTAAATGCAGCTAAGCTTCGAGATGAATCCATAGAGAAAACTTGTAGATATAATTGCCTTGATGCTAGATATACCTTGAAAGCTCATCTTACTCAGGAAAATCGTTTTATCGGAAGAACCAGGGAATTCAATGCGTTGATTACCAGATGTTTACAGACTCTATCTGAGATGAAGTATAGAGGGGTTAGGATTGATATAAAGCTCTTGGATAGTTTTCACAAAGACTACTCGTTGAAGTTGGATAGATGTCTTGAAAATCTTAAAGCTAATTCTGGAGTAGTGAGCTTTGGGAAGGGTAAGAAGGAGTTTAATATCAATTCAGATCTTCATATTGGTAAAGTTTTGTTTGACTTTTTCCAAGAGGAGAATTGTGGTAAAACGAAGACTGGGCATAGAACGGTGAGTTCTGAGGTATTGAATACTATTCTTATCAGAACAAAAAATCCAGAAGTTATTTCTTTCTTGACTTCGTTGTTAGAATATAGAAAAGCTTTTAGCTTCTTGAAGAAGGTTCGAGAATATCGAAGGTTAACTGATTCGGATGGTTATCTTCATCCTTCTTTCAACATGTCGGTTGCAAGGACATATCGTTCTTCGGCTTCTGATCCAAATATCCAAAATCCCTTTCGAAGGAATCCGGAGTTGTATAAGTTCAGAGCTTGCATTATCCCAAGACCCGGAAGGATCTTTTTGGAACCGGACTACACTGGATTGGAGGTAGTAGTTATTGGGATGGTTTCTGGTGATAAGGTTTTGGGTCAGCAGATTAAGGATGGTGTGGATCCTCATAGAAGGTGGGCTTTGAAGATTTTTCGTCTGAGTGAAGTAGATAGTACACAGAGATATCTTGGGAAGAATAGATTTGTTTTTCCAAGCTTCTATGGTTCTGTTAGTTCATCAATAGCCAGATCTTTCCCTGAAATTCCAAGTGAGCATATAGATCGAGTTTGGAAAGAATTCTGGAGTGAGTATCAAGGGGTTCGGGAATGGCAAGGCAAAACCATGGATTTCTACGATGCTCACGGATATATAGAAGGGGTTACTGGGTTTATTCGTCCTGGTCCACTAGATACGGAAAAAATCTACAATACTCCGATTCAAGGTCCAGCATTTCATCTTGCTTTGGATGCTCTGGATAGATGTAATAAAGAGATGAATCAGAGGTTAGAATCTTTTCCGGTAGTTGAAGTTCACGACTCTTTGCTGTTTGATGTAAAGCCTTCTGAGGCAGAAGACGTTATTGAGATAACGAATCGTCATATGTTGTCAAAGAGATTTGATTGGCAAAGGGATCTTCCACTTAGAAATTCGTGGGGAATAGGTGAGAATTGGTATAATATGTCAAAATTATTCTGACTAATTTCTTTTGTTTTTGCGTATAATTACTATGGGAAAGGAATTAGTTTGAATGTTTGGTTGTAGTTTTGTTTTCAAGATGTTAGGATATAGATAATGTTGTATCAGAAAGTTAGACCGACTACTCTGGCAGAAATAGCAGGAAATGTTTCGTTGAAAGAAGGTCTTCTTCAGGTGTTTGAGAAGAAGGAGAAGCCTCATTCGTTTTTGTTCTATGGTCCATCCGGATGTGGGAAAACCACTATTGCTAGAATCCTTGCAACGAATTTGGGATGTGTAGATGCTTCTATCTTCGAATATAATGCTGCGAATACTCGTGGGATAGAGACGATTCGAAAGTTGATTGAAGAGGTTTATCTAATGCCTTTGTTTGGTACACAGAAGGCGTATATCCTGGATGAATCTCATCAATTAACCGATACTGCCCAACAAGCTCTACTTAAGGTGTTAGAGGATTGTCCGAGTTATTGTTATTTCTTTCTATGCACTACTGATCCAGCCAGGTTGATAGATACGATAAGGAATCGGTGTACTAAATATCAGGTAGGATATCTTGGGCAATTTGAGATGCAGCGACTTCTTGAGGAAGTTGTTAAACGCGAAAAGATAGATATTTCAGAAGACGTTTTACTTGCGGTGGTTGTCACGTCGGAAGGTTGTCCAAGAGCAGCACTTGTTGCCCTTGAGATGGTAGCTGGGATTACAGATATAGACAAGGCTATTTCACTCTTAACTAGTGGTTCTACTGAAGATCCCACCATCATTGATTTGTGCAATTATCTTCTCAAACAGCCCCAACTTCGAGAAGCGAGTTGGAAGGCTGCTCTGGAAGTGTTTTCTAGAGTAGATAATGATTCTGAAGCAGTTCGGAGAAGCATCTTGAAAGTTTTGTATAACAGGCTTATTGGATGTTCTAATCGTGAAGATGCAAAAGATTATTCTAGATTGATGCAAATCTTCTCCAGATCTACTTTTTATGGAGGTAAATATCAACTTGCTGCTCTCGTTGCAGAAGCTTGTCTTGTGAGAAATAACAATGCTTGATTCATTTTATTTTGTTTTTGGTGTGCTTTTAGGGATATTTGTTGGTATCCCAATTCTGTACTACATTGTATACTATATAGCCAAAGCTATTACTCTGGCTATTTTTGATGTTAAACAATTTGCTAAGAAACATACTGGAAAGGAGTTTGAAGATGGACAAGGCTAAAGAAGCAATTCTCAATGAGGAGTATCGTAAAAGTATCACTAGAGGGATGTCTAGATACAGTTTTATAGACCTCGCGAAGTGTGAGCGACTTGGGATAAAGCAATTCAAATCCCAGGTTGGGGATAACTTTATTCGAATTGTTACTCCGGATATTTCTAAGTTTTGGGCGAAGGAGATATTCTACCACGGTAAGATTGGTGTGAATCAACGCACCTTTATCTGCTCAAATAAGATGTATGGAAAACCTTGTGCAGTTTGTGAGCATCTCGAAGCGTTGCGATTAAAGAATCCGGACGATGAAAGAATAGCTGAATTAAATTGGTCTACGCGTTGGTTGTTCTTTGTGTATGATGTTCGGGATTTAACCTCTGCTAGTGCTAAAGGTCTTCATTACTATGATGCTCCTTCAACTGTAAAGGATGGTATTACAGGAGGTCAGAAAGTTAAAAGAACTGGCCAACTAATAGAGGTTGAGAGTCCAACTGAGGGGCGAGATATTGAGTTCACTAAAACTGGTTCTGGCCTTGGGACGAAGTATATCAATTTCGTTTTGGTGGATAGGAATCCAATTCCTCAAGAATGGACTATGGGGATACCTGATTTTTTGGATATTGTCATCAGTCCGGATTATGATGTTGTTAAGGGTGAGGTTGTTGGTATTGCTGCTTCCACCAATTCGGAAGAGTTTTCTTCAGAGGTAGAGTTGGGGGATTCTCCAAAAGATGTGATATCTCAAGGAAGTTCAGTCCAAACTGAGAAAGCCAAATCCGCTCAAAGTTCTTCTATAGTTGATTCTGTGAAGGCTCGGGTTCAGGCTTTGAAAGATATTAAAGAAGGTAGGTAGGAAAGCTATGGGAATTAACTCTAGTGACTCTTTTGATCTTCTAGAAGCAGGAATTCTAACTGGTGTAATCAGAGGCTTCCGGAAGAGAATAGTGATTGATCCAGAGAATTTAGTGGAGATGTGTAGGGATCAAGCTCTTCTATATGATGATATAGGGGAAGTGGCTACTGATTGGAAAGAGAAGACTCGTTCTCAGGAAAAGGCCATAGAATTTA
>Ga0172362_10004331_pt1 | contig 12304 bp, 9 predicted proteins | sample LakKivs1_kivu2a2_FD_114534 | JGI IMG/M metagenome (GOLD analysis project Ga0172362, IMG submission 114534) | Sediment microbial communities from Lake Kivu, Rwanda - Sediment s1_kivu2a2 | ecosystem: Environmental > Aquatic > Freshwater > Lake > Sediment | place: Rwanda: Western Province, Lake...
ACACAAAGACACAATTTTCACACAAAGACGCAAAGACACAAAGACACAATTTTCACACAAAGACACAAAGACACAAAGACACAATTTTCACACAAAGACACAAAGACACAAAGACACAATTTTCACACAAAGACGCAAAGACACAAAGACACCAAGTTTTTTTCTTTGTGTTCTTTGTGGCTTAGTGTGAGCCTTTCATGTGGCTTGGTGTGGGCCTTTCACTCGATTTTCCCGTTGATGATGCGGTAAATGCCGTCTTTCATGAGCGCTTCTCCAAAGTTGAGCAGGAACCCCAGCTTCATGCCCGTCAGCCTCAGATAGGTGAGGACCTGTTTCTTGTGCGCCTTGCTGACGCTTTCGACCGATTTCAGTTCCACGATGACCATGTCTTCCACAATCAAGTCCGCCCGAAAGCCTTCGTCGAAGCGGATGCCCTCGAATTCGATCGGTATTGGAACCTGACGTTTCACCTTCAGGCCCGCCTTTTGGAGCTGATGGGCAAGCAGCACCTCGTAAACGCTTTCGAGCAGGCCGGGGCCGAGCGCCATATGCAGGCGAACGGCGCAGTCCACGATGATTCTGCCAATCTCATTCTCGTTCATGAATAGTCCTCCTTGATGTTTCACACAAAGACACGAAGACACAAAGACTTTTTTCTTTCTTCGTGTCCTGGTGCCTTTGTGTGAGATTCCTTCCTTTGCGCCTTTGTGTCTTCGTGTGAGGTTTACGCCTCCACCGGTGCAAACATGCGGGCCTTGAAGACCGGCTCCAGCGCCCGCGCGCCGGGGATGAACGAATCGCCGTTGACGAAGACCTCGTCCGCGCCCTCGGCCAGTTTCTGCCCGACCACGAACTGCCTGTCGCGCTCCAGGTCGGCCCGCTGCCAGCCCTCGGTTTCGCGCCAGATGACGGCGATGGTGCGGTGGTCAATGTGGCCGCGATAGACCAGGTAGCGCCGCCTCTCACCCTCACCCCCGGCCCCTCTCCCTGGGAGGGAGAGGGGGGAGGCACCCTCACCCCCGGCCCCTCTCCCAGGGGGAGAGGGGAGGTGGTAGACGCGCCGGGTCTGGACGTGCAGGCCGAGCAGGTAGTTGAAGGTTTCGGGGACGTCCACCAGTTTCTGGCGCGTCTGGCCGTCGGCGTGAATGTGCAGGCTGTAATCTAACGGGCGCGCCAGTTTCTCCACGTTCAACAGCGTCTCGCTCGCCCGTGTCTCCCACTTGAGCATGTACTGGAGCAGGTAGTCGTTGAACTGTAAGGCCATCTGGCCGGAGGCCTCGTCGAAGGCGATGTTGTTCAGCGCATCCTCGTAGGATTCCAGGCGGATGACCTTGACGATGCGCGGACTGCGCTCCGCCTCTTCCGCCGTGGCCATACGCCTGGGCTGGCCGTCCTTCCATTCGGGGGTGAAGGTGACTTTTTTGATGTAGGGCAAGATAACACTATCAAAACATGATCCCATCTCAATAAGGATGAATCTACGATTGCAGCAACTTTCACGATTCGTGCTTATTACAGCATGCCCAGTAACCCCCGATCCGGCGAAAGGATCCAAGCATATGCCGTCATCGTCACTATGCAGCTTCAGAAACCATTCTATAAGCTGAAGCGGCTTAGGCGTATCGAATGCCTTATAACCGAATAGTGCTTTTAGTGTGCGGGTAGCGTCAGCGTTGATTCCAAATGAATCAAGCCAAGTAGACCATCCGATAGATTTCTTCTCATCCCTGATCTTCTCATAAGGTGTCCATCTTTCAGTCTGGCCGTTGTATGTGACACCTGGGTCGAAAGGTGTTTTCTCCCAGTGAAAGAACTCTGGGTCTTTCATCGCTTTCTGGATATCTGGATTGTTTTTGCCCCACCTCCAGTGGCCTTCTCTGCCATCATTTCGTATTGGCCATGCGTCTTCACCTGTTGGAGTGGGCAATGCATAGAATTGCCCGGGGCGATCTTTACGAAGCGATGTGCCTCCCCATTTTCTTAATTCTCTGCCCTTGCGATAAGGTCCCCATTTATCAGTAAGATTGAGTTTGCCAGTGGAAAGTTCATCCGAAGAAATCGCAGTAGGATCTCCATTAGTGAAGATGGCCAAATACTCATGACCTGTTCTAAGTCCAGTTTTCTCTTTACCACCACTTGGTTCTGATCTCCATGGAGCACAAGCAGCAAGGCAATCTTCACCGAATTGTTTCTTAAGGAGACCAAGAAGTCCGCTCAATTCATTATCATCAATTGTTGCAGAAAATATCGCTGACCTGCGCATTAAGTATGCAGTTACATTTAGGGACTGCTCTATCATGGAGTACCATGATGCATGGCGATAGCCGTCTTTATAAATGAACTCATCACTTCCTGTGTTATATGGAGGATCGATGTAGACACAATCAACTTTCTCGCGATATTTATCCGCCAGCAACTTTAGAGCCTGGAAGTTCTCACTGTGGATGAGCAGGCCGTCGGTCATCCCGTCCAGGTCGTCGAAACTGCCCAGCAGGCGATCCACAAAGTCGCGATCAAAGTGTTTGGTATCCAGCACCAGCGTCGGGTGGGACTTCAGGAGGACGATGCGCCTGTCCTGTTTGCTCTGGCCGGCGGTGAAGAGGTCGGTTTGCTCTTCGTCAATGTGGAAGAGTTCCTTCCACTCGTCCCACTGCGCTTCGCAGGCGGCAATCTCGGGGTAAAAGCCCTCGGCGATGTTGCCGACCGTGATGCAGTACTGCGTCTCAGTGATGAACTTGCGCTTCTCCCAGAGCATCTTTTGGAAGTTCTCGATCTGGGCGAGGAAGGCAATGATCCGGCCGCCCACGGCCTTGAGCACGCGCATCGTCTGGAACCAGCCCTCGGCGCGGGCTTCGCCGGCGGCCTCCATCTCGTCCAGGTTCAGCACCTCGTTTTTGAGATAAAAGTCCAGCTCGCGGGAGAGAAAGCCCTGCAGGTCCTTGTGGATGAAAAAGTCGGACGTGTTGCGCCGGGTGTACTGCCGCAGGTGATGTTCGAGGAAGGTGACGGGTTGGCCGTCGCCGGTCTTGCGCTTTTCGGCCGTCAGTGCGGCCAGCGCCGGAGCGGCGGTCCTGGGCGACAGGCGCCCGGGAATCTCTACCAGGGCTTTGGCGAGGATGGCCTCTTGCTGGTTCTTCCCGCCGTAGGCGATCTCTTCCTGCCCGGTCAGCGGGCGGTACTCGAAGGGGACGGCCAGTTGGCGCGCGGCCTCGTCCCAGGCGATTTCGGCGGGGCGGGGCAGGAAGAAGCGTTTGTCGCCCTTGACGTTGTTCTGCTCGACGTCGGCGGCCTGCAACCTGAAGTGCACGGTCACGCCGTTGGGGGCGGTGAAGGTGTAATCGGTAAAGTGCTCGGCGGTCTTGACGTAGTACTGGTCGTGGTTGGCCCAGTAGAGATAGACTTCCTCGCCGTTGTAGGGGATGGCGTAGCGTTCGCGCTTCGAGTAACGGCGCTTGGAGATGAAATCGCCGTCCTGGTAGTGGCGGCTGAAAAAGGCGACCAGGTGGTTGTAGATGGCGGCCTCGAGGGCGTCGCGCCCGCCTCCGCCGGCGGCTTTCGCCTTGAGGGCCTGATACTTCTTGCCCAGCGTTGTTTCATGGTGCTTGACCAAGTTGCCGGAAGCGTCGAGGGCGTCCGGGTCCAGCGTTTCTCTAATCTGGGCAGCAACGTCCTTCAATTCCCCGGCAGCCTGCGACTGTTCGGCCAGCGCGCCGCGCTCCAGTTCCTCGGTGACGGCCCTGGGCAGATCGTGGGTGATGAACCGCTCCACCACGTCCCGTTTGTGGTTCATGATGCGGTAGATGCCAAAGTCCAGGTCGGCGCAGTCGAACTGGAACAAATCTCGCAAGAGACTCTGAAACTTTTCCAATGGCTCACTCATCCGTATCCCTCTTCCGGTTGCTAAAGCCGGCCAACGATGGGCATAAGCCGCCGCGCCGGATTTGCAAAGGCAACCTCGCAAACAAAACCGCCAACAAAACCAAAGCGCCGCTGTTTTCGAGCGCCGAAGGCGCGGTCGGCTTCATGCAAGGTTGGGCGGCAACTGGGTACAAGAGTGAGCTTATAGTAGCTTGGTCAACGTGACATCTTCCTCATGAAAGCCAAGATGGTCGTAGAATCTGAGCGCCCGTGTATTCGCCGCGCCAGTCGAAACCGTAAGTAAGGCGTAGCCTTGTTCGCGTGCCCACTGCTCGCAGGCATTAACCAAAGCTGTGCCAACTCCACGGCCTTCGACCGTTTCACTCGTCGCCAGCTCTCCGATGTAGGCTTGGCGTTGACCTGTGAAGTGAGTACTATGCGAGACTGTTGCAAAGCCTAATCGCTCACCCTGTTCGTTTTCCGCAATCCAGACCATTGTCTTTTGATTGTGCTGGTTGATGCTTTCGGTGAGCCAATCCTCAACCGTTGTAAGCCAAAGCTTTAGGTCACGCCAGGATTGCATACCTATTGTAAGACGTGGGGCAAGCCCAAGAACGAAGGCACGGTCGTTAGGGTCATATGGGCGCACACGAAACATGTCAAATCTCCTGTCGCTTGAAACACCGATGATGTGAGCGTTTATGGCGACTTGCCGCCCAACGTTCAGCGTGAGGATTCGGCGCGCCTGGCGCCGATATCCTCGACGCTGTTGTTAGGCAAGATCCTTCCCATTTTCTGATTCACCCAGAAACCTCCTCATCACCGCGCCATCAGCGCGAACACCCCCCAGCCCAAGTACTCACGCGTGTACGCGGCGTAGCGGCCGGGTTCCGAGGTCAGTTGGGCACGAACTTCTTTGGCAAAGTCGTCATCGGGATTCGCTTCGAGCCATCGGCGCATTGTGAGCCACTTGGCCGCCTCATATCTGTCCCAGCCGTTTTGGTCTGCCAGAACCATTTCCACGACGTCGTAGTTGAGTTTGCCGAAAGACGCGAGCAATTCTGGAAGCATGAGAAAGTCGGATATCGAACCGGCATGGCAACCCTTGGCAACGTCTTCTGTCGGCGGTAACTGCAACCAATAGGGCTCGCCGATGAGGATGATCCCTCCCGTGCGGAGGCTTTTCGCCAGAAGTTCGATGGTGCCGACGACTCCCCCGCCGATCCACGTGGCGCCGAGACAGGCTGCCACACCGACCTTTTCGGCGGCTACGTAGCCGGCAGCGTCGCCGTGGATGAACTCGACTTGGCCGGCAACACTGAGTTCTTCAGCGCGGCGCTTCGCTTGATCGGAGAACAATTGGCTCATGTCGATACCAGTGCCAATGATTCCGTAATCGCGTGCCCAGGTGCACAGCATCTCGCCCGAGCCGCTGCCGAGGTCGAGGACACGGGTCCCCGGTTCCAGGCGCAACGCCGCGCCGAGAGTAGCGAGTTTTTCGGGTGTGAACGGGTTGTGGATGCGATGAGCACTTTCGGTGATGTTGAAGATCTTTGGAATGTCCATTGTGAAATATCTCCTTACGGGTGTGAATTGATTTCTCTACTGCCTAACTATTGAGTAGACCGAACGATTTCGGCCTATCTACCCCAGCCCCTAGACTGAACGGATTCGGTATAGCATTCCTTATGCCGAATTTCGGCTATACTATGTGGAGTCTTAACTGGGCAATCTGATTTACGATACAAATCCGACGACGCCTACAGTATACAGCCAGCTTCGCTTCGTTGTCAAATCGGGGGGGAATGGCCTATGACGGAACAACACCCCAAAAAACTTCTGGAGCAGGTTCGCGACGCCATCCGCCTCAAGCATTACTCTATCCGCACCGAGGAGGCCTACGTCAACTGGGTCAAGCGCTACATCTTTTTCCACGGCCTACGTCATCCGGCCGAAATGGGCGCTGCCGAAGTAGAAGCATTCTTGACCCACCTGGCCGTGCAGGAAAACGTCGCCGCCTCCACCCAGAATCAGGCTCTCAGCGCCCTCCTCTTCCTGTATCGGGAGGTGCTCCACCAGGACCTGGGACCTGTGGATGCCCTGCGCGCCAAGCGCCCCAAGCGATTACCCACCGTCCTGACTAAAGAGGAGACCTTGTGCCTCATCGGCTGCCTGTCGGGCACGCACCAACTGATGGCCAAGTTGATCTATGGCAGCGGCGTACGCCTGATGGAGTGTCTACGCTTGCGCGTCAAGGATCTCGAATTCGAGCGGCGGGCCATCATCGTCCGCGACGGCAAGGGGGCGCAGGAGCGGGTGGTCGGACCCCACACTCTTGGTCCAAATTCCACAATTCCACACCACACTTGACACAATCGAACCTTTGTGCTAGAATACCCATGGCTTTACATAAGCGACAAAATCAGCAAATCAACATCTCACTTCACCAATCTGAGGACCCACTATGAACATACAGACAACCTCCATCCACCCCGACACCACCGTCGAGCTCCTCGACGCCCCTCCCCCCGTCATGCGCCGCCCCCTCGCCCTGGTTGACGGCCGCGCCTACGCCGCCGCCTGGCTCTACACCCGCACCACCCGCTCCGAGAGCCACGACAAGGGCGGCCACCTCGTCCAACACGACCCTCCCCTCGTCGAAACCGGCCTGCGCCTCCACGTCGTCCGCGACGACGGCCTCACCTTTGGCCCTGGCGGCGACCAGCCCCTCGCCGCCCTCGGCCTCGACGTCATCCTGCCCGAAACGCCGCCCCCCTCCCGCACCTGGTCAGCCCAGGGTGTCAGGGCCTACCGCGCCGGCGCGCGGCCCGACCCCGCCACCCTCTTCAACCGCGTCGCCGACGTCGCCAGCCGCTTCGTGGACTTTGACCGTTCCCTCGCCGACCAGCGCACCATGTCCGAGCTCGTCGCCTGCTACGTCCTGGCCACCTGGCTCCTCGACGCCTTCAACGTCGTCGGCTACCTGTGGCCCGGCGGCGAGCGCGGCTCCGGCAAGACCGTCCTCCTCCACACCGTCGCCGAGATGGCCTACCTGGGCCACGTCATCCTCGCCGGCGGCAGTTTCGCCAGCCTGCGCGACCTGGCCGAGTACGGCGCCACGCTCGCCTTCGACGACGCCGAGAACCTGTCCGACCCGCGCAAGGCCGACCCCGACAAGCGCGCCCTCCTCCTCGCTGGCAACCGCCGTGGCTCCACCGTCACCATGAAAGAACTCGGCCCCGACAAGCTCCGCCGCACCCGCCACGTCAACGCCTTCTGCCCCCGCCTCTTCTCCGCCATCCACCTCCCCGACCACGTCCTCGCCAGCCGCTCCATCGTCATGCCCCTCATCCGCACCACCGACCGCCAGCGCACCGACGCCGATCCCCTCGACTACGAAGCCTGGCCCCACGACCGCCGCCAGTTGATTGACGACCTGTGGGCGCTCGGCCTGGCCCACCTGCCCACGCTGCACGAGTACGAGCGGGCCGTCAATGAGAAAGCGCGCCTGGCCGGGCGCACGCTGGAGCCCTGGCGCGCGGTCCTGGCCGTCGCCCTGTGGCTGGAGGATCACGACCCCCAGAACCTCTTGAGGCGCACCACGCGACGGCCGCGCGAGGATGGATACTCCGTGGAGATCACCGAAACCGGGCTGTGGGAACGCCTGGAGGGGCTATCCGTGCGGTATCAGACGGAAAGGTCCGACCTGGAGGCCGACGACCTGACCGTCCTCGTCATCCGTACCCTCTGCGTCTGGACCACACACAAAATTACCCAGGCCATTCGCCGCGGGGATAACCCCTCCAGTTTCGTCGTCACCACCGACGAGGTCGTCACGTTCGCCAAGGCGATTGCAGAGAGAGACGAGGGCGACCCCACCACCATCACCCACCGGCAAATTGGACGCGCGCTGGGCCGCATGCGGCTGGCCAAAGCCCCCCGCCCTGGCGGCCAGGGCAGCCGCCGCTGGAAAGTCACATGCGGCGACCTGGCGCGCTGGACCGCCGCCTACGGCCTGCCCCTGCCCCGCATCCTCGAACCGCCGCCACCGGACGAATTCATCTGACTTAAGGTGTCTTGATACCATATTTCCCACGCTGCTTCGGGGGCAAGTTCAAGGTCCATGCCGGTAGCCCTTAGAAGGGAGTCTCGGAGCCGACATAGCACTGCAACCCAGCGCTCTCAAAGATGCGCTGGTATGACCTCAAGACCTCCCTGGATGGCGTGGGCACCTGCGCGTACGCGTAGTGCAGGCCCAGTTGCTCGTATTTCGAATGACCAAGGCGATGAAAAGGCAGGAGATTGACCTCCTTCAGCTTGAGTCTCGCCACGAACGCTGCAGTGGCCCGCAGGTTTTCGACCGTGTCATTGTATCCCGGCACGATGGGCACCCGGATGATCAGCCGACCGTCCCACCCAGCGGAAGCCGCCGCCTCGACGTTCTGCAAGATCAGCTCGTTGCCCGCGCCGGTCTTGGAACGGTGCGCCGCCGAATCCATGTGCTTGATGTCAATGAACATCACGTCCGTCCGTTTGAGGACCTCCATCAAGACGCCGATGTCCGCGTGCGCGGACGTTTCCACGGTGGTGTGCATATAGTTGGACCGGCATTTCGCCAGAAGCGCCAACAGGAACTCCGCCTGAAATAAGGGCTCGCCCCCGCCGAACGTGACGCCTCCCTGGCTGCCCCAGAACCCCTGGTCTCTGACCAGGATGCGCATCAGCTCATCCACGGTGTAGGTACGGCCGACGATCTGCAGGGCTTCGCTCAGACAGGCCTTGACACAGTCCAACCTGTCGCAGCGATCGCAGATAGAACGATCAAACTGAAGGGGGGGGCTTGCACCATCCTCGATCCGGATGGCGTTGTTTGGACATGCCCTGACACAGCGGTAGTGCGCGTGGGTACATTTCCTCCCGCGGTACATCACGCGCGGCCGCAGGAGCTGCCCCTCGGGGTTCGCACACCAGGTACAGCGCAGTGGGCACCCGCTGAGGAATACCAACGTCCGGCAGCCGCTCCCATCGTGGACAGAATACCCCTGGACGTCGAAGATCAAACCCCTCATCGGGCGTCTTTCCAGGAGAACCACTCACAGGTGACGCCGATCAGGTCCGGGTAGGTCATGGGGCGGCCTGGCGAAGCGGCGCAGGTTCCCAGGTATTCTTCCTCCCCGGGCGTATACTTGGCGCAGTGCTTGCACTTGGGCAGCTTTTCAAACATCTCGCACGCTTCACCATCGGCCAGGACGAGCTGTTTTCGCACGTGGCAGATGCCCTTGGCCACATCCACTGGCGCATAGTTCCGACAATCCAGGTTCTTGTACGTCTGTGCCATGGCTCACATCCCTTCGTACTCGGTGCGGGCGATGACCTCATCCTGGATAGGCTTGCCTATCTCCACCCAGTACTGGGTGAACCCGGCCACGCGGACCATGAGGTCGCGGTACTGGCCGGGGACACGCTGGGCCTCGCGCAGCATCCTGGAGTCCACCACGTTGTACTGGATGTGGAAGCCGCCTTTGCGCATGTAAGCCCGCGTCAATTCCGAAAGTTTCCTGGCCCCTTCGACGCCCCGGATGGCGCTGGGGTGGATTTTCAGGTTCATCTGGGAGTTCTGCGACCTGGAGTGGTCCCAGCAGGTGGCCGAGGTGAACAGTGCGTAGGGGCCGTTCCGGTCGGTGCCGGGATACGCCGACATGGAAGCGTCGGCGAAGGTGGTGCCGGCCAGGCGGCCATCGGGTGTCGCCAGCGTCGCGGCCCCCATGGGCGCATGGGTAGATACGGAGATCTGGCAGGCGTAATACGGCCGGGCATTGAGGGATTCGTAGCCGTAGCACATGGCACAGAACCAGTCTTCCCACTCTCTCAAGATGCCGTCTACGGTTGGGTCGTCGTTGCCGTACTTGGGCGCGGTCAGACACCGATAGTGAATACGATCGTACTGGTCCACGCCCTCTTTCTTTTCCTGGTCCGCCAGGGAGTAGGATCCCACTTCAATCGCCATCTTGAATCCAAAGTTCTCCCGCAAAGCCTCCCGGAGCTCGTCCAGGCTCACCTCTCCGTCCTCGTAGACGAGTGTCTTCAGTGCGGCCAGGCTGTTGACCAGGTTGGCCGTCCCGCAGGTCTCCACGTTATGGGTGGCATTGTAGCGGGTTCCGAGCTCGTTGATGAGGTGGCCCTTCTCCAGACAGTCTGGCTTGAGCAGCGAGTTTAAGATCGCAGAGTTGTTCTTGCGCCAGATGTCGTGCTGGATGTTGTTGGTCAGGGAAAGTACTGCGACTGCCCTGGCGAAGTAGGCCTTCACTTGCTCAAACAGCTCTTCGTAGGTCTCCAGCCGCTTGCCATGAGCTGGGAATACCCGCAGGCCAGTGCGCAGATCCACGCCGTCAAACAGCACGAGCTCCAGGATCTTGGGCAGTGAGATGAAATGGACGCCCACGCTGGTCGGCTGGCCGGAGCCACCGGGAATCCAATACCTCTTGCCGTTCAGGGTCAGCCGATTCCAGGAACAGGGTGAGGTTTCCAGACAGCCGCCGATGGCGACGGCGCGGCTTTCTTCCAGCTTCATCCCTTCCGGGCCGTAATGGTTCATCAGGAATTCTGTGGCCACGCGGTTGTTCATGAACGCCGGATAGCCGGTGCCGGTCTTGACGCATTCTATGGCTTTGAGCAGAAACAGCTCCGGCAGCTTGTCGTCGTACAACACCGACAATGTGGGCTGGGTGGTGACGCAGTTGATGGCGGCTTCAATGATCAGCTCTTCCAGGCGGTTGCAGGCGGGCGCCCCGTCACGGCTCAGGCCACCCAGGCTCAAGTTGTTGAAGGTGTTTCCAGAGAGCACGCCACCGACCACCCCCATCGAGGCGAAGCAGTCCAGGCAGGTGAACTTGACGCGCTGGCACTCCAGGAGTTCCAGAACTTGATCTTCGGTGATGCGGCCGGCTTCGACGTCCTGCTCGAACCACGGCCAGAGCACCTGCCCCAGGCGTCCCGGGGACAAGCCGGAAATGGCGTCTTCGTTGAGCACCGCGACGTGGATGGTCCAGCACAGTTGGATCGCCTCCCGGAATGTCCGAGGCGGATGGTGGGCGATCCATTCCAGGCATGCGGCGATGTCCCGGTATTCCTTTTTCTGTACCAGGTCTTTTTCCCCGGCTTCCAGTCGGCGGGCTTCCCGGGCATAGTTCAGAATCCAGGCCTGGACGCCCTCCAGCACGTGGATCACTGCCTCATAGTTGTACAGGCGGTTCATCCCCACGAGGCCATCGCCATCGGGGTGGCCAGCCACCTGGGCCCTCTTTTCCTGGGCCATCGTGATCAGGCCGTCGAAGCCGTACTGCAGCGGGTAGTAGTAGTTGATGACCTCACGGCCCTGGGGCAGGGTGTATCCGGAGTCGAACATGCAGACCACGGACTTCATGATGGCCTCTTTGATGTCGTATCCTGGCACCATTTGCTCGTATTTGTGGCCGAGGTCATCCACCGATTTGCCAACCCACGCGCGGGCCACTCTGAGCAAGGCTGGCACTTCTTCCTGGCGTATGCCGAACTTGCCGGCGATGGAGACGACGTTCCCGAAATTCCTGATTACATTGCCACCGCCAGTGCCGAACCTGGACACTTCGTCGGCACTGGCACTCCCCTTGTCCAGGGCGGCCTGGTAAAGCTCATCCTCTTTAGCCATGTAGTAGCCTTCGGACAGCCAGGGCATGGGGAACGATCCACGGTAGTAGTGCGCCTTGCCCATGACGATCAACTCGCCCGGAAGAATGGTGGGGGTCAGGTGGGAGAATGCACACTTCAGAGCCAGCGCACGGCGGACCACCGGTACTTCATTGTCCAGTTCCATGTATTTGCGGGTGTACCAGTAGGGAAACTCGTTGGTAGCAGAGGAGAGGGTCTGGTAGTAGAGGTCACGTAACTTCTTGGCCCGGGGGGTAGGCTCCCGTTTAACCTCGCGGTCTGTTGTTTCTTCAGGAGATGTGCCGCCGGCCTGATAATCCAACGGGATGCCAGACTCTTCCAGGACTTGAGATAGCTTCCTGCTCACGCGCATACCCTCCTTTCAGACTACTACTCCTGCACCCGACGGACCCTCTCACCCACCAAGCGGGTTTTCCTCATCTAATGTGAGCCTTCATGCGGCGGATAATACCATGAAACGTTTAAGCATACAAGGACGGCTTCTTCGCCGCCTGATGTGGCCTAACCTGCTTCTTCAGGCCATTTGCCATTTAGAAACGTCTCAACCGAAGGGAAAAAAGTCTCGGGGGCCTCCAAATGTGGAAAGTGTCCGGCCCCCTCAATAGCGAGAAGACGCGCTTGAGGTAGTATATCTACCCACTCGCGCGATGATGCCAATGGAATCAGATCCTCCATGCCGTGAACCACTAGCGCAGAGGCAGTAACCTGACTCATCCGGTCACGCCAATCATAATTGCTC
>Ga0172362_10004332_pt1 | contig 12304 bp, 8 predicted proteins | sample LakKivs1_kivu2a2_FD_114534 | JGI IMG/M metagenome (GOLD analysis project Ga0172362, IMG submission 114534) | Sediment microbial communities from Lake Kivu, Rwanda - Sediment s1_kivu2a2 | ecosystem: Environmental > Aquatic > Freshwater > Lake > Sediment | place: Rwanda: Western Province, Lake...
CCGTCGAGTTGAAAAAAGGCTGAAAATCAATTATGATTTAGCCGTCCGCTGGGAAGTCGTCCAATGGCAGGACACATGACTCTGGATCATGGAATCTAGGTTCGAATCCTGGCTTCCCAGCCATCCTTATTCCCCTATTTTCCCCCGATAATTTAGGTCCGTTTCATTTTTTGATCTTCCGTCCCAGACCGTAGCTTTCAGCGCTTTTCAGCATTTTTTGGCACCGATTTGGCACGCGGAAATGGCGCTGATTTCTGCATTGACGCGGCTTTTTTTTGGTGATATCCTGCAATCAAGCAATAAAATGGGCCGTGGAAATTAGCGCAGAGAATCCAGTGATCAAATGAGCGCATTTTCAGAATACATCGCATCTCTAAAAAGAGAACTTGGCGGAGGCGCTGCCACAGAAAGCAGCTACCGCCCTGCGTTAAAAACATTGCTGGAAGCTCTGGGCGAAAGCGTTTCCGCCACTAATGAACCAAAACGCACCCTGTGCGGAGCTCCCGATTTCAAGATCACCCGAAAAACCGTTCCACTCGGCTATTTAGAAACTAAAGATATCGGCACAAATCTTGATGAGATAGAGAAAGGTATAGGACCACACGGAGGGCAATTCGTCCGCTATCGTGATGGCCTGCCAAACTGGGTCTTAACCGACTATCTCGATTTCCGTTGGTTTGTAAAAGGCAAGAAGCGACTCAGCACGCGGATAGCAGAACTGGATTCAAAGGGCAATATCAAAATAATAGGAGGCGGTGAACAGAAGCTTGTTCAGCTTCTTAATACCTTTTATAGGGAACCCGCATTAACCGTTGCAACCGCAAGAGACCTTGCTACAAGCATGGCCCATATGACGCGCATTGTTCGCGATTTAATTATTGACTCACTTAAGGAGGAGACAGAGGAAACCGAAAGGCTCCTCATTCGCGAAAAGACTTCTCGTTATGGTGGAATGCCTCCTTCGCACGGGCCTTGGCTCCATAATTGGCTCAATGCCTTTCGCGAAACGTTAATACCTGACCTGAACGAAGTGCAATTCGCGGACATGTTTGCTCAAACGCTGGCCTACGGTCTATTCGCGGCACGCGTCCACTCCCCGGCCGGTCAAGCCTTTTCTCGAGAGATGGCAGCTTACAGCCTGCCTAAGACAAATCCGTTTCTTCGTAAGCTTTTCGCCGAGATTGCCGGCGTGGACATGCCCGACACTATCGCCTGGGCCGTCGATGACATCGTTGAGCTGCTCAAGCATGCAGATATGGTTGAAATACTCAAGGATTTCGGCAAAGGGAAGGGGAAGGAAGATCCTGTCGTCCATTTTTACGAAACCTTCTTAGCCGCATACGATCCAAAAATGCGAGAACTGCGTGGAGTTTATTATACGCCCGAGCCCGTCGTCAGCTACATTGTTCGCTCCATTGACCACCTACTGAAAACCCGATTTAATCGTCCGAAAGGGCTCGCTGATGAAAACACACTTATTTTCGATCCGGCCACTGGCACAGCAACATTCTTATATTTCGTCATCGACCTCATTCATCAGAGCTTCGCTAAGCAAAAAGGAGCATGGGACGATTATGTCTCACAGCACCTGCTGAATCGCATCTTTGGGTTTGAGCTTCTTATGGCGCCTTACGCCGTTGCACATCTTAAGCTCGGCATGCAGCTTGAGCAGACTGGATACAAGTTTGGCTCAGACCAACGCCTTGGGATATATCTCACTAACACGCTCGAAGAAGTAGCTAAAAAGAGCGAACAACTCTTTGCAAGCTGGGTTGCCGAAGAAGCTAACGCCGCAGCGAAAATCAAGCGCGATCTCCCAATCATGGTCATTCTGGGCAATCCTCCTTATTCTAATTTTGGGCGAATGAATCGCGGGAAATGGATTCTCTCTCTTTTAGATGATTATAAGCATGGCCTTCACGAAAAGAAGTTAAACATCGACGACGACTTCATTAAATTCATTCGTTTCGCTCAGTGGCGCATAGAAAAAACCGGTTACGGAATAATAGGCTTAATCACTAACAACGTCTATCTCGACGGAATCACGCACCGACGTATGCGCGAGTGCCTTATGAATGCTTTCAACGAAATTTATTTATTAAACCTCCACGGCAACTTGCGGAAAAAGGAGCTGGCGCCCGACGGAACCAAGGATGAGAACATTTTCGATATCCAGCAAGGAGTAACCATAAGTCTTTTCTTAAAGAATGCTAATAAGTTGGGCAGTCGCGTTTTCTACGCCGACTTATGGGGCCAGCATGAAGACAAATATGCAGCTCTTTGGAAACATGATGCAAGGGATACACGATGGACGGAACTAAAGCCGGCCGCACCATACTTTTTTTTCGTGCCGAAGAAGTTGACGGGCGACGAAACTTATGAGTCGGGCTGGGGTATCAATGAGGTCTTTTCTGTATGGCAAAACGCTCTCAAGACAGATCGCGATGAACTGTTCTTTGATTTCGGCCGGGAAGAATTGGAAAAGCGGATGAAGATTTTTTTCAGCAAAGACTATGACGTCAATTTCGAATCAAAGTATCACGTAATCGCCTCCAGCAGTTATGATATAAAAGCTCGGAGAAATGGAACGATATTCAGTGACGTCAAAATTAAGCGCTGCCTATATCGCCCTTTCGACAAGAGGTGGCTTTACTATGACCCCAGGCTAACAAGCCGTCCAGCTGAGAAGGTTATGCGGCATATGTTGCCAGAAGGATCTCTCGGGTTACTGTCGATGCGGCAATATGAATACGAGGTGCCAGATTATTGCTATTTCCTGGCAACGCGCTCTATAACCGAGTGTCGCGTTTTTATAAGTAATAGAGGAATCGCCAGTTGCTTCCCTCTATATCTTTATCCTGAGACTATAGACGAACCATCATTGCACAAAGACCGGAGACCAAACTTCACTCGACCTTTTCTAAAGATTCTCTCTGAAAAATTTAAGCTCGCGCAGGAAGAGCCATACGGCCTGCCAAAAGGCATCACCGCCGAAGATATCTACCACTACGCCTATGCAGTTTTTCATTCGGCGACCTATCGAAAACGGTACGCTGAATTCCTAAAGATTGATTTTCCGCGGCTTCCGCTGACAGGCAATTTAAAACTCTTCCTTACACTTACAGTCAAAGGCCGCGAGCTTGTGGCACTCCACCTACTCGAATCACCAGAAGTTCATAATTTTATTACGAGCTTTCCAGAAAAAGGCGATAACATCGTCGAGAAGGTCGAATATACAGACAACAATAAGCGGGTCTGGATCAATAAAACTCAATACTTCAGCGGCATCCCCAAGGCGGTTTGGGAGTTTCATATCGGTGGTTACCAGGTCTGTGAAAAATGGCTTAAAGATCGCAGGGGCCGCAAGCTTTCATATGACGATATCCAACACTACCAGAAAGTAGTCGTCGCCCTTAATGAGACGATTTGCCTCATGGCCGAGATAGATAAGGATATAGATTCTTTCGGTGGCTGGCCAAAAGCATTTTCATAGATTATTGAGGCGAGTGGAGGCATGGCTTATGCCCTGGCCTCTCGGTTATGAAATTGACGTGTTATCATGGATATTCGCCTCATGGAGATATACGATGCAGAAGAGAGAAATTCTCAAAGGGATGAAATGCTTTGACTTTTAAAGAACTTGCCTGGGGTGCTTTCATTTTTAAAGCTGGATATGGAGATTATTCCATATACCAACCTCTGGCCTCAGATAGAGACTATCTCCTTCGTCTGCAAACCAATCCAACGATAGAAGATTTTGAAAAATTGCGCAATTTCTTGGTGCATTATGGTGTCCCCTGGGCACCTAAAGACCTTCCGCAAAAGCATCTCTCTGTTTGGCCACGCTTACAACCCCACATCCAAAGACTTTCGAATGAACGTTTAGAAACCTGCGATTTTAACAGCCGGCAAATTCAGGATGAGATTTCAGCCGCCTTTAACTGCCTGCTCTTTAGGACATGGGGTGCAGAAACAGTTGTTTCCAAAGTATTGCACTTTTTAAACCTTTCTTTATTCATGATGATTGACTCTCCGATAATGATGCGTTTCAGCAAGTCTGGCTCGCAGGGCTACCTTGATTTTCTTCATGATATGCAAAGGGAAGCAGCTGAGGCTCTTAATGATTATCAGCAATTAGGCTTACCCGGGCGATTTGAAGAATTTTTATCACGAGCGTTGAACTATGATGGCATTAGGCCGTTAACAAAATTAATTGACGATTATAACTGGGTTACAATAACCAGGGGATGGCCCAAAACCCCCCCAAACTGGCTTTTTGATCTGTTTGTTCTGAAGTAAAACTGTTAAAGGTTATCATCAGTAAAAACGCTCAGAGAACAGTATGTGAGGCGAGTGGAGGCCAGACCTAAATCCTGGTTTGCCAATCATTAGAATGACGTGTTGCGACGAAAATGCGCCTTATAAAGACAACGAATAGGGGAAAGAAAAATTCGCATTTGCCATTAATGAAAATGCTGAAGATTCTGGATAGCGGGTTGTTATATGAAAACAACTTGAGGTTTTTGGCTTTGCAATAATGCGCCCGCACTATATTCCTGTGCATTATCTGAGTGGATTTACCCGAGCTCCCATTCCCCAAATAATTTGGGTTTATGAGAAAGGCAGGAAAGAGCCCTTCAATACTCAGCTAATCAACGTCGCCGTTGAAAAGAACATATATCCAAAAGATTTTGAAGAGTATCTGGCTAAAGAGATAGAAGAACCTGCAAATTCGGTTTTAAGAAAAATCAGAGAAAGAAAAATGATTTCGGCTGAAAATAAAATTGTTTTGAGCAAATATATGACTGTTATGCTTAAAAGGGTTCCAAGAAGATTGCAGAGATTTAAGGAAAAAGCTCCTCAAGTGATAGATAAATTAAAAGAAGAGATAGACACAAAACTAACAAGCATAAAAAATAAATATCCCTTAAAAGCTGACATGATTGAAAAACGCAGAGATGAAGCAAGAAAAATCCTTGCTCGATTCAAAGAAAGTCCCCCGAGGGAAGCGTGGATTTCGGCTATAAGACCTGAAATGACACCAAAGACGGTTGCACTAATCAGTCAAATGACTTGGCAGTTCTTTGTTTGTGAAAAGCCATATGCATTTCTAACGTGTGATAATCCGGTCTTCTTTTTCGAAAGCATAGGAATAGGGCATGTTAACTCTGAATTATCATTTCCAATATCCAGCTATATTGCCCTTTGGGCAACATGGCGAAGAGATCTGAAAGAAGGCTTCGTCATTGCAGATCGAAAATTGATTCATGAAATAAATCGCAGGACAACCAAGATAGCATCACGGTTTATTTTCTTTCATGAAGATCAAGATTGGATTATGAAGCTTGCGAATAAGAAAGAATACCAATTACACCGGATAATATAGAAACTTTCCACTCAAAAATATCCCCCCCCTAACTTATGGATCAGAGAGATCGTTGAACCTGGGAAATTCTGGCGCGAAATTCGGGCATAATAGAAAATAATAGAAACAATCAAGTAAGGTACGGCGGTTACACCAAAATTGATGAGGAGCTTTTTTGATATGGAGCTAATGGAGGGCCTTAAAAAGGTTAGCGGGAAATGAGAAAAACTTTTTGGTATCGGGCTCATAACCCGGAGGTCGCTGGTTCAAATCCAGCCCCCGCTACCACCTTTTTTCTCCTGATTTCCTTGATTTTCAATCATTTATGTTAGGTTGACTCCCTTCTTTGTCTTTGAGCGCCGATAGCTTAGCGTAAGCGCTTTTAAGCCGTTTTTTGGCACGTATTTGGCACACGGGGAGAAGTTTGCCTTCTGCAATTGACTCTCCTCTCCAACGATGTTATTCTTATTTTATACAGCCGGACGGGAAGAAGATTAACCCTGGCGGCAAAAAGGATAATATCTCTGGTAAATTGGTGCCGAGCGCCAGATATCGCAGCGGATCTCGCGCGTCCATCTCGAGGAAGCACCAATGGGAGGTATTGAATGCTTGACCTAATATATATCGCTTTAGACTACTTCACAGATGATCAGCTCTTTGAGAATTTAGCGTCAGAAATCATGCGGGACGAAGGCTATCCGAACATAAAACCACTAGGTGGCTTGAGAGATAGGGGCGTAGATGCAGTTCAGGACCGCTTCTACATAAACGAAGGCCGCGCTCGTATCATATTCCAACACACGCTCCAAGAATACCTTCATAGCAAATTGGATAATACAGTAAGGACTCTATCCGATAACGGAATCTTATACCACGAGCTAGTCCTCGTGACTCATCGGAGCATTAGTTCAGAACGACAGATGTCTCTGATCGAAACCGCCAGGAAGAAACATGGCATCACCCTTAGCATATTCGAAAGAAAGACGATTGCAAACCGGCTCGCCAATAGAGAGAACAACATCTTCGTGAGGTACTTCCCCGACATCAAAACGCAGCTCGCGGCCCTCACGACCAAGCGGCCGCTGCTATCCGGTGACGGGTTGAATCTCCTTGAGATATCGATGCTAAAATCCTCCATTGCATTTACTTTCAATAAGGACACTCCTCGGGCAAGGCAGTCGATATTTGATTTCTTGACACTCGGCCTACTGCTGGAGAAACGATCAGAATACATCCTGGTGGCGAAGCTCCGTGAAAGGTATGGCATTACTACCGGCAAAGAACAGCCACCCGAGGATAAAGTCATGTCTTCGCTTAGCAGGTTGACCAAAAGAGGATTCATCGATTGGAAAGGAGACTCCGTCCGACCCAGTACTCAGGCATTGGAGACTGTCGATGGAAGCACTGCAGGAGCGAATGATGCGACACATTCATTGATTACGGACATAGTGGACGAGGTCTGCCGGATCTCGCAGAGTAAAATATCCGAGGAAGACAGGTTGAAGGTAGAAAGGAATACCCGGGATGTGCTTGTCGTGCTCTTTAGACTTTCAGGAATCGAGATAGCCAATCAAGTGCTCAGGGATAGGATACCCGGTCCTATTTATCTGGATTCAAAGGCGGACTTCGTGGCAAAGGCCAAACGGCAGTTGCCCGCTAATATGGGTGAGCTCCTGATATCGGTCATATCGCAAAAACTAGCGACGCCGTCCCCAGAACAGGCCCGGACGCTCATGGACTGGAGCCTGGCATATGTCGGTGTCGAGGTCATGAATCTCGATCCGAACCTGAAAGAATTCCAGGCCACTCGTCTTGCTAAGAAAACCTTTATCCTCGATACGGACTTCATCCTTGACTGCCTGGTACAAGAGTGCCCGCGCAGCAAAATCTACCTCAACCTAGTCAAGACGTGCCTCCGTCTTGGTTCTAAGGTAATCATACCAGAGTCATGCCTGGAGGAGTGCATCAAACATGCGGAGCTTTCACCGCGGACCTTCAAACACTTTGGCATAAAGTTGCTGTCGCTGAGCGAAGAGTTTATATACGCAAAGGTATGGAATGTTTTTGTAAAAGGCTACTACTCCGGAGTATCAAGTGGTCGCATCCCAAGAACGATGACCTTTGAAAAGTACCTGCAGAATTACTACGAACCCAACAGACCGGTTAGGTTCATGAGGGAAGTTATCGGCACGCGCTTTCCTCCCGGAGTCGAAATTCTCGATCCCACTACTTTGCTCTACCGAGAGATTCCGGAAGAACTAGTTAATAAACTACGCGACGAGCTATTCCAGGGCATGAAGCAGTCGAAAAAGGCCGAGTACCGCACGCCCGAGATGATCCTGGACCTCGCCAATACGGATGCCCGGCTATTTCTTACCTCTCTCTACCTAAACGGAAGCGAGCCTAATCCTGCTGGTCAGGTTATGGGCGGCGACTACTATTTAGTCACGGGATCGGGACGGTACCTCAGAGCTGCGAGGAGAATCGGGCTGAGAGACGTGGTGACGACTCGTCCGCAGTCGCTCATAGCACTTTTGGGCTTGATCGGCAATATTGAGCTCACTGACACGGAATTCGTCAGCCTGTTCGAGAACCCCCTCCTCACTTATGCCGTAGAACTATCGTGGAACGACGTAAATGTGCTCATCGATAGCGGCATACGACTTACAGGAAAGTCACTGCCTAAACTTAGGTATGACTTGGACCAAGAGTTGCATCGGAACATCGCCGCATTCTGTGAAGCAGAGAGAAAGGCAGAGGGAGCTGAGGAGACAGCAGATCCGCAAGCTGGCGAGTCCGAGTATATCAGATTGCTGAAATCCGCAAGCGCACGCGGATATGAGAAGATACCAGAAGTGGGCCAATTCATGCAGATACTGGAAAGAACTCAGGAAGACGCGGCGAGCAAGGCAAGGGCCTTGGAAACCTTAGCAAAGGATTATCAGGAGTTGGAAAAGACTATCACGTATTTTGGGAAGAAGAAGCAACGATATCTGCGGCAGATGGCTCGGCGTCAGGCTAGCAAAAGGAGCAAGTAAGCCCGAGTGCAAGGTCCCCGTCTATCCCCGCGCGTCGGGCGTGGATTGAAATATGGAATTTGCGCCTATCAGTTATTGGACCAGGAAGTCGCTCCCCTGCGGGGCAAGGCTGAAGATATCACGGGTGGAGGCCGGACCGAACAGGCCTTGGCCTCCCGAAGGTAAAATAGACGGCAGAGCCGGATATTCGCCTAAATGGGATAGACGACAGGGAGAAGAGGAAATTCTCACACGGGAGGGATAATACATGGAGCCTTTAGTGCTTTATGATGACCCTCTTGAGATTATTGAGAGGACCCTTCGTGATGTTATACATGAGGTCTTGTCGTCAGAATATGGCCCGAATTGGCATAAAAATGAGAATGTCGGCCTTGGCCCTAAATGGGCCAAGGAACTGGAGGAAAAGAGTAAGACTAGCGAAGGAGTCCTCAAACCAGAAGTTGTCTATGACCTCCCACTTGCTTTTGCCGAATTTTCAGACCTAGGACAGTTACTCAGGAAGAATAAAAAGCTGTTCCTCCCCATCTTTGAACATTGGGATACCTTCATGTCATACTGTAGAACCTCTGAAAACCTGCGCAATATTATTAAACACCACAGAGATTTGATACCTTCCCAGTATCATCTTCTATATGGAATTGCAGGCGAGATAGAGAATTCTGTTAATTATTGGAGAATAGGCGGAAAGCCTATCATAAAGAATACCAGATTCCAGTTTACCGATCATGTGGCAATAGAAGGAAAATCAGAGACTGAGATTCTGTCCGAGTCAGCTATATGCATAAATAGCTGGAAAGGAAGGTTTTTAAAAGCGGCCGAATGTAGCGGAATACGTCTCGATAGCCTTAAGACCGAACAGACTGAATATCAATATAGGATTCGGGGTCCACATCTCATAATGGACGTTCATACGAGTCCCAAAGCCCAAGAAACTGCACGCATTAATGAGAAGCCGCAGAAAGGAATACATATCGAACTTATAGTCGGTTCTGGTTTCAGGGCAAATCTGGATGCCCTGGTGAGGTCAATGGGAAGAGCGTACTACCATCTCGCATACGACCTAGGGGAAACCATTGATGTGGAAGCACTGAGAAAATGGTCTTCTGAGCGTGCGGGGCTGAACCCAGCGAGCAGTGGGACTACAAAGCAGGAGCTTACGGAAGTCGAATATTCATTCTTAGGAGGAAAAATTAGGATTGGTGCCTGGAAATACGCAGTTTCCATGGGTACCAAGGGAGGCCGTTTGTTTGCAACAACAGATTCGTCGGAAGGCTTCTGGAGGGCACACGTTTTTCTTGCTTCAAGAAAGCTTCTAGGATTTATGTTGGGAAGTATTACTCCGAAAGCAATGATGTATCTTCTAAAATTGTCTCGGATTCCATTTCAGAACGCCAGCATGGAGGAAAACCTATGAGTAACGAGCGACAAGAACGTTTCGCAGTATTTGCGGAAGTAGAAGGATTTGATAGGCCACTTATTTATACTGACTTAACATTTGCCCGTTTGATCGATGACGTTGTATTGGCACTTGAGAAAAAGGAGCCTTTTTTTATAGATGGGGCTCTTGTAGCTCGTGAAAAAATCAAGAGGCTGAAAGTCCTTCGCCAGAAAGAAGGTTTCTACCATTCAATGGCCCTTTTATATAGAAGGCTTTCCCACGGACAACCTGCAATCCAAAAAACCTATGGAGAACAATACCACGTGCGTCTTGAGGCTGCGCTAAGAGATGGATGTGAAGATGTAACCTCTCAGGTAATAAAAGCCTTTGACAAGAAAATTAAGCCCCATCTAAAAGATTATTTGCCAAAACAAGAGCAGTTGATAGAGGCAGCCTACCAGGTTTTATTGCTTACCCTAAAGACGCTGAACAAGTAAAGCAATCTAAGAGTTAGGCGACCAAACTGTCTGTCACCAGGCCAACCTCGGCTTTTGGCTAATACTTCCAAGAATCGCATCAAAATCCGTTATAAAGTTGCGTCGCATAAGTGTCATATTGTCAACTATAAAAATTTGTAACTATAAGAAATATCAATAAGTTAAAAAATCAGAAGGGCTAGCTTGATATTTTAATCCAGATTAGTGTGTTTTATATGATAAATAGTATCCCAATCTTGATAAACAGAGAAGTAGAGCTCTTTTGTCGGGGGGGAATAGATAACAGACCAGGTTGTGCCTTTTTGTTCTACGTCTTGCAGGATTTTCATGCCGGCTTTCCAGTCCACATTTCCGTTTGCTTTCTCGAGAGTCCCGGATATACTTCGATAACGCCAGCATTCCTTTCTCAAGTTTGCATCCGGCACATTGTACACGGGCTTATTGGTTAGTACCTGCCAGGATTTATCTCCGTATATTTTTCTCCATTGATCTTGAACATATTCCAGAATGACGGACCTACCCGATGAATCAGCGACGAAAAGATGGCAGTTGAGGGAGTTTTTATCGAGATCAAACGGGATGAAGTTTTCGACTAGGTTCTGAGCTTCTTGGACGTTTTTCGTTTGATCAAGAATTTTGCGTATCAAATAGGTGATTACCACCAATTCTTTGCCGCTTTTAGGTTTGACTTTTGTTTGATTAACTCCGGCTACCGCGACTGCAAGTCCGTGTTCATTTATCCCGTCCATGGCAAAAAAAGGAGCCAGAAGTAGATTATTTCCCAATTCACTCGATTCGAAATCCTTCAAGTCCACGTTCAGCGGAAAACCCATATCGATGGCCCTGGAAAAGGAAATCGAACCGTATCCCCCGGGAGGGTGATAGAGACTGACGATTATGGAGCCCACGTTTTGATTATCCCAATTTCTACCCATTATGACCGAATTCTCAGTGGTTGTTGAGAATACACTGCAATAGCGCCAGGTTTGGTTTATCAAAGGATTGTCAATCGCCTTTTGGTTTTCTTTTTGAAACAGGGCCCCGCGATCGCCATAGTGAGTCAATAGATAAAGACCTCCTGTAGAATATGTCTCACTTATGTTCCTTACTCTTATCAGACTCTGCAATGTTCTGGTTGCATCCGAGTCCGAAGGAGGAGACTGGCCGAATTTCAATTCAATGACTTCGCCTTGAGCCGATACAATCCCTGAAATTATGAATAATAAAATGACTGTTAGGAAAATGGTTTTTTTCTTCCTGTTGTTAAATAGCATGTTAAAAGCCTCCCTTATTATTAAGTCCATGCACCTATATAATAAAACGAAATGAAGCATGAAAAGGTTCGTTTCCGCCAGCTAGACGGAATAATTTAAGATTTCAATTGTATCCTGTAGAGTAAGAGTGGAAATGGAAAAAGAAAAACTGCTATGAGGGCTACCCTATCCTCACTTTTAAAAGGAAACGGGGACGGTTCTCGCTGAGGACCGTCCCCTTAGTGTTACCCCTGGCTGAAGATAGCCCCCATCTTAACGGCGGGCGCCCTCATTTCGCTGCTGTGTCGATAATCCTTCCTTCGGCACGGTAGTTGAGGATTCTCTTTGCGGCCATGTAGTCGCGCACGGCGTTGTATTCGAAGAGCCCGGTCTCATTAGAAGCAAAAGGCGTCAGCCCCATGGAGTTGAGAAAATTGTGCAGTTGTTCGGTGAGCGCCACCCAATAAAGACCATTCGGATCAATGGGCTGGCCGTTTATTCTTACCGAGGATGGGTCCAGACGGCTCAATTCCCCTAGCGGAGCAGGCGGTTTCGAAGAGTCGTACTCGAACTCAAGCCCTGAGACCTGCATGGACAGGTCGTCAGCGTACTCGGCCATCGAAACCGAATATTCAAGACCAGCGAGGATCTGAGCTCCGGCAAGAAGCACCACATCGATCTTGAACCCGAGCCCCGAGACCGGATCATACCCGTACGGGACGGACCTGAGGACGTCATTCCCGACGACTTTTCCTCTGTAGATTTTATGAGCG
>Ga0172362_10004335_pt1 | contig 12299 bp, 12 predicted proteins | sample LakKivs1_kivu2a2_FD_114534 | JGI IMG/M metagenome (GOLD analysis project Ga0172362, IMG submission 114534) | Sediment microbial communities from Lake Kivu, Rwanda - Sediment s1_kivu2a2 | ecosystem: Environmental > Aquatic > Freshwater > Lake > Sediment | place: Rwanda: Western Province, Lake...
ACGGAATGGGAATCTCTATTTTTCCGGGAGAATATATACTGAGACTGCACCAGGTATCTATATGTGTCAGTACTTAGATGGCAATTATCTGAAACCGGAAAAAATTAAAGGACCGCTGGCTGACACACCACTCCTTGTTGATCCATGGATTGATCCTGATGAACGCTTTATGCTTTTTTCATTCCCATCAGAACAAGGCCCTCCCATGTTAACTGATATTGGCATAAGTTTCCCGGATAAAAATGGTGAATGGGGTTCTCCAGTCAGGTTAAACAAAGAGATCAATACAGAGGCATTTGAACGGTTCCCTGCACTGTCAGGAGATGGGAAATACCTGTTTTTTATACGTTCGCTCAATCAAAAGCAGTTTGTAAGTGACCAGGCTCATTTCTACTGGGTATCAGCAGGTTGCATTGAAGAGCTTAGACCAAAAGAATGAGAAAAGAAAAACAGGAACAATGAAGAGATTAATTGTGATAAGTTGTATGCTACTGACAGCGATAAGCAATAAGGCTCAACAATCATTGCCTGATAAGACTGAGCCCATCATAATGGAAGGGACAAAAATCAATATTCCTGAAGGAAGCTGCCGGCAGATCATAGTTGATGGTAAATTTTATGATAATGAATGGTACGGCGCAATAAGAATTCAACAACAGGATAACTACACTATTCTTCTAAAGGCAGATAATGAATCACTTGTGGTTGGTCTCAGATTTCCTGAACCCAAGGGATCATTAGTATCTGAAATACGGTTTACATGTGATGATAAGGAAGTCTTTCTGTTGCATTCTTCCGGAGCACCCGGCGAAGGGAAATCAGGGTTTCCATGTACAACTAAATTTGGTATTAAAAACAATTATCTCTGGGAAACAAATTGTTCTGTAAAAGATCCTGAAAAGGAAGCCGCATGGATTACTGCAGGCAGTCCAATGGAAAAGTATGATGAGGTCTATATTAAACGTGATGGCATTGAATATAAAATAAGCAGAAAGAAAATATCAGGCAGTAAAATAAAACTCACTATCGGATGGATATGGGTTGAAATTAAGGACGGGAAGCCTTACAAAAAGATATATAATTATCCTGCAGAAGCCGGCATGTTGAGTCCGGACAACTGGGCAGAATTGATTTTACCAGTAACACAAGAATAAATTATCAATATTACAGCTATGAAAAGATCAGTTTTAATATTTAGTGTCATTACATACCTTTTACTTGCATCAACAGCATGCAGTAACAGTAAGAAAGATACAGCAGAGGTAACCAGACATGAAAAGTATATAGATGCCGGTACCCACAATATCAGACTTGTGATATCAGATTTACCCTCTGACTATACTATTATTCTCGAAGCAGGAGGCGGAAGGTATTCTGATGTTTATGAAGGTATCCAGGATACACTGGCTAAGCTTACAGGATACAGGGTAATCAGCTATGACCGTTCAGGATTCGGTATGAGTGAACTGGGCCCGGCTGATCTGAATGCACCCGGGGAGGTACAGTTGCTTGAAAAATGTATTGATTCTCTGAAATTGAATAAAAAAATCATCCTCGTCGGACACTCATACGGAGGATTTCTGATTCAGCTGTTTACAAAAGAATTTCCTGATCTGGTAAAGGGGCTTGTACTTATCGATCCGATGAATGTAAGCTTTGTTGAAAGGTTCGGACTGGATAACCTGAATGCTCTTCAACCCTACTTCACAGATCCCGCTGAGAACTGGCAGAAAGCCGGGAACAGGATGGTTGACAACTTTCCTGTTGCCCTTGATATACTGCGTGGTTACGAATTGCCTCCGGATATACCCGCGGTGCTCATAACATCGGGCAATGCACCAATTGATCCTGCACTCTGGCGCAAATGCCACGAAGAAATGGTAATGAATTCTCCTAAACACAAACTGGTTATTGCAGAAGGAAACTCACATGATATAATGACGGAGAATCCTTACCTGGTTCTGAATACAGTTGTTGATCTTGTAAACACAATCAAATCAAAATAATATTGTCCATCTTGAATAGCATGAATAGAACTCTGATCCTTACCCTTTTGCTCACCATCTGCTGTTTACGAGCTATTCCTCAGAATGACGGCGATGATATTGTAATCGGTAAATACCGGAAACTTCATTCTGCAGTAACAAATGAGGATAGAACATTACTGGTATGGCTGCCACGAAGTTACGATCAGACGACTCTGAGTTACCCGGTAATGTATGTCCTGTATGGACAGAACATATCAGGTTATATGCTTCCTGCCATCACAGCATGCGATATGCTGGCGACTTCCGGAGTCATCCCTGAAATGATCATTGTCGGAGTAGCCAATGCAGAACGATACAGGGATTACACTTCCATAGCGGATGGTTATATTGAGAATACTGTTAAATTTTTCACAGATGAGCTCTTCCCATTCATTGAAAGTAATTACCGTACAAAAAATTACAGGATAGTTAACGGACCTCAGGCAGGTGCAGTATTTTCTTTCTACACCCTTCTTAAGCATCCTCAGTTGTCTAACGCATATATTACTGAAAACCCTTTTGTCGGGCAGAACAGGGATTTGCTCTACAACATGTCAAAGGAGCTGATTACAGAGAGGAAAATCTCAGATAAATTCCTTTACATCACCGAAGAAAACAATCGTATTCCTGTAAATATTGAAACTGCAAAACAATTTGAAGAACTCGTTACCGCATCAAATCCTGCGGGATTTGAACTTCACCTGGAGATTGCACACCCTTCAGGCTATTTTGTTCCTCCCATTCCTGTAAAAGAGGCTCTCCTCAGGCTATTCAGGGAATATGCATTTCCCGACTCACTTAAAGTAAAAAACCTTGATGAAATAAAGAACTTTTATCGCTCTGTCAGCAGCAGATACGGTGTTGAATTCCAGCCTCCTGAGATGATCCTCACCTTTAAAAGTGATGAATTCACATCAACGGGCAGAAATGCTGAAGCTTCAGAACTGCTTGAATACCAGTTGTCCCTTTATCCTAAATCATTAAATGCACTGATGAGAATGGGAGATCTGAAACGGTCAGCTGGTGATTATGAAAGTGCAATAAAATACTATGATGAATTCCTTAAGATCTCCTCAGTCGATGCAATTGCCATCAGGAACAGAAGAGATGAACTTGCAAAAAAAATGCTTGAAAAGCTGAAAACAAAATAAACCTTATCGTGAAAAAACTACTTTTTATTTTTTCAATTCACTTATTATGGTTAAATGCATTCCCGCAGAGTGAACTGAATACGGACCAAAAAATCCCTTCCGGATGCTCTGTAATTACAATATCAAAGGGCGACATAGTGTTTTTTGGCGGAAATGATGATTATGTAAATCCTGATTCCTGGTATTTTGTAGAACAGGGCGATTCTTCAAATTATGGAGTGATATGGATCGGAACACCCGATAATCCCCAGCAGGGTATTAATGAAAGAGGACTGGCTTACGATGCAAACGGATTGCCAAGGTTTGATGTTAATCCCCATGCTGAAAGAATTCCTGTTAAAGGAGAATATTACCATAATTATGTCATGCAGATAATGCATGAGTGCTCAACTGTCGAGGAAGTTATTGACTGGATCAATACCCATCAGCGGTTTCCGTATATGCACGATCAGATGCATTTTGCCGATAAATCAGGCGATGCAGTAATTATCAGCGCCGGAAAGGACGGTGAGCTGGTATTTACAAGGAAAATAGCGGGTGACGGATTCCTGGTATCAACAAATTTCAATGTCGCTATCCCAGCTAATGGATACACTTACCCCTGCTGGCGGTTTGACAAAGCCAATGAAATGCTGGGACAGATGATTTACAGCAATGAGTTACCTGATATACACAATGTTACAGAAGTTATGGATGCAGTCCACGAGGAAAGCGCCAGCTGGACAATTGAAACCCTGGTAGCTGACCTTACAAATGGTGTGATATACCTTTACTTTTTTTACCAGTATGATGACCCGGTGATTATTAATGTAAAAGAGGAACTGGCAAATCCCAGGGAAGCAGGACCTTTCAGCAAGCTCTTCCCTGAAAATGTCCAGCAGGAAGCAGCAAATCGCTACAGGCAGGTAACGAAAACCATAAGAGTTAACAATGTCATTGGCAGATCATGGGCTGCCCTGATAATCGCAAGCCTGGCTTTATTATTCATTCTCCCTGACCGTAAAAAAGGATTAAGATTCTGGATCCCGGCAGTTATTGTTCTTGGTCCTGTTGCTCTGATAGTAAAACTTATTATCGCACGACAGGACAAGACTACTAACTGCATGAAAGCCCTGACAGAAACAACCGGCAATCTGGTACCTGTATCCTTAGCCTATCTTGTCGCACAGGTAATCGTTGTTGTAACAGCTGCATCAGGAGGTATCAGCCAGCAGCAGCAGGTTTTGTGGATATTCGGTCTTCCTGTAATATCAGCCTGGTTAATTTTTCATAGCCCGTTCCTGGCCTGGGCAGGAAAAAAGAACTTTTTCATATTCCTGTTCCGACGTCTTCCGCAGGTACTGGTCGTAACAATAATGGGACTGGGAGGAATATTCCCGGTTGCAATGCCTCTGGTAAACAAGACTCTTGCGATGTCGCAGATAATGCCTTTATCACCATGGATCGTGATGACGTGGTGGGCAATGACAGCAACCGGAGGGATAACAGGTGGATTATTGATTTTCCTGTATGAGTACTGGGCGGTAAAGAGAGGCTACCTGGCATGGAATGTTTTTGCAGGAAATGAAGGGGACGTTAACACTCCAAAATTCAGTAAAATCTGGTGGTGGATTCTCATCAGCATTCTTCTTCTCATCGCTGGGATGGTTATTGGCTTAATGCTGCTGAAGGCAGCCGCTGGATGATATAACTATATAACTTAAATACCTGGTTATGAACAGATTGGCAATATTTTCAGTAATTCTCTCCCTTGCTATTCAACTCTCAGGGCAGGACATGTTCCCGGCACGACAGCTGACCTCAGATCCCGCACAGCAGGGTTTTGCCACATGGTCTCCCGACAGTAAATTCATTGTCTATCAATATACTGACATGAATGATACTCTCGGTAAAAATGGATTATGGAAGATATCTGCAGAAGGCGCAGGAGCAAAACAGATCTTCAAAGGCCTTGCTGAACACCCGAAATGGTCACCTGACGGTAAATACATTGTCTTCGATGCTGATACGGGCAATAGCATCAGGATGATCCCTGCAGGCGGAGGAGATGTTATCAAGTTCCTGCCTGATTCAGTACTGATTCAGAACGGAGGCCTCCCCTGCTGGTCTCCCGATGGCTCACAGATCGCTTTTATTGAGAGGAAAGGATTATCAGTCTGCACTTTCAATCTAAAGACCGGCAAACTGAAAAGTCTGTTCCGTAAGGAAGGACATCTGCCACTTCCCGGAGGCTGGTGGATTGACGGCAAGTATATCCTTGTTGCCAATATGGACAGGCAGACAAGAAAATGTACAATGCTTAAAGTATCTGCTGAAAATGGGGAAATCTCACCAATTACAGGTCATAATGAAAATTTTTACCGGTACATTGCACTTTCACCGGATGGAACACTTCTGGTATATGGCGCTCTTGAAGGCAAGTTCCTGGGGCTGTACATTATGCTTGCAGAAGGAGGAAGATCATTACCCCTGGCAGTTATCAATGACGGCCATTCAGAAGGCGCAGCCTGGTCGCCTGACGGAAAGAAGATAGCATTTACCAGGACCCAGGGAAGGAATTTTGATATATGGATGATGGATGTAGATATTGAAAAAATTAAAAAAGAATTGAAATCACTTAAATAATAATGAGAATAATCATATCATTTATTCCCTTACTGTTAATTACAACAGGAATCCTGTTTTCACAGGATAAGAAAGTTCCTTCAGAACCTTCAGAAGCATGGCTTAACAGCCAGCACCAGCCTGAGAAGCTCATGGATGCTATTGGTCTAAAAGAAGGTATGACCATTGCCGATATTGGTGCCGGCAGAGGAAGGATGACTGTCTTCTTCTCTTTTAAAGTAGGTGAACGAGGAAAAGTATATGCCAACGATATCGATAAGGATGCTCTTACATACCTCGAGCACAGGTGCCAGAGCAATAATATGACCAATGTAAAAACTTTCCTCGGGAACGTTGATAATCCGATGCTGCCCGCAGGAGAAGCCGACATCGCATTTATGGTGAGTACCTATCATCATCTTGAAAAACCTGTCGATATGATGAGAAACACTATCTCCTCTCTCAAGAAAGATGGCATTCTTGTAATTGTTGAACGTGACCCGGTAAAGACCGGCCAGACGAGTAACGAGAGCACAACAAAGGAAAAGCTTACCAAACAGGCAAACGAGGCAGGATTTGAACTTGTCAAAGTCAATTCAGAACTTCTGGAAAGAGATAATATATATTTTTTAGAACCAAGGAAATAATCACAGAGTTAAACGCATAGTAAGCCAGTGCGGATTTGCAATCCGCACTTAAAAATGGTCCGGATTACAACCGAGCAAAGGCACGGATTGCAAATCCGCGCCAGCTAAGCTAAGCGGAGACCCGTGCATTGTCATCCGTAGCTTTCTTTGAGAGCCGTAGCTTTAGTGAAGGCTCTAGCGAAGGATGGCAACTCTGTGGTAAAATTTTATGGCAGGGTTTTATCTTATTGAATGGTCTTACTTTATAGAGAACTATCAGGAATAACACAGACAGTACCATGCAACAACATCTGAACAACCTTATCCTGTTGCTTCTGATTACTTCCTTCCTGGCTATCTCATGCCGGAAGGAAGAAGATAACCGCTTTCCTCTTGCAGATCAGTATAATATTGACGGAGAACAGCTTACCTTGGCTTACGATGAATTCAAAACAGTTGAAGGTGCTCTCAGCCTTATAATCTGCCGGGAAGGAACTATAGTAGCTGAAGAGTACACAAATTATAAAAGTTATGGTGCCGACAGTATTAAAAATATAATGTCTGTCACCAAGACTTTTACTGGTGTCCTTGTTGGACTGGCCCTTGAGAAGGGATATATTGAGAGTTTAAATGATCCGATCAGCAAATATCTTACAGGTATAGTCACGTTTCCTGATAATGTGAAAGCTAATATCACTATTGACCAGCTGCTTAAAATGTCATTCGGACATTCATGGAACGGAACATCTTCTGCCAGCCTTTACAACACCTGGGCTAACACACAGGATCATTTGCAGTATATCATTGATCTCCCTCTTGTGGCTGCTCCCGGTACAGTTTTCAACTACAGCGACGGAGCTTCTCATCTGCTATCAGTAATTATAACACAGGCCACTGGAATTAATACACTCGATTTTGCCAGAGAGTTTCTTTTCAGCCCTCTTGGAATAACAAAGCTCAGATGGTCAAAGGACGATAAAGGTTATCCTAATGGCGCTGCCAGTCTGCAAATAATGCCAAAAGATATGGTGAAATTCGGGAATCTTATCCTGAATAAAGGAATATATGATGGAAAACAGGTAGTTCCGGAAAGCTGGATCAATACAATGACCACTGTAAAGATATCAACCAACAATGATGTCCCCTACGGCCCTGAATATGGTTACCAGATATGGCTTGGAACTGAATCAGGTCATAGGTATTACATGGCAATGGGTTGGGGAGGACAATTCATAATTATGGTACCTGATCTACAGCTTGTTGTTACAGCTACCTGTTGGACCAGCGGACTAACAGATCAACAGGCGGGTGAACACTGGACAAGTATAATCAATATAATAGTTGGAAAAATATTTACTGCGGTTTATTGATTCAGGCAACAGGCAACCGGTAGCCGTTATCTAAACCATTCATCCTTAAAATTTACCAGATACACCCTGTCAGTAGACCTGGTAAGAGCCGTATAGAACCACCGGAGATAGTCGATCGTTACCTCGTTCCGGTTGAACATACCCTGGTCGATGAATACCCTTTCCCACTGCCCGCCCTGGGCTTTATGGCAGGTGACGGCATAGGCAAATTTGATCTGCAGCGCATTGAACCACGGATCATTCCTCACAGCTTCAAACTGTTTTCTTCGTGACTTTATATACAGGTAATCTGCCAGTATATTCTGAAACAGCTCTTTATTCTTTTCAGCCGGCAGTGCAGGCGTTTCAAGATGAAGGACATCCATCATCACTTTTGATTCAACCTCAAAATTGTAATCAGGGAAAAATAAGGTCATCTCTGCAAAGCGGAAACCATATCTCTCCTCGTATCTTCTGATTTTTTTCACCTCGGCGATATCACCATTGGCAATAAAACCCGGTCCCTCTTCATCATCCTCAACAAGGAAATAGTTATTCTTTACAACCATTACAATATCGCCGGGGCTTATCTCCTCCTCCCTGAAAAATATCCTGTTCCTGATCCCCTGGTTATACCGGTTGGCAAGCTTGTTTGAATTAACAACTATTATTGTTCCTTCGAGTCCGCATGTGCCATAGGATACCTGCAACTCGTTTATGAGTTCCTCACCGTTCAGCCTCGCGACATCCCTGAAGTTTACACAATCCATCGACGGGTATACAAGGTTATTCTCATAGATCTGCAGCCTTATTCCGGTTGCATTCATCAGGACTCCTGATGTTTCACTCTGCCTGACCACCTGCCTGAGCTCCGCGCTTCTCAGTGCAAATCCGTATTCTCCGAGTGCTTTCGGATCAAGTGCCGGGCTGAGGTTTGATCCAACAGGCGGCAGCTGGGCAGGATCACCTACCAGAATAAGCTTACAGTCTGTCCCGGAATAGACATATTCAATCAGGTCGTCGAGCAGTTTCCCGCTTCCGAACAATGATGTCTCCTGTGTTATATTTGAAATCATCGAGGCTTCATCTACAATAAAATATGTGTTTCTATGGAGGTTACGGTCAAGGACGAAGCTTCCCATCCCATCCCTCGATGATTTCTGCCGGTATATCTTTTTATGGATTGTGAATGCATGCATGCCGGAATAGGATCCCAGTACCTTCGCTGATCTTCCCGTCGGCGCAAGAAGCACAGTACGTATCCTCAGGATGTCGAGGGTTTTTACGACAGAGCTTATAACGCTTGTCTTGCCGGTACCTGCATAACCTGTAAGAAGGAATATGACATCATTACTGTTTTCAACTATATAAGCTGCAATCTTCTTTAATGCTTCCGACTGATCTTCTGTGGGAGGATTCCCCAGATTTTTACAGAGGTTATTATATATTATTGTATCTCTCATCCTTTATGCTCTTCGTGACCTTCCTTAGTGCCCTTTGTGGTTAATAAAAGTCTAAACACAAAGGACACAAAGGTTATCACTAAGGTACACAAAGTAAATACTGAGAGGAGTGTGTTTATAACATATTGCTATATTTGTTTATAAATAATTACTATCCGATGCCTTTCCTGGAGCTTTTTGATGAGACACTGGATATAAACTCGACAGAGAACTATGAGCTGTCGTTGCAGATGAGTCCTGAGGGATTCTCATTTGCCGTTCTTGATGCCATCCGGAATAAATATATACTCCTCCGGTCTCACGAACCTGATGAAAATAAATACTTCACGGCCGAACAGATAAATGAGATCATTCTGAAGGATGATTTTGCCGCAAAGCATTACAGGAAGGTTAATATTGTCCTGCCCTCGCCCAGGTTCACCATGGTCCCTGCCCCTCTTTATGATCCCGGAAGGAAAGAAGAATATTTCACATTGAATCTACTCAGGGAGGAGAATGAAGTTGTTCTTACCAGCAGGATTGCAGATCCTGATTCCTTTGTTGTTTTCTCCGTACCTAATCAAATTACCGGCTTGTGCAACAACCTGTTTCCTTCTGCAGTACCTTGTCATCATTCAAAACCCCTCCTGAACCAGATCGTTCATAACAGCAAGAGCGGACAGGACAGGTATATCCACATTCATGTTGAAAGAGAGTATTTCAACCTTATTCTTGTTGAGAACAATGTGCTTAAGTTCATTAACACATTCGCTTACAGGAATATATCTGATATTCTTTACTATACGCTCAACATGTTCAGGAGTAAGGGCATAGGGAATGATGAAACACTTCATTTCAGCGGACTTACAGAAAAGTATGATGATCTCTGGTCGAATTTCGCATTATATGTCAGGAATCTGAAGCTCACCGCTCCATCCGGCAATTTCACTTTCAGCTATGTTTTCAATGAGGTTGAGCTTCACAGGTATATAAATCTTTTCAGTATAGCAAGTTGCGAATAATTTCAGGTAAATACAGGGGAAGGAGGATCGTTCCTCCTCCTGGTCTGAAAGCCAGGCCAACCACAGATTTTGCCCGTGAGAGTCTTTTCAATATTCTGAATAACCGCATTGATTTTGAAGACATTACGGTTCTTGATCTGTTTTCGGGTACAGGCAGCATAAGCTATGAATTTGCATCACGCGGGGCAAAAGAGGTACTCCTGGTTGAAATAGATGTGAAACATTTTAACGGTATAAAACGTATAATAAAGGATATTGGCTTTGATAATATCAGGTGTGTGCATATTGATGTGCGTGCTTATCTTAAAACCTGCTCCGTAAAATATGATATTGTATTTGCCGATCCGCCATACGACCTTCAGTGGCTGAAAGATCTGCCGTCGCTGGTTACAGAGTCAGGCATTATTAAGGATGATGGATTCTTTATTCTGGAGCATCCCCGCAGCATGAGCTTTGCAGATCATAAGCTCTTCTTCGAGCACCGCAATTATGGAAGTGTCAACTTCAGTTTCTTCAGGGCAAAATGATCCTACTCGTACAGATTATTAAGATCGACTTTTGAAAGTTCAATCATCAGCTCACTGACTTTTCCGGTTACTGCTTTGAAGTATTTCTCACCTTTTCCCCCGGAGGCCAGGGAAGGATCGCCCACACCAGTATCTGATGTCACTTTTGACCATTTTCGCTCCGACCACGCCCATTTCTCATTCAAAGCTTTAATCCTGAACTTCTTAGCCTGTCCCTTACCTGCTTCTTTCAACGGCAGGACCAGTTCAGGCGAAAGGAAAAGCATCAGGCTTGTCTCCATTTCATCAGCATGCCCCCCTCCCCTCTCAAAGAATTCAGAATTTTCCACAGACTGGTACCAGTTGCAGGTACAGATAAACATTTCAGGATAACTTACTCCCAGTTCCCTTATCATCTGTTTAAAATCGTTCCCGCCATGACCGTTCAGTATGAGGAATTTCCTGATTTTGTGTCTGTCAAGGACATCTAGAATATCTTTAAGGATTGCATACTGTGTTGAAGGATTCATATTGATATTGATCCTGATATCAAGCTGTCCCGTGTTGACTCCGAATGGTATTACCGGTAAAACCACTATCCGGGCTCCTTTTTCTGTTGCCAGTCTTGCCGCTTCTTCGGTAATCATCTCAGTTTCAATATTATCGGTACCGAAGGGAAGGTGTAAATTATGCGCTTCCATAGCGCCCCAGGGAAGTACAGCAAGTTCAATCTCCAGGTCTTTAAGCGCTTTCCAGTTCGTTTCAGCTAAAATATAAGGTCTCATTCAGAATATTAATTATGGTGCTTTCAAAGATAGTAACTAAATAGTACTATTAGCCAGGGTAAGTAATTGCAATTACGAATTCCGGGCTAAAGCCCACAAACATCGATGATGGGTACTAACCCCGGGCTTGCGCCTCCGCTAAAGCTTCAGCGGCACGCGGAAAGCCTGGGGTTATTGATAATGTGACACTTAGGGATTTTAGTTCATAATCCTTTATTTATAATACCGCTTTCGGCGTGCCACAGGTGTGCAAGGAGTTAATTTGCAGGAAATAAAACCATTATAAAAAAATTTGTTTTCTATTTATCTGTTTGCTAATTTTATAGGTTAATCTGATTAGATCTGCCTCCGATGAGAAAGAACCTCTTCATAGTCGAGCTGATAAAAAGTCCGCCTTTCCTTATATTCATTATCCTGGCGCTTCTGATAACAATTGGCGTGATCCTGGCAAACAGGAAGGAAAAGGTGGTACAGATGAAGGAGGATGTTTTGTACATCCAGCCGAAACCGGCTGAAAAGAATCCGGTAGAGTAAACACTGTTTAATCAATTTTTTTGCGATCTTCCTGTGCTTTTTTCTAAAAGAAATTATTCCTATTTTTAGTTTCGCATGAAAACCACAAAAACGCCAACGGTAATTCTTTTACTTATAATTATTTTGTGTGGTTCTCTATGCTCCTGTGAGAAAGGAAATTATATTCCGGATCTTGAAGGAAGCCTCGTAGGATATGTTTATACTTTTGACGAATTCGCCAACCAGCTTGATTATCGCAGCGATATTCTGATCA
>Ga0172362_10004338_pt1 | contig 12294 bp, 12 predicted proteins | sample LakKivs1_kivu2a2_FD_114534 | JGI IMG/M metagenome (GOLD analysis project Ga0172362, IMG submission 114534) | Sediment microbial communities from Lake Kivu, Rwanda - Sediment s1_kivu2a2 | ecosystem: Environmental > Aquatic > Freshwater > Lake > Sediment | place: Rwanda: Western Province, Lake...
TACCATAAGGATAATTATATATCGGCTGCTCATTCATATACTTGTGCGGATGCATATATGACCAATAATTCTTATCTTGCAATAAATGCTGACTTGGATAAGGATAAAAAGGATCATTATTCCTAATTATAACTTTAGCATCGTTGCCTAAATAATCAACCGGACCCTTCTTATTCTGAACTACAGAAGGCATTGAAACTACCTCCACAAACTTTCCATTCTTACTATAAGGATAATCAACCCCAAACTGATTACCCCTCACCCAATTACCATTATCCAATATCTGCTTATAATACTTCTTATCACTCCCAAAATAATACTTTCTCGTCGGAACTCCCAACTGACTCCTCGGCGCAGGACCCAACGATACATTTCTACACTTTGTCCTATCATAATTTCCTGAAGCTGGCTGACTCTCTATCTTATCATATCCCAATGGAGAATGCTGCTGATCTACCGAATTAAATGATAAAGATGATAACATCTTCGGCTCATTAAACTTAAAATTTAAAATCTGATTATCACTCTTTTCCTGTATTCCTTCCATATATATTATTGCTACTTTTTTTATTTAACCATTCTATAATAAAAACTCTCACCAGTCATCGGACTATGCCTAATTATCTTACATATATCACCTGACTTCATCCCATAATACTTCGCAACCGGTTCTGTCGATAATAACTTCGGCAACTGCTGCTTCGTCGCCTGAAACTCATCTAAAACCCTCTTCGCATCCTCCTCCCCCAACAATATATGCTTAGGAACAATCTCATGCTGCGTTATATTAAACATCAAATTCTTAGTCAAAAATATCTCATATGACTTAAATTCATCATTCAATAACTCCTTAGCAATCTGCGGAGTTGGCTTCTCCTGAACAATAATAATAACGGTCACCTCCTTCGTCGGAAATGTCTCATCAATATAACCCTTCAAACTCAATAAATCCTTCTTACTAAATGTTTTACTCTCCAATATATATGATACATAAACCACCCTCGATTCATCCAATGAATGCGAAGCAACAATATTAATCTGATTTTCCTCCAATCTACTGGCAAAATCCTGATAATTTAAATTCTTATCCTCATCAGATACCTTAAAATTTCTATCCTCCAACATCTCAATAGTGGTCTTCCTGACCTGGTAATAAATCTTAGTTCGGGAATAATTGTCCATATCTAACTTATTATACTACTATATTTTTTAAACCATTAATTTTCAATTTTTATCAACTTAAAAATAATAAACATATATAATATAAAAATGTCAGATACCGAATCTACTCACGAATCTACTCAAGAAGAAACCATAGAAGAAACCCATATGGAATACGAAGATTCTATAGTATCATTCAATATTAATTCAATTTTACCTGAGGGATTAACATCTCTCTCATTCGGCCAAAGTTTCAACAAAAATGTTGATAATTTACCTAAAAATATAACTTCCATCGTATTTGGAAGAAATTTTAATAAACCTATTGATAATTTACCAGAAAATCTTCAAACACTTACTCTTGGTGATAATTTTAATCAATTTGTTGATAAACTTCCGACCAATCTTAAAGAAATATATTTTGGAGATAATTTTAATAAACCTGTAGATAACCTTCCTGATTCTTTAAACATAATTCGTTTCGGAAGAAATTTTAACCAAAAAGTTGATAATTTACCAACAAACCTTACATCCCTCTCTTTCGGTGACTTATTCAACCAACCTATAAATAATCTACCAAAAAATATTACAGAAATTAACTTCGGAGAAAATTTTAACCAAAATATATAATAAAAAAATATAATATATATTATATGGGTTCGTGCCAATCTTCTCAACCACAAAATAACCAACAAACTCCCCAATCCAACCGAAAAAATAATTCAGGAACAGTTGTTAGACAAAATAATAACACTATTCTTCCAACAGTTCTTCCACCTCGCAAAAATAAAAGAAATAATACTTTAAGTCAAAACCCACCACCACCTCCTTATCCTGGAAATCCTCCACCTCCTTATCCTGGAAATCCTCCACCTCCTTATCCTGGAAATCCTCCTCCACCCTATCCCCAATCAGGCGGTAAAAAATCAAAAAAGAAAACTAATAAAAGAAAAACAAATAAAAGAAAAACAAAAAAATAATTCAATAAAATAATAATATTATATATTTTATTACTCTTATGGGTTCTTCACAATCAAAACAACAATGTCCTATCTGCCCCCCATGTCCACATATTCAACATTACCAACAACCCATACCTCAACAACAACCCATGCCTCAACAACAACCCATGCCTCAACAACAATATATACCACCTCCACAACAAAATATTAAACCTAATGTGAAAAATAATAAAAATATTAAACCTCCCAATGTGAAAAATAATAAAAATATTAAACCTCCCAATGTGAAAAATAATAAAAATATCAAACCAAATGTGAAAAATAATAAAAATGTTAAACCAAATGTGAAAAATAATAAAAATATTAAACCAAATGTGAAAAATAATAAAAATGTTAAAACTTCAAATGTAAATAATAAGAATGTTAAAAAAACAAATGTGAATAATAAAAATGTTAAAACTTCAAATGTAAATAATAAGAATGTTAAAAAAACAAATGTGAATAATAATACAAGTAAATCTAATCAAAATTTAAATACAGTAGTAAATCAACTTCCCAATGGAATACCAGATGAATTTAAATCAATAATGGAAGGATTTCTTTCTCAAATTCCTCCCAATGTTCCCATCGATAAAAGTAAATTATCTCCAGATAAATACGATAAACTATACAAAGAAATGAAAAATACGCTAAAAACAAAGCTAAAGGAAATTGGACAATATTTGACTATAGAGGATGTAGAAAAGATTAAGGAATTTATTGCAGCTATGAATATATTTGGTTTATTAAATTATCTTAAAAATAGTCCCAATGAAAATGTTCAAAAGAAATATGATGAAATTCTTGAAAAAATAGCAGAAGAATTTGTAGAATTTTTAAAGCCAGCTGTTAAATTTCCTGCTTCAGCATTGGTTAATCCAACTTTAATTAAGCCGATATTGAATACATTTATTTCAACACAAATTGGAGGAAGAAATAGGCGCAAGAATAAATAAAATAATTTAATACCTATAATTATGAATTTATTTATAGATAATAGAGAACAAAAACTTATCCCCCTTTTACCAGATTTTTCACCAAAACAACTTGAATTGGGTGATATTATTATTGATAGCAATAATCATCGTGTAATTTTTGAAAGAAAAACTATACCAGATTTTAATGCAAGTTTAAAGGATGGAAGATATAGGAATCAAAAATTAAGACTTCTTGAGTGGAAAAACAATCCTGAGGAAAATGTTCGAAAAGATGTCATCTATATTCTCGAAGAAAAATTTAAAGATTTTAAAGATAAAGCATATTGGGGAGCAATTATTAATGCTAATTTAAGAGATGGGATTTTTGTAATACAGACTGATGGATTGGCAAGAACTGCTGAAATTATAATGGATATACGTAAGAAGATTGAGGAAGGAAAATTCACTCAATTGGAAGGAAATAAAGAAGATATCCATTTAGAAGGATTAAGTAAAGGTGATTACAATACACCACAAAATTGTTATTTAGGCCAACTATCTATTATACCAAATGTTAGCAAGAATACTGCTAAAATATTGGCTAATAAATATCCTACGATGAAAATGATAATAAATGAGATAGAGAAAAATTTATTGGATGAAATTGTTGTTCCAAAGAGGAGATTGGAGTTTTTAAGTGAGATTGATTTAAATGGGAGACGTTTAGGGGATAAGTTAGCGGAAAAAATTTGTTATTATTTATGCGATGAATCTATATTCAAAAATTGGGTTCAATTAAGAGAAAATTCTAAAATAAAAAGAAAATCTAAAAAAGCCGAATAAAAAAAAAATTTTATCTTATAATTATATAATCATGGTATGGACAAAATCAGTCGATTGTTTAGGATACCCTAATCCAGTTGTCTTCAAGAACACTAATTGCTACGGGTTCGATGCAAGACCATGCAACGGCCCACTTAAGAATTATGATGACTTTGTAGCTAACGTTAGCCAGGCTCAACGCAACGATTTCTATATGACAAGATCAAGATTCCCCGGAAATAGCGATGATATTGATATCACCCCAATCTACCCCTGGAAACGCGATATCGTCGCCACCTCCACCTATTGCAAACCTCTCCCCAACCCCAACTTCGACCCAAGCTGGTGGAACAGATACGGTAACAACAACTCCTTCCTCCTCGGAAGCACCCCCAACTGCTCCTACAAAGACTTATGCACCAGCCCCAACGGCGTACCCGTTGAAGGTGTCACCTCCCTCGGTGTTAAACTCTATAAATCACCTATCAATGGTCTTCCTCCTTATAATGACCTTAAGTGCTACGATTGCTACGTTAATGGCCAGAACTGCGGTAACTGCCAGGGACAATATCCACCTCCTTAAAAATATTATTAAATTACTATTTTTTTTCAACCTGAAAAAAAATAAAAAAAATTGATTTAAAAAAATCCTAACTTATAAATATTATATCATAATGTCAGAAGAAATTCAACCAGTATATCAATGTTTACATAATCCTACAAACAGGATGTTATCCTATGAGGATTTAAAGAGAATCTTTCAAAAGGCTTGTATTTTGGAAGATTTATTAAAAGAAGGTGAAGATATTTATAAATATAATCTTGAAAATTTTCAAAGAGCTTTTACTCACATCTCTTACACCACCAACCGCGATAAAAAACAAGGAAAAAATGTCATCGAAAAAGAAGACGATAACATCGACCCATCAAAATGCGTACAAATTCAAGAACACTCCATGGAACGCCTCGAATGGCTTGGTGATGCAATCATCCAATCAGTCGTCGGAATTTACATCTGGAAACGCTTCCCCGGACAAGATGAAGGCTTTTACACCATCTTCCGCAGCAAATTAGTAAAAACTGAAGCCTTAGCCAATCTCTCAATGGTATATGACTTCGGAGAACTACTTCTTATCAGCAAATATACCGAAGATTATTGCAGCGGAAGAACTCACGCAAAACATCTTGAAGATTGCTTCGAAGCATTTGTCGGCGCCCTATACGAACAAACCGGAAAAAAATTTAAATACGATATTGTTCAAAAATTTATTATAAACTCCATTGAAGCAAAAATTGATATCCCTATGCTCGTCATGTTTAACGACAACTACAAAGATATTCTTATGAGATATTACCAATTTAATTTTGAAGGTAAATTCCCTACCTACGGCGACGTATCCGTAGAAGAAATCTCTCAAGGACCTGACCTCGCCAAAAAGAAAATATACACATCCAGCGTAAAAGATATATATGGAAATGAAATAGCATATGGTTCAGCTAAATCTAAAAAAGAAGCACAACAACTCGCTGCAAAAGAAGCCTGTAAAATGTTCGGAATTAGAGTTAGCGAAGGTGTCAACTATTACCTCAAAACATAAATATAAATATTTATAAAAATTATAAATATCTAAAATAAACTCTTTATCTTATTTATTAACGACTTACCTGTCTTTCCTACCTTCTTTCCAACATTTACTACCTTACTCCCTACCTTCTTTCCTACATTTCCTACCCTCCTCACAACAGAACGAGACCTTGAACGAGACTTTGAACGAGACTTTGAACGAGACTTTGACTTAGACTTAGACTTTGAACGAGACTTTGACTTAGACTTTGAACGAGACTTTGAACGAGACTTTGAACGAGACTTTGAACGTGACTTAGAACGAGACTTCTTTCCTCCAGTCTGCTGCTTAGTAGCATCTGGGAAAGGTGCTAAATTACGACAACTTCCACTTACGGCATTAATTGGTCCATAAGCAGATGGACTTCCATTTGGATCAGAACCCTTTACCATCACTGCCTTAGGATTATACCACTGAGGAGGTAAAAAAGTAGCTCCAGCTGTCTCATCTCCACCACGCATACTACGCCTACGACTACGCCTACGTCTTCCACCAGTTAATGGACCACAAGGATCATTTAAATTCTGAGTAGGAGGCTGATTATAGGGAATTCCACTTCCACCAAGCTGAGGTATAGTTGGGACAGGTGGATCTACTTTCGATTTTGTCGCATTATCTTCAGAACTACTATTAAATTTCTCTACACCTTGATAAGCATAAGGAGATGCAATCGCAGGCTGATCACTTGAATTAAATCCACCACGATATTTACGACGACCACCTCCATTTAAATTAATAGGAGCTGAATGACTCCAGGCATCATTAATATTAAATCCTACAGGAGAACTACCACCACGATGCTTACGTCTGGAATTACTCCTCTTTCCTCTCTTAGAATCTACCATTATAAATATAAATGACAATTTATTTTTATAAAATATCTACTTTATTCTCCTCAAATCACCCCCAAATTCCCTCCTCTCCTCCACCAACCCATCAGACCCACCCTTAATCACCCTCATAAAACCCTTACCATTATCACTAACAACCTCATAACCCTTACTATCATCCCTCACCAACTTACCATTATCATACTCCCTATAAGTAGAAAAACTTCGCACCTGAGTAAATCCACCTACACCCTTCATCTTCTCCTGAAAATTAGTAATATCTCCAAAAATACCCCCAAAAAAATTATCAGCACTAAATAAACTACCACCAACAACCTCATCAGGCTCCTCCACTATCGGCACACTACTACCTTTTTTCATAATCTATAAAAATAAAAAAAATTTAAACAACCATACCCATCTCATCCACCACCCCCAACCTCACCAAATTTCCATACCCAACCCCCTCCACATCAAACACCTCTAAAGTCCCCCTATCCACACCCACCTTCTTCATACCCCTCGGCACCTTACCCAACGGCTCCTTACACTCCTTATCATTAAAATAACACAACTTCTTCGCCTTCTTATCCGCCCATATCAACCTACCCTTACCATCCATAAACATCGGCTCCAACTTCTTCGTCACCTCCTTCACCCCTATCTCAGTCCTACCATAAACATAATCCTCCCTCAAATCCGCCTTATAAGCCAAACCCCTCGCATCCAACCCAAAAGTAAAACACTTCAAATCCTTCTCATTATCCACCGCATTCAACACACAATCCACCGCTATCTCCTTCATAACCCTCTTTATCTCCTCCGTCACCCTCATCTTCTTCTGCGCTATCTCATATATATACTCATCCGTCGACTCCTTCTCATCATAAGCCACACCCTGCGGCAATAAACTTACATACCTATACACATCCACAACCCTATCCTTCACCGGCAAATCTATATGCGACATAAACCTATTAGCCCTTCCTATCACCTGATCTATCCTTACATCATGCCAATACGGCTCCATCACATGCACCTGACGAATAGCCTTCAAATCCAATCCCTCCGCACCAGCCGCCGATACCATCAATACCTTCAAAATCTCCCCATACAAATTATTCTTCTCATTAAATATCTTTATCACCTTCTCCTTATAAACATCATCCTCCACCCCTGAATATATCGCATACTTCGGAACATCTGGATGCTCCTTCGGCCTATCCACATCCAACCTCTCAAAACCATTCGCCTGCAATACCAACTCAAACACCCCAATCCCCTCCAAAGACCTAAAAGTTGAATATACCAACACCTTCCCCACACCCGCCCTTATATTACCCAACATCCTCTCCATCTTCGGACTATAAACTCCCAACTCATCCCTCAAATACCTCTCCTTACCCCTACCCAACTCCTCCAACGCCTTATCTATCAATACCCTATCCTTCGCATCAAACTCATTCCCCTCTGCCCTCTTATCCTCCGCCTCCAACTCCGCCTCCAACTCCGCCGCCGCCTTATTACTCGTCTTCGCCTTCTTCTCCAACTTCTTCAACCTCGCCGTCTTCAAAAACTTCCTAACAAAAGGCCTCTCTATCTTATCCGGAAAAACAAAATTACTAAACTGCCTACTAAACACCTTAAATAACGATGATATCTTCTTCTCCGAACCTTTCGCACTCGTCGTCGCCGCCTTACCCAACAACCTCTGCATAGCCCCACTCTTCTCCTTATCCCTCTCAACATCCCTAACCTCCCTATAAGCATTAAACTGCGGCAAACTCATACGAACCTCCTCAAACTTAACAGGATTAACCACCGGATAAAACTCTGACTTCCCTCCCCTATAATAACTTATCAATCCCAATAACCTCCTCATCAACAAATCCCTATTCTTCAACAACTCCCCATCCGTAGTCTCCTCTATAAAATACTTCCTAAACTCCTCCTCATCCTCCGGAAATAAACTATAACGCTTCGTCTCCAAATACTCCAATTTCGTACCCATCTTAGCCCCAACCTCCAACACCTTTCCTACCAACACATCAAACTCCGACTGCCAACTCTTATAAAATAAATATAAATTCAAAAACCTCTGATTATGATCCACATACTCCACCCCATCCAACTTACCCAACTCCGACTTTAACATCTCAACCCTCGTATCCAAACTCTTACCATCCTTTATATATATACTCACCACCTCTATATAACCCCTCAATATATTCGCCAATATACTAACCTCAAAAGGATAATTTATTATCGGCGTCCCACTTAAAGCCACTATCTTCACATTCCTCGCCTCCATCAACCTCCTATATATCTCAGGCCCCTTCTTACTCCCAGACACTATCATAGACACCAAATTATGCACCTCATCTATAACTATCACATGATTATCCAAACTTGATATCCTATCCAACTGCTCAATAGTATTCGGCGCATTATAAGATATAAACTCATACTTATCCCCAATCTTCTTATTATCTAATCCATACTCCTCCACCCCACAAATCGGATCACTCCTCAATGCCTTCACATAATTACCCTTCAAAGTCGCCGGAGATAAAACAATCACACTATTATTTATACTCTCCGCCACAGCAATACTCGAACAAGTCTTACCACTTCCCAATCCATGATATAACAACAAACCTCTATAAGGACTCTTCAACTGCAAATAATCCCTTATAAATTTCTGATAACTCGTAAAATCCTTCTTAGTATTAATACGATTCTTTACACGATACCTCAAAAATGTTCTATTTATCCACTCAGGAAACTGCTTCATCTCCTGCGATACCCATCGAGCCGGATCTACCCTATTGCCATCCACCCTAACCTCATTCACCACCTCCAAATCATTCCTCTTCAACAAAAATGATTTATTACCCAATTCCCTCTTAACTACCGGATCAACATACTTAACCTTAACGTAAGAACCTTGTATCTCCTCGACTTTAACTTTTGTTTTTTTATTTCCAGCTGCGCCTAAAGGTGCTAACATAATATCTCCAATTTTAGCTGAGCTTTTACTCATCTAATTTAATTAAAGATAATTTATAATCCCAAAATAAGCAAACTTAAAAGAATATCTCATTATACTATAAAAATGGAACAACTTAAAACTATCATCGAAGAAGGAACTAAAATTAAAGACTCATCTATCCACCCAACAATTGAAGATAGATTAAACTCTAAAATTGCCATTCTTCAATCCCTACCCGAAGATACCTTCGTCATGAACAAAAAATTATTTGAATGGAAAAAATTACTATCTGAAAAAGAATCCACCACCAACACCGAATGGCTTTTAGAACCTATCCTAATCTTCTGCCAAAATCCCGAAGAACTCGCCAAAAATATATGCAACAAACTTTTTGACCAAGACTTTAAATATATACGCTCACGAAACGATATGTATCCTGACCGCATTATCATTGATGTTGAATTCGAACCAAATGCCTACCTTATCCCAACAAATAAACACCTCACAAAACATACAAATAATCTTAAACTTTATAACGCAAATATTAACACCAATGGAGAATTAATGCTACCTATCTTCCTATATGAATATATTACACCAAAATTTAACTACGAATTCTGGAAATCCAATCTTGAACTTGAACCCTTCCTCTGGACTAACCTTCAAGAAAAATGGAACAAAAAAAATATAAACCCCCCAAACTTCCAATCAAATAATATCTCCAATCAAATCTTTACTCTCCTTAAAACCGAAGAAGAAGGCTCATACCTATTCACCGGATACTTCACTTACTTTATGATGACCAACCAAAAAGGAGAATATAACGGTGAATACCATATTTACCACAGAAATCCAATTGAACTTCTAAAAAAAATTTACGATACCCTCCCTGAACTAAAAATTAAAGAAGAAAATCCAATCTACTTCTTCCAACAAAAATTCTACCATTTAGTTCATAATAATACACATGTCCTCACTATATATCAACTCCAATATCCTATGAACTTTACAAGATTAGGCTACTATAATCATACGAATTATCATGGATTATTATTATTTTTAATAGTGGATGCAATTAAAGCACCACTTAAAGATTATGATGAAAAAATAGCTGAAATTGGATTCCTCGTAAAATCTAAAAATTTATATACAAATGGACATAACTTTAATATACTTCAAAATAATATAATTGGACCAAGAACAAGCCCACAACTTGAATTTAAACTTAAAGAATGGAATAAAGAACTTACATTCTTCTATAGACCTGATATTATCGAAGAACCTGAAACAAATGAAAATGAATCAGCTTAAAAAATATATCCTATTAAAATATACTCAAATGACTGAATTTCAAATTTACTCAGAAAAATTTTATGAACAATTGGATGAAATTATTGATAAAGTTACAGAAGAAAATACAGATATACCATATTTATCATTAGAAGAATATTCAAAACAACAAAAAATTGTTGAAGATTTTCTTAAAAGGAATCATCTTAAAATTTACGGCGGAATTGCATTAGATAAATTTATGCCAGATAACGATAAAATTTATCCTAATAAAAAAGGAAAACTTATTGATTACGATGCTTATTCACCATCACCAAGAAAACATGCGGTTGAATTAGGTAATGAATTATTTCAAGCTGGATTTAAATATGTAAGTGTAAGAGAAGGAGTTAATGCTGGAGTTTATAAAGTATTTAATTATTTTCAGGAAGCAGCAGATATTGTATATATTCCTGAAAAAATTTACAATATTATACCTTATAAAACAATTGATGGATTAAATTATGTTTCTCCAAAATATTTGAAGATTGATTTATTAGTTGCATTAACAAATCCAGTGCATGCTATCTTTCGCTGGGATAAAGATTTCGAAAGACTTCAAAAATTAGAAAAATACTTCCCACCAGAAAAACCAAAACAATTCTGCGAAAAAACTCAAGGAAAATACTACAAATCTACATTAAACGATATTATCGATAAATTTTTTACTGATAGAGATGATTATATTTTATTGGGAGATATGGCATATTATGCTTATATGAATACTTCAGGATTAAGTGATTATTATCAACCAGAAGTTAAATATTTAGAAATTGGAATGAATAATCCATCATTGATTTTTCCAGAACTTAGAAAAGTTACCAACAATAAAATTAAAATAAAAAAATATCACCCCTTCCTCAAACATATTCCTACCAGATACATTATTACACCAAACGATAAAGAGAATCATATCATATTAATCATTTATGAATTAAATGAAAAATGCGTTCCATATATTGAATATAATGGCGCAAAAGTTATTTCTTATCATGGATTGGTATTATATTATAATTTTATGATATATTTGTCGTCAATTTATGGAATTAGAGATAGGGTATTGATATCAGAATGTTGTTTGTATGATTTGGAGAGAGGTAAGAATTATTATTTTAAGAGAACTGGTCAAAATGAATTTTCAGATTCAATTTTTAAAGGTTTTATTATTCCTTGTGTAGGAAATGAAAAAAATATCTACAGAGAATCAAAAATTAGAGGCTGGAATAAAGGTAAAATATTTTCATATGTTCCATCTAAAAGAGAACATTTAGTATTAGCAGAAAAAGTTCCACCTGGAATTGTCCGTTTTGTTAGCGGAGAATTCGATAAAGAGATTTCATGAATAGAATTTTTTATGTATCCAATTAGCAAATATTTCTTGTTCATCTGGACTAATATTATAATTAGGTATAATCTTTTTTTGTTCGTTTATAAAATATTTTCTGTATTGCCTCCATTCTTTAATTGTATTATTAGATAAAGTACTCTTATCTAATCTATTATTACACAAATTACACCGACCGAAAAGAAAAATGAGACAAAACATCATTATTTTCAGTGATGTAAAAGCACCTAAAAGGCTTGTTTCCACTTGACAGCTTTTACAGCGGTTGGAAA
>Ga0172362_10004339_pt1 | contig 12294 bp, 14 predicted proteins | sample LakKivs1_kivu2a2_FD_114534 | JGI IMG/M metagenome (GOLD analysis project Ga0172362, IMG submission 114534) | Sediment microbial communities from Lake Kivu, Rwanda - Sediment s1_kivu2a2 | ecosystem: Environmental > Aquatic > Freshwater > Lake > Sediment | place: Rwanda: Western Province, Lake...
CCTAAACCCGTTGCACCAGTGGGACCGGTGCCTGTTGGACCTGTTGCTCCGGTTACTCCAGTTGCGCCTAAACCCGTTGCACCAGTGGGACCGGTGCCTGTTGGACCTGTTACTCCAGTTGCGCCTTTTAACCCAGTTGGACCGGCGGGTCCGGTAGGTCCCCAAATGGTTGAAGATTTGATAGCAGACCATGGTCCAATTGCACCACCGACATATACTGCTCGAACTCGAAAGAAGTATTGGGTAGTAGGTGATAATCCATTTACTGTATACTGTGTTGTTGGAGCAAAAATTTGATAAGGAGTACTAGGAGCCCAGTCAACTGTATTTACACTGTATTGTAACTGATAATAATTTACAGGGTTTGTTGGCGCAAATGCAGGCGACCATGAGATTGTTGCTGAAGTTGTTGACATTTTTTATATGTGGTACTGTAAGAATACTATTTATTTATAATATAACAAAATACTTTTTAAATAAATATTATATTAAAATATTAAAATATAATATTTAATCATTCATCATTGTTAACATTTTTCTCCCAAACAATTTCAGGAGGGGATGGCCAGCTCGAATAGGGAATGGCTTTTGTAGTTGATTTGTCTAAAGATAATAATTTATGCAAAGCTTGAATTCGTCGTTGCAAAGGCGTGTCAGTCCTATTTGTTTTAAATAGAATTCGAGAGATTTGTTTCAGGCGCCATTCGAATTGAAGAGCAGCAGGCCAGTCGGGAAACCCTTGAACGTAACAAATGCGATTCCAAGTACATCCTTGTGCAACTTTGACGCTTGTTGCGTGAGCTCCGCCTGCTAATTCCTTATTATGTTGTCGTAAACGATGATTCAAATCCACAGTTGCGCCGACATAGGTTGCCGAATGATCACTGGATTCAAGAATATAGACATAATATTTTTTATCAGACTCGGCAGAATTCATATTGTTTTTATTATAGAATAGATAGAATAAATAAAATAAGTTAAAAATGATGATTAATTGTATAAGATAAGAATAGATATAAGGTAAACAAATATTTAAATATACAGTTTTATATTTAAATTATTCATATGCAACAATTTTTTGCGATACTTATATTCTGCATTGTTCTTTTCTTGTACTTGCATATTTACTTTCAACTAAAAACGTCGAATGATTTAGAAGTGTATGAAATCGAGCAGCCGTCAAAAGAAAAGTTGGAAGAAATATGCGATTTGCGACAGCCGGTAATATTCGATTATCAGAACGAGTCGCTTTTAGAAACATGTAAGCTTTCTCAGATCATAGAACATTACAGCGCATTTGATGTCAAGGTAAGAAATGTAAAAGAGATGGACGATAATACAGATTTGCATATTCCGGTTACGCTGAATGCTGCACTTGCACTTTTAAGTGGTGACAAGGATGCAAAATACGTGAGTGAAAAAAATGGCGATTTTTTAGAAGAAACAGGAATTATAAAAAACTACAAGTATAATGATGCATTTTTAAGACCGCCGATGGTGTCGAATTGTTTTTATGATTTTTTAACTGCATCACAGAATACAGAAACGGTTTTACAATATAGTGTAAATTACAGAAATTTTTACTTGATAACGCACGGTTCCCTCAAAATTAAACTGATTCCACCAAAGTCGGCGCGATACTTGTATCCGGTGGAAGATTACGAGAATTTTGAGTTTCGGTCGCCGCTAAACCCATGGAACATACAGCGCCAATATAAAGCGGATTATGATAAAATAAAAACGCTGGAAATAGAGTTAACGCCGGGTAAAATCATATACATTCCTGCGTATTGGTGGTACAGCGTGAAGTTTATGGAACCGATGACGTCCGTATGTGTTTTTAAATATCGCACGTACATGAACACGGTTGCCATACTTCCAAAGTTGTGCATGAAGACGTTGCAGCGTCAGAATACCAAGAGAGAAATCGTGAAAAAAGTGCGATTTCAAAAGGGGGCTGTGGCAACAATGCAACAACATAATAAATCAAATATTGAAAATCCTGTTGGTGTTGATTCAAAAGTTGTTCCACTTGCGCCTACACCTGCAAATTCTGAGTCATTGGAATCGAATATTGTCGAAGAAAAAGCAAGTGACAATAAAAAACGTGACGCTATTACATTATCATTAACAGATGGTGAGTGATATTTCGTAGTCTATTTATTTTTCATTGAAATGGAACGTTTTTTAGACCTGGAACGTTTTTTAGACCTGGAACGTTTTTTAGACCTGGAACGTTTTTTAGACCTGGAACGTTTTGTAGAAGAGTAAACATGTTTTTTGCGTCGTCCGCCGTTGGAAATGTTTGATGTAATTGCAATATCATAGAATTCATCATGAGTAATGTAGCGATCATTTGGGTACCTCTGTATATATGTGTTGAATGCATCATCTATTTCTTGGGGTGTTGGACGTCGATGAACAGTTAATATTCCCAAGTCTATTAATACTTGTAGAACATTTGCTCTTCTAATAGCCATTCTCCCAGCCTCTGATGGAGAAAGAACATGCATTATTTTTTTATGCCTTTCTTCTTCATCGTCATCATCTTCATCGTGTCTTCTTTTTAGGTCAGGATGAAGAAAAGAGTAGGGTTTAAATTTTTTAGAAGGTGGTTCCATTTAATAGTATGTTGTTAGAGAATATTTAATATTATATTGTTAGATAATTAATAATTTAATCTAATATTTAATTATTACGATTAGATTAAATCATTCATCATGTTGCACTTTTTACCTTGGGAATCCGACAAGGTTGGCGCCGATACCGAAACCGGCACCGGAGCGAGCGGAAACGGCTAAACTGGGAACGTAAACATCCAGAATGGCGAAGGTTGCAGCAGCAGACAAGGCGATTAAACCGACTTCTTCAAGGCGGAGACGTTGTTTAGGAATGGAAAATGCAACGATGGCAACCATAATACCTTCAACCAAATACTTTATTGCGCGCTTTACAAGCTCTCCTAAATCTAGAACGTTGTTGTACATTTTATTTAATTTTTATTATAATAAAAGAATAGAAAAAAAAATAATGAAATTGTTTCAAAAATATTTTAAACTATATAAAATATAAAATAAATATTAAATATTATAAGTTTAAAATACTTAAATATGTTTTTGTAGGATAATATACAAAAAGATACATTAAAAATGCCTAAAGATAATAGACCGCGAGGAGTTGAAATGAAAAAGAATGACGATGGAAGCGATAATGTGAATTATGTGGACTTGTTGGAAGAAGATAAGGCGATTTCCGGACAGAAGTTTGCATGTTTATCATTTGTGAGTCCGGAACACATTATCAAACAGCGCGAACATTTTTTTTTTGAGGAGTTTTTAAAGCAGTGGAATTATAAAAAGTCGATGGATGTAATGCTTCACTTTATTAGTTTTATTTCTTATAAATATAATTTGACGTTTGATAAAGTGAATGAGGATTTTCAGGATTTTGTAAAAAATGAACATAGTGAGTTGATGAAGTATAATGTGAATGATGATTTCAAGACGTTTGTTGACAACAATGAAGAACGGTTGGATACCGAATTTGGAGAACAGCACGAGTTTCAAACATCGGTGAGAGGAATCAAAGTTCGTGGTGTATTTGCCTCGCAAAAGGAGGCAGAAATGCGCTGCAAGCTGCTTCGCGAAGTTGATCCGAATCATGACGTGTATGTTGGACCAGTGGGTATGTGGGTGCCGTTTCATCCAGATGCGTACAAGACCGGTCGTGTTGAATACATGGAAGAGACGCTGAATCAGTTGATGGCGGAAAAGAAGAAGAATGAAGAAAGCGCAAAGAAAGAATTTGACAAGCGTGTCAAAGAAGCAAAAGAAAAGGCGATTGAGGAAAATAAAAAGAATGCTGAAAAGTCGGGAAGCAAATTAACTCAAACATTGAATTCAAAAGGGGAGCTTGTTAGTGTTAAAAACTTGTCAGAAGATGGCGCAAGTGATGGCGGCGAGAGCAATGACGATGACGAGCATGACGATTCCGTTACATTGGACGACATTCGAAAGCAAATGTTTGAAACGGAGAATGTTGTGCTTCAAAAACACACGGATCATGGGTTATCACGTTTAACTGAAAATCAGAAACCGGAGGATGATTGGAGGGATGACTCGTTTTATAGTGAAAATTAAATGCAGTCTGTGAGTGATTCGGGGTTGGGAATGCTATATGGTTCTTGGATATGAAGACACCAGCGATGTGGATACCCGCTTTTTTTGCAGTGTTCATAGTTTGTTTCAGAACCTTGGTATGCTTCTAAAAAAGGTTCTTTTACAGGATAGTTAGAGTTGATTTTTTTTGTTGGTTTTGTTATTTTTGTTCTTTTTTTATTTTCTTCATGTTGTTGTAAAAAAGATTCCTTTATTGTGTTACCATTTTTGTAAATATAGTATAAAAGCGTTTCGAAAACAAAAAATATGACAAAAAATATACATACAAGTGATATTTTGTTCATATGGGTTATATTTTATAATATTAATAGTTAGTATTAATATTATATTTTATAAATAATATTAATTAAAAAAATACATGTAAAAATGAATTAAAATTGAAAATTGCATGAACTATATTTACATTTTTCATGATTCTTGGTCGAGTTGAGTTTTATGAAAATAAGAATAAATCCAAAAAAAATAAGAGGGTCAGGATCAGCAGAAGTGTGTGAAAATTCAGAACGGATGAATGAAAGACAACGAGAAATTCAAGAAGTATATTGTGACGAGATTCGAAATTTAAGGTGTGAAATAGAAACAATGAAAACGGCAATGGATGAAATGAGGCAACAAATGAATGAAATGCGGTTAAACTTTCAAAGCGTCCGACCTTTTGATAACAGCATTACCGCTACAGTGCCATCTTCCACCAACCATTCTCTTGAGAAACCTCTTCGTTATTTTGAAGAATGGATCAACGGATTAGAAATAACAGCACAGGATTTAGAAATATTATTTGACTCGAAAGATGCGGTTGAATGGGCTTCTAAATTTATTGTGACAGATTTGAAACAACGAAGCAGTCACCCTTACCCTCTGTGTGCAATCAAGGGTTCAAGAAATGAATTATTAATGTATGATAAAGAGTGTGCGTGGAAAAAAATGACAGACCAAGAATTTGCATCAACGGTTGTGAAGACGGTGTTTAAAAAATTGATCGCAGTGTTTACAGAGTGGAAAAATGAAAATTACAGTAAAATTCTTACAAGTGAACGTTTTTCGACACTGTATCATTCGAACTATGCAAGGATTTTAAGTTTTAATGAAAATGTATCAAAACTAAAAACAAAGTTGTTTCATGAATTATAATGTAGAAGGTTTTTGGTTCTATTAAAATCCAGGAACATCGGTAAATACTTCAATTTGTTGATGCGAGCATCCTTCAGGTTGAAATTGTAACAATAGGTAATAACCAATGACACAACTTCCATATACGACGAGAGAATCGCGCATAATGTATTTCAAAGGTCTTGGTTCTTCAGTAGAAAATCGCATTTCAAGAAATTTAACTAAGAAAAATACAACAGATATAACACATCCTATAACAAAAATGTTTTCCATTTTACAATTTCTTTTTTGAAATGATTTTTTTTATAAATTTATTTTTTATGATTTTTTATAGTTTGTCAATAAATATTAATTTGCATTTTAACGAATATTTTATTTTATTTTATCGTTTTTTTTATTATTTTATTGATTTTTAATTTTGTTATTTGCTAAAGTTAATCAAGTGTTCATTAAAAAAATATTAAATGGAAATAATGAATTAAAAAGGTAGTAGTAATAGTAAGTAATAGTAATAGTAATAGTAATAAATAATAACACAAAACAAGATCACTGCGATATGAATGCAAATCAAATGGATATTCATTCAAATATCAAAGAAAAATTAGATTATTTTATAAAACAAAAAAAAATTCCAAATATCATATTTCATGGTGTGTCAGGTTCAGTAAAAAATCATATTGTAGACGATTTTATTCATAAAATATACAATGGTGATAAAAAATGTATTCAAACCTATGTCATGCATGTAAACTGTGCACACGGAAAAGGAATACGGTTTGTTCGCGAAGATTTAAAATTTTTTTCAAAAACAAATGTGAATTTAAAAGATGGAGAGATATTTAAGACAATTGTATTATTAAATGCAGACAAGTTAACAATTGATGCTCAATCAGCAATTCGAAGGTGCATTGAGCTATTTAGTCGGTCTACAAGATTTTTTATTATTGTAGAGGATAAATACAAACTGTTAAAACCGATTTTATCGAGATTTTGTGAGATACATGTTTCAGAGCCTCTAATAAATAACTGCATTACCAATTTACACTCGTATAGTTTAAATTGTACATATGGTTCTGCATTTAAGGGTTATGAAAATAAGCGCAACGCATACTTGAAAAATAGTTTAAATAAATTTATAAAAAATAATTCGAGTAAAAATGAAGGCGATGACTATCCAGAAACAGCATTACAAGATTGTATGTTGTTTACTACAAAACTGTATGATAAAGGGTATAGTAGCATTGATTTAGTACATTATATTGATAAAAGTGCAACAACAGATGAACTGAAAAAGTACGAATATTTGATTATATTTCAGAAAATTAAGAGAGAATTTAGGAATGAAAAACTATTAATGTTGTTTATTTTATATTTTTTGGTTTTTCGTAGCGAATTGACTTTAGAAAATATATCATTTATATAAAAACGGTGAATAACAATTATTACGTGGTAAAATGGATGACTTTGTTCTCGAAAATTTACACGCGTCGCGCAATGATTTTTGTTCGCGACTCATCAACCTTTTAACACCGCACATTCATTCTGGATTAAAATCGATATTTGACGAAGCGTGGCGGTTGTGCATAGAAAATAATGAAGCAACAAAGTATTTAATGACGTTTCAGAATTTTTTATTGCGTGTTCCGAAATGGAATGTTTCGATGATTGAAAAAGAAACGCAGCGCATATCTGAACAAAGTGGATGCAGTCACATTGAGGAGTTAATTACGTGTGTTCACATTACTCATCTCAAAACGCTTACGTGTGTGCGCGCTGGAAGCAAGCAGAAAAAAATAGACATTGCCATTCCTAAACTGTCTGAATTTATTCACAAGGTCTACATTAACGTTGCACGAAAGATTTATTCGAATGTGTATTTATTTGAAAAAACGAAACAACATTTGCAAATTCAAAAAAATAATTTTCAATTAGAAGAATTAATCAAAGAATGTATTTTAAACACGATTCGAGAGAGTATTCCCATTGAGCATTTATTGAAAGTGTATATTGAAGACCAATTTATTGAAGAAGATACAGAAGTGGTTGAGAGTGAAGAAGTTATTGCACAAGATCCGGTGGTTGAAGAGGAGGAGGAGGAAGAGCAACTAGAACAAAATCATGCGACTGAAACCGGGGGACACGGCGACAGTGCAGATAAAAAACAAACCATAACATTTGACGACATTGACCGGGTGAGAACTATGAATGATTCTGATGAAATCATTTCTTCGACGGACGAGCTTGTAAATGCACCTAAAACGCTGGAACGTTTAGAAGAAATAAGTATGAAAAATTTTGCAAAGCGTAAAGAAGAAGAGCAAGATGATGATGACGAAGACGAAAACGACGCCCTTCATATAGGGGAACCGGTTTCTTTAGGTGATTTAGACATTGACATGTTTTCAGAAGAGTTATAACCGTTACTTGTTCTTATTTGTAATAATGGCTTGTATGGCTTGTTGATTTTTTGCATTGTCTTGTGTATTTTTTGTTACCGTTGGTAAAAGTCCTAAAATGGTTGCCTGCATCGAGTCAATTGTTTTACCGAGTTGATCAATTTTTGAAGTGTATCTTCCAACCGTGATCCCAAGGTCGTCATTGTTGCTGTTCCCGTTTGTCACATCTGTATTTGCGGTTAGTCCTTCTATAATCGATGATGGCGATTGAAATGAATAAGAATATAGTTCAAGTAAAATAATGAAAATAAACAGAGTGATGAATAAAAACGTCACTATTTTTGAAAACATGGGGGTATAATAATTATAAATATTTTATTTGTTATAATTATTTTGTTTTATTTTTTCAACTGAATGCATATGTTAAATTTCGTCGATAATTAGTTGGAATTATGAATTCTCTACACACAGGTTTTCCTAACAAGAATGTTAAGAAATTAAATCGTTTTCCATATTCATATTTTTTTTCTCCATAATAAAGTACAAACCCGATGATTCCAATTGAAATGAGGACATAATTTAATGTCTTGTTAATTTTATTATATCTGTCTTTACTGGCTGCGTTGTTTGTATGTGACAACTCGTTGAGAATAATAAATTTAATGCAAAGTATAACAAAAAATAACAAAAAGAAATTTTTATCCATTCTTGTCAACATGATAAATAAAAAATATAAAAGCACAGTTTTTTTTAAGAGCGTTGTGCTTATTTTTTCAGTTTTTTCTGAAGTTAAAACAATTGCAAAAAATAAAATAAAGAATGCAAGGAAGTGCTTGTAGTAAATGTTTTCAGTGAAAAGTTTTTGAACTTGACACGGAAAAAGTTGTGCGACAAAGTTTCCTCCAAGTGTAACATAAAAAATAAAAAGGGGATTAATATCCAAATCAGAATTGATTACACCGGTCATTGAATCAATGATAGCGTCCATTTCAGGTATACACAATGCAATGAAAAAAAATGTATTGGATGAATTTAGTTAGTTATATAATGAATTATAATTATACTAAACACAGAAAATAAAAAAAAGATATGGCATTTATTTATTGTGTTGGTATAAATTCCCAGTCTAAGTCCGCACAAATTTTTTTCCATATTTCATCTTGTTCAATTTGTTTCTCTCTGTCTTTCAAAAGTGGAAAGTACGGTAAAAACTGTGTTTGTCCGAGCAACTCGCATAATTTATAAATCGTATAATAATAATTCAAAAAATTAACACGATCGTCTGGACAATACTTTGCATATGGTCCTTGAATTTCCATAAATAAATTACAAAGTTGCTCTTCAAGTTGTTGTGTCATCGTGGGTGGTTTAATTCCGAGTTTGTCTTTAATATATGGGATGTGTTCGTAAAATTTATTGTATCCCAATTTTTTTAAAATATCTTTGGCTTTCGTATTTGTAAATTTTGATAAACTAATTCTTTCTTTTTTAATTTGCAGTTTTATATTTTCAATAACGTGAGGAGGTATTTGTGTAGTTTCTTTTGCTTGAAATTGCGCAATAATTTCTTTGAAGTGGTTTATTCTCTTATACGCATAAAAACACGCCTCTTTTGGCGGTTCTTTGTATGACGGCTTTTCACTTTCAAATAAATACATGACGTGTCTTGAACAATGATTGCAAACAAGAATGCCTTCATGCTCTACCGGTATTAATTCTCCAATATTGCAATATTTACACACATCAGTCTGAAATGTAAAATCGTTTACATTTATAAAAGACTCGTCAATATTTGAGAGAAATTTTTTAACGTTATTGTTATTTAAATGCGTAAGTTCATTTACACGATTTTCTTCCGCGTCCAGCTTAAAAAATGAATTTAATATCTTCGTTTTTGTGTGTCCATTTGATATTTCTTTTTTATTTTCAAAATAATCAAAAATATATTTTGAGTTGCTCAAATAATATTGTTTAATATTGGTTTTGTGGGTTTTCAGAGTCAATTTGATGTCACGTATTCGATCTTTTATTTCGAGTTGTTTTTCAATCGGAATATTGCATTCCACATCCACATTGTTGCTGTGATCGTTACTATTACAGTTCATGTTACTATTATTTAAAATGCTTGTTAGTTCTTTTTTTTCTTTTAAAAGATTTGGTATAATTATATTCTTAACATTTGAAAAATGAAGCTGCATTTCTTTATGACGGTTGTCTAAGGTAGTTATGCTTTTATCATCTACTATAATTTTCTTATTGGTTTTATATTTAAATGTTGGCATTTAAATCATAAAAAAATAATTCTCCAACGTTATATTTATATATATTTAAAATACTTTATATTCTAACATTTCAAATCATTATAAATTTTAATTAATTTCATAATTTTAATTCGTGTAGATAATTTTTTTTATAACAAATATATGTGAATAATTTTTTTTCATTCGAATAAATTGAGAATATTTAGGAAATTTTGATGGACATGAATTATTTTTAAACAAAAAATAAATAAAAAATATAAATTACGTGTAATTTTTCGATTTTTTTTTCTTTAGCAATATTATAACAACTATTATAAAATGGCAGGAGGTTTAATGCAACTTGTAGCTTACGGTGCCCAGGATGTTTATCTTACGGGTAACCCACAGATCACTTTCTGGAAAGTCTCATACAAACGTCACACCAACTTTGCAATGGAGTCCATTGAACAAACTTTTAATGGACAGGCCGATTTTGGTCGCCGTGTAACTTGCACTATTAGCCGTAACGGTGATCTTGCATACCGCACTTACCTTCAGGTTACTCTCCCTGAAATCAACCAGAATATGAAGAACAATGCCCCCGGATCTGCAGTGTATGCCCGTTGGCTCGATTTTCCCGGTGAACAGCTGATTTCTCAGGTTGAAGTCGAAATCGGTGGTCAGCGCATTGATCGCCAGTACGGTGACTGGATGCACATCTGGAACAACCTCACTTTGCCCGTTGACCAGACTCGTGGTTATTACGGTATGGTCGGAAACACCACCGAACTCACCTTTATCACCGATCCTTCTTTCAATGACGTTGATGGCCCTTGTCAGAGCAACGCTCCTCGTCAGGTTTGCGCTCCTCGCAATGCCCTCCCTGAAACCACTCTTTATGTTCCCTTCCAGTTCTGGTACTGCCGCAACCCCGGTCTTGCTCTGCCCTTGATCGCTCTTCAGTTCCACGAAGTCAAGATCAACCTTGATATCCGCCCCATTGACGAATGCTTGTGGGCCGTTGGTTCTTTGAACAGCGCAAACTGCTCAACTCTCGGTGGCCGTGTTACTGCCGCATACAACCAGTCCCTCGTTGCCGCCTCCCTCTACGTCGACTACATCTTCTTGGATACCGATGAGCGCAGACGCATGGCCCAGAACCCCCACGAGTACTTGATTGAACAGCTCCAGTTCACCGGCGATGAATCCGTTGGTTCTTCTTCCAACAAGATCAAACTCAACTTTAATCACCCCGTGAAAGAACTCATCTGGATCGTCCAGCCAGATCAGAACGTTGACTACTGTTCTTCCCTCGACTGCGACCAGCTCTTGTACCGCTTGCTCGGCGCTCAGCCCTTCACCTATACCGACGCCGTCGATGCCCTTCCCAACGCCATCCACGCATTCGGAGGCCCCGAAGCTGTTGACCAGTACATTGATGCCTCTGGTCTCTTTTATGACGCCGGTGCCGCCGACTCTGAACCCGCTTCAAGTGACCAGTGGTGGAATGCAGCTCCTCACAGCGTTGCTTACAACCAGCCGAACTTTGGTGGACCCAACCCCTATGATGCAGGACATCAGTACATGAACTCCAGTGTTTCTGATGCCGGCACCTTCGTTCTCGCTGAAACCTCCCTCCCCATGCACTGCTGGGGTCAGAACCCCGTCGTCACCGCCAAGCTCCAGCTCAACGGCCAGGACCGCTTCTCTGAGCGTGAAGGAACCTACTTTGACCTCGTTCAGCCCTACCAGCACCACACCCGCACTCCCGACACCGGTATCAACGTCTACTCATTTGCGTTGAGGCCCGAAGAGCATCAGCCAAGCGGGAGTTGCAACTTCTCCCGCATTGACAACGCAACTCTTCAGCTCGTGTTGTCTAATGCTACTGTTGAAGGCACCAAGACCGCCAAAGTTCGTGTCTATGCTACCAACTACAACGTTCTCCGTATCATGAGTGGTATGGGTGGCCTTGAAGCTACATGCTTAGTATTGATGATGATCATACTAGCTGTGAACAAGGGCCGAAAAGCAGTATGCCATAGTGAAATGAGCTCTTACTATGGAAAACCATTTGTGTCCTCACAATCATCATGTTTTTTGATGATATGACCAACTGCTAGTGATTCCAACGCGATGGCGTCGGAATTGCAACACATCTTGTTGTTCGGGAAACCCCTGATAGCTTTTTCTACCAAGCTTAACTCCGAAAGGAATAAGTGGCCAAGAGTAATGAACTTGGGTATGGTAATAATGAAAAAGATTGGGCAACCCGCATGCTTACTACCTAAATACGATATGCTAGTATATGGTAGGGCGTCAGAGACTGAACGGATGTGGGTCGTTAATGAAGGTTTAAGCAACCTGAGA
>Ga0172362_10004340_pt1 | contig 12293 bp, 11 predicted proteins | sample LakKivs1_kivu2a2_FD_114534 | JGI IMG/M metagenome (GOLD analysis project Ga0172362, IMG submission 114534) | Sediment microbial communities from Lake Kivu, Rwanda - Sediment s1_kivu2a2 | ecosystem: Environmental > Aquatic > Freshwater > Lake > Sediment | place: Rwanda: Western Province, Lake...
GACTTAATCACAAATGTTAAACTGGAGGTTGCCTCTGGAGTTGAGACAAGGATGGGAGGTGCTCCAAAACCAGCAATGAGCACATCAGGGTCAGGAAACATGGGCATCACTGCTACGGTTCCCATCATTGTTACCGCTGAATGGCTAAATATCGATGAAGATCGACTCCTAAAGTCTATACTGCTGTCACACATTGTTACCAGGATTCTATCTGACTATGTAGGTGATTTGTCTGCGCTATGCGGTGCTTTCAATAAAGCTGCTATTGGAGCGGCGGCAGGGTTAGCCTATCTCCTGGGAGGCAAAGAGGAGGAAATAAACAACGCCATTAATGCCACAGCATCAAATATGACCGGCGCCGTATGCGATGGGGCTAAACATAGCTGCACATTAAAAGCCATGACAGCGGCAGGCGTTGCCGTGGAAAGTGCCTTAATGAGCGTAAATGGAATAAAGATACCCCCGAATGGAATTGTGGATGAAAAACCAAAAGACACTATGAAGAACATAGGTATGATTTCATGTTCTATGGCTCAAACGGATATGACGATTGTAAAAATACTACAGAATTTGGAATTAGGCCTAGAAAACAATTAAGGCTGTGATATCCATTATATTGGTCCCGCTGGGCCCGGTTAGCACTAGATCCTCAAGCTCCTCAAAGAAATGGTAAGAGTCGTTGTTCTCAAGGTAGGAGGAAAAATCTAAGCCAAGTTCGCTCGCCTTCTGGAGTGTGAATCCATCCGCTATCGCTCCAGCAGCAGCTGTGGGGCCATCTACCCCATCCGTGCTGAAGGATACCATAGCTGTGTTCTCCAAACCCGCTAAGCCTGCCACCGCACTGAGCACGAGCTCTTGATTTCGACCTCCCACACCTTGGCCCCTCACTCTTACCGTGGTCTCGCCCCCTGAAAGCAAAAGAGCTGGCATTGGGATTGGCTTTCCTGCCTGGCACACCTCTTTCGCCACAAGGGCTAAGTGCTCGCCGACCTGCCGCGCCTCACCTTGCATCGTGGCTGTTAAAACATGGACATTGAGATTGTGAGCCCTTCCAACTTCCACAGCCATTTCGAGAGCATCTGCATTGCTTGCTATGATCTTGTAGTAGGCGTTTCGAAAACATTCCTCCCCCAGCTTAGGTGTTTCAGCTATTGCCTCCCTTACTCCATTTCTCAAGCGGGTAATAATGCTTGGCGCTACCTTTTCCGTGAGTTTATATTTTTCAAGCACGGAAAAGGCATCCCGATAGGTAGTTAAATCCCAATAAGTCGGCCCACTGGCGATCGTATCTAACTTATCCCCAACTACATCAGAGATAATCAGAGTAATGATCCTTGCCGGATAAGCTGCCCTAGCCAGCTGCCCCCCCTTCACAGCAGATAGGTGCTTCCTGACCGCATTAACCTCTTGGATGGCAGCACCACTTTTCAGCAAAAGCTGTGTAACCTCTTGCAGCTCGCTAAGCTCTATACCCTCCGCAGGGAGAGGCATGAGCGCCGAGCCCCCGCCGCTTATGAGACATATCACCAGGTCTCGTGAACTGAGTCCACTAACAAGATCCAGTATCTGCTTGGTGCCTTTCATACCAGATTCACTGGGAATAGGATGCCCTGCCTCCACGAACTTGATTTTGTGCCTTGCTTCCCTTGGCAACGTGCCCTCAGGGATGTTTACTCTGCCTTCCGCGAGTCGGTCTCCCAAGAGCTGCTCAAGCGTTATCGCCATCGCAGCACTAGCTTTCCCGCCGCCGACTGCCACAATCCTATCAATCCCGCTAAGGTCAACCTCATAATTCCCAACCTTAAGCTTATCGGCTTCAACTTTCACCCACTTTCGTATACTCGAAGAAGGATCCCCCGCTTTGATGGCACTGTCTACTAACTCAACCAACATCCCTCTGGCCTTATTGAGTTTCGGAGTTCGAGCATTTTCAATTAGCACATCAGCGTTTTTTACTAGCATTTATCTTCACCACACTTATCGTAGCTAATAATAAATTGTGCTCCGACCTTGAAATTGCTCATCGTTATCCATACTGCCTGACGAAGCTCTGGCGGCAAGCTTTTTAATTTTCCTTCGAAAGACTACACGCTTTATCCCACATCGCCTAAAGCCTTACACGGTAAGCATACCCTAGCAAAGTAAGCTAGAAAATCAAAGCTCCACGATCCTTGGCTTCACTTGGCATTTTTCCGCGGTGACGATGGCATCAATCTGGGAGATAATGTCATCAAGCCTATCTTGGTGACTTGTTATGACATAATCGAAGAGCGGCAGGCTTTTTATCTCTTCTTTAGCCCTCTCCAACCTTAAAGCCAAATCTAGTGGAGATTCACTGCGGCGTTGCTTCAGCCGTAGTTCCAATTCCTCCATAGAAGGAGGCGCAAGGAAAATAAATACCGCTTGAGGCAGGACTTTTTTAATAGTGGCCGCTCCCTGGACATCCACTTTAACTATCACGTCTGCCCCTTTAGATAAGGCTTTGCTTATCTCGTCCCTAGGCACACCATAGTAATTGCCATAAACCTTAGCCCATTCTAAAAGTTGACCTTTATCTACCATTTGCTGAAACTCTTCCTGAGATAAAAAGTAATAATCCACGCCGTTTCTCTCCCCTTCACGCTGGAGGCGCGTTGTGGCGGTAACAACATAGTGGAAAGGACACCTCAGCTTCCTCATCCCGGTGAGCACAGCATCCTTGCCTACTCCTGAGGGTCCAGTAAGGACAATGAGCAAAGGCGCAGTCCTGAGTGAAGCGAAGGGGCTAAGACTATGAGATTGCTTCATTTCATCCCCAGCTAACGTTAATCGGCAAGATTCTGCAAATCCTGCCAGAAGGCAGGATAGGAGACCCGCACCACTTGAGCATGGTTAATAGTTGCTCCTCCCTTAGCTATCAACCCAGCTATAGCCAAGCTCATTGCCAACCGATGGTCTAAGTGACTATCAACCTCTGCTCCTAAGAGAGGCTTCCCTCCATAGATAACCAGGCCATCAGGCAATGGCTCGATTTTAGCCCCCAAACGGGAAAGTTCCCTTGATACGGTGGCAATCCTATCTGACTCTTTCACTCGCAATTCACCAGCATCCCTGATGGCGGTTTTACCTCTAGCTACACAGCCAGCTACCGCCAGAACAGGAATCTCGTCTATGAGGCGAGGGATAATATCCCCACCAATCTCAACCCCTTTTAGCTCACTAGATTCCACTATAATATCAGCCAATGGCTCGCCTGCTTCTATCCGCTCGTTTTCCATCTTGAGCCTAGCCCCCATAGTGAGAAGAACATCAATGAGCCCCGTTCGAGTAGGGTTAATACCACAATCCTTTATCACTATCCTGGCATTGGGATGAATGGCTCCAGCAACTAAGAAATAAGCAGCCGAGCTGATGTCGCCCGGTATGCGAAAGCTAACGGGAGTTAAAGGATTGAGCAAAGGACTCAAAGAAACTAAATTACCATCGCTTTTTAGTTCAGCCCCCATTTGCCTGAGCAACCTCTCAGTATGATCCCGCGAAGGGATTGGCTGATACAAGACAGTCTTCCCCTGGGCAAAAAGGCCAGCTAATAGAATTGCCGATTTAATCTGAGCACTAGGAATAGGCAAGGAGATTTCTATGCCGTGTAACTCTCTTCCCTTGATAACCAGGGGGGCAAAGGAGTCCTTCCCCCTCCCGAAAATTTCAGCGCCCATGCGGCGCAGTGGCTCGATCAGCCTCCCCATGGGACGAGAACGAAGAGAGGCATCGCCGGTGATGATAGATAGAAAGGGCTGGCTGCAAAGGAGACCGCTAAGGAGACGCATAGTAGTGCCACTGTTTTCAGCATTGAGCACGTTGGCAGGTTCTTTCAGCATCACCATGTCCTTCAAACCGTCTCTGCCAGTCCCTGAAACTAGCAAAGTGGGACAATTCTGAGCCCCCCCTCTACGGATTTCCACCCCTAGAGCCCTTAAACAGCTAACAGTGGCGAGACAATCTTTGCCCGGAGCAAAATCACTAATCTCAGCTTGGCCCCAAGCCAGGCTATTAAAGATGGCGGCTCGGTGAGAGATAGATTTGTCTCCCGGCAGAATAACTTTTCCTTCTAAACGCGGACTTGGTTTGACTGTCTCAGCTATGTTTTGTCTAGCCATTTTTGCCTTGCCTTATTAGCCTCAGCTAGAGCCTCCTCCAAGTGTTCTTCCCTCGCACCCACTAGCTGGCGATACCTATCCAACTCCTTGCTGAATTCGTCAATCCAATGGATTATGGCTTGCCTATTAGTAAGGCAAATATGAGCATTCACCTCGGGATTTCCCGAAGCCAATCGCGTGAGGTCACGATAGCCAGAGGCAGCTAGCCGAGACATTCTGTCCCAAAAGGAATCCTTAGTAGTCACTGATACCAGGGCTGCTGAGAGCAACATAGGTAAATGACTGATGCCAGCCACCAAGTTGTCATGCTCCTCAGCGTCAATAAAAAGGGGGCTAGCCCCCAATTTCTTCACTAAATTTGCCACTTTATCTACCGCCTGTGATGAAGCTTTCTTTGCTGGGGTAAGGCAATAAGCAGACCTTTGAAATAATTTAGCCTCGGCAGCCTGAATACCATAGGCTTCTTTCCCCGCCATAGGATGCCCTCCAACGAAATCTATTGTTGGTGGCAATATTTCCTCTGCCCACCTCATAACCGCGACCTTTGTGCTTGCTGTATCAGTGACTATGCAATCATGGGGGAGACAGTCAGCTATCTGAGATAGAATCTGTTTTATAGTTAGAACTGGAGTAGCAATGATAACTAAGTCGGCTCCCTTTACCGCCTTCCTAAGGTTAGTTTCCACTCAATCAACTGCGCCTAAACTCAAGGCAATCGAGACAGCTTCAGGATGGCGTACATAACCAACAATCTCCCACCCTGGCTCACCCACTTCCTTTAGGGCAAGCCCAATAGAGCCACCAATGAGTCCCAAACCAATGATAGCAACGTGCACCTTTTTCATTATAACACGCATTTGAGGCTGCTGAGAACCTTAGCTACAAATGAAATGAACCAATTTCCTTACCGCCCTTTAGGGCTGCTCTGGCACCTCGTGCCCCGCAATGACAACCCCTTAAGACTAAGGAAGCTTACCGCAAAAAGGAGAAGGGCACTTAAGGCAAACCCTGTAAGGCCCAGGTCTTCCTTGACAGGGATATCAAGCCCGGGAATTTTCCCTGCCAGCCCTACTACGCCGCCACCTATGAGAGCTACCAAAGCGCCTTGCGAAGTCACTTTTAGCTTTTCTTTGTAGAACCCAGCAATTACCGGAACAACTAAGCCACAGGTAAAGACAGTGTAAGCAAAGAGAAGGGATGAAATCACTCCTTTTAAGGCTATAGCTAAACTCAATGCTACAAGACCCAACACCAGTATACTTAAGCGGGTTAGCAAAACAGTCTTTCCTTCATCAAGCGAAGGGCGAAATCGCTTAAATATATCCTCGGTCAGGATAACGCTTTGGCTAAGGAGACAAGTATCCGCTGAGGACATGAGTGCCGCGACCAAGGCAGCGAGAATCAACCCACTCAAACCGGGAGAAAGAATCCCACTTATTACTTGTGGAAAGGCTTGCTCGGCAGAAATCTCAGGATATAGCACCCGGGCACCCATTCCTATTAAGGTGATGGCAAAGGCTAAGGGAAGAAAAAGAAAGGCGGACAAGAAAACCGATAGTTGAGCCGTCTTTTCCTCTTTGGCGCAGAAAAGCCGAGAGTATATATCTGGACCAACTACAAAAGTTGCGCCCACAAGAATCAAAAGGGACATAAGCATCTTCCAACCGAATTTGGGGCTCAGGGGAAAGGAAAAGTAAGCTGGAGATAGAGAAGTTCTCAATCCAGCCAATCCCCCCACCTGAGAAAAGACCAGAACCAAAGCGACAAAAATGCCAACAGAAAGTATTGCCGCCTGGAAAACGTCAGTGCGGATAATAGAGTATTGACCTCCTAAAATGGCATAGCTGACAAAGACCAGGGTAAAAATAATCATCCAAGAGGTAATAGAGCCTACTCCCAGAATGGCTAAAACTTTCCCCGCAGCTACAATTTGCCCTGCTACTACACCCGTCCAGGCGATAACGATAAGAATGGAGGCCGCCAAACATACACGGTGGTTATACTGAAGTTCCACCAGCTCGGGAAGGGTGTAGAGGGCAGCAACTCTTGCCTTCCTAGCAAAGAAGCACCCTAAAATTAGCAGGCCAATAGCACCAACAAGCAGCCACCAAGCACCGGTCAAGCCCTGCTCAAATCCCAAGCCAGCCATCCCCACAGTTACCGACCCCCCAACAGCAGTAGCTAGAAGAGAGCCGGTAATAAGAAGCGTAGTTCCCCTGCGATGGGCAACAAAGAATCCGTCCTGGCTTCCTGCCCTCCTTCTACTCCACACCCCGATGCCAATTATGGCTAGAAAATAAGCAATAATGATAAGTAGCTGAGGCATGCTAACTCAGATGGATACAATCGCCAGCGATAACACTCCTCAAGGAGCCATCTTTGCTTTTTATTACCAGTGCTCCATTAGTATCTATATCTATCGCCTGTCCTGTTATTTCCTCACCTGGCGCCGCTATCTTTACCTGTTTATTCAAGGTACCAGAGAGCTTTTTCCACTCCTCAAGCAACTTGTTCCCGGTTAGTAAAGCTTGTTGCTTAGCTATTTCTTTTAACAGAGAATTTAAAAGTTGCTTCCTAGAGATCTCCGTCCTCGATTCCTCTTTTAGCGAAGTGGCCATTCTTTCATACTGGGAAGTGGCAGTGTTGGCATTTATGCCTATCCCAAGATTGATGAAGTTCACCTTATCCATCTCTGCCTCCATCTCAGCCAATATGCCGCATACCTTCCTTCCCTTAATCAGAACATCATTGGGCCACTTCAATTCGGCCTCTAACCCAAAAAGTTTTCTAATAGTTTTTGCCACGGCAACCGAGGCCATCAGGTTTATCCGCGGAGCATATGCCGGGCTTATCTTTGGTCTCAAGATGAGAGTGAAAAGAATCCCACCTTTGGGAGAGAGCCATTCCCGGCCCAACCTTCCTTTGCCACGGGTTTGAGACTCGGCAATTACAATTGTCCCCTCTACAACTCCCTTCCTAGCTAGTCCTCTGGCCACATCCATTGTCGAGCCAATTTCCTGGAAATGATGAATTTTCTCTTCCCAGTCAGGAAATTCACAAGGGAGCAATAAATCTGGAGAAGAAATTAAGCGATAGCCTTTAGGCGAGGCCTCTATTACATAGCCATCCTGTTTTAAACTACGAATACGCTTCCAGACGGAAACCCTCGAGATGCCAAGCTTTTTGCTTAGCACCTGGCCAGAAACATAATCTCCACGTTCCCGTAAAGCCCTTAATATATCCGCCTTCATTTTGTTAACCTCTTAGTTGTTAAGGTTAACCACTTTGCACCTTCATGTCAACCCGCCAACCTATGCTGTTTGCCTTAGGTTACCTTTTGCTATGTCATTTATTACAACGCAATTTATCAAGGTCGCAGCATTAAGGAGGGGAATTTATGGAGCTTAACACAAGGATGAAGAGTCATAGGCGGGACATTGAAGTACTGATGACCTCTATTCTCAAACGGGGTTAATTCTGCCACAGTGTGGGCACTTAATTTTAGACTGCTTAAACTTGGGTGGGATCCTTAACCTCGTGCCACAGGCACAGGTGATGGTTCTATAGTTGCTGAGCTGCCACAATACGGCTGAGGTGTCGCGAGCACGTTGAATGTGGTCCGGTTCCCCTTCTCTGGCCTCTGGTGTCGCGGCTCGCAGCGAAACCGGCTCGGCGGTGGTCAGAGCGGATTTGGCAATGACTCCCGCACTGCTCCTGTGAACCTGCCGATACGCCTGGTCGTAGTTGGCAAAGGAGGCTCCCCCGGCCATTGAGCGGAGAATGCGGATTCTTTCCGAAATAGGCGGGTGGGTGCTGGTGAGGTCGCTAGCTGCCATGCCTCTCTTACGGAAGGGATTGATAATATACATTGGCGCTGTTGCCTTATTCGCCGACTTTAGCTGGCTGGTTGAAGCGGCCAGCTTTTCTAGTGCTGAGGCTAGTCCCTCGGGGTATCTGGTATAGAGGGCTGAGGAAGCATCAGCCAGATACTCTCTCTTTCTGGAGATAGCGAAGTAGATGAACTGGGCCATAATGGGCGCCAGTATCATCAGGACGATGGCCACAGCAAGAATTATGAGTTGACCTGAGCCACCTCCCGACGAGGAACTCCTTCTGTCTCGGGCCATTCCGCCGAAGAACAGGATTCGCGTTGCATACCAGGCAAGAATGACGATGCTACCGAGGAGCACGGCAGTGATAGCCATCAACAGCACGTCACGGTTCTTGATATGGGCCATTTCATGGCCAATGACACCTTGCAATTCATCACGGTTGAGTTTCTGCAGAAGTCCAGAGGTGATGGCCACAGCTGCCCTGTTGGGGTCTCTCCCCGTGGCGAAGGCGTTTAGTGCCGGGTCATCGATGATATAGATGTCTGGCATCTTTTCCAGCCCGGAAGCAATCTTCAGCTCCTCAACCACGTTGTAGAGGCGTGGGTAGTCATCGCGGCTAATCTTTTTCCCTTTTGACAGCCCCAGCAGGATATTATCCCCCTGGAAGAAGGCGACCAGATTCATCACTCCCCATACTACCAAGGCCATAATCAGGCCGCCGATGCCGCTATCAAAGAAGTACAACCCCAAGAAGTAACCGACCAAGAGCAGTAATACCCCCATTCCGGCCACTAGTATTGCTGACCTTGTCTGATTGGACCTTATCTGTTCCCACATGTATGGAGCTGTCTCCGATTACGTGAAGCTCACCGTTGGTGCCTTTCTCTCCTCGGCTACAGTAACTTCAAAGAACTCACTCGCTTTGAAACCAGTCACGCTGGCTACCAAGTTGGAAGGAAACACCTGGGTTTGGTTGTTATACCTGAGAACTGAATCGTTGTAGAACTGGCGGGAAAAGCCTATCTTATTCTCGGTTGAGGTAAGCTCTTCCTGGAGAGCCAGGAAGTTCTGATTGGCTTTAAGGTCAGGATATCTTTCAACTACAGCCAGTAGCCGGGCTAAAGCTGAACTTAGCTCACCCTCGACCTTGGCTCGCTCGCCTGCTCCGGAGGACGCTGCCTGCTGAGCAAGGTTACGGGCTTTGGTGACAGCTTCCAATGTCTCCCGCTCGTGCTTCATGTAGCCTTTGACCGTCTCAATAAGGTTGGGGACTAGGTCATACCTCCTTTTTAGCTGGACATCAATCTGTGCCCAAGCGTTCCTTACCTGATTGCGTAGCCTGACCAGTCTGTTATAGGTCACAATGAAAATGATAATAAGGACGACGACGATGCCAACAATAAAATACCATGCCATAGAACACCTCCTCAGCGATTTGCATGTAGTTTACTCCAAGGAAGATTCTCCTGTCACCTGTGTCTTTCCTGCATAGTTTACCCCATGGGCTTGAATACTTCTCCCAAGAAAGTAATGACCTCTTGCTGGGGATCTATTTTTGCCGAGGGTTTCCTAGCCAGCTGTTTTGTCAATTGACCAAGCTCGCCACCGTCAAACCACACTCCGTCTCCCCAGCGGCAGATATCAATCAGTATTTCAGGTTCTTGACCTATGCTTGTTTTCTTCATCTTGCGACCACAGATAGGACACCTCCGCTTCTTCTCTGATGATACGGCTTCTTCAGAATTTTGAATATTGCTGAGTAACACATTTGCGCTCTCTAGACTCAAGGACTCCAGCAATAGCTCAAGTTCCCCAGAATCAAACCATACCCCTTGGCAGTTAGTACAATAATCAAGCTCAATCTTGTTGTACTCAACAGCTATCATATCGCTTTTACAGGTAGGGCATATCACAGCAAACACACCTCCTGGTTGGTTGTTAATAGTGTAGGGTTCTCAAGAAGTTGTGTCAATCTAGCCTTGTGCTTACACTTCGGTTTGGACATGTAGGCTCGGCACTTAAAGGCTCATTCAAGGCAATCCTCCGCTGTGGTCGCTACGCCCAACTTACGGCGCTGGTTAGAATTGTGGGAATGGTGGCAGTTTGCGGTCAACTGCAAGCCCTTTGAGGCGAATAAGACAAGCTCCCGGGGCCATTTTGGACAAAACATGTTCGCCTGTAGGCTTCTGGCCACTAGAGTTGCATTCACCCTCATTATGAATACATAACTTACAGGCTCGCTAAGAAAGCACTGGATAAAAACCCAATAATTTCGCCCGATATTGGCAGCAAAGGCAGAACGATAACTCCGCTTACTCCCAAAGGTTACGTCCGAGTTAGCGGCGAGCCATGGAAACCATCATCAACAAATTCAAATATAGATGCAGGCGAGGAAGTTGTTATCCTTGCCATAGAAGGGATGAGCCTCTTTGTAGCCCCTCTAGACAAGCGTAATCACGAGCCAAGTGACCAATGAGATTGTTCCGCTACGCCCGCAATAACATTGCTCAAAGCTCTGGACAAACTTGATGAAAAAGGCTATCCTTGTACAACTGAGCACAGCTAAAGTTAGCTACACCACTCAGAACAATTAGAGGTCTTGTTATTCTAGATTATGGAAATTAGCTGGCTGGGGCATTCTTGTTTTATTATTAAAGGGAAAGAAAAAACCGTCGTTACTGATCCGTATTCTCCAAATCTGGGGTACTACTTGGGCCAACCTAGAGCAGATATAGTGACCTCAAGCCACCTCCATCCTGGTCATAGCTACACCGAAGGCGTCACCAATAACCCGAAACAAATAAAAGGCGCCGGGGAATATGAAATAGGCGGCACGTTCATCACCGGAATTGCCACCTTTCACGACAATGAAAATGGGAAAATTAAAGGCAAAAATACCGTTTATCTTATAGAGATGGATGGCATAACTTTATGTCACCTGGGCGACTTGGGCCACCAGCTCACCCCAAAATTGGTAGAGGAGTTAGGGGTTATTGATATCCTATTTTTGCCTGTGGGAGAAATATCTACCATACCTATCAATATAGCCATAGAAATCGTGGGGCAGCTAAACCCTCATATCGTCATTCCCATGCATTATAAAACTGATGCCCTGATTATGAATCTCAAGCCTGTGGATAAATTCCTCCAAAAAATGGGAATTCGCGAGCCAGAGGCACAACTAAAAATTTCGGTTACCCCATCCTCTCTGCCTACTGGCCCACAGATCGTTGTTCTTGATTACCGAAAAAGCCTTTGACAAGGGCTGCCACCCGCTCCTACAATAAGCTCCACCATGAGCTGGCCGGGCCAACTTTATAAGTTGCAGCAAATTGATATCGAGCTACAAAAGAATCACCAAATTGTAGCCGAGGTCGTCCGTCAGCTAAATGAAGACAGAGCTTTGGTCACCGCCGAATCTGAACTCACCAGACAGAAACAACAGCTAGTGGAGGCAAAAAAGAAACAGAAAAACGCTGAATGGGAGCTAGAAGACTTACAAGAGAGGACCAATCACCTCAAGAACAAACTCTATGATGGCACCGTTAAGAATCCCAAGGAATTGCTCAACATCGAGCATGAAGCTGAAAGCCTTAAAGACAGGCTTAGCACAAAAGAAGACGCGTTGTTAGAGTTAATGAGCCGAGTAGAGGAAATGGAAGCCAAGGTAAAAACTGGCACAAAAGAGTTTCAACAACTGAAGCAGGAATGGCAACAGACACAAGAAAATCTCAATCGCAGGAAAGTCGAAGTTGACACTGTGCTTACCACCTTAGCTAAAAACCGTCGGGAGTTGGCGCAACAAATTAGCCCAGAAGCTCTTAACCTTTATGAACAGATTAAGTTAACAAAGGAGCAGGCTATAGCTATGGTGGAGCAAGGAAGGTGCCAAGGATGCCGTATCACTTTGCCTATAAGCCGTTGGCAAAAAGCCAGGGCTGGCGACCTGGTTCAATGCAATAACTGCCAGAGAATACTGTATCTGGAATAGGCCCGAAATGACAGCTCTTAGCTGTCACCCTGAACGCTAGCGAAGGGTCTCCGGATTCTTCACTACTTCCAGAATAACGTGGAGGGAAGGACTGAGAACGACAAAGGGATTTGACCTCCTGCCTTATTACCGATAAACTATCCTTTGGGGCAAGTAAACCGGGTGACCGCTCTGTATTTAATGTACAGGGAGGAAAGTCCGAGCTCCACCGGGCAAGGTGCTGGGTAACACCCAGGAGGGGCAACCCTACGGAAAGTGCCACAGAAACATACCACCCGTCCTCTGCCAAGTAAAGGACGGGTAAGGGTGAAATGGCGAGGTAAGAGCTCACCA